>Ga0180219_1000015_pt1 | contig 385031 bp, 313 predicted proteins | sample eDN3rd30CBELigMG_FD_151338 | JGI IMG/M metagenome (GOLD analysis project Ga0180219, IMG submission 151338) | Enriched Miracle-Growth compost microbial communities from Emeryville, California, USA - eDNA 3rd pass 30_C BE-Lig MG (version 2)... ... | reverse complement strand
TCCCATCGGTTAATTAACAAAAGGTTAGATAATAAGAGCCGTGTAAGCGGAGACGCTTACGCACGGTTCTGTGAGAATCTCGGGCTGAAATGCCCGGGTTTACTTGACAGTAACGGTTGATTGTTTAGTTGGATGAAAGCTCCCGATTGAAAAATCGGGAGCTTTTTCATGTGATCGGTGTTAGGGATTTTTCTTATCTTAGTCGCCTAATCACCAATGGGATATTGAATTATGAAAACAAGCAGAAGAGAATTTTTGGGCACAATGACAACGTTGGCAGCGACCGCTGGTGCTGCTAAGGCATTCCCTGGTACATTTTCAATCGGAACGCAGCAGCAGAAAGCAATCCGGGTGGGGTTAATCGGTGCGAATGGTATGGGGTGGTCCAATCTGAACTCGATGTTAAAGGTACCCGGCGTACAATGCACGGCACTTTGCGATGTAGATGCCAATGTGCTAAATAAGCGGGCAGGCGAATTGAAAACACGGAATATCACGCCCAAGTTATATGCAAAACACGAAGAGTTATTGGCCGATCCCAATGTGGACGCCGTAATTATCGGTACGCCAGATCACTGGCATTGCCTGATTATGGTAGATGCGTGTGTAGCTGGAAAGGATGTATACGTAGAAAAACCCTTGGGTAACTCCATTGCAGAATGCAACGCCATGGTCGCAGCGGCTGCAAAATATAACCGGATGGTGCAGGTAGGGCAGTGGCAGCGCAGCCAACAGCATTTCCGGGATGCAATGGATTTTGTGCATTCGGGCAAGCTGGGTAAAATTCGCTTAGTCAAGGCATGGGCGTATCAGGGATGGATGAAAAGCATTCCTGTCAAACCCGATGGGCCCGCCCCCGAGGGAGTGGACTATACCCGCTGGTTGGGGCCTGCCAAGGAACGGCCATTCAATCCGAACCGTTTTCATTTCGAATTCCGCTGGTTTTGGGATTACGCTGGAGGACTGATGACCGATTGGGGCGTACATATGCTGGACTTTGCATTGATCGGTATGAAGGCGACAACTCCCAAATCCATTATGGCCACGGGAGGTAAATTCGCCTATCCCAACGACGCTGCTGAAACACCGGATACGCTGACCACAGTGTATGAATTTGACGACTTCACGGTGCAATGGGAACATGCTAATGGCATCGATGGAGGCCCTTATGGACGTAATCACGGTGTGGCTTTCATCGGCAATTTCGGTACCCTGGTGGTAGATCGCGGTGGATGGGAAGTGATCCCCGAAGGGGAACGGATGGAGGCGGTACCGCTTCAGAAAAGCAAGGACAATGGGCTAGACATGCATACCGCCAATTTTATCGAGGTGGTACGTTCCCGGCGACTGGAAGCACTGAATGCACCGGTCACAGCAGGCGCACACATTGCCATCTTTTCGCAGATGGGCAATATTGCGTATCGTACAGGTGAAAAGATATACTGGAATGCGCGGAAAGGACAGTTCAGCAGCGATGCAGCGAACAAACTACTGGCGGCCGATTATCACAACGGATATCGAATCCCGAAGGTATGACGTAAAAAGCCGATGAATCTGAATAACGACCAATCGTTTCTGAAACCCGTGCTTTAAGGGTATGTTGATGCGCGATCCCTGCATTATCCGTGGGAGCGATGGTCGTTTCCTTCCATATGGTTTGGTCGGAAAAACTGAATATGCCCCAGGGTATCCGGCATGGCACAGTCTTTAGGATAAGCAGACAAGAACTCGAAAAGTTACTGGATTGAGCGCAGTGCGAATGGCACGGATGCAACGATTTTACACCAACCCTTTTTCTACTTCCTGTGCATTTTCGACTACTTTTTGAGCCAGCTCTGCCTTAAAATTCAATAAATTCTGTGCAAGTTGTTCGTCTGCTATAGCTAGCATCTGTGCAGCAAGGATGCCGGCATTTTTGGCAGCATTGAGTGCCACGGTTGCAACAGGGATGCCATTTGGCATTTGTAAAATGGAGAGTATTGAGTCCCAGCCGTCGATGGAATTGGATGATTTGACAGGTACACCAATAACCGGCAAATGCGTAATGGAGGCCACCATGCCCGGCAGATGGGCTGCGCCGCCGGCACCGGCAATGATCACTTTAAGGCCGCGTGAAGCGGCGGTTTTGGCATAATCAAACATGCGATCCGGTGTTCGGTGAGCCGACACAATGGTTACTTCCACGCGTGCGCCCAATTGCTTTAATATCTCCACGGCATCCTGCATAACGGGTAAATCCGATTTCGATCCCATAATGATGCCTACTTCCGCCAAGTTATGTGTTGTCATGACTTTTTACTTTTTACTTTTTTTACTTCTCAGGTAATTACCCTCATCGTTTGCTGTACCGTTCTTGCCGTTCGGATAGCCTCTTCGCGGTCCTCATTAACCACGCAAACGTGGCCCATTTTCCGGAAAGGTTTAGTGTATTTTTTTCCATACAGATGTAAATATACACCTTCCATAGCTAAAACTTCTTCAATCCCTTCATAGCGCGCCAGTCCATCGTGACCCGCTTCGCCCAGGAGGTTGACCATTACGGCGTTGGTACGAGTGGCCGTGTTGCCCGGCGCGAGGTTAAATATCGCCCGCAAATGCTGTGCAAATTGTGAGGTAAAGTTGCCTTCGATACTTTGATGCCCGCTGTTATGCGGACGGGGAGCAAGTTCATTTACCAGCAACCTTCCGTCTTTGGTCAGGAATAGCTCCACAGCCAGTAGTCCGACGATTTGGAGGTCTTCGGCAATTTTTTTGGCTAGCAAATCCGCCCGTTGTTGGATTTCAAAGGGTAGGGTAGAGGGTGATATAAGAAATTCCACCAGGTTTGCCTCTGGATTGAACTCCATTTCCACACAGGGGAAGGTAGCCACCTCGCCGTTGTCATTACGCGAAACGATGATTGCTAATTCCTTTTCGAAATCAATCCATTGCTCAATGAGACTCGGTGCTTCGAAGGCCGATTCAATATCGGACTCGTTGATGATTTTTTTTACTCCCCGGCCATCGTAACCGTCTTTGCGAAGTTTTTGAATATAAGGCAACGAGATCGAAGCGGTCGCCAGGTTCTCTTTGGATGAGATCAACTGAAAAGGAGCTGTGGGTATGTCATTTTGCTTAAAAAATTGTTTTTGCAGTCCTTTATCCTGTATCAGGCGAATGATACGGGATTGCGGATAGACCAAAACACCTTCCTCTTCCAGCTTTTCCAAGGCATCTACATTGACCTTCTCGATCTCAATGGTTACCATATCCAGCCCCTTGCCGAATGCGTATACCGTATCGAAATCATTTAGCGGCCCATTGACAAAACGGTTGCACAGATTGCGGCAGGGAGCATTTTTGTCGGGGTCAAGAATGTGTACGTTTACATTGAAATTAATGGCTTCCTGAATGAGCATGCGGCCTAACTGCCCGCCGCCGAGGACGCCTAACTGTAGTTCACCATAAAAGTCTTTTGCCATATAAGGTTGAAATAGTTTTTAAGATCAAGCCTGCTTGGGTTGCAATTTGTCGCCGATAATGTGCTCGGTTTCGATCTTTTTTTGCAATTCGAGAAAAGCACCGATAAGCGCCTCAGGCCTGGGAGGACATCCTTGTACATAAATATCCACAGGAATAATGCGGTCTACTCCTTTAACTACGTGATAACCATGCTGCCAATAAGGGCCACCGCAATTAGCGCAGGATCCCATGGAAATTACATATTTGGGATCGGGCATTTGCTCGTACAAACGCCGTATACGGTCGGCCATTTTAAAAGTCACCGTGCCGGCAATGATCATTACATCCGATTGCCGGGGCGAGGGACGTGGAAACACACCGAAACGGTCCAAGTCATAGGTAGCAGCCATTGAACCCATCATTTCAATGGCACAGCAAGCTATTCCAAAACTCATGGGCCACATAGACGACAGCCGCGCCCAATTGAGCAGGTCGTCCAGCTTGGCAATCACCACGCCGTTGCTCTCCAGTTGTTTGTTGATACTCATGACGATATGCCCCCTGGTTTTCTGAACATCGGTTTAAATGCCGGTTTTTTTATTTCGGTTCCATCACTTTGGGGTGGGGCAGCTTTTGGAGACCCCGCTACCAGTGGTTCAAATTCACGGACACGATGCGGTTCGCGGTTCAGCTTATCGTAAGCCGACTTGGGTATATTTACGTTCACACGAGGTAGGACGGTGCGTGATTTTATCCATTCCAGATCGCCTTTTCTCCATACATATACCAAACCGATGACTAAAATACCGATGAAGACAGCCATTTCAGCCAGTGTAAACCATCCCCAACGTGGGTCTGCGGCGATTAACTCTGGGCGTCCGAAGACCGTAGCCCATGGAAAGATGAAAATCATTTCCACGTCAAACAATAGGAATACCAGGGCAATGACATAAAAGCGCGGATTGAACGCAATCCACGAACTGCCCATAGCTTCTTCACCGCATTCGTAGGTGCTCAGTTTTGCGGGGTTGGGGTTTTTGGGGGAAATGATTTTGCCCAAAAGGAGCGTTAACAATACCAATAAGGCGCCCATTACTCCAATGATGAGTATTTTGCCAAATTCGGTTAACTGTCCCGGGTCATCCATAAGTCAAAGGTAAGGAAAATTTTATTAGTTGCGCCGTGAGCTGTCAGCTTACGATCGATAACTAATAGCCGACTGCTGAAGGCCGATAGTAAATCACCGCCCCATTGGCATCTTGGGTGCCCCACGCATCATGCGGGCCATTGCTGCCGGATTGGACATCTGTTTCATCACTTTGCGCATATCGCCAAATTGCTTCATCAGTTTATTCACTTCCACCAAATCGGTGCCTGAGCCTTTGGCGATGCGTGCACGGCGTTTTTGGTCGATGGCATCGGGGTTTTCACGTTCGTAAGGTGTCATGGAATTGATAATCGCTTCGATAGGCTTGAAGGCATCGTCATCGATATCCACATCTTTGATGGCCTTACCTACCCCCGGGATCATACCCATGAGGTCTTTCATATTGCCCATCTTCTTGATTTGCTGGATTTGGTTCTTGAAATCGTTGAAGTCGAACTTGTTTTTGCGGATTTTTCGCTGCAATTCTGCGGCTTCTTTCTCATCGAATTGTTGTTGCGCACGTTCAACGAGCGAGACTACGTCGCCCATACCCAGAATACGGGAGGCCATCCGATCGGGATGGAAGACATCGAGCGCGTCCATTTTTTCCCCTGTACCGATAAACTTGATGGGTTTATTGACCACCGATTTGATGGAGAGAGCCGCGCCTCCACGTGTGTCACCGTCCAGCTTGGTAAGTACCGCACCGGTGAAATCGAGTCGGTCATTGAACGCTTTTGCCGTATTGACTGCGTCCTGACCAGTCATCGCATCCACCACAAAGAGGATTTCATGAGGCTGGGTGGCGTCTTTTACGGCCGATATTTCATTCATCAATGCCTCATCGATGGCTAAACGGCCGGCTGTATCGACGATAACGACATTGTATCCTTTTTGCTTGGCTTCGGTCACACCCGCTTGAGCAATGCCGATGGGGTCTTTCGATTCCCGATTGGTATATACAGGAACATCTACCTGCTGTGCAAGCACTTCCAGTTGGTCGATCGCTGCCGGACGGTATACATCGCCCGCAACAAGCAGGGGCTTTCTGCCTCTTTTCTCTTTGAGGTATTTTGCAAGTTTACCTGAGAATGTGGTTTTACCTGCGCCATTCAGACCGGCGATGAGGATAACTGTTGGATTTTTCGATAAATCCAAGTCAGTGGCTGAGCCGCCCATTAGCGCGGTCAACTCATCGTTCATGATCTTGGTAAGCAATTGCCCCGGTGAGATGCTGGTCAGCACATTTTGCCCAAGTGCTTTTTGCTTCACTTCATCGGTGAATGCTTTGGCCGTTTTATAGTTTACGTCGGCATCGAGCAACGCCTTGCGGATTTCCTTCATCGTCTCCGCTACGTTGATTTCGGTAATATTTCCCTGACCTTTTAGTACTTTAAAGGCTCTGTCTAACTTATCCTGTAAATTCTGAAACATTGTCCGTTGCTATCTAAATATCAATGAGCTGCAAAGCTACGAAATCTATCATAAAAAAGCCCGCCACGAATTGATCGGGGCGGACCCACCTAAACTGGATTAGGAAAAGAGATTTTAATCCCTTCTTCCGAGCAGCATGCTCGCGTAATAAAGCAAGGTCACCAGAGACGACAACGCTGCCACGACGTAGGTCATAGCTGCCCACCACAGGGCGTCTTTTGCACCGTCGTGCTCCACCGTGCTGTGGGTAATGCCTTTGTTATCCAACCATGCCAGCGCCCGTCTGGAAGCATCGAATTCGACCGGCAGGGTTACGAAGCTAAATAATGTGGTGATTGCCAAGGCGGCTACGCCGATGGCCAATACATATGGATTGCCTGAAAATGCCATCATCAGCACACCGATCATCAATACCCAGGTGACCAGGTTTGAAGCCACGCTTACAATGGGTACCATTGCCGAACGGAACTGCAACCACGAATATGCCTTTGCGTGCTGAACGGCGTGTCCGCATTCGTGAGCGGCAACAGCTGCCGCAGCTACACTGCGACCACTGTAAACTTCCGGACTTAAATTCACGGTCCTGTTTGCCGGATTATAATGGTCGCTCAACCGGCCCTGAGCCGAAATAATTTGCACATCGTAAATGCCGTGGTCATGCAACATCTTCTCCGCAACATCCCTTCCGGTCATGCCACTGCTCAATGGTGTTTCCGAGTATTTCTTAAACTTGCTTTTAAAGCGCCACTGCACGATCATGCTGACCAACATGATGCCGCCGAAAATAATCCAATAACTCATCATAATATCTTCTTTTAATATGTTTTTGTATCGTTGCTTTTATGCCTTCTATATTCTCCGTGGTCAAAAAATGTACCGCGCATTTTTCGCTGACGAAATGGCTGTATCCATCCGTCACGAATATAAAAAATCGGCTGCTTGCCTGCAAATCGCTCGATGATTTAGTTAATTGGAATGACAAAGTTGCATTAACAACTGATCTATAGGTTATGTCTATGTAGCAGAAATGCTACGTATTTAATTTTTTATCAATACAATACGTGCAAGTCATTTGAAATCGTAATATTTTTGTTTCGCATGTTAGGCATCTAATTGTTGATCATCCGATGGCCATTAAATTTAACATTATAATACGATAACCATGTGGGATTGGGAGGTTAAAACAAAGCAACCCTGGTTCAGATTTGGCATCCGTGAGTTATTTCATTACAAGGATTTGATTCTCCGGTTTTCCAAAAGAGATTTGCTTGCGAGCTATCAACAGACGTTGATAGGGCCTTTGTGGGTAATTGTGCAACCGTTGCTTACTACGTTGACTTATGTGCTGATTTTCTCCCGGGTTGCCCGGATTAGTACGGATAATGTTCCACCCCTTTTATTTTATTTGCCAGGTGTTATCCTATGGAATTATTTTTCGGAGTGTTTAAATGGTACGATGGGCACGTTTCAGTACAATACGCATATTTTTAGCAAGGTCTTTTTTCCCAGATTGACGGTCCCGGTAAGCCAGGTGCTTACTAGCAGCTTCCGAATGATGATCCAGTTATTAGTTTTTGTGGCCATTTACGGAATTTATATGCTTAATTATGACCTCGGTGTAAATCGCGCAGTTGTGTTGCTTCCCGTCAGCTTACTATTGTGTGCTGGATTTGCATTTGGTGCTGGTTTGATTATCAGTATTGCGACAGCTAAATATAGAGATCTGGATACCGTGTTGCAGTTTGTTTTACGCTTATTCATGTTTGCAGCGCCGGTGGTATACCCGAGTACGATTATTCCCGAAGAATGGAAATGGCTGTTTTGGCTAAATCCACTGACACCTGCCATTGAGACGATCCGGTATGCTTTTTTTGGCTCTCCGGCGTTTTCTTTGTTACCTCTTTTGGTTTCAGTTTTTAGTGTTGGTATCTTGCTCGTTATTGGTTTGGTCATTTTTAAACGAAACGAAGTAAGGGTGATGGATACGATTTAAGACCATGAGCGATATTTTGATTCAAGCCGAAAACATTTCAAAGAGATACCGGCTGGGTGTTTTAAACGCCAATACATTGAAGGAAGATCTGTCGCTGTGGTGGCAGCGTAAGCGAAAGAAGCAGGCAATGGTTAACGTTGCGGGCGACTCTTATTTCTGGGCGCTAAAAGACATCAATTTTGAGATCAGGCGAGGAGATGTAGTTGGATTAATTGGTAAAAACGGAGCGGGTAAATCTACCCTGCTGAAGATCATTTCGCGTATTGTTTTGCCCACCACCGGCGTGGTGCGAGGCCGTGGGCGCATCGCCAGTTTATTGGAGGTTGGCACTGGGTTTCATCCAGAGTTGACGGGCCGGGAGAATATATTCTTAAACGGCAATATCTTGGGGATGAAGAAAAAAGAAATTGAAAGTCGCTTTGATGAAATCGTCGACTTTTCAGGAATAGAAGCATTTTTGGACACACCAGTAAAACGGTATTCCAGTGGGATGTATGTCCGACTGGCTTTTTCGATTGCTATACATCTCGAACCCGATATCCTCGTTTTAGATGAAGTATTATCAGTCGGTGATTTCGATTTCCAGCAAAAATGTTTAGCTAAGATTGACGAGATTTCTAAAAAACAGGGACAGACTATTTTATTTGTAAGTCACAGTATGCAATCTGTCAAGTCGCTATGCGACACCGTGCTTTATTTAGAAAAAGGGAGACTGGTTGCGCACGGCGATGCATCATCCGTAGTGTCAAAATATCTGCTCCGGGAAAATGCATATGTGAGTATCCAAAAGTTTCTTGATAAAAGTAATGCACCCGGAAATGGTACGATCCGGATACATGAAGTAGAAATACGGGCAAATGATCAACCGGTTACCGGAGTAATTGATACGCAAACGGATATATCTGTCAGGTTCTCCTTTTGGAATCTGAGTAAAGGACATTCATTGCTGAGTGTTAATATTATAGTGATCAATTTCTTAGGAGAAGGTATTTTCAGTGCCACTTCTGAAGAAGTCGGTTTTAAAGACGGATTAATCCACGGTATCTGTCGAATACCCAAACATTTTTTGGCGGACGGGTCGTATGTCATTAATCTTGTTTTTTTTCAGGATAAGCAGCATATTCTATTCGAGTTTAACCAGAGCCTTAGTTTTGAGGTTAAATCTTCGGCTAAGCCGTTAAATACCGGGAGGTGGCAAGCACCTGTTCGGCCCAAGCTTCCATTTACATTCACTCAAACTACTTAACACCTATCAACCATGTTTACACCTTATACGATACGACATGTCCAATTGAGCGAGGTTAGAACCCTAACACCTCCGGTTGGAAAACATTACCTGGTGTTTTGGTATAACCAATATCCACTAGGGCATATTTGGTATGAGGCCGATCTAAATCAACTGGATTTTGCGAAGGCGATTGTTACCGCGCTATCACCCGCACTTACCCATTACCTTGGGATGGTTGGGGCAGCAGATGATTGTAACTGGGAGGAAAGTCTGTTCGAAGATGACTTTTCATCCGGTACGTTGAGTTACCTGTTGGCAAATTTGACACTCCCCCGGGCTGTTACTCAAACCATAACCGTAGTTATCTGTACGCGCAACAGACCTAACGAACTTAAAAAATGCATCAAACAGCTTAAACTATGCAACGACCAAAACTTCGAGTTGTTAGTTGTTGACAATGCCTCGGATACAGACGAAACGCAGCAGGTGGTAACTGCATTCGGCGATGTCGCTTACGTCCGAGAGGACCGAAAGGGACTGGATATTGCCAGAAACACCGGTATTAAGTACGCTAGCAATGCCATCGTCGCGTTCACGGATGATGACGTGGTAGTCGATGTAAATTGGATTACCCGGATTAAGGAAGGGTTTGAGAATCCGCTGACTATGGCATTGACAGGATTGACGATACCGTTGGAAATTTCGACCAAAGCACAATATCTATTTGAACGGGACTGGGGTTTCAACAAAGGATACCTACCCCGTACGTTCGACAAGGCATATGTAGACAAATACATTGCCGCGGGGGACAGTCCCCCTGCCTGGGATGTCGGAGCAGGGGCAAATATGGCCTTTCGGAAAGATGTTTTCAAAGTTGTAGGGGGATTTGATGAACGCTTGGACGTGGGAGCGTCCGGTTGCAGCGGAGATTCTGAAATGTGGTACAGGATAATGGTAGAGGGTTGGAATTGCTTTTATGCACCCGAGATGGTTGTATACCATCAACATCGGAAGTCGATGGCTGAACTTAAGCGTCAGTTGTTCTTTTACATGAAAGGTCACGTCAGCGCGTTGCTCGTGCAATATGAAAAATATGCGCACATCGGTGACATTAGGCGGATTAAGAAGCATCTTCCGGAATGGTACTTACGTCGCATTATATCGTTTGTGAAAACAGGTAAGTTCCATCATTTACGTTTTCTGATTACTGAGATAAAAGGATGCATAGCGGGTTGGAAATTTTACCAAAGAAATTCGGTTAACCGGGATGCACCCTTATTCGCATTGCCAAATGAGGTTACCGCTTCGAACCAAGCTGATTCTGCGTTGGTTACTGTTGTTATCACGTGTTATAACTACGGGCATTATTTAGCGGATGCCATCGCGAGTGTAAAAAAACAGACATACCAAAACCATGAGATTATTGTGGTTAACGATGGTTCGGAAGATAATACCGTTGCGGTATGTGCATCTTACCCGGATGTTCAGTGTGTTCATACCAAGCGTGTTGGAGTTTCCATGGCCCGTAATACCGGCTTACTATATAGTAAAGGAGCTTATGTGCTGTTTTTAGATGCCGATGATTGGCTATATGCTAATGCCCTGGAGTTGCAACTTCATTATTTTAATGAATTCCCCGAAGTGGCTTTGGTAGCAGGTGGATTCGACCGGGTGGGGAATGAGGGTGAATTGCTCGCCGATCAGCCGGACTTAAAGCAGCACCGGGAAGGGTTTTATCGCGGCTTGTTGATGGGTAATTTTATCGGTATGCAGTCAAATACGATGTATCGTAGAGAGTTATTTTTCGACTTCTATTTCGATTCAAGATTAATTGGATGTGAAGATTACGATTTAAATCTGCGCATCAGTAGAAATTTGCCTGCTTTTTCGCATAAGCAAAAGATTGCGGCTTACCGCGTGCATGGCAACAGTATCAGCAGCGACATTGCAATGATGAGGAAACAGGTGCAAAAGGTGTTAGCTAAGCAACAGCCGTTTTTATATACACCCGAAGAGCGTAATGCCTTTGATGAGGGAGTCAAAAATTGGGATGCGTATTTTATGAATGCTAGCCAATTATTAGAAGACTGATCATGGATCTAGAAAGAACACCACAGACTCCACCGATAATCAATCCGTTATCAGACGCTGATTCCCGCATAATTTGGTCGGTGATGATACCCGTTTATAATTGTATCAATTACTTACGGGAGACGTTGGAGAGCGTTTTACAGCAGGCTTTTCCCGAAGAGGTTATGCAGATTATGGTTATTGACGACTGCAGTACGGATGGGAATGTAGCGGAATTGGTACAAACCGTTGGCAAAGGACGTGTAGATTATTTCAAAAAAGATAAAAATGGTGGTAGCCTCCGAAATTTTGAGTCCTGTATCAATAAGGCACGAGGAAAATATGTGCATATTTTACATGGTGATGACAAAATATCTCCCGGCTTTTATGCTGAAATGGAGCGCCTTTACAATGAATATCCTCAGGTGGGAGCTTGCTTTTCAAATTACGATTTCATAGACCAGAACAGCCGACAGGTTGATACTACCGAAGTGCTGCAAAAGGCAAGTGGGATAGTAGCTAATTGGCTGGACAAAATTGCCTGTAAAAATCTAATACAGCCTCCGGCCATCGTTGTGAAACGAGAAGTATACGAACATCTGGGTAGTTTTTTTGGGGTACATTATGGTGAAGATTGGGAAATGTGGGTGCGTATCGCTTCACATTATTCGGTAGCCTATTCGCCGAAACTTTTGGCACATTATCGAATACATACCACCAACATCACAACAAACTCGATTCTTTCTGGAAAGAATGTTAAAGATATCCAAAAGGTTATCAATATCATCAGCAATTACCTGCCGGAAAATAAAAGGCGGAAATTGCGGAATGAAGCATCTAAGAACTTTGCCGCATATTTTGCTGCATTGTCTCACAGAATATACCATGAGCATGGTCAGCCGAAAGCCGCTTTAATGCAAGCTTATTTAGCAACCAGAATGTATATGAGTGGAACCACCGTGAAAGAGATGGGGAAAATCGTGATTAAATGCTTAATCAATTACCGCAGGGCCTAACGGAAGAGACGACTAGCAATCCGTCGGGTGTTCCCAGGGTTGATGACAACGTTACATTGTCGTTCAATTTATTGAAGCGCTTTAATTCGTTGTTCAACGTAATCCACATAGATTTTTTCGGTTGCTCCGGGTTTCTGTTGAAGGTAGATTTGATAGTAGCGAAGGGCGTTGTTCGGATTGTTGAGTTTTTTGTCATACAATACCGCCAGACTGTAATAATGTAGCGGAATCTTTTCGAATTGGAAGCTCCGCAGATATGCGGCAGCCGCGGCAGATGGTTGGTTTGCGAGATCGTGTAAGTCGGCCTTGCGGCCATAATACAGTGCGGTATTGGGTGAGATAGCAAGTTCGAGTACCTTATCCATGCATTCAAGTCCCGCTTGGTATTCTTTCAATGCCTTGTAAGCCATAGCAAGGTAGTAGTAGCCGAGTTCCGGAATTCCACTGTATTGGTCCAATGCTTTTTCGTAAGTGTTTTTACAGCGGGCGAAGTCATCGGTAAGAAAGTATCCTTTGGCCAGTAATATCAGGACCTGTAGCGTTTCTTCACCTTGTTTGCTCAGCTTTTCACAACGTTGTACCACTTCTTTGTAGTTACCTAATTTATCAGCTGCTTGCGCTTTGGCCAATAGTAACAAACCATTTTCTGGATCGGTGTGCAGCGCTATCTGCAATATGCTGTCTGCGCTCAGGTATCCGACGTCATTGCGAAGCCCCATGCATAGCTGTGCGAAGTCAAAAGCGATGTCGCCGTTGGTGGGCTGCAACTGATTTGCTCGCTTGAGATATAAGAAAGCAGAATCGGCTTTGCCCATCCGGCTCATGAGGGTCGATAATGCAGTCAGTGCCTGTACATAATTACTATCTATGGCAGTTAATTTTCGGTAGTAATCCGCCGCGGAACGTAACAAGCCTCGTTGTGCCCTCACTGCGGCAAGGTTTGACAACGTAGCTATATTCAGGCTGTCAAGTGCATATAGCTGCAGATAATATCGTTCGGCTTGCTGGTGGTTTCCTGACATGCGATAACAATAAGCGAGGCGGTTGAGCACGGAGGGATCGGTAATCGGATCGGGATACAAACCCTGAAGGTATGTGGCGGCTTCCTCGTATTTCTGGGCTTGATAGAATTCGAGTAACCGGCCATTGTCCGGAGCGTGGTCTTGGGCAAACACCGATAGAATGCAACTGCAGAAAAAGGAAATCAGTACGATGTAATTCATAAAGCCACTCGTACAGGTGGCTTATCTATTTATCAGTATATTAATACTATACCGTCATAATATCCTTTTCTTTTGCCTCGGCCAGCTTGTCCACATCGACAATGTATTTATCGGTCAACTTCTGAACTTCGGCTTCACCGGTTTTGATTTCATCCTCTGATACGCCGTCGTTTTTTAGCTTTTTGATTACGTCATTCGCATCTTTACGGATATTCCTCACGGCCACCCGTCCCTTCTCGGCCTCTTCTTTCACTTTTTTGACCAAATCCCGGCGGCGCTCTTCCGTAAGTGGTGGGATATTAAGCCGGATAATTGATCCGTCGTTTTGGGGAGTCAGTCCAATATTTGCTTCGAGGATGGCTTTTTCAATGGGTGACAACATTGTTTTCTCCCAAGGTTGTATCACCAAGGTACGCGCATCGGGCGTATTGATGTTGCTTACTTGGGAAAGGGGAGTCGCGGTGCCGTAGTAGTCTACGTGAATGCCATCGAGCATGGAAGGCAAGGCTTTGCCCGCACGGATCTTAGTAAGTTCGGATTCAGTGTGTGCCACTGCTTTTTTCATTTGCCCGGCGGTGTCTTCCAGTTGTAGGGATATGAGTTCGTCCATGGTTATGCGTTATGGTTTGGTCAAAGATACTTATTCTCGTACTAAAGTTCCAATGGGTTCGCCGTCTGCGAGCCGCGAAAGGTTTCCAGGCTTGTTCATGTCAAAAACGATGATGGGCAGTTTATTTTCCTGGCATAGGGTAAAGGCCGTCATATCCATCACGCTGAGCCCCCGGTTGTAAACATCCTGAAAGGTAATTTCATCGAAGCGAGTAGCCGTGGGATCTTTGAGCGGGTCGGCTGTATAGATACCGTCTACACGGGTGCCCTTTAGTACTACGTCTGCGTTAATTTCAATAGCGCGTAACGATGCGGCAGTATCCGTGGTAAAATAAGGATTACCTGTACCGGCACCAAAAATGACGACGCGTCCTTTTTCAAGATGACGTACGGCTCTCCGTCGGATAAAAGGCTCACAGATCTGCTCCATTTTGATGGCAGTGAGCAGGCGTGTTTTGATAGACAGCTTTTCGAGGGCATCTTGCAGCGCCATGCTGTTGATGACAGTGGCCAGCATGCCCATATAGTCTGCTTGGACGCGGTCCATTCCTGCTTTTTCGGCACTAAGACCCCGGTAGATATTGCCGCCACCGATGACGATGGCGACTTCCATGCCTTTGCTGTGGATTTCTTTAATATCGTTGGCGTATTGCGTAACACGGTTGATGTCAATGCCGTAGTGTTGGTCGCCCATAAGGGCTTCGCCGCTAAGTTTGAGTAGGATGCGTTTATACTTCATAAAAATGTCGTCTTGGAAAGGGACTTCCAGCGGCCAAAGATAAAATATTTTTTTAACTACCCGATATCACCTCTTGGTAATACTGTTCATACAAAGGCATGATATTAGCCAGTTGGAAATCTTTAGCCCGTTTCAAGGCAGCTTCCTTGAATTGTTCCAGACGAGCAGAGTCTTCCAGGATGTGGATGGCATTAGTAGCCATCGCATCCACATCCCCCACGTCGCTTAGATAACCCGTTACCCCATCAATATTTAATTCGGGTAATCCTCCCGTATTAGAGGAGATAACCGGTACTTTGCACGCCATAGCCTCCAATGCAGCAAGACCGAAACTTTCCGAACCGGAAGGAATGATGAATAAATCGGATACGGACAAAATTTCCTCGATAGCGTCCTGCTTACCGAGGAAACGGATATCCTTGTCAACGCCCAGCTCACGCGAAAGTTTCTCCGCGTGGGTACGTTCGGGTCCGTCACCCACCATCAGCAATTTGCTGGGAATTTTCTCCTGCACCTTTTTAAAGATCTGAATGACATCCGTGGTGCGCTTCACCTTCCGGAAATTGGATGTATGCACGAGGATGCGCTCGTCGCCCGGCGCGATAGCCTGTTTAAAGTGTTGCCGGGGCTTTAGACTGAAACGGCTGAGGTCAACAAAGTTTGGAATCACCCGGATTTCCCGCTTCACGTCGAAGTAGTTAAGGGTTTCTTCCTTCAAATTAGTTGACACCGCCGTCACACCGTCCGACTGATTGATGGAAAACGTGACAACGGGACTGTAGCTGGCATCCTTACCCACGAGGGTGATATCTGTGCCATGTAGCGTCGTGACTACGGGTATGTCAATGCCGTAAGTAGCTAATATCTGCTTCGCCATGAATGCTGCGGAAGCATGAGGGATGGCATAATGCACATGCAATACATCCAACTTTTCAAACCGGACCACATCCACCAGTTTGCTCGCCAATGCCAATTCATAAGGCGGAAAATCGAACAACGGATATTTGGATATGGTCACCTCGTGGTAGTAGAGGTTCTCCGAAAAAAAATCCAACCGGGCGGGTTGGCTGTAGGTAATAAAATGGATCTGATGTCCATTGGCTGCCAGCGCCTTGCCTAACTCAGTTGCTACTACGCCGCTTCCACCGAAGGTGGGATAACATACGATGCCTATCTTCATGGGCTCCCTTCTATTAGTCGGGTGCAAAATACGGATAAATTTTCCGACAGGATGTTCATGTAAACGTAAAAAGATTGGGATATTCTAAGGCCTTCCGAACGAAAACTAATTTTTTAATTTTAAAACTAAATAATTAGTTTTATGTTTGTATGGTAAAATGTCGGATGCTTATTTAACTGATCGCTATGAAGGAATTAAAAGAATTGACCCGTGTGGAGGAGCAGATTATGCAGGAATTGTGGGAACTGGGTGAGGCATTTGTCAAAGACATCATCGATAAATTGCCGGCTCCGAAACCTGCGTACAACACCGTGTCTACGATTGTGCGGATATTGGAAACGAAAGGCTTTGTGGCCCACGAAGCCTTTGGTAAGAGCCACCGTTATTATCCGCTGGTGTCAAAAGAAGAATATCGCACGTTTGCAACCCGCAAACTTTTGCATGGATATTTCGATAATTCTGCGAGGAATATGCTGTCGTTCTTTGTGGAAGAGGAAAAGCTCAACCTCAAGGATGCGGATGAGCTATTGAAAATGCTGGAAGAAGCAACCCAGAAAAAAAGGAGGTAGTTATGTTTTATTTAATCCTAGCCAATTTTTACGTAGCCGGCTTTTTTGCCTTTTATTGGGTGGCATTGCGTAAGCAGACTTTTTTCCGGTGGAACCGCATTTACCTGCTTGCCGGATTGGCCTTGGCATTTATGCTGCCAGCAGTGGATATCTCTGCCTGGTATGCCTATCCGGCAGCCTATCCACAATACCTAATCGGTTCGGAAGCGACGGTCGTGGTACAGGGCGATACGGTTGATGTATCACAACCTGCCTCCTTTGGGTGGAAAAACCGATTGCTATTAATCTACGCGATTGGCTGTGCCGTGTCGTTCCTGTATTTTTTGCTGCGCATGGTGCGGACGTTTCGCCGATTGCGCATAGCGCGGGCGGGATCTGCTTTTTCCTTCTTCGGTGCGATACGCGTTGACAGCAGCTTGGCTGGACACAAACAGATCGAAGCACATGAGCGGGTGCATGCCAGGGAATGGCACAGTGCAGATCTTATTTTGATTCAGCTCGTCAAAGTGTTCAACTGGTTCAATCCGGTTGTTTATTACTACGAGCAGGCACTCCGGCTGCAACATGAATACATCGCGGATGGCAAGACGGCAGCGGGCGATGAGCTGGCGTATGCTGAGCTGTTGGTAGCCAGGGCTATGGGCGTAGAACGCATGGCTCTTGTCCACACGTTTTCGAGTAAACATTGGTTGAAAAGCCGTGTCACTATGCTGTTGCGGGACAAATCACATAAACGCAATTTGTTTCGCTATGCCCTGTTATTACCACTCATTGGAGCAATGGCAATTTTCTCCATCGCTTGTAATCAGCAGCGGTCGGACAACGGGCAGTCGTCACTATCCGTTGACACCACGTCGGCGGATACCGTAGGTGGATCGGTCGTTTCGGCTAACGACATAGCGCTGTTTAACGAACAAATAGGTAAAAATGTTTCCTACGCTCAGGAGGCGATACGCAATCAAAAACAGGGAACCTTGGCTTTTACTTTTGAAAAGGCCGAAAACGGACATATTGAGCATATCAAGTTCCTGAATGAATTATGGGAAGGGCAGCAGGAGCAGGTGTTGCGCGCTCTGCAATCCAAGCGTGTAGATAGCTTGGCTCCGGTCGGCAAATACTTGTCAACCATAGAGTTTCGTATTTCCGGAAAAGAAAATGCGGCTGACCAAATGCCGCCACCGCCTCCACCAGTGCCTGTGGAATATACCCCCATCCCTTCGATCATTATCTTCGGTTATTTGCCGGATCGCTCGTCCCATTCCGAACCCAAGCCTGCTAAGGTGGAGCAGCAGGTGAAACAAAACGACGCAGCTAAAACTATTCCAAAAGACCCCGTGTCCGATAATCAAGTGTTCCAATCTGTTGAAGTCCAGCCTGCGCCGCAGGGCGGCATGAAGGCATTCATGGAGTACATTGCCCGAAACTACGATTATCCTCAGCAAGCAATTGAAGCAGGAGTGAATGGAAAAGTACTCGTGTCCTTTATCGTCGAGAAGGACGGTAGCTTAACGGATATGAAGCTCATAGAAGACCTCGGATATGGCACCGGTGACGCTGCATTGCACGTACTTCAGAACGGTCAAAAATGGTTGCCTGCTATTCAAAACGGAAAACCGGTGCGGGTAGCCTACACGTTACCTATCCGGCTAAACCTGCAACAGTGAGATCGGCCCGGCCGATTTTGGTCGGGCTTTCTTATTTAAGGAGAAGCCAATTGCATAAGAATGCCACATAAATAACCGGCATAGGTACCCACCGCATAGGCACATACGGATAAAATAACGCCCATGGACACCAACGATGGATGGAATGCGGCGGCTGTAGCGGAGGCGGAAGCAACACCGCCAATGTTAGACATACTGGATACCGCAAAAAAGAAAAAAGGTGCGCGGATCAGCCATCCAACCAAGGCCAAGAGCGAAACATGAAATAGCATCCAGATTATTCCTACTAGAAACAATCCTGGATTATCGAGTATGGCCAAAATATCCATCTGCATACCGATGGAAGCAATCAGTACATAAAGAAGTACCGTCCCCAATTTGGACGCTCCAGCCCCTTCCAGCTGCCGTGCTTTGGTTGTCGACAGCAAGATGCCCAAGATGGTGGTGATGAGAATGATCCAAAAGAAATCTGAAGTAAGGCTGAATTTGTCCAAGCCCGGAGCATTCGTTTTTACCCATTCAGCAATGGCCGTACCTGTCAAATGTGCAACACCGGTGGTGCCGAAGGCTAATCCCAGCATGATCATAAGGTCTTTCACTTGCGGAACCCGGGTATTAGCTTTGCTATAGGCTTCCATCCTCCCGGTCAGTTCTTCGACGGCACGGTTATCTGCACGGAAGAAGCGGTTCATCCGATCGGCTTTGCCCGCGCCGAACAATAGGAGTGCCATATAGCCATATGCAACGAACACGTCAACAGCGATGGTGGCCGAGAACAATTCCGGCGACGGTTCGAAAATGCGATACAGCGCCGCCTGGTTGGCCCCACCGCCAATCCAGGAACCCGCAAGGGTAGCGAGTCCGCGCCAAACCTCATTGGGGCCTTCACCTCCGACGATTTCGGGCGCAAATCTGCCAACGATGTATACAGCAAACGCTCCGCCCAGCATTACACTTACCACGGTAGCCGCAAACATGACGCCTGCTTGTTTTCGCAGTTTCCATAGCTCCGGCAGGTTGAGGCTCAGTGTGAACATGACTAAGCAAGCAGGTAACAGGTAGTTTGAACTTACTCCATAGAGCGGCGAATTTTTTCCGTCGATGACTCCCGCGGAGTTTAACAGTCCGGGAATGAAATAACAGAGCAATAAGGGAGGTAGGATTGCATATAAACGCTTGAAAAACGGATTGGACAATGACGATGTATAAAAGACCAAGGCCAGGATTGCCATCAGAAGTCCGAAAACTGTTGCATCGTTCGTGATCCATGGCGTGGCTATGTTGGCAAAAATCATAAACAAAAGTACCATTCTGATTGATCTTCGGTAAAATAATTCTCCTATTTTAGCAGCTATAAATAATATGGAAAGCAAATTCGCCCAATTCTTTCAACATTACGGAAGCATCCTGCTTCTGCTGCTGGGTATTGTGCTGGGCAGCATCGTAGGTGCTTTCTTCCCCCAGGCGGTGGCATGGCTGAAACCTTTGGGTGATGTTTTTCTCAATCTATTGTTTGCCGCTGTAGTCCCCTTACTGTTTTTTGCAATTTCTTCGGCAGTGGCAAATATAGACGGCTCGCAGAAATTAGGGCGTATTATTTCTACGATGGCTGGTGTGTTTCTATCCACCATAATCATCGCGGCGTTATGCACGATGGTTGTTTTGTGGTTTTTTCCGGTAGATGCGCCGCACGTTCAGGAGGAATCGGTGAACGAACTGCTGCAAGGCAGTCCAGATGATACCTGGGGCGATAAATTAGTCAGGTTTGTTTCCGTGGATGAGTTTTATAAACTCCTGTCGCGGGAAAACATGCTGGCTTTTGTCATCTTTTCCTTCCTTACGGGAATTGCCGCTATGCGGTCGGGCGAAGCGGGTAGTTCCTTCCGGAAATTTTTATCATCGGGGAATGAGGTGATGAAACAATTGCTTATCCTGATTATGAAGATTGCGCCGCTTGGTTTAGGCGCTTATTTTGCTTATCAGGTAGGCACAATTGGGCCGGAACTTTTTGGGTTTTATGCGAAACCCCTAGGCTTGTATTATATGCTAGGGGCGTTTTACTTCGTGGTGTTTTTTAGCCTTTACGCCTATATAGCGGGTGGTAGATCGGGTGTCGATCGTTTCTGGAAAAATAATATCTTGCCTTCGGCGACTGCTATTAGTACTTGCAGCAGCATTGCTACGATGCCTGTCAACCTTGCGGCGGCACCCCGAATGGGTATTCCTGCATCTGTGGCCAATGTGGTAATCCCTTTGGGTACTACGTTGCACAAAAATGGCTCATCGATGTCCAGTATTGTTAAGATTTACGTGGCATTTATACTTATCGGCCGGGAGTTTTTCGAGCCTGCTACCCTAGTCACTGCGCTGGGTATCACGGTATTGGTCAGTATTGTCGCTGGGGGGATTCCCAATGGGGGGTATATCGGGGAAATGCTGATGATTTCAGTGTACGGACTGCCTACGGAAGCCATCCCCGCTGTCATGATTATCGGTACGCTAGTAGATCCCATAGCAACTTTGCTAAATGCTACAGGGGACACCGTAGCGGCTATGCTGGTGAGCCGGTTTGCGTTGGGCCGTAACGGATTGGATAGGATGGAGGCCGACACGGATGATACAGATTAAGCAGCTAGAAGCGGATATATTGCGGCCTTTCGTCTCGTTTCAGACTTCACGTAGTGGGGGCAGTGGCGGGCAGCATGTTAATAAAGTGGAAACGAAGGTTACACTGCTGTTTGATGTGAATGCTGCGACTTGTTTTTCAGAAAAAGAGAAAGACCGTATCCAACGCCGCCTTGCTGGTTGGATACAGGCAGAGGGGTTCTTGCAAATCGTCAGCCAGAAGACACGTAGTCAATTGCAAAATAAAGAGATTGCCCTACGGAGACTGGTAGAATTGCTGACCGCCGCTCTTCAGATCGACAAGCCACGCAAAGCAACCAAACCGTCTAAGGCCGCCATTCAGAAAAGGCTGGATGTCAAACGTCAGCAAGCACTGCGAAAAATCAACCGAAAAAAGGACTGGCTTTAAAATCGATAACTCATCCTCACGGAACCATACCGATGGCGGAAAAACATACCTGGCACCTCTTTACTGTAAAAAATATACTGTAGACCCAGGGTTATCAATCGGTTGGCATAGGTTACGCCAAATTGATTGTACAACATCCAACGGGACGGCGTATAAGTTATCGGACCTTTGTCATGTAAAAAAATGCCCCCTTGCAGTGTCGCATCGTATCCTACAAATCTAAATTGGGGGGTGTAATAAAAAAACAATTCGTCGTCTGCCAACGAACCGTGTGCTTGCAATCGGCTGGAAGTATAAGCCGATTGATAAAGTGGATTGACTTTTCCCAATCGTAACGTAGGTGCAACGGACAATCCGGTATGATTGAGTCCTACCATCGCTTCCGCACTGGCAGAGAGATCAAACCAACGACTTGGATTGCGGTACAGCAATCTACCGTATTGTATGGAAGCGTCCAGACCTGCCGCATTCTTCAATTGGTATTCCCATCCCGCGATGTCATAAAGATTAAGTACTTTATGAATGCGTTCCTGAAACTGACGTCCCAGTGCCCGTTGCCCGATGGTGCCGAATTCCACAGCGAATGAAAGGAAGGATTCGTTGGCAAAATAGCGATCCATATCCGCAGCAATGAACAGATAAGCAGTAATCGGTCGGTCGATTTCTTCAATATGGTGGATTTGAGCAGTATAGGCATTATACATTTTTTGTCCCACGGTTATTCCCCAAAGCCGATTGACTTCTGCGGTAGATAAATGTGTGCTGTCTGCCGCTTTCCGAATATTAAAAAAAATGCCATTGGTATAATACTGATCCTGCTTGTTAAATAAATAAAGGTCATTGTCGCTTCGAAAATTGAACTCCGCACGGGGTAACGTCTGTGCGATGCCCATGAAATAACTTAAAAGTATACCGGTTGTCATGACGGCCTTGCCGGTATTATATAGGTTGTTGATCATTTCGGTGATTGGTACAGCTTATTCTCCCTCAGAAACAAACATACGGTTTTTTTTCATCTACTTTGTTTAGAATAATTCTAAAAAATGCCAATCCCTTGCAATATTCGTGGCTTCATTTTGCAATTCGTAAATTTGCATTCTGGTATTAACCCGTTGGGAGATAACAACATGAAGAAAAGTTCGGTCATAGCCATTATTGTTATCGCGTTAGCAATCGCGATGATTATCGTAATGTACGCAGATTCAAGTACCTATTCCACATTCAGCGAAGCAAAGGAAAAACAATCTGAGTTGTACGTTGTGGGCGTGCTCAATAAAGAGAAGGAATTGCACTACAACCCGAAAGAGGATGCCAACCATTTTTCGTTCTTTATGTACGATAATGACAGCACGGAATGCCGGGTTGTTTTCAGAGGGGCAAAACCCCAGGATATCGAACGTTCCGAACAAATCGTACTGACGGGCAAGATGGTAGGAGATGAGTTCCATGCCAGCAAGATTTTGATGAAATGTCCGTCTAAATATAATCAAGACGAAATGGAAGTGATTGAAGCGTCGACAGCCCAGAATCTGGGGTTTGTAGACAGTAAACCGGCTAATGGGCAATAATAGATGGATATAACATATGTAGGTGAAACCCTGTTGCCCGGCAAGATCGGTCAGTTTTTCGTTATCCTTTCCTTTGGTTCCGCACTTCTGTCCTGTATCAGTTATTATTTTGCAACTATCCACAAAGATCGTTCGTGGTTGAAAATTGCCCGTATTGCTTTCTGGATAAATGTGGTATCGGTTGTCAGTATCGGTAGTTGCTTATTTTACATCATTTACAATCATTTATTTGAATATTATTATGCGTGGGACCATTCTTCGAGATCCCTCCCTACGCATTTTATTATCTCCAGTTTCTGGGAAGGACAGGAAGGGAGTTTCTGGTTGTGGATGTTTTGGCAAGGACTATTGGGTGTCGTACTGGTTTTTAGGGCCAAAAGTTGGGAAAGCCCCGTAATGACCGTGGTGATGTTATGTCAGGCGGTATTGGGATCGATGCTTATCGGCGTTGAAATTTTAGGCGAGCGGGTGGGTAGTTCACCCTTTATCTTGTTTCGGGACGCGATGGACTTACCGATCTTTTCGGATCCGAATTACCTCGGGATGATCACCGATGGCAGCGGGTTGAATGCATTGTTGCAGAATTACTGGATGGTGATTCACCCGCCTACGTTGTTTCTGGGGTTTGCCGCGATGATCGTACCTTTTGCCTATGCAGTAGCGGGGTTATGGCAACGGCGGTATAAAGAATGGATTGCTGTGGGTATACCGTGGGCGCTCTTCGCCGTAATGACGTTGGGCGCGGGGATTATTATGGGATCCTTCTGGGCTTATGAAGCACTTAACTTCGGTGGTTTTTGGGCTTGGGATCCGGTGGAGAACGCATCGATTATTCCGTGGTTTACACTTATTGCCGCGGTCCATGTGATGGTTGCCTTCAAAAATTCAGGTCACTCGTATTTCACCGCTACCTTTTTAGCGCTGGTCAGTTTTGTGTTAGTCATTTATGCTTCGTTTCTTACTCGGAGTGGTGTACTGGGCGAAACATCGGTACACTCGTTTACGGACTTAGGCCTTTATTGGCAGTTGGTGGCTTTCAACGTCATTTTCTTGGGAATCATGGTATACCTACTGGTGAAACGTAAAAAGGAAATGCCGTCCACCAAAAAAGAAGAGGATATTTATTCGCGCGAATTCTGGCTATTTGTGGGTGCTTTAGTGTTGACAGTCGCATGTGTGCAGATCATAGCATCCACATCCATCCCGGTGTTCAATGCGGTCTTCGGGACGAAAGTTGCGCCTCCGATTGACCCGGTACAGCACTATAACAAGTGGCAGGCAGGGTTTGCAGTCGTTGTGGCGTTGCTTTCCGCATTTACGCAGTTCATGAAATACAAACGTACGGATGTCCGTAAATTTTATGCAGCGGCGATTGCCTCGCTGGTAGTGGCTCTCGTCGTCACGGCCGTAGTGGTTTATATCACTAACGTATATACTAATTTCATGTACATCCTGTTGGTGTTTGCGGCCGCTTATACGGTTGTGGCCAACGGCAAAATTTTAGGAGATGCCATCCGGGGAAAATGGAAGCTCACCGGATCGGCCGTGGCGCATATTGGATTTGGACTTTTACTCATTGGTGGATTGGTGGCTGCGGCTACCAATGAAGTGATTTCAGTAAATAGCAGCAACTACATTGCGGTAGCCGGTTTCGATCAGGTGGAAAAGCCGGGAGACAACCTGTTTCTTACCGAAGGGGAGCCTACGCAGATGGGGGCCTATCGCATTACCTACGTAGGTGATAGCGTGGCTCCGCCCAACGTGTACTATAAAATCAATTATGAGAAAATAGATGACGAGACGGGCCGGGTGACCGATCGTTTTCAGCTTCGGCCTTTTGCCCAGAACAACCCACAGATGGGAGGTCTTATCGGTACGCCTGCAACCAAGCACTACCTTACACACGATGTATACACGTTGATTACGGCGGCCATGTCAGAACCCCATCTGCAAGGGCAACAAGATGAGCAAACCGGCTTCGAAGCGTATGATGAGCCCGCGGTTTATGAAACCAATATCGGTGATACGCTACGCTACCGCAACGGATATATCGTGGTTGAAGGAATTAACCGAAATGCCACCGTGCAGAATATCCCCCGTAAGGATGACGATATCATCGTCGGATTGACACTCCGTGTACATGCAGCAACCGGCGAAACCTACGAGGCAGAGCCAGTGTTTCTGATACGCGGCGGAACCACCTTTGACCTGTTTAAAGACGTGGAAGATCAGGGGCTTCGGCTTCGTTTTAGCAACATCATGCCACAGAAAGATAAGCTGGAACTAATGGTATACCAAAAGCCCCTGCCCGAAAAGAAATGGATTGTTTTTAAGGCAATCAAATTTCCCTATATCAATTTCTTTTGGTGCGGTGCTATCGTGATGACTATCGGTTTCTTCCTATCAATCCTACGCCGTAATAAGGAAATCAAATCGGTTTAATCCGCATGGACATCGTATTGCTCGGTAGTGGAAATGTAGCTACTCACTTCGGTAAGGCGCTCTTCGACGCCGGTCATCGGGTGGTTCAAGTGTATAGCCAAACCAAAGCTCACGCCATCGTATTAGCCGATGCGCTTAACGCCCGTGCAATTGATGATCTGGAAGCCATTGATTTGGCTGCTGACTTATACCTTATCGCCGTAACCGATGGCGCGATTGGTCAGGTGGCCGCACAGCTGCCTGCAGCGTTGAACGGCATCGTCGCTCATACGGCGGGAAGTGTTGATATGGCTGTCCTCATCCCCCACGCACAGAAGTACGGCGTAATTTATCCGGTACAGACGTTTTCCATAGCAAAACCAGTTGATTTTTCGAGCGTTCCCCTTGCATTGGAAGCTTCAGATGAGGCCACTTATGCTCAGTTAACACAATTGGTCGACCCTTTATCCACGCAGATTTTTTCCTGTGATTCCCGGCAACGGCTTGCGTTGCATGTAGCGGCGGTATTCGCCAGCAACTTCACCAATCACTTGTACGCCATCGGGGCCGATATTCTCCGCAAACATGCATTGGATTTCGATTTAATCCGTCCCCTTATCCTTGAAACCGCCCAAAAGGTGATGGCTTTTTCTCCCAGAGAGGTTCAGACCGGTCCCGCCATACGGCACGACGTCGGCACGATGCAGAAACATTTGGAACTGTTGAAGGAAGGCCACCAAGGCCTGGTTGCGCTGTACCAGCAACTAAGCGAGCAGATTTATTCGAACTGATTTTTTATCCGTTCCAGATTATCAATCATCTCTTCTATCCGCATATTCTCACTGTTGATGTACTGTTTCATGAACACGAAATGGCAGATCAGGAACCAGAAAATGACGAAGAGAAAAATGCCGACGAATGTCAAAAGAGGCAATATAAAATACATCTCGATACCGTATAAAGCAAATGCAGCAGCGATGCAGATCTCGTAAATTAGATAGTTCCGTGTATTGAACCGGTTGCGTTTTTGCTGGAAAGCCCGTAGGTAATTGATGTAGTCCTGTGGCTTGGATAGTAAATGACTGCTTCGGCTGATGTTTTTGTAGTCAGTTAGTTGGTTGACAAAATAATAGGCGATACATCCCACCATGATGGCGAGCGCCAGATAGGTGGTCCATGTCGAGAAGTTTACCGCGAGGCCGATCCACAAAGCGGTCAGAACAACTATGCCAACGGCTATACTTTGCCAAAACAATTTTCTCATTAGGGCGGTCCGATTGCTTTTAAGACGTTTTAAAATCGTGTCAAAGCTAACGTTTGGCTCCGGTTTCTGCCCCTGCCAAAGCTGTTGTATCTCATCAAAGCCTTTCATTACTGTTGTATATTTCTGTCAGCTTATGTTTTATCCGATGTATTTTTACCCGTAAGTTGCCTTCAGAGATCCCAGCTACTTCGGCAATTTCGGGATACGGTATTTCGTCTAATACCATGGTAATGATGATACGTTCATTTTCATCCAGTTGGGAGATGGACTTATAGAGCAGCGCAATCTGTTCCTGTTTTTCTGACGGTTCTTCTGCGTAATTTTCAATGATGGTATCGTTCAATTCGTCTGTCGTGCGGCGCTTGACCGTGCGTAGGTATGAAAGGCAGGTATTTACGGCAATACGGTATATCCAGGTGGAAAATTGGGACTCGTTTCTGAATTTATCCAGATTCTGCCAAACTTTAATAAATGTCTCCTGCATTAAATCGTTTGCCGAATCGCTGTCACCTGTATATCCATAACACAAGTGATACACCTTTTTGGAGTTATCTTCAAACAGTTGCTGGAACAATTGTCGCTGCTTACTCATGAATGGTAATTACAATCTGTTTGACATACTGGCTGCAAATATGTTACAAAAAATCCATACCTTTATACCAATGGAAACCTTTATACCCATACTGATTGCCATTGTGGTTTTTGCATTCCAAGCATATGCCAATTTTCAAAAAGAACAGGAAAAAGCGCGTAAGCGAAATTTGGGGCAGCCGCCGGTACCTCCATTGCCCGAAGAAAATGCCGAGCGGACCCTTGTTAAGCCCGAGACAGATGTACACCGGCGGGTGGTAGCACCTCCCCAGCGGCAGGCCCAGCCTATCCGGGAAGCCTATGAAAGTTATTCTGGGTTCATGGATGCGGATAACGTGACGCGTACTAAAAAGGCAGTTCGTAATCCAACCCTCTCATCGTTGCGTATAGACGTCGATGAGGGTGCGGACTCGGCGTATGTAAGGGACGAAATGACGTTTGACTTACGGGATGCCGTCATTAAATCGGCTATTTTGGAACGACCATACCCTTAATGAACCGCGGTACCCCAAATTTTATGGCTTGCGATCAACCTGTAAGGTGAAATCGTCCATATCTTTTAAGAATGGTAATCCTTTCCGTGTATCTTCGATGTCTTTCGGGTAGATGGTAAATGTGTATAGATCTTCATACTCTGGTTTATAATATACCACGTCGCCCATGGGTGAAATACACATAGAGCCCCCGGAGTAGTAAATTTCATTGCCGTCGTGTCCTACCCGGTTTACGCCGATGACAAATGCCTGATTTTCGATCGCCCGCGCAGGTATAAGGCTTCGCCAATGTGCCGAGCGCTTGTCAGGCCAATTGGCTACGTAAAGCAAGATGTCGTACGCACTGTTGAGGTTGCGCGACCACACCGGGAAACGCAGATCGTAACAGATCATTGGGCAGATCTTCCAGCCGTTCAGCTCAACGATGACACGTTGGTTGCCGGGGGTGAATGCCCTGTCTTCTCCCGCCATACCGAAAAGATGCCGCTTATCATATTTGACATAATCGCCTTCCTTGGTCATCCACACGAAACGATTATAATATTTACCTTCTTCTTCGATAATAAGGCTCCCCGCCACTACACAATCGTATTGTTGAGCTGTTTCGAGCATCCAATGCATCGTCCTGCCATCTGACTTTTCTGCACATTTCTGCACGTCCATTGTAAAGCCAGTATTGAACATTTCCGGCAGGATAATCAGATCAGTTTTTTCACGGATTGCGGACAACCTAAGTGATAGGTTGCTGAGGTTTTTGTCGATATTTTCCCAAAAAAGGTATGCTTGAAAAGTGGTGATTTTTAATGCATCCATATCCATCAGCTATGGTATCCTGTTATAAGTAACCTGCAATCAGCACAAGTTAACAAAAATTATCTAAAAGCAAATGATAGCTCTTTATGCCGCAATTATTTTGCCAGTTATTAATTTGACCGGTTCAAAAGGTGCTGGGCCATTGTCTGTAAAGGAAGTTTGCGGCTTTTTTCACAAGGAATTCGATCGAGTGCCGCATAGGCCTGTGTCGCATAAAATCGCTTCATGGTTTCCGTAGCCTGTTGGATGCCAAGGGAATTATAGATAGCAGTTACTCGGTTGATTTTAATTTGAGGCTGATCGCTCCGCTTCATCCAATCATGCAGTTCGGAAACGGTCTCCGTGTCTGCCGTTTCCAATGCCTTTAGCAACAGGTAGGTTTTCTTGTTGGCAAGAATGTCTCCACCCCGTTGTTTTCCGAATTGCTCGGGATCTCCATAAACGTCCAGTAGATCGTCCTGTAATTGAAATGCAATGCCTACATTGACACCAAAATCATAAAGGTATTGGGCGTCGACATCGGAGGCATTACCAAGCACTGCACCTATTTTCAATGCGGCTCCCAACAGCACGGAAGTCTTCAATTGGATCATATGCAGGTAGTCATTTATGCCGACAGTCGGACTGCGTTCAAAATCCATATCCAATTGCTGCCCTTCACATACGTGAGTGGCCATTGTGTTGAAGGTCTCTAAGATGGAAGGTAGCTTGTCGCTTGGACATTTCGCTAACTGTCCATAAGCCATGATCAGCAGGTTATCTCCCGACAGTATGGCGACATTGGCATTCCATTTTTTGTGAACAGTTGGCTTTCCCCGTCTCAAGGGCGCCTCATCCATGATGTCATCATGTACAAGTGAGAAGTTGTGGAAGAGTTCTACGGCCAATGCGGCCGGTATGGCATGTCTGATATCGGAAATGGAAAAGAGGTCAGCAGCCATGAGCGTAAGTAAGGGACGTATGCGTTTTCCTCCCAGCGCAAGCATATAACGGATGGGTTCGTATAATGTTGCGGGAACAGGAGGAAGATCAAGATCCGCTAATCCCTGGTTGATATGTTGCTGCCATTTGGAGGTATCGTATGCCATGTCGTGGAAATTGGATGCTAAGATAGGAATAACTCGCGAAATGGCTAAGTTACAGGGTTGCCGAGTTGCAAAATCGCATATTCGCCCTTTCGCGATTTTACGATTCGCCGTTCCGCAATTTGCAGATAAACGGTTTCGTAAATAAGCAATTACGCGGTTTCGCGATTTTGCAAATTGGCAGAGGATTTGTCGTACCTTTGCAAAAATTCAGAAGAATAAAGTTGAAAACATTGATTGAGGAGCCTGTCTCCGCCCCGGTGTCTGAACATGCAGAACCGGAACCTATCCCAAGTTTTGACATCACAATTTCACGGGAACGAATACGAATTGCTGTCGCATTGTTTTATTTCTGCCAAGGGTTAGCGTTTGCCTCTTGGGCGAGCCGTATTCCGGATATAAAGTCGGCATTGAATCTTTCCGATGCCCAACTAGGGACCTTACTTTTTGCACTGCCCTTGGGGCAGTTATTGACCATGCCTTTGTCAGGCAGATTGGTTACCCAATACGGCAGCCACCGGGTGTTGTGTGTCGCGGCTCCCCTGTATGCCCTTGTGCTGACCTGCATCGCTCTCGTATCTACCGGATGGCAATTGGGGCTGGCGCTGCTCGCTTTTGGTATTGTGGGCAATATGTGCAACATTGCGGTGAATACACAAGGAGTGGCTGCAGAACAGTTGTATAGCCGTTCGGTCATGACATCGTTTCACGGTGCGTGGAGCATCGCCGGATTTACGGGAGCACTGATTGGACTGCTGATGATAAACCTTCATGTCGATACCTATCTGCATTTTTGGATTATTTTAATTTGCGTGGTGATCAATACGGTAATCAATCAAAAATACCTGGTACGCCATGTGGTCACCGAGCAACGGAAAACGAGTTTCTTTACGAAGCCCGATGGGGTGCTAATACAACTCGGTATCATCGGGTTTTGCAGCATGGCCACCGAAGGGGCGATGTTTGATTGGAGTGGTATCTACTTCAAGGATATTGTGCGGGCCCCTTCTTCATTGGTTGTGGTTGGCTATGCGTCGTTCATGATCATGATGGCCGCTGGCCGCTTTTTGGGCGACTGGGCAATCCGGCGCATCGGAAGGCGCACGTTATTGCAAGCGAGTGGCTGCTTCATCTTTGTAGGTATGGGGATTGCGGTCGTCTTTCCTACGGTAACGACAGCTTCACTGGGATTTATGCTGGTGGGACTGGGTGTGGCTTGTGTAGTCCCTTCGATTTATAGTGCCGCGGGCCGGAATGCTAACATATCTCCGGGGGTTGCGTTGGCCATGGTTTCCAGTGTCAGCTATCTCGGCTTTCTCATGGGGCCCCCGTTGATCGGTTACGTCGCTGAATTAGCCAGTCTCCGCTATTCGTATGCAGTGATTGGCTTATTTGGATTGATGATCACCACCTTGATTTCAATGACGCAAGTGGTCAAGAACGAAAATTGAAGATGGCCAAGGGAAGCTGTAAATATCCTTTGCAGGTTTGGCGTAAAAAATTGTGAGCTCCCGATGGGTCGCAACAAGTTATGCATGAAGAGCGAACCGCGAATGGAGATACGGTAAATCAAAAAAATATCTTAGGTTTGGTGAGGGATAAGGGTTACATTTTGGGCATAAGCGTATTAATAGGTGAGTAAGTTAAATAGATCGGTTGTGTCGGACGCTGACTTGAAAACCGTGGATGGCATTGCGTGTGGTGATGCTGCAGTTTTGGAAAGCTTATATCACGATTATTTCCCCATGGTACTGCATATGGTGATTCAGAACAATGGTACGGAGGAGGAGGCAAAAGATATTTTTCAGGAAGCGGTAATCGTATTGTATGACAAGATTAAGCAGGGAAATTTTGAATTAAGCAGCAAACTAAAGACCTATATTTACTCGGTATGCCGGAGACTGTGGCTCAAACAGCTGGGAAGCCAAGAGCGGGCGTTTCAAGACGTCAGTAGTTATGAGGAAGTTATTCCGGTAGAGGATGACTTAGCAAAACATCGAGAAACTGAAGTGCAGCTGTCTTTGATGGAACAGGCGTTGGATAAATTGGGTGAACCTTGCCGGACCATTATCCATGACTTTTATATAATGAATTTATCCATGCAGGAAATTTGTGAAAAATTTGGATATACCAGCGCAGATAACGCAAAAAACCAAAAATATAAATGCCTGCAGCGGTTAAAGCGATTGTTTTTTTCAACTAGGTGAACGGATATGATGAACGAACAGGATTTTATAGTGCAGGCCGATAGGTTCCTCAATGGCGAGATGGATAGCTCCGAACGCATTGCTTTTGAACGGTATTGTGAAGGGAATCCGGCAGCGGCTGAGCAGTTGGCAACACACCGGCTTTTTTTACAGCAACTTAAGCATCACGCAGATCGAGCGGCTTTTAAAAGTACACTGACTGTGGTAGCAGACCGATACCATCGCCCCAATACCACCGTGGCGGAAGGGCGCTGGGAACCGATGCTGGTTGCCCTATGGAACCGGTTTAAAGTCAACTCGTTGGTGGCAGCAAGTGTGGCAATTATAGCCGTTTTTTCGACATTGTGGCTGTCTGGATACTACAAAACCATTGAAAAAACCACGACAAATTACAGCGCATTGCGGAGGGATATGAATACGGTCAAGCAGAATGTAAATGCACAAAATGCGGTAATACGTAATATCAATAACGAAAAGCAAAAAGAGGGACAATCTGAGGGGCATTTCGGTGCCACGGGTTTTATCATCTCTCCTAACGGGTATGTCGTAACCAACTATCACGTGGTGAAGGATGCGGATTCCGTTCACTTGCAGAATACGAAAGGTGAGTCCTTGAGGGCAGATGTGATTTATATCGATCCTACTAACGACCTGGCGATGTTACATATCAGTGACAGCGCTTTCAGTCCGCTAAAAACCACTCCCTATACGTTTAAAGAATCGGATTCGGATCTCGGTGAAGATGTATATACAATCGGATTTCCGCGTGATGAGGTAGTTTACGGGCAGGGGTATCTCAGTTCGCGTACCGGTTACGCAGGGGATACTACGGCTTATCAGTTGTCCATTCCGGTCAATCCAGGCAATAGTGGAGGACCCGTGATAGATAGCAGGGGGCAAGTGATTGGTATCATCAGTGGTAAGCAAACAGGAATTGACGGGGCATCTTTTGCAATTAAAGCAGAGGCGCTTTTAAAATCCATATCAGCGATTCCGATGGATTCTTTGGCAAGTAAATTGACAATCAATCGTAAGAATTCACTTAATGGATTGAAACGTACGGATCAAATTAAAAAGATTCAGGAGTATGTCTATTTGGTGAAGGTTTATTAAGGACTTTTTTGTGGAATTAAAAAGCGATTGGCTCTAAAGTCAATCGCTTTTTTTTGTGAATTGATAAAACTTTTAGATGTTGGGCTGTGGTGTAGTACGCAGGTAAGGTTTAATCACCTTGTGACCTTTTGGAAATTTTGCGGGAATGTCTTCAGTTTGGATCGCCGGAACCACGATTACGTCTTCACCGTGATTCCAGTCGGCCGGTGTTGCCACACTATAGTCTGCGGTCAACTGCAGCGAATCAATTACACGAAGAATTTCATTGAAATTACGGCCCGTAGAAGCTGGGTAAGTAAGCGTTAACTTAATTTTACGGTCAGGCCCAATGACGAAAACCGAACGGACGGTAGCGGTTGCCGACGCGTTTGGGTGAATCATGTCATAAAGTTCAGAAACGTGTCGATCGGGATCAGCTATCAACGGAAAATCTACTTCACAGTTTTGCGTTTCGTTGATATCATTAACCCATCCGTGATGGCTGTCTATCGGGTCTACACTCACTGCGAGCACTTTGACATTGCGTTTTTCAAATTCGCTTTTCAATTGGGCGGTGCGCCCCAGTTCAGTCGTACACACAGGCGTATAGTCGGCCGGATGTGAAAACAAGACCACCCAGCTTCCTTCTGTGTAATCGTAAAAATCGATTTCGCCTATTGTCGTTACCGCTTTAAAATTCGGTGCGGTATCACCTAATCGTAAGCCCATGTTTGTTCCTCCTTTTTATATTTATAAGTTTTCGTATTTATAAGTTTGTAGTCTACAAAGTTAGTAGATTTTTCGACATAAAAAAATGTCGAAACAAAATCATTTACAGCCCGTCTAATCCTACATATGAAAAAGAAAGAGCTTCCGGAAATGTCGCCGTTATACCGAAAAAAGGTAGCGATCGAGTTAGCGTTTTGGAAACATAAAATGACCAAGAAGCAGCCTCTAAGTAGTGTGTGGGCAAAAAATATACAGACCAGACTCAACAATTTAATTCCCGAGCGGATACATCAGGTGATAACCTTCGCAATTGAGAAAATGGTGAAGGGAGTACTTTTTGGTGCAAAATATACCACAGCGCCGCCTGGTGTGTATGGTAGTTTCCAATTGCGTGAGGCTTACGTTAAGCGGCTCATCGACACTTATAAAAAAACGGGGTCGTTGGAGGGAGCCATTACCGGCGCTGGAGGTATTCTAATGGGAATTGCTGATTTTCCCGCATTATTGGCCATTAAGATGAAGATGTTATTTGATATTGCCGCAACGTACGGGTTTGATGTACGGCAGTATAAAGAACGGCTCTTTTTGCTGACGGTGTTCCAACTAGCATTTTCAAGCCATAAGCACCGGGCTGAAGTATACCATAGATTAGTCATCTGGGACGCGTATGCGGCAGACCTTCCGGATAATATTGATAGCTTCGATTGGAGGACCTTCCAACTGGAGTACCGTGATTATATCGATTTGGCTAAAATGGCTCAATTAGTTCCAGTTATCGGTGCAGCAGTAGGTGCGGTGGTCAATTACCGATTGTTGGAGCAACTGGGAAGCGCTGCGATGAACTGCTATCGGATGCGAATATTGGACATCGAATAAATTTGCATTGTTCGCTATTTTTCCTAAAGTTTGCTTTTATGGACGAGCTTTATACGGTTCCGGCACAGACACGGATCGGTCATGTGCATCTGAAGGTGTCAGACCTGGCACGGTCCTTGGACTTTTACTGCGGTTTACTGGGGTTTGAGTTGACCACCCGGTATGGGCGGCAAGCAGCATTTGTTTCTGCTGGAGGGTATCACCATCACATTGGTTTGAATACCTGGCATAGTGAGGGTGAGCCACCCGCGTCGGTGCGGAGCCCTGGCTTGTACCATACCGCCATTGTTTACCCAACGAGGCGAGACTTGGCGGTGATCTTTGATAGACTGCGCAAGGCCCAATATCCGTTGACAGGAGCAAGTGACCATGGTGTATCCGAGGCGTTATACCTGGATGATCCGGATCGCAATGGCGTGGAGCTGTATTGGGATCGACCCAAGGAGCAATGGCCTTATTTTCCGGATGGTTCGCTGAACATGTACACGAGAACCTTGGATTTGAATGGTTTGCTGGCCGAATTAGGATAATTATGATATTTGACCTTAACGACGAACAGCGGATGATTCGGGATGCCGCCCGTGATTTTGCCCAGAACGAATTGAAACCCGGTGTGATTGAACGCGATGAGCAGCAGCAATTTCCTGCAGAGCAAATCAAGAAACTCGGTGAACTGGGATTTCTGGGCATGATGGTCGATCCCAAATACAACGGTGCCGGACTGGACGCCGTTTCCTACGTGCTGGTCATGGAGGAACTTTCCAAGATCGATGCGTCGGCTTCCGTGGTTGTATCCGTCAATAATTCGTTGGTTTGCTATGGGTTGGAAGAATACGGCACCGAGGAACAAAAGCGCAACTACCTGAAACCACTCGCCGCAGGGGAACAGATCGGTGCTTTTTGTTTGTCTGAGCCGGAGGCAGGTTCGGATGCTACCTCTCAGCGCACCACTGCCGAGGACAAAGGTGACCATTACCTGCTCAATGGTACTAAAAATTGGATAACCAATGGGAGTACAGCCTCTACGTATTTGGTCATTGCGCAAACGCATCCCGAAAAGGGGCATCAGGGAATCAATGCATTGATTGTCGAGAAGGGGATGGATGGCTTTACGGTAGGGCCGAAGGAGAATAAACTGGGTATCCGGGGATCCGATACACATTCGCTTTTATTCAGCGATGTAAAGGTACCTAAAGGAAATCGGATCGGTGAAGATGGTTTTGGATTTAAATTCGCTATGAAAACACTAGAAGGTGGTCGCATCGGTATTGCAGCACAAGCGCTCGGTATCGCCTCGGGGGCCTTTGAGCTTGCGCTAAATTATGCAAAAGCGCGCCAAACCTTCGGCAAGCCTATTGCCCAACATCAGGCAATTCAATTCAAATTGGCCGATATGGCTACTCAGATTGAAGCTGCCCGGCTGTTGTGTCTCAAAGCCGCATGGCTCAAAGACAAGGGCGAGTCTTACACACAAGCGGCTTCCATGGCCAAGCTCTATGCATCCGAAGTGGCCATGAAAACTACCATAGAAGCTGTACAGATTCATGGCGGTTATGGATATGTGAAGGAATATCACGTGGAGCGCCTCATGCGCGACGCCAAGATTACACAAATCTATGAGGGGACATCTGAAATTCAGAAGATAGTCATTTCGCGGGAGATGCTTAAGGAATAAAAAAAATGTTGTAATTTCGGCGTTCTGCAAGGAAATTGAAAAGCAACTTTTAAAATACCGAAATGATATACGTGATCAATCGCATGGTTCCGATGCACCGCTTTTGTTTGTTAGGTTTGTTTTTGATGCTTTCCGGTGCCGCCGTAGCGCAGCAGTATTCGATAGGCGGAAAGGTAAGTGCGGAAGGTGGAGAAGGGATAGCTGGTGCCTCGGTTCAGGTATTGAATTCCAATCGCGCTACGTCAACGGACGAACTAGGGAATTTTCTCCTTGAGTACCTGCCAGCGGGTACACACGTTGTCCGCGTGAGTGCATTGGGATATGCAGCTGAAAACCATACGGTAGTAGTCCAGGAAAATGTCTCTTTGGATATTCAACTGGCGGGCGTCGAAAACCGGCTGGATGAGGTTGTAGCGACTGCTCAGAAAATGGAAAGTGACCCGCACGATATTCCGGCAAGCTTATCCGTGGTGGAGGGGCGACAAATTGAGCAACAATATATTTGGAACGTAATGGATGTGACGGCCGTGGTGCCGAATCTAAATATGGCAAACCCCGGGGATAATCGCAATGTTGCCTCGATACGAGGGATTGCTACTACCTCTTACAACCAGGCCGTTGCCACCTATGTGGATGGTGTCAATCAATTTGGGCTGGATACCTACATCCCCTATCTGCAAGATGTGGAGCGCATCGAAGTGCTGCGTGGACCGCAAGGCACGCTTTACGGCAGGAATGCCATGGGCGGTGTCATTAATATCATCACCAAACAGCCTACAAACCAACTAAGTGGATTGGCAGAGGTGAACGTGGGTAGCCATGGGCAACAGCGTTATTTGCTAGGTATCCGTACGCCTATCGTCAAAGATCGCCTGTTTTTTGGGGCTTCGGGAATGTATAACGGTCTGAACGGTTTTTTTACCAATGATTTTGACCATTCTCATTATGACAAACAGCAAACGGTGTTTGGCAATTATTACCTAAAATACCTAATAAGCAACCAGTGGGCGATGACGTTGAATGTTAAACATATTTCAAACCGTAACCACGGTGCATTTGCCCTTATTCCGGGCGTAGATGATGCCTTTGGAAACCCGTTCCACCTTACTCAGAATGCGCGGACGAAAATGGTCGATGAAACACGGAATGTGTCGCTTTCGATTAACCATTTTGGTAACGCCCTCAATTTTAGTTCGCACACGGCTTATCAGTCCAACTACCGGTATTACCGGGATCCGATCGATGGTGATTTTTCACCACTCGATGCCGTTTCCATTGTCAACGATTACGGCAAAGATTGGAACCATGTCAAGGTATTCACGCAGGAATTTAAGCTTTCCTCGGCGCCTTCTAATGATGCTCCGCTTCATTGGACCGCAGGTACCTTCTCATTTCATCAGGATGCACCTACCAAGCAAGGTACTCATTATGGGGCGGATGTCACCCTGATGGGACCGGAGTTTGCCGATTATGCCAATACCACAAGTATTTTAACCAATTCAGCCGTCAATCAAGGAGCGGCGGTTTTCGGCCAGCTGGGATATCAGCTTGGAAATGGCTGGGAATTTCAGGTAGGACTTCGGTATGATTACGAACACGCTAAATTAGACGCTCGCGGGGAATTTCAACCGGATGGCGGAGAGATAATGGTCCTTCAACCCGATACCTCAGCTTCAGCAGGTTTCCATGCCTTTACACCGCGGGTAAGTGTAAAATACGCGGTTGATGAGGCGCATCATGTCTATGGTTCTTATACACGTGGGTTCCGTGCCGGAGGGCTCTCTCAATTATCTTCCAATCCCGATGAGGCGTCGTTAAGACCTTTTGATCCCGAGTTCAGTAACAATGTTGAATTGGGTAGCAAAAACCTATTTTTAAATCAGCGCCTGCAATTGGATGTAGCTGCGTTCTATACCCGTGTTAACAATGCACAAGTGCCAACACTCATCTTGCCCGATGCCATTACCGTAACAGAAAATACCGGACGGATGGCCAGTTTCGGAGCCGAAGCGGAAATCGCCGCACGTGTGTTGCGGAACTTGACTCTGTGGGGAAGCGCTGCGTTTACCCATGCGGAATATACCGATTTTAACACAGTGGGAGCGGATGGCGGTAACGTCCAATTAAAGGGCAATCGTCCGGTGTATACGCCGGAATGGACCGGATTCCTTGGGGCTCAGTATGTGGTGCCACTGCAAACTCGTAACAAGCAGCAACTGCAATTCGGAATTTATGGCAGATTCATCGGCCAACAGTATTTCGTTGTCGATAATACCATCGGGCAGGAAGCTTACAGTCTGTTAAATGCAAATATCAGCTATTCGTTGAAGGGGTATGAATTGAGCCTATGGGGACAGAATCTGACAGATAAACGGTACATCGACTATGCCTATAGTGTAGGTTTCGCCGCCGTCCACCTAGGAAGACCGGCTACCTATGGTATCACGATCCGAAAACGGTTTGGCGTTTAACTAGAGTGTCAAAAACTTTTGCCGGTACTCCTTGGGCGTCATGCCGATGAATGTTTTGAATTGCCTGTTGAAATTAGATAAGGTATTGAACCCCGATTCGTAACAGATTTGATCAATGTTTTTAGCTTCCTCTGTGGAAAGCAACTTACACGCATTGCGGACACGGAGCTCGGTAAGAAAATACGAAAACGATTTACTGGTTTTCATGGTGAAATAGCGACTGAATGAGGTCGGGGTCATATTCAGTAAAGCCGCTACTTCGTCCAAGGCAATCTTATTCTTAAAGTGCCTGGCGGCATAATTGTATACCGTATTAATGCGATTAGATTCGATTTCCTTCAATGGGCTATCAACTACGTCGTCATGGAGTAGATGATAATCTTTACACACACTCAATAAATCAAGTATTTTGAAGAAGTGGATAATGCTTTCCGTACCGTGTGAGTGAAGGAGTTCAAGCATCAACGTCGATACAGTGGTTGCACATTCGCCGTGAATTTCCATGCCATAACGCGCTTTCTCAAAAAGCATCTTAATCTGCAAAAATTCGTCTTTTCCCATCAGTGGGCTCCAAGATCCTTCATCAAAATAGACGACCAGTCCGTGGCAGAACTTATCAGAGGGGTGTTCGAAATAACTTTCCTCGGTGCGCCACAGATGCGGAATATTGGGGCCAAGGAACGTTAAATCGCCTTTATCAAAGGGTTTGACGGTATTGCCAACGAAGCGCGTACCGGTTCCTTCTACTACTAAAAATAACTGGAACTCTTGATGGGCGTGCCAGGTCGCATCGAAATGTTTCTCGCGTAGCTCTCTAACAAAAAATATGTTGGATTCGGGGATGTTTGATTTCTGAACAACGGTTCTTCTGAATGTCGTTTCCATGGTTACACATAATTTGTATCTTTCTTGGTCGCTCAAAATTAATTAAAGTCGCGTAGATAACAAGCGTTTATGGATATGGGTTTGGATTATTATTGCAGTATTATGGGAAAAAATCTATAAAATGGATAAAATATAGTCATGATTGGTTATTTAACAGGTGTTTCATTGACAGTTTAAACGCTACCTTAGTTTTTGAATTATGCTATATTATAGACCGAAATAAATTAGTAAGACTGGTAATTAATACGATGCCGTTAACGATCAGATTGGGAGTTAGTACATGGTTGTGGACTTCCCCCTTCACAACCGAAGATGCCGCGGAGCTGTTTGCAAAAGTCAAGCGCATGGGCTTCGACAAAATTGAGATTGCCGTGGAAGATCCCGATTTGATTGACATACGGGCGGTAAAAAGGGAATTGGTCAATAACGGATTGGAGGCAGTTTTATGTGGTGCATTCGGAAGTACAAGAGACCTAACGAGTGACGATGAATCCCTACGAAGGACGGGACTGGATTATATTGCTAGGTGCCTGGACATGGCGGCCAGTTTAGACACGGGCTTTTTTGCGGGCCCGATGTATGCCGCAGTTGGAAAGGCGAGAATGGTGCCCGCCGAGCAACGAAAGGTGGAATGGCAGCGCGCCGTGGAAAACCTTTATAGCGTCTGTGAAATGGCGGCTGATCGTAAGCTACAGATTGCACTTGAGCCCCTGAATAGGTTTGAATCGGATTTGGTGAACACCGTAGACGATGCGCTTCGCATGATCCATGAAATCGGGCATCCAGCAGCAGGTATCTGCCTGGATATGTTCCATATGAATATTGAAGAACCCGATCCCGAAAGAGCGATCCGTAAAGCGGGAGACAAGCTGGTGCATGTTCAGGTTGCTGAGAATTATCGGGGCACTCCTGGTTCGGGAAATGCAAGCTGGCCTGCGTACTACCGCGGCCTTGAGGCTATTGGCTACACGGGTACGGTATCTATCGAGAGCTTCACTCCCGACAATAAAGAGCTGGCGGGAGCGGTATGTATCTGGCGGAGTTTAGCAGAAAGTCAAGATGCATTTGCGAGCGAAGGGTACGAATTCTTAAGAGAATGGGTAACAGGAAAACAAGCATAAACACAAATTATGAGTAAAAAGCCAATTAACGTAGCTATTGTTGGACTCGGATTCGGGGCGGAATTTATTCCAATCTATCAGCGACATCCCGGTGCGAATATGTATGCGATTTGTCAGCGGAATATAGACAGCTTGAATGAGATTGGTAACACCTTTGGTGTTGAAAAGCGCTACCAGGACTACGACGAATTGTTGAAGGACGATCAAATTGACGCGGTACATATCAATACGCCCATCCCCAATCACGCCGAACAGTCGCTTAAAGCACTCCGTGCGGGGAAGCACGTGGCCTGTACCGTGCCCATGGCTACCACGGTGGAAGAATGTAAACAAATCGTAGAAACAGTACAAGAAACGGGATTGACCTATATGATGATGGAAACTGTTGTATATGCCCGCGAGTTCCTATTTATGAAAGAATTATATGAGACCGGTGAGTTGGGAAAAATACAATTTCTTAAAGCCAGTCATCAACAAGATATGGATGGATGGCCGGATTACTGGCCGGGTTTACCACCCATGCACTATGCCACCCATTGCGTAGGACCGGTGTTGGCCCTTACACGCAGCGAAGCAGCATATGTTTCTTGTTTTGGTTCGGGTACCATACGACCTGAGTTACACCCTCATTATCATTCAACGTTCGCGGTCGAAACAGCACACATTAAATTTCGGAATTCTGATTTAAGTGCACATATCTATCGCTCTTTATTTGATACAGCGAGGCAATACCGCGAAAGTTTCGAAGTATATGGTTCAAAAAAAGCAGTGGAATGGCCATTGATTGAAGGCCAACCGTTGGTGATACACACCGCTAAAAGGCCCGAACCGGACATTCCCGAAGAGGTACAGTCTCCAGACTATGGGCACCTGCTGCCGGCGGCCATTCAACACTTTACAACCGGTGGGGTATACAATGAAGAAGGCAATCAACATCTTTCGTTTACCCAAGGAGCTGGGCATGGTGGATCGCACCCGCACTTGGTTCACGAATTTATTAGTGCCTTGCTGGAAGGGAGGTCGCCATACCCGAATGTGCGGCAATCTGCCAATATTACATGTGTAGGTATTTTAGCCCATGAGTCGGCCCAACGGGGTGGTGAAATTATTCCATTACCGGATTTTACCTTCTCATAACCTTTATTTGCATAAATCTTTACGTTCTCATAAACCAATTCGATAAATGCTAACAATAGAATGCGATGAGTAAAACGTCTAAATTGCTATTACTCTTACTAGTGCCGCTGTGCTTCGTGGGATGCAATGGGCAACGAAAGAGCGACAAGGGACCCCGAAGGCTTGAGTTGTTTTTTCTTGGCCACGACAGCAAGCATCACGATTCGGAGCAACTGGCCGGTATATTGGCGCAGGAATATTTCACGAAGGGAATAAACATTACGTATTCGACCGATCCTGAGGATTTAGCGAGCGAAGACCTATGGCGGTATGACGGATTAATCCTCTATGCAAACCACGATTCCATAAGCCCGGCGCAGGAGAAAGGGCTACTGGATTTTGTGAGATCGGGAAAAGGGTTTATTCCGCTTCATTCGGGCTCCTATTGTTTCCGCAATTCTCCGGAAGTGGTGGCGCTTATTGGCGGGCAGTTCAAAAGCCATGGCGGCGGGTCATTCAACGCGGAAATCGTAATGCCCGAACATCCGGTTATGAAGGGAGTAGAATCCTTTACAACCGAGTGGGATGAGACATATGTGCACGATAAGAAGGCCGATGACATAGTCGTGCTGATGGAGCGGGTCGACAGTACGGGTCGTGAACCCTATACTTGGGTAAAAGAGTACGGCAAGGGCCGGGTTTTCTATACCGCATTTGGCCATGATGAGCGAACATTTCGTAATCCGGGATTCCTCAAGTTGGTTCACAATGGTATTATGTGGGCGGTAGGAGAAGAGGCTGCGGCCAAATTGAACGATTTTACAATCGCGCAGCCGACCTATCGGGAAGCTACGATGCCAAATTATGAAAAGCGTAACCCACCGCCCCGCTACCAACTTCCCCTTACTCCCGAAGAGTCGCAGACGTTAATACAAATACCTCCCGGATTCCGCTTGGAATTATTCGCCAGCGAGCCAGACATCAAAAAACCCATAGCCATGGATTGGGATGAAAAAGGCCGGCTGTGGATTGTCGAAACGGTCGATTATCCCAATACAGTGCGGGATGATAAGGGCGCAGGAGATGACCGGATACTTATCTGCGAAGACACCGATGAAGATGGCAAAGCGGATAAATTCACCGTATTTGCCGAAGGGCTGAATATCCCCACTTCACTGACGTTTGCCAATGGGGGGGTAATTGTAGCACAAGCCCCCGATTTCTTATTCCTGAAAGACACAGACGGAGATGATAAAGCCGACGTAAAAGAAGTGTTGATACACGGTTGGGGAACGTTTGATACCCATGCAGGACCTTCCAATTTGCAGTATGGATTGGACAATAATGTGTGGGGAACGGTTGGCTACTCTTCTTTTGAGGGTACCATTGGCGGAAAGCCCTATAAATTTGGGTCCGGCGTGTATCGATTTGCTCCAGATGGACAACGTTTCGAATTTTTGGCCAACACGTCGAACAATACCTGGGGGCTTGGTTTTTCGGAAGATTTTGATGTGTTTGTGTCTACGGCCAATAATGAGCACAGCGATTTTTTCGCTATACCTAATCGGTATTATGAAAAGGCCGAGTTGCGAGAAAAAGGAATCGAGAAAATCGATGCGCATTACGGTATGCATGTACTGACCAAAGATCTCCGGCAGGTAGACGTGCACGGTGGCTTTACGGCAGCTTCCGGTCACAGGCTATATACGGCAAGGGCATTTCCACAAACGTATTGGAACCGGATTGCTTTTGTTGCTGAACCTACGGGAAGATTGGTCCATCGTCAGGTACTGGAACAGGACGGATCGGGCTTTAAAGAAAAAGGAGATGGATGGAATATCGTGGCCAGCTCGGACAACTGGTTTGGTCCAGTAGATACAAAGGTGGGGCCCGATGGGGCCTTGTGGATACTGGATTGGTATAATTTTGTTATTCAGCACAATCCGACGCCGGATGGTTTCGATAACGGAGCCGGGAACGCGTATATTGATCCGCTACGGGATAATACAAGGGGACGGATTTATCGGTTGGTATATGAAGATGGGAAGCGGTCTAAGCATTATAAATTGGACCGGACACGACCCGGCACATTAATAGATGCACTGCAAAGCGACAACTTATTCTGGCGACTCACTGCCCAACGGCTTTTGGTAGAGTCTGGCGACAAATCCGTTAAGGATGATTTGTATGAGTTGATAGCCAATAAGTCGGTAGATGCCGTCAACGTCAATGCAGCTGCTCTCCATGCGATATGGACGTTGCATGGCTTGGGGTTACTGGACGGTTCAGATAAGGAAAGCCTGGATGCGGTTATGGGTGCCTTGAAACATCCGGCACCTGGTGTGCGACGAGCGGCTGTCCAAGCGCTTCCTTCCGGAAATCCCGACATCGCGCGTCAGCTGATTTCAGCAGGTCTGTTGAATGATGCTGATTTTCGTGTCCGGCTTGCTGTGTTATTAACTCTTTCCGATACACCGCCAACGGCAGACCTAGGAGCGGCTATCTTTGAGGCGGTACAACAGAAGGAAAATACGGAAGATAAGTGGATTTCCCATGCGTTGCTTATTGCAGGTACCATGCATCGAACGGCATTTATGGATGCGTATCACAAAAAGTATGGCCACCCCGATTTATCCAACACAGATGGCTCATTGGTAGAGCGCATCGTGGCCGGAAATCAAATGTCGGTTTTACCCATGGACACCCAACATAATGCCACGTACGGCGGAAAGCAGGTGCCCGACTATTCGGGTAAGAACCTCATTTTCGTAACCGAAGTGAAAACGCCCGAGATGCGGCATACACAGCCGGAAGGGGTATTAGTAGCTCAGGGAGATCGTCAGAATGGGTATGCAGTTTATATGAAATCCGGAAAAATTTATTTCCAGGTCAATCAACAAGGTCGACAGTCGGTTGTATCGACAGCTGACTCGTTGTCGCGCGAGTTTACCGTAAAGGCGGCATTGTTGGCTGGTGGAGCGATGACCTTGCATATCAATGGCAAGTTGGCGGCAGAAGGTTCGAATAGGGGGCTTTTTGCCAGCATGCCAGAAGGAAATATTCGTCTAGGGCATAACCGGCGACGAAATAATACACCGAAAGCTAAGGATGTAGCGGATTTTCCGGAGGATTTCCATTTTACGGGCAAATTGGAAAATGCCCGCCTCGTAGTGTTGGGTGCAGAAGTTAAGACAGCTGCAATTGACGCGGACGAAGTGATTACGATTAAATCCATTGTGGGTGAGATGAAATACGATAAGCCTGCGCTTTCCGTAAAAGCGGGAACCACACTGAAGCTCATTTTTGATAATCCCGATCACATGCAACACAATCTGTTGATCCTTAAACCGGGAACGATGGAACGGGTAGGGCAAGCTGCGGATGAATTGGCAAAACAACCCAACGGTGTGGAATTGCAGTATATACCGAACTCGCCCGATATTTTATTCTCTACACCGCTGGTAAACCCCGGAGAAAGGTACGAGCTAACGTTCAAAGTACCTTCCAACCCTGGGAAATACCCCTTTATCTGTACATTTCCGGGCCACTGGCGAATCATGAACGGAGTTATGACCGTAGTCAACTAATGGGATAAACCCGGTTGGGTGTACGAGAGATTGTTTGCTATGTTTCATGCCAAGCCGCAAAGCCATGAAGTGGCTTTGCGGCTTGGCATCTTACCTTGGCTCATCGCTTTTGATCATTGAAAAAAATAAGCTATCTTTGTCTCATCATTTAGGGGTGCCTTGTTTGTATAGACAAACACAAATAAAGGCTGAGATTATACCCATCCTGATATATCGGGAGCACCTGATCCGGATAATGCCGGCGTAGGGAAGGTAAGTTAAATAATTGAGCTGTCGTGAACCCCTTGTGACAGTTATGTTTAACGAAATTCAGATCAAAAATGATTAAAAGATTAGTCGCAGGGATTGCACTATTTGCACACGTGGCTATGGCTTCCGCGCAACATGAAATTACCGTTGAAGTGTTCAACGCCAATGACGACAGTCCAATGAGCGGGGCATCCGTACGTGTGATGGGAACCCCATACGAGGGACAAACCAATAAAAGCGGCCAGGTGATGATCCATACTATAAAAACGGGGAACTATGTCGTTACAGCAAGTTATCTGGGGTTCCAGTCGCAGCAGCGAACGGTTTCCATTCCCAATGACCGAACGGTACGCATTTCGCTGGAATCGGCTACGCTGTTAACTGACGAAGTGATCGTCCAAGCTACGCGGGCAACCGAAAACACTGCAACTACCTACAAGAATCTCAATAAAGCAGACATTGCTAAAAATAACCTTGGGCAAGATATACCCTATCTACTTGACCAAACGCCGGGTGTGGTCATTTCCTCGGATGCGGGCGCTGGGATTGGATATACCAGTATGCGGATACGGGGTAGCGACGGGCAACGTACAAACGTGACCGTTAATGGGATACCACTTAATGATGCCGAAAGTTTAGGGTCCTTTTTTATCAACCTGCCAGATTTTGCGTCATCGGTTGATAATGTACAGATCCAACGAGGTGTCGGTACCTCCACCAACGGTGCCGGCGCATTCGGGGCAAGCCTCAACATCCAGACCAACACGCTCAACGAGACTCCCTATGCTGAATTGGATAATTCGTTCGGCTCCTACAATTCATGGAGAAACACCCTGCGGCTGGGGACGGGCTTGATTGATGATAAGTTTTCCTTCGATGGGCGGTTATCACGTATCAAGAGCGACGGTTATATCGACCGCGCGACCTCCGATCTGCAGTCTTTTTTCCTATCCGGTTCTTGGTATGGCAAGAATAGCTTACTTCGTGCCAATGTATTTGGAGGGAAAGAAAAAACGTATCAAGCCTGGTATGGTACACCCGAATCCCGCCTTACCGGCGATCGGGAGGCCATGGAGGCCTATGCATACGACGATGGACTCACGGATTACGAGATCGAAAATCTGTTAAACTCAGACCGGCGGTATAACAAATACTTGTATGATAATGAAACCGACAACTACCAGCAAACGCATTACCAGCTGCTGTTTTCCTCCGCACTGTCAAGCCAATTGACGTTGAACACCGCCCTGCATTATACACGTGGAAAGGGCTATTATGAGCAATTCCGGGATAGCGACGAATTGGCTGACTATGGGTTGTCGTCGGTTATTGTCGCCGGAAATACGGTCGAGGAGACGGATTTGGTACGCCAGCGGTGGTTGAACAATCACTTTTATGGGGGCACTTATTCCTTGGTATATAAACCTGCCGGAGGTGTTGAAATTACCTGGGGAGGAGCCTATAACCAATATAAGGGTGGGCATTATGGCGATATCGTCTGGTCCCGATATCCGTTATTTACCGAACGCAATTACCTGAATGAAGCAGGAAACTCTTTCAACACTTCTTATCGATATTACGATGGCGATGCAACGAAGAAAGATTTCAATACTTACTTGAAAGCCTCTTACCGATTGAACGATTTATTCTTGTTTGCAGATGTCCAATACCGTCACATCGACTATGGCATTGCAGGAATCGATAATGACCAGCGTGACATTACACAGGATGCATCGTTTGATTTTTTCAATCCTAAAATAGGCGTTACCTATCAACTGTCGGCAGCGAGCAACGTCTATGCTTCCTATGCACTGGCCAACAAAGAACCCATTCGAAGTGATTTTACTGACTGGCCCGTAGGACAAAGTCCCAAGGCCGAGCAATTGCATGATTTTGAGGCGGGCTATCGGGTCAGGTCGCCGCAGTTTAACATCGGAATAAATGGATATGCAATGTTATATAAAAACCAATTAATTCCTACGGGGCAACTCAATGATGTAGGCAGCACCTTGCGTAAAAACGTCGAGGATAGCTACCGGATCGGGGTGGAATTCGATGGCCGTTGGATGCCTTCCGACTGGTTTGCTTGGGGGACTACACTGGCATATAGTCAAAATAAGATCAAAAACTTTACGGAAGTGGTGGGTGATGTGGAGAATTTTTACAAGATCACGGACATTTCCTTTTCACCCGATTGGGTCGCATCGAGTGAGCTTGCTTTCACGCCTTGGAAGCCCCTTGAATTGGCGTTGCTGAGTAAATATGTGTCGAGCCAGTACCTGGATAATACCAGTAGTAGCGAGCGGATCATCGATGGTTTTTTTGTGAACAATCTCCGCGTAGTTTACCATACTTCTTTTTGGAAGTTGAAAAACATCGGACTGAGCCTGCTGGTCAATAACTTATTCAATGAAAAATATTCGGCAAGTGGCTTCACTTGGGGATATTATCTGTCAGAGACGGATCGGGTAAGCTACAATTACTATTATCCACAGGCCACTACTAATTTTCTGCTCGGACTGAATCTGAAATTTTGACTTTTTACACCGCTGTGCGGACGCGCTGTTGTAAAAATAACAGCGCGTTTTCTTTTATTGTATGAATAGGCATTGATTTTGTTGGCAAAATGTGTTTATCTTTAGGCAAAATTTTCAGCTATGCAGCATATTCCGAAAACAATAGGCATTCTTGCGGGATTATCATTGATGATCTCGGCATGCGACTCTTCGGCCTCCAAAGAAGGGGGGAATGAGTCGGTAGCAGATTCGACGTACGCACCGGTGGAAACCAAGGAGGCCAACACCGATTATAAACCGGCATTTGAGGGGCAAACCCGTATAGCAGGTGTAAAAACCTCGACTCCATACGATGTGAAAGTAGTGAGTGAAGGGTTGGAGCGCCCATGGGGTATCGCTGTTTTGCCGGATGGGAGATTTTTGATTACCCAAAAGGCCGGTACACTCCGGATCGCGGCACAAGATGGGACCCTGAGCGACGCCATTACCGGTCTGCCCGAAGTAAATTCCAATGGGCAAGGCGGTTTGTTGGGTATTACTGTCGACCCGGCATTTGATAGCAACCGCATGGTTTATTGGGTGTTTTCACAAGATACGCCCAATGGAACGCTTACGGCTGTCGCAAAAGGAAAATTGGCAACAGACGAAAAGAGCATTGAAAATGCCCAGGTGATTTACCAAGCTACACCGGCGCATAAAAGTAATTTGCATTACGGTGGACGTATTTTAGTCGGTAACGAAGGATATCTTTTCGTAAGTACAGGCGAACGTTCGGACATCGTAACGCGACCCCAAGCTCAGGATTTGAATTCAGCTTTGGGAAAGGTGTTGCGAATCACGACAGACGGCAAACCGGCACCAGGTAATCCTTTCGAAGGCAGGGATAATGCTAGAGCCGAGATTTATTCGTATGGGCATCGTAACGTGCAAGGCCTTGCATTCCACCCAGTAACAGGAGATCTATGGGAAACAGAATTTGGACCACGTGGCGGAGATGAAGTAAACCGTATCCAACCTGGAAAGAATTATGGATGGCCTACCATTACCTATGGTCTGGAATACAGTGGCAAAAAAATTGGCGACTCCATTCAGCAAAAAGATGGAATGGAACAACCGGTATATTATTACGATCCGGTATTATCGCCAAGTGGTATTACGTTCTTTGCTGGCAATTCCATTCCGGAGTGGGAAAATAATTTGTTTATAGGTGGATTAAGCAGTACGCACATCGCGCGGTTGGTCATAAAGGATAACAAAGTGGTGGGGGAGGAGCGATTGCTGTCAGACCAGGGTCAGCGTTTCCGTGACGTACAACAGGGAAAAGACGGGGCTCTCTATGCGATCACCGATGAAGGACGATTGTACCGCATCGGAAAAAAATAGTGAGAGCAGTTATCCAGCGGGTATCGGAGGCGTCTTGCAAAGTTGACCAGCAAGTTGTCGGTGCGATCAACCAAGGATTTGTGATTCTATTGGGCATTGAGGAAGCCGACAGGTTGGATGACCTTCGTTGGTTGGCACAGAAAATGGCTAACCTCCGTGTATTTGGCGACGAAAACGGGTTGATGAACAAGTCCCTGCATGACATTCAGGGAAACATTCTACTGATTTCCCAATTTACGTTATTTGCACAAACCAAGAAGGGCAACCGCCCTTCTTTTATCCGCGCGGCTAAACCCGATCAAGCCATCCCACTGTATGAATCGATGATTACGGAACTTTCCACCCTGCTGGGCAAAAAAGTGGCTACGGGGATTTTTGGCGCTGATATGAAAATTTCCCTTGTAAACGACGGACCTGTGACCATCGTAATGGATACGAAAGACAAAGACAATCATTGATCATCGGCAATTGGCCGCCGATCGCAGACCATCAGTAGCATGACCATTGAAGAAGCACAGAAAAGAATTGACCACTGGATAAATACGACGGGAATCCGTTATTTCAATGAATTAACCAATACCGCTATCCTGATGGAAGAGGTAGGGGAAGTGGCCCGTATTATGGCCCGTCGGTATGGCGAGCAATCGTTTAAGAAATCCGACGAAGAGATAAACCTTGCCGATGAGATGGCTGATGTGTTGTTTGTACTGATCTGCCTGGCCAATCAAACGGGTATTGACCTTACGGAGGCGCTAACGACGAATCTGGAAAAGAAAAATATCCGCGATGCCGAGCGGCATCGGAACAACGATAAATTGCAATGATTACACCCTCAACCACCTGCCAAACCAGTCAAAAGCCTTTTGTTGCATCTGGATATCCAATTTATGGGGTCCTTCGTAATAGGCAGACTCAAAATGATCAGGCACTCCGGCTTTCGCATACACATCCTGCAAAATTCGATCGGCCTTTTTCATTTCAGACAATGTGTACAGTTCGTCGTGGTTATTGTTGAGTACCAAGGTAGGCAACGGTACACGTAAGCCCAAAATTTCAGGAAATTCCAGGTAATTGGGTAACAAGGGAGTATAGGTCATCCAGGTATGTGTATACGATTTATGCAATATAAAATCGTCCCAAGTAGACATAAAGCCTGCGCAAACGGCGCATTTAATGCGTGAGTCCATGCCTGCCAGATAAACGGTGCGCAGACCTCCACCGGACAAACCACCGCAACCCAGTTTTTCAGGATCCACGTCATCCCTTTCCGCCAATACGGATAACGCTGCTTGGTCTTCTGCCAGAAATACGCCCGGCCACGTGGTACCGCTGCTAAAAAGCGATTTGGACATAATATGTTCATGCTCGGCGGCCCATTGGTTGTATGCCAGAATGTATTGGCTGTCCACATGGGTGTCCTCCTCATCGGAAAAAACCTGGTGTGGAACCGTTGGAAGACCTTCCACATCTTCATACCTTACCCGCCGGCTTCCAAATGTAAACGTGTCATGCACCAATACGACATAGCCTAGTTTTGCGATGTCATTTGCCCAAGCCCGCCCTTCATAGTCGCTCTGTTGGTGATCTGCAATCAACGGATGTTGTTGCGCCGCTGTACGCGTAATTTTATCCACCCCAAAATATTTTTTCCCACCGTGGTCGTGCAATGCCAATATACCGGGTAAGCGACCTTTGGAATTCACGGGTTTCAATACCGCGGCTCTCGTACGATTGCCGTACGGCAACTGCCAGGATAATTCTTCTATGTCTAAGCCGTCAAAGACGTACTTTTTTTCTGTTCTTACGGCAGGGGTCGTACCTATATCCGGTGAAGCCACCAATTCTTTTACTTTGGCCAATGCTTGCTCCTTCCATGTGCGTATATCGTTCCATGCCTGATTCCGAAAGGATAATTTTCCAAGCGCGGGTCGTAGGGAAGTTGCCCATGGTCCGTATTTCCCGATAATGCTCTTTGTTAATGGGTTTATCATGTTGGTATATCTTGGAATTGCAATTTTTAGATCAAAAATAACGATATCTGCAACTTTTCCAATACGTTGTATCCTCTTTCTTGTATGCGATAAAAAAAACCGGTACATCTTTAAGATGTACCGGTTCGCATATAGGATAATCCCCGAGCCGGGGCAATGATTAAATGATTACATCATTCCGCCCATGCCGCCGCCCATTGGGGGAGCACCAGCACCTCCTGCTTTTTCTTCTTCCGGTTCGTCTGCCAATACCACTTCGGTAGTAAGCAGCATGGAAGCGATAGAAGCAGCATTTTCCAACGCTACACGGGATACTTTGGTCGGATCGATGACGCCGGCACCAATCAGGTTTTCATAATCGCCCGTACGTGCGTTGTAGCCATAGTCAGCTTTGCCTTCCTTTACCTTTTGTACCACAATGGCACCTTCGATACCGGAGTTGTTACAAATTTGGCGTAACGGCTCTTCGATGGCGCGTTTTACGATTTCGATACCGATGTTTTCGTCTTCGTTAGCACCTTTGAGGTCTTTCAGAGACTCGCCGGCACGAATAAAGGCTACGCCACCACCGGCCACGATACCTTCTTCTACTGCCGCACGTGTAGCATGCAATGCGTCGTCTACACGGTCTTTCTTTTCTTTCATTTCCACTTCGGTCGCTGCACCTACGTACAATACCGCAACACCGCCGGCTAATTTAGCCAAACGCTCTTGCAATTTTTCACGGTCGTAATCGGAAGTGGTGGTTTCGATCTGCGCTTTAATTTGATTCACACGGCCTTTGATATCTTCCGCAATGCCGGAGCCGTTGATGATGGTGGTGTTATCTTTGTCAACAACCACTTTTTCAGCTTGGCCCAGGTAAGAAAGATCGGCATTTTCCAATTTGAAGCCTCTTTCTTCGGAAATAACTGTACCTCCGGTAAGGATAGCGATGTCTTCCAGCATGGCTTTACGACGGTCGCCAAAGCCGGGAGCTTTCACGGCAGCTACTTTCAGTGAACCGCGGATTTTGTTGACTACCAAGGTAGCCAATGCTTCGCCGTCAAGATCCTCAGCGATGATTAACAGCGGCTTTCCGGTTTGAACTTGTTTTTCCAAGATTGGAAGCAATTCCTTCATGTTACTGATTTTCTTGTCGTAAATCAGAATGTAAGGGCTTTCCAATTCGGCTTCCATCTTGTCGGTGTTGGTTACGAAGTAAGGCGACAGGTAACCACGGTCGAATTGCATACCTTCTACCGTTTTTACTTCGGTTTCCGTACCCTTGGCTTCTTCCACGGTAATAACACCGTCTTTACCCACTTTTTCCATTGCTTCAGCGATCAATGCACCGATCAGTTCGTCGTTGTTGGCGGAAATACTGGCTACTTGCTTTATTTTGCTGTTGTCTTCTCCCACTGTTTGCGACTGTGATTGAAGGCTTTCCACCACCGTAGCAACAGCTTTGTCGATACCGCGTTTTAAGTCCATGGGATTAGCGCCGGCTGCAACACTTTTCAAACCGGGAGCAATGATTGCCTGTGCCAATACGGTTGCGGTGGTGGTACCGTCACCTGCCTGATCGGCAGTCTTGGAAGCCACTTCCTTTACCATTTGAGCACCCATGTTTTCAAGCGCGTCTTTCAATTCGATTTCTTTTGCAACGGTGACTCCGTCTTTCGTGATGGAAGGAGAACCAAATTTTTTCTCAATGATCACGTTACGCCCACGGGGGCCCAATGTTACTTTCACCGCATTCGCCAACGTATCTACCCCTCTTTTCAGGGCATCACGTGCTTCCACATTATACTTTACTTGTTTCGCCATTTTTTTAATTGATTTGAGATGTTAAACATGCGATCCGAGATTTTTAGAAATCAATCGCTGTGTCCTGCATCGTAACTTTTAAGTTTACCATTAATTATTAAACACCTTCGAAGAAAATACGATTGCTGATGACCACGCTAAACGATCGCGTAGATATCAGATTCTTTCATGATTAAATATTCCTTTCCTTCGTAAGTAATCTCGGTGCCGGCATATTTGCCATACAACACTTGATCTCCTACCTTCACCGTCAAAGGCTCATCCGTTTTTCCGGCACCGACGGCCACTATAGTTCCACGTTGTGGCTTTTCTTTAGCGGTATCTGGAATGTAGATACCTGATGCGGTCTTCTCCTCTGCAGGGGCAGCTTCCACTACCACTCTGTCGCCGATAGGTTTAATACTTAATGCCATAATTGATTTTATTTAATAATTAATTTTAATTGTTATTAATGTTTTTGATTTTTCTCACATCGTTTATCTCATCAACTATGCCAAGTCCCAATTCATCCCGATACCTTGCCATTTTTTCATTTAAAGACAGGTGTTTCCCGGCGGGAAGATGTATGCGTGTCAGGATGTCAGTGCAAATGGCAGTTTTATGAGCGGAAAAATAAAAAAGCCTCTCAGATCAAGGAGAGGCGCTGTTTTTAGTGCACGACTTTCGTTATTGAGCGGTATCACTTTCTTGCGGTGCATCCTGTGGGGTAGCTGACGGAGCTTCCGTAGGAAGGATAGGGGCAGCAGGTGCAGTTGAATTGATCTGCTCGCTTAAGCCGCTTCCTCCAGATCCGGATGAGGGACCTAAAATATTAACGACCAATGAAAAGATCATAATGGCAATAACCATGATCCAAGTACCTTTCTCTAATAGATCTCCGGTGCGCTTTACCCCCATTAAGTTGGCTCCGCCGGCAAACCCTGAAGCCAGGCCACCGCCTTTTGGGTTCTGTATTAATACCAGGAATGCCAATAGGATACTGGCCAAAATAATTAATATAATCAATAATGTTTGCATTTGATGTCTTGTTATGTTAATTTGTTCGCTAGTTCAGCTATTTGAGCGGCAAAGTAACCACTTTTTTCGGGATATTTCAAACTTAATTTTTTATAGATTTCGATGGCTTTTGGATACAAGCCCTGCTCAACATATACCTTCGCCAACGTTTCTGAGACCAGTGTTAATTGATCTTCCGCACTCTTGCGGGCTTTGTTTTCCAGATCAATCTTGTCTGCCGGAGGTGGTTTGATCTGTGGTTCTTCGCGGATGAAGCGCTCGATGATGGGATCTATCTTTTGAGGAACCTGAAAGGGTACTGTTTGAGTCCGATGTTTTTCGCTTAATTTTTCTTCGGGAGCCTGCAGGTGAAAAATATTCTCCCGAATCTGTTGATCTAAAACCTGCTCGCCGTCTTGCTTTTCTGTAGGGTCGGCCTCATGCTGGAGCATGTTGTTCAATGGAGCATAAGGTTGGTACGTATGTGCATGTTCCTTGCGGGTCTTATTGAGCCACCAAAGAAAGCTATACGGCATATGCTCGTCGTTATAGAGGCTTACCTTTTCATACGGTGTGGCATCTGAAGCGGGCAGCAATTCCGCCGATTCGGTCGTTTGCTCCTTTTCGGCGTAGACAAAGTAGTCTATCCCAGCAGGATGTTCGTAAGCATCGGAAACCATGCTGTCTGGTTCGGTGTGAGGTTGAGCGTCGGCCGCTTCCGTGTCTTCAGGTCGGGAAGGGCCTTCAATCAGATAACCCTGCAACCAGTTGAGCGAATTGGTGTACAACAAGACATCGTCCATATTGCATCCCCCGTTCTCTTGATATAGCCTTCGCGCTTGGATAAAGCGTAAGGATTGGGCATACGGATAGCGATCGATCAGTAGGGACAAGGTCTGTTCGTCAGCTGCCAAAGGATCGGCTACCGTTCTATTGTATAATACGCTGTAATCTAACTGTTCCACTCCGTCAATAACCTCCAAATTTTAGCTTACCAGTTTGCAAACGCCCGATTGTAAATATCTTCTGTGAGCATTTGATTGATATCCCGTATCAACGACTCTTCCTGTGCCGATACAGCACCCGAAAAGTCTTTAAAGCGGGTAAACGGTTGGTCAAAGTTGTCTTCCGGTTTGATATTGTTGGTGTACTTCACACTGACGGTAATAGATAACCGGCTGAGCGCTGCGCGGTCTGTGCCGGCTTCCACGGCAGCGGGTGTAATGGCATACCCTGTAATTCGTCCTTCAAAAATAGCATCACCGTCATTGGTCACCTGGCTGAGGCTCGACTGGCTTCGTATCCGTTCTTTGAGCGCCTCAGTAAACGACTGGCTGAGGGTCGGATAAACAATCGGAGCTGTATTTTCGAAAAACTCTACGGTGTAGGTTTTCATTCCTTCCGGAATGGAGCCGCCCGTAAAGCCATATTTGACGCCGCACCCTTGGGCAATTAACATAGCCGATAAAAACACCAAGCAACCAATTCTTTTTCCAATCCTCATATACATCCCTGTCAATTCAAGTTCAGGTCTTTGATTTTCCGGTAGAGGGTTCGCTCTGATATCCCCAGCTCCTGTGCCGCAGATTTACGTTTGCCCTTATGTTTTTTTAGTGCTTTTTTGATCAGATCTGATTCTTTCTCTACCAATGAAAGCGATTCCTCTTCCACTTCTTCCACTTCTTGCGTGTGGAAGTGGAAGTCCTCATTTTTTCCCGCTTGCGGATGATGGATGGTAAGTGTGGAGGGCGGTGCCAATTGTTCGGGGGCAGGGCTGTCCACATCGCGGTACAGCTTGTTAATATAAGGAGAGTGATCTTCCACAATCCGGGAGTTGACGCCATTTTGGATAATTTCAACCACCAGTTTCTTCAATTCCACCATATCCTTTTTCATGTCGAAAAGCACTTTATAAAGTAGATCCCGCTCCGAAAAATCATCTTTTCCACCAGCCGACACATGTACAGGAAGCGTGCTTCGGTGGTCTATAGGGAGGTACTGCTCAAGGATCTTCGCATCAATTAATCGCTCTTTTTCCAATACCGCAATCTGCTCGGCGATATTTTTCAATTGCCTTACGTTGCCCGGCCATGGATAGTTAGCAAGTAACTGTTGTGCATCTTCCGTCAATTGTACATTCGGACTCCGGTATTTGTCGGTAAAGTCAGCTACAAATTTTCGGAATAGCAGGTGGATATCTTCCTTGCGATCACGCAACGCCGGTATGCGCAGGGGTACCGTATTGAGCCGGTAATACAGATCTTCGCGGAATTTTCCCTTCTGTACGGCGTCGTATATATCCACATTGGTGGCTGCCACCACACGTACGTTGGTTTTCTGTACCTTGGATGAACCCACACGAATGTACTCGCCAGTTTCCAATACACGCAGCAATCGAGCTTGTGTACCCAGAGGCAATTCCCCTACTTCATCGAGGAAGATCGTGCCACCGTTTACCACTTCAAAATAACCTTTTCGGGCTTCATGTGCACCCGTGAAGGAACCTTTTTCGTGCCCGAACAACTCCGAATCAATTGTGCCTTCAGGTATCGCACCGCAGTTAACGGCAATGAAAGGACCGTGCTTGCGCGAACTAAGTTGGTGAATGATTTGCGAAAACACCTCCTTGCCACTTCCGCTTTCGCCCGTAATTAAGACCGAAATATCCGTGGGGGCCACTTGGCGCGCCACATCAATTGCCCGGTTGAGCAGCGGGGAGTTGCCGATGATTCCAAATCTATTTTTAATGTCTTGAATGTCCATTTTTAATCTATGATTTTTCCAATCAACGTTGCCGATGTGCATTTCTCTGCATAGACATTTACGTAGTCGCCCACTTTATAGCGATCGTCCTTGGGGAATACAACCATGCTGTTTTGGTCATTTCGGCCGCAATAGTCATTGTCTGAACGTTTTGATAATCCTTCGATCAATACCTTATGTGTCTTGCCGACATAGGTTTGCAGGCGTTCCAGACTATGTTCACGTTGTCGGTTCACCACTTCGGTGAGCCGTCGCTTTTTCACTTCCTCGGGAATATCATCCGCATAGCGCTTTGCAGCCAAGGTGCCCGGGCGCTCTGAATAGGCAAACATGTAGGCAAAATCATACTTCACATAATCCATCATCGACAGGGTTTCCAGGTGTTCTTCCTCGGTTTCGCTGCAGAAGCCGGTGATAACATCGGTTGAAATTCCACATTCAGGGATGATCCTGCGAATGGCACTTACCCGTTCCATGTACCATTCACGGTCGTAAGTACGGTTCATCAGGTTGAGTACCCTTGAGTTACCCGATTGCACGGGAAGATGGATATATTTGCAGATATTTTCGTATCTCGCTAGGGTATGGAGCACCTCATCGGTAATATCTTTGGGATGCGAGGTCGAAAAACGTACCCGTAGCAACGGGTTTACCCGGGCGACCTTTTCCAACAAATTGGCGAAGTTTATGGTTTCATAGTTGTATGAATCGACGTTTTGTCCCAGGAGGGTGACTTCACGGTATCCTGCGTTGAACAGGTCTGTTGCTTCCTTAACGATAGACTGTGGGTCGCGGCTTCGCTCCCGTCCGCGGGTAAAGGGCACCACACAGAAAGAACACATGTTATCGCAACCCCGCATGATGGAAATGAACGCCGTTACGCCGTTGGTGTTGAGGCGTACCGGACTAATGTCCGCATAAGTCTCTTCGCGTGATAACAATACATTGACCGCGCGAGAACCTTCGTCGACTTGCTCAATGAGATTGGGTAAATCGCGGTATGCATCGGGACCTACAACAACGTCAACCAGTTTTTCCTCTTCCAAAAATTTGGACTTCAACCGCTCCGCCATGCAGCCCAATACCCCCACCACCATGCCCGGGTTTTTTGCCTTGGCCGATTCGAATTCCTTCAACCGATTACGTACCCGTTGTTCGGCATTTTCACGGATGGAACACGTGTTAATGAATACGACGTCCGCTTCCTTATAATCGCGCGTGGTTTCAAACCCTTTGTCTAACAGGATGGAGGCCACGATCTCACTGTCGGAAAAGTTCATCTGGCAACCGTAACTTTCTATGTACAGTTTCCGGCCATTGCTTTTTTTTGAATCATTCTCCAACAGCAATGCCTCGCCCTGGCGCGATTCGTCATGCTGTTTTGTACTTGTCGGTGTCTCAAACATCGTTGTTGATTAAAGCCTACAAAGTTAGCAATAAATTTTGAATGAATGACAGTTTGGCAGAAAGGGATTTCTGCTCAAGCCGCAAGGGCTCTTTTGCTCAATCGCCGCAAGGGCATTCCGTCGCTCGCCGCGATATGACCCTACTTTTTATTCGTATGTTCGCTTTTAAAGACACTCATACTGCTTCGCGGTTTCCGCAAAAAAGTAGGCAAATAACTCACCGCTGTATTCTGACGCTACCACGGTAGTGCATCCCACTGCAAACCGCGACAGAATGAGGCGGCATGGGCGGAGTACGATGGGTTGGTGCTGGTAGGCGCACAGAACGGACGTTCGGAGGGTTATCGGCCTTGAAGGATCGGGAAGCAGGGAGCAGCAAAGCATGTGCAGGAACCTGCGTAATGACACTGTACCAAGCGGATTGGGGAAGCGCAGCGGCTGCAATCTGCGCTTTAAATGCTTTGCAATCAACCTGCGACCGAGGCTTCACAGCCTTGATTTCTTTGGTTACTTTTTTCATCAAGGAAAAAAGTAACAAGAAATCATTCTTTATTCGAATCCACCACCAAACGTTTATCACGGTTGGCGATTTCCCAAGCGGTGTGGAATGCCAGACGTGCACGTTTACATAGCAATTCGAAATTGATCTTATCGACAGTATCCGCTGGTGTATGGTAGTCCGGGTGGAGCCCGCTGAAATAGAAAATTACGGGAATGCCATGTTTTGCGAAATTGTATTGATCCGACCGGTAATAGATACGCATGGGGTCCTTCGGATCGTCATACATATAATCCAACTCCATTTGTGTATATACAGCATTCGCCTTTTCATTGATCGCCTTCAATTCGGAGCTAAGCTTGTCTGAACCGATGGCATGCACATAGTTGTGGTTGCCATTTAAATGCTTGTCGTCTATGCGGCCGATCATGTCTGTATTCAGGTTTACAACCGTATTTTCCAAAGGAAATACCGGATGGCGCGAATAATAATTTGAACCCAACAGTCCCTTTTCTTCGGCGGTGACAGTCATAAATAAAATACTCCGTCTAGGCCCATGTCCTTCGGATTTCGCTTTGGCAAAAGCACGGGCGATTTCCAGTACGCCCGTAGTGCCCGATCCGTTGTCGTCAGCACCGTAGTAAATCACACCGTTCTGGTTACCCTCGTGATCGTAGTGTGCCGTAATAACCAGCAATTCGTCTTTGAGGTCTGTACCTTCGAGGTACCCCAGTACGTTGTCCGACGTAAACGGTTCGGTTTTGGAACCGAATGAGGTATTCAGGTCGACGTTATAAATACCACTTTGACTCTTTTGGGTTGCATCGATTTTAGTCACCAGTTTATCGACCGATGTTCCCGTCTTTGCCAACAGCAAGTTGGCCATTTCTTTGCCGATGGTGGCTACGGGAGTGGCTGTGGCCACTGCCTGATTTTTATCGTCATCAAGTGCGATGCGCGGCTGGGTAAGCCGATATCCGAAACGTGTGAGCGATTCGTGAACGGTATTGGATACCGCGATAATTAGTTTCGGCTTTTTGGAAGTGATGTTTTGCAAGCGTTTGGTGTTAGAGGTTGCCCAGTCAGACGGGATATCCGTCCCCGTAATCAGGGACTTACCTTTTGCATCCTTGGGTTCCCCCTCACTCAGCACTAACACAACCTTGCCTTCGATGTCAATCCCCTTTAGGTCGTCATACTTCTCGTCGCTGATACCATAACCGATGAAAACCAGATCTCTTGCCTGAACGTGGGTTTCCGGTCCGCCACCTATGAAATAGAAATCCTTGCCGTTATGAAACGATTGTCCGGCGATCGTAAATTCCCCGACATCAAACCGTGTCCTCACCAGCTTCACGGGCTGGAAATAGGAGCCTTCTACCGGGGCTGTCAGCCCTAATTTCTTAAATTCGGCTGCGATATAGGCTGCTGCTTTTTCTCCGCCGGGCTCTCCGGTTCCGCGTCCCTCAAATTCAGCGGATGCAAGGATGGAAAGATGTTTTTTTGCAGATTCCGGGTTTATTTCTGTAGCATATTTTTGCTGGAGCGGATCATGGTTTTGGCCTTTGATGCAGCCACAGAGCGCTGAAATAAGAAAAACTACAGATAATGTGTGCTTCATGGTCGCTATTTGATTTTTGGGATACCGGACGTCGGAATTTAGTTGTCAGCTATCAGATCATAAACACCTGGCATTAACCATTGATAATTAACAGGAGATTTTACAGACTCGGTTTGCGTGGCGGCCACCTTCAAAATCAGTCGTCATAAACGTGTTTACGATGGCCTTTGCCAAATCAATGTCAATGAACCGGGCCGGAATGCAGACAACATTCGCATCATTATGCTGCCTGGCAAGCGATGCCAATTCTTCCTGCCAGCAGATAGCCGCTCGTATCCCCTGGTGCTTATTGGCTGTGATCGCTACGCCGTTGGCACTGCCGCACACCAGGATGCCACGCTCAAAATCGCCACTTTCTACAGCAGCTGCCACGGGATGGGCAAAGTCCGGGTAGTCGACTGAATCGGCTGTGTCTGTACCGAAATCTTTCACCGCATATCCCGCTTCTTCAAGGAATTGCACCAATGCAGATTTATATCCGAATCCTGCATGGTCTCCACCAATAGCGATTGTTTTTTTTGCTAGGGTCATCGTTTATTGATTTTCTCCGTTATAAAAATCGACTTCAGCCTTCATCTTACCTTTTTGTACGCGTGCTGCCACGACAATGCTCAGTTCATAAAGCAGGAACATCGGAAAACTCACGGTCAGCATCGTAATGATATCGGGTGTAGGAGTGATGACGGCGGCGATAAGTAGGATGACTACGACCGCATATTGACGAGACTTCCGCATGAATTGCGGCGTCATAATTCCTAGTTTTGATAAGATAAAGATGACGATCGGCAATTCAAATACAATGCCGCACCCCAACGTCAGTGTCGCCACGAACGACAGGTAATTGTCAATGGTAATTGTATTGGATATGTCGTCACTGATCGAGTAATTGGCCAGAAAGTTCATGGCAAGTGGAACCACCACATAATACCCAAATAACACCCCCAATAGGAAGAGTATGCTTGCATAAAATACGAATCCACTGGATGATTTCCGCTCCACGTCGGTCAGTGCAGGTTTGACAAAAAGCCATACTTCGTACAAAAGATAGGGAAAGCCCAGTAAAACAGCAATAATCAAGGACGAGTTGATCTGCAAAATAAATTGACCCGCCATCTGCGTATTAATGATGGTGCCAGGCACCTCCGTTACGCAGAAGTCGGGCGTATTGAGCCATTCAGCAATTTGGCACATTACCCGATAGGTCAAGAAATTAGGGCTTTTAGGCCCCATGATGATATCATCGAAGATAAAATCGTAAAAGGAAAAGGCGACGACCATGAAAACAGCTACCGCTATCGCTGACCGGACGAGGTGCCAACGGAGCACTTCAAGGTGGTCAAAAAACGACATTTCTGCTTCCAGGTTTTTCCCTTTGTTTTTGATAGCATCGATTAATTTCTTTCCGGATAGTTTACTCATGACAACGTATAAAAAGCAAAAATACCATTCTGTTTCATAAGAATGGTATTTTGTAATCAGGTATCTTATATTTATTCACTAAGATCAAATGTTTCCATAAACTTGGTGGTGAAGTTGCCCGCCCTGAAATTCGGGTCGCGCATTAGGCGAAGGTGCAAGGGTATCGTTGTTTTTATCCCTTCGATAATAAATTCGCTTAATGCCCGTTCCATGGTGGAAATGGCTTCATCACGTGTTTGAGCCACACAAATCAGTTTGGCAATCATTGAATCATAGTTCGGTGGAATCACGTAGCCGGAGTAGGCATGCGTATCCACGCGGACGCCATGACCGCCCGGAGAGTGGAAATTGGTAATCCTGCCGGGCGAAGGCCGGAAACCATTGAATGGATCTTCGGCATTGATGCGACACTCAATCGCATGCATCGTCGGCTCATAGTTATTGCCCGAAATCGGAATACCTGCTGCCACCTTGATCTGTTCCTTGATAAGGTCAAAGTTAATGACCTCTTCGGTGACAGGGTGTTCCACCTGAATGCGGGTATTCATTTCCATAAAGTAGAAGTTGCGGTGTTTATCGACCAAGAACTCGATGGTACCTGCCCCTTCGTAGTTAACCGCTTTGGCTCCTTTGATGGCCGCTTCGCCCATTGCTTTTCGAAGTTCCGGGGTGATAAAAGGAGATGGAGCCTCTTCGATCAGCTTTTGATGCCTCCGTTGAATGGAACAATCGCGTTCCGAAAGGTGGCAAACGGTTCCATATTGGTCACCCACCACCTGTATTTCGATATGCCGGGGATCTTCGACATACTTTTCGAGGTAGATGCCATCATTGCCGAAAGCAGCACCGGCTTCCTGACGGGCAGAATCCCATGCCGGTTCAAATTCTTCGTCTTTCCACACAATGCGCATACCACGCCCACCACCGCCAGCGGTTGCCTTGAGAATCACCGGATAACCGATTTCGTTGGCTATCTGTATGCCCTCTTTGACGTCTTTTACCAATCCCTCCGAACCGGGAATGGTGGGTACACCCGCATTCTTCATCGTTTCTTTGGCCGATGATTTATCGCCCATTTGCTGGATCTGCTCTGCGGTAGCACCGATAAACTTGATGCCATATTGGTTGCATATTGAGGAGAACCGCGCATTTTCCGATAGGAACCCGTATCCCGGGTGTATCGCATCCGCATTCGTCAATTCGGCAGCGGATATAATATTAGGAATATTGAGGTAAGATTCTTTACTAGGAGGGGGGCCGATGCAAACCGCTTCATCCGCAAACCGCACATGCAGGCTATCGCGGTCGGCGGTCGAATAGATCGCTACGCTTTTAATCCCCATTTCGCGGCAGGTACGGATGATCCGCAATGCGATTTCTCCCCGATTGGCTATTAATATCTTTTTGAACATGAATGTTTGGCTACACCTAATAGGCAATGTTTAAAGACGTTGGTCACAAAAATGATTTAGCGAGTCGAACTTATTTCGGCTCGACCAAAAACAGCGGCTGATCGTATTCAACAGGTTGAGCATCGTCTACTAATATCTTGACGATTTTTCCGGAAACTTCCGATTCGATCTCGTTAAACAATTTCATCGCTTCTACGATGCAAACCACCTTGCCAGCGGTAACCTCGTCACCCACGTTGACAAATACTGGCTTATCGGGTGAGGGCGATCGGTAAAACGTGCCGATCATAGGCGACTTAATCGTCACATAGTTGGAGGTATCTTCCGTTTTGGGTGCCGTCGGTTGCGGGGCCTCTGCGGGAGCTGCCACGGCGGCTACCGGTTGCGGTTGCGGCACGTTAGGCATCGTGGCGGTCACGTAAGTGGGTGTCTGGTTTGTCTTTATCGTGATCTTGAAATTTTCTTCTTCGATAGATACTTCATTCACTCCTGACTTTGCTACAAATTTAATCAGGTCTTGAATCTGTTTGATATCCATGCTCATCGTTTAGTAGTTTGATAATACAATCAAAAATATAATCTAATCTATTATTTAACAATAAAAATCGGGATTTATTTCATCTGCCACTCTTGTCAGTTCCCGTAAGCCCATTTCAGGTATACAGAGCCCCAAGTAAATCCGCCGCCAAAAGCCGCTAAAATGATGTTGTCCCCTTTTTTTAACTGATTTTCCCACTCCCAGAGACAGAGCGGTATGGTGCCGGCCGTGGTGTTTCCATAACGTTGGATGTTCACCATAACTTTATCCTCACTCAATCCCATGCGGTCTGCCGTTGCATCAATAATCCGTTTATTGGCTTGGTGAGGTACTAACCAGGTGACATCGTCAGCCGTCAATTGATTACGTTCCATGATTTCAGCGGCGACATCGGCCATGTTGGTTACCGCAAATTTAAACACCGCCCGGCCTTCTTGATAGGCGTAATGCATATCCGCATCTACCGTGGCGTGTGAAGCTGGATGAAGCGAGCCCCCGGCTTTTATATTCAGGTAAGGACATCCGGATCCGTCACTCTTTAAGATGGAATCCATCACACCCAATCCCTCATCGTTAGGTTCAAGAAGTACTGCTCCGCAACCGTCACCGAAGATGATGCAGGTGGTGCGGTCCTTGTAATTGATAATGGATGACATCTTGTCGCCCCCTACCACCAGCACTTTTTTGTGCATGCCCGATTCGATGAATTGAGCCCCCGTGGTAAGCCCGTAGATGAATCCTGAGCAGGCAGCCATCAAATCAAAACCCCAGGCATTCACTGCGCCGATTTTGTCGGCAAGAATGTTGGCAGATGCCGGAAAAGGCATGTCCGGCGTAACCGTGCAGAAGATGATCAGGTCGATCTCGTCGGCACCAATGCCCCGTTTTTCCAATAACCCTTTCACGGCAGGCACAGCCATATCAGACGTGGCTAAACCTTCTCCCTTCAAAATCCGTCGCTCCTTAATGCCAGTACGTGTGGTGATCCATTCGTCGTTGGTATCTACCATGGTTTCAAGTTCCTGATTAGTCAGGATATAATCAGGCACATACCCGTTTACAGCCGTGATGGCAGCGTGTATTTTTGACATATAATTATTCGTTGAAAGCAGATTTTATTTTTTCGATGATATCGGATTCGATCATGGTTTTGGAGAGCATGATCATCGTTTCGATGGCCTTAGGGTTGGAAATACCATGTCCAATCACAACGGGGGCATTCACACCAAGTATCGGAGTGCCGCCATATATCTCATAGTTGAACCGATCGAAAAACTCGTCTTTTAGGCCCTTTCTTTGGGTCATCACATAAAACGATTCGGCCATTTTCAGGACGACATTGCCTGTGAAGCCATCGCATACAATGACATCTACACCGTCATCAAATACATTGCGGCCCTCAATATTGCCAATAAAACGGATACGTTGATTTTGCTTAAGCAGCGGATAACTGGCCTGGGTTAGCGTATTCCCTTTTTCTTCTTCTTCACCGATATTGAGAAGCGCTACGTTAGGAGCGGTCATTCCCGCTACATGTTCAGCGAACAAACTGCCCAGCAGGCCGAATTGCGAAAGCATTTCGGGTTTACAGTCTGACACCGCTCCTACATCAAGCAGAAAGCCGTAGCCACCGGATATTTTAGGGACATAGGTGCCGATAGCCGGCCGGATTACTCCAGGGATATTCTTCACGCTTAATACTGCTCCCACAAGCATCGCGCCGGTACTACCCGCGGAGGCGAACGAATCGATAGCACCTTCTTTTAACAGCTGAAAACCGCGACTGATACTCGAATTGGGTTTCTGTGCAATAGCTTTGGTGGGATGTTCGCCCATACCTATAATTTCGGGGGCATGTACGTATTCAAAAAAAGCAGGATTTTCCCCTGCTTGTTCAATTTGTTGTTTAGCAATATTTTGGTCGCCAATGAGTACGATCTTCTGCTCTTTCGAAAGCTGTTTCGATGCCAGAATAGCGCCCTGTATGGTCGCTTCCGGCGCAAAATCACCACCCAAAATGTCTAGCCCGATTTTCATCCGTTATTGTTTTTCTTCCGCAAAAATTTACTTTTAAGAGCCGGAAGGAACCGCTGTTATGGTTGATCTTTTTCTGATATCGCCAGGCGGTTTCAATCCAATAATACGCAAAAACACCCCAAAGTAACGCATAAAAAATTAGTTATACGTTATGGGATGTTCAATTTTTTGAAAGATGAGCTTAGACAGCAGCAGCGTTTTCGATGATTAATTTGCCGTTGTAGTAAAGATTGCCGTCCACCAAGTAAGCACGGTGGGGCAGGTGTACCGCACCGGTCTCTTTGCAGGTCGCAAGCGTAGGCCGCTCAGCTTTATAATGTGTTCTTCTTTTGTCTCTCCGAGTCTTGGAGGTCTTACGTTTTGGATGTGCCATCTCGTATTGTTAATTTTTATTGTATTTTATTTTTTTCAATGCTTCCCAACGGGGATCTGTTTGCGCTGTTTCCTGTTGCGCCGGCGAAAGATCGCTTAACCTGGCCAATACGGCTTCGTCGCACGTAATGTTGTTGCCTTGCTCGCTGCATTTGATGTAATGTGGTATTGACACATTGATGTATTCATAAAGTACCGGTGCAATATCGAGCTCATGCTCATGCTTAGCCAACACCAGGATTTCATCCGTGGTTTCGGCTAGGTCCTCCTCCGTGAATTTGACGATCAACCGTTCATTGATCTCCGTTTCTGCCGGAAAGGTGGTAAGGCATACGTCACACACCAAATTAACGGTACCCGTAATATGAAATCGGACCACCATCATATTCTCTTGCTTATGCAGATTGACCGATGCCTTAAGGGTTCCGTCCTTTACAATGGAATATTCATAACAATCAAAGAACGCCTTATCAATGTCAAACTCAAAGTCGTGCGTGCCCAAGCCCAGTCCCGAAAAAGGAATCCGATATTGCTTCAAATAATTCACCGTCCCACAATTGAGCCTGCAAAGGTAAGTATAAAATATAAGATATGAAATTTTTTATTACGAGTCGTCGGGAACTTCGCTTTTAGAAATTGCGAGGGAAGCGGAGAATAGGCAGTGCGCCTGAAACCCCGGTTGCGGTGAGAGTGCGAATGGATTATTTTCGTTACACGATACCAACTGCTTGCTCGAAAACGTTTTACAGTAAAAAAGATGAAAAGCTTCATGAAATCTCAATCGGTCGGGCTCTTTGCGCTTATACTTACTACGATGGGTATAAGGGTTGCCCCGGCGGTAGCACAACAGGCGGACGGACACCTATCCACGACGATTACCCTGCGTGGCAAACCCGTCCATACGGTCGGAAAACTCCCCGCCCTAGGCACGTCAGCCAAAGACTTTACGCTTACGGCAGTCGATTTGTCCGACAAACGGCTCACTGATTTCAAGGGGAAATACGTGATCCTTAATATTTTTCCCAGCGTCAATACCGGAGTTTGTGCACGATCTGTCCGCACATTCAATGAAGACGCCGCAAACCTTCCGAATACGACGGTGTTGTGTATATCCAAAGATTTGCCTTTCGCCCAAAAGGCTTTTTGCGGGGCTGAAGGAATAGATCACGTGGTCATGCTGTCTGACTTCCGGTCGGATTTTGGAACGCAGTATGGTGTCCAGCTTGCTGAAGGCCCTATGCGGGGATTGCTCAGCCGGGCGGTTGTGGTCATTGATCCGGAAGGAAAAATCGTCTACGAGGAGCAGGTACCTGAGTTATCACAAGAGCCCAATTATGCCGCAGCGCTTGCGGCGGTAAAATAACGATTAAATCAATTGCCATGGATCAACGCATTATCAATTTATACGACCGGTATACGCACAGCCAGATCGGGCGTAAGGAATTTATGAAGCAGCTTGCCATACTTACAGGCGGCACAGCTGCAGCGATGACCGTACTGCCGTTGCTGCAAAACAATTATGCCGCGGCCACACCGTTTGATAGCGCTGACATCACGTCAGAAAACATCACGTATGCAGGTGTGGATGGTGACGTAAAAGCGGTCCTTGCAAAACCCAGGGGGAAATCCGGTATTGGCGGCGTGGTGGTTATCCATGAAAACCGCGGACTGAATCCGCATATCATCGACGTCACCAGGCGCATGGCATCCGAAGGGTTTATCGCGTTGGGCGTGGACGCACTATCGCCGTTGGGGGGCACCCCGGCCGACGAAGACAAGGGAAGGGAACTGATCGGTCAGCTGGATATGGCAAAGACGGTTCAGAACTATCTGAAAGGACTTGCCTACCTAAGAAATACCGAGGGTAGCAATGGCAAGGTGGGCTGCGTAGGTTTCTGCTGGGGTGGAGCCATGGCGGGACGGCTCGCCGTCAACGATCCAAACCTACAAGCTTCTGTAGCTTATTATGGCAGCCAGCCGGATGCAGCCGACGTGCCTACGATCCAGGCTAGCCTGATGTTGCATTACGCGGGACTCGACGAGCGGATTAATGCGGGAATTCCCGCATATGAAGAGGCACTCAAAGCGAATGATGTGGAGTACCAATTATATATTTACGAAGGAGTCAATCACGCATTCAATAACAATACGTCACCTACACGGTACGATGCGGAAGCCGCTAAGTTAGCTTGGAAACGAACTGTCGATTTTTTTAAGAGCAGGCTGGGGTAGCACCGCCTTCATCCCCATAGTAATTTTTGCCGATTTCGATTCGTTCACGGCCGTTTTGAAGTCGCCAATGATTGGTGTCGCGCAGCGAATAGGCACAACCGCAGTACTCCTGCATATAGAACTGTTCGCGTTTGGAAATATCTAACATACGCGATGATCCGCCTTTTTTGCGCCAGTTGTACGTCCAGTAGGTAATGCCGGGATAATGGTCTGCAGCCCGTATACCGCAATCGTTGATCTGTTCGAAGTTTTTCCAGCGCGATATACCCAATGAACTGGTGATTATCGGGAAGCCGTTTTCGTAGGCATATAGGGCCGTGCGTTCGAAGCGCATATCAAAGCACATGGTGCAGCGAATGCCCCGTTCGGGTTCATGCTCCATCCCTTTGGCACGGGCAAACCAGTCATCTACATCATAATCCGCATCTACAAAAGGGATGTTGTGCTTTTCGGCAAACTTGATGTTTTCATCTTTTCGGAGGTCATACTCCTTGCGGGGGTGGATATTGGGATTGTAAAAGTATATCGTAAAGTCAATGTCTGAAGCAATCAACGCTTCCATCACCTCGCCGGAGCAGGGTGCACAGCAGGAATGCAACAGCAATTTGTTTTCGCCATTAGGCAGTTCGAGCTTTTCACGTTTTAATCCTGTATTATCCATCGTACGTGTGCCACTTGGTTTCAGGTTGCAATATTACGGAGAATGGTGGCTTGTTGCAAGTAACGAAACAGAATTTGTTCCGTTGCCGGATCAGCGATAATTTTTCTAACTTTGCCAAAAACCGGTTGGATGAAGAAGTTATTTGGTTTTTTCCTGGTAGCGGACATCGTGGCCATAACGCTTGGTAGCTGTGTGCGCAACGATGACGAACCCGTAATGCCTGTACGGCCCATATCGAGGTTGTATATTTCGGTAGGGAATTATCAGACCAATGCGTCGGAAGATCCCATCGACAATGTGTTACTGATTGATCCGGCGGATACCCTGGAAGCAGAGATGGATGTAGTGCTTAGCCACAACTCCGAGGCACTACGGGGCGGTGCAGGAATCTATTTTGATCCTTTTCAAAGCGCAATTTTCCAGGCAGGTTATGGAACCGCGGACACGACCATCCGGGTAATGAGCGTTGGAGCACTCGGTATCCTGTCAAATAGTGGTCAAATACAATATAGTGGACTCAATGCCATGCGCGGGCTTACTTATCATTACCCGTCAAAGATGCTTTATGTAGCCAATAATGCGACTGTCGGCGGGCGGACAACGATTTATGGATATCACCTGCCATATAATCGGAGAGGATATACATTGCCCGATCGCGTACTTCGGTTAGATCCAACTATGCGCCCCTGGGGGATGGTATTATGGGGAGATAGCCTGTTGGTATCCAATTCGGGTACAAGCGGAAGCGTGTCGTTGTATGGAGGGCTGTCGAAAGTGGATTCATTAGTCGCCGATTTCCAAGCGCTTTCTACCATCCGTATTGAAGGTGCGGCAGCTCTTCGGGGAATCGCATTCGTTGATTCGTTAGACATTTTGGTCGCGGCCGACTACGGCACTGGGTCATCCGATAATCCGGTTGCCGATGGGCGGATTTATATCATCGACGGAATCAAGGCCAAGCTTAAGGAGGGTTCTTTCACCACCGTTGCGCCCACACGTACCATTCAAGGGGCATTGACCGGTTTGACGGGGCCGATGGATGTGGCCATCGATCCGAGACAGGGCAGGCGAACGATTTTTGTGGCGGATTACGATGCACAGGTATCGGGTGGACAACCCGGAGGAATCTTGCGATTCCGGCTCGCAGACGACGGAAATGTCGCGCCGGAAGCGTCCGTGTCACTGGATACATTGGGCAATGCACGGCGGCCGTTCGGAATATATCTCGACGTAAGAGGAGTACCTAATTCCCAATAGGCGATTACGCCAGTAAATCGATCATCCGATTGATTTCTTCGGTCTTAGCGGCATTACCTGCCTGCGAATACGATGAAGTCAGATTACGCAGTACACGGATAATGATGTCGAGGTTGGTGCAGGGAAGCACAAAATTGTCACTCGGGGCCAGGTTGAGCTGCTTAAGGAATGCGATGACATCGTGGCGCCCGAATATTTGTCCGCGGTTAAATGCGTTAATATAAAATAAAATGCCGTTCTTGTCGGCAACCGGTGTATGGTCTTCTGTATAAGCCAAGATAAAATGTTTCGGCAGATTCACCCCATAAATAGGTATATCGAGCTTTTGGGCTACAATGCTATACACACAGGCCAATAGGATGGGGCTTCCCCTACGAGTCTCCAATACCTGTCCGATATACGAGTTTTGTGGATCGTGGTAATTGCTTGTATTCCCTGAAAAGCCATGAGCATTGTAAATGATATTGTTAAGCAACCGTACTTTCTCTACCGCACTCATGCTATAAATCATTTCCAACCAAGCATCACGTTTGATAGCCTCTATCTGGTTGATGACTTTTTGTTCATTCATGTCAGGATACTGATATTTGTTGACAATAATCAGTCCCTGCAATAGGTCAAATGAACCGCTTATTTTCCAAAGCTCCAATTCCTGCAGTACATCTTCAAATTGGATCTTATGAATAAGATTCTCGATACGCGTCTGCAGCATCACATCGAACGATTGTTCCCATGCCGATTCCAACCGCGTGATCACCTCGGGTCCCATGGTAATCAGCTTTTGCTCTACATGTTGGAATACTTCCGAATCGGGGTCATCCAACAATTTGATCAATGAATCCAGTTCTTTCTCATCCATCAAGACAAAGTTAATAAAAAAATATCACGCAAAGTCGCCAAGGCGCTAAGAAAGCTGCCTCACAACGCTGCGTCTTTGTGAGAAAGCCTCCGCTCTTAGCACAAAAAAAATTTAGCCCCGACTAAGGGTAAACCGCAACAAAGTTGTCAACCTAATCAAATGGAAGTAACTTTGGCCAAAAGAGAAACATTGGTGGATACAAGTCACGAGGTCATTTTTGAAGAAGCGTTTAAAAGCAATTTTAAGGCATTGCACGCGTATTCATACACGATGCTTCAGAACGAATGTATGGCCGAAGAAATTGTACAGACTGTCTTTCTGAAACTTTGGGAAAACCGCGATCGAATGACAATACATACGTCCTTACGGGCCTATCTGTACAAATCGGTGTATAACGAAAGCTTGAATTACTTGAAACATAGAAAGGTTCAACGGAGATATATGGAGGAAGCGATGGTGGCTCATAAACAACAGCAAACGGAAGAGACCGAAGCAGATAACGAGCTGCAACGTCAGTTGCAGCGGGCACTCCGGCAATTGCCGGAGAAATGCCGGACCGTTTTCCAACTAAGCCGTTTTGAAGAACTCAAGTATCAGGAAATAGCGGAAAGGTTAGGTATCTCCTTAAAAACAGTTGAAGCGCACATGGGAAAAGCACTGAAATTATTGCGTATTCAACTGGCCGATTTCCTTCCTTTATTGCTAATTGTATTGCCAAATCTATGGGGCTATGGATGATATATTGTTGACAAAATACCTGCTAAACGAGACAAACGAAGCAGAGTCTGCTTCCGTACGCGCTTGGATTGCTGCACATCCTGATCATGCGCGAAGGTATGAACACTTACAGCAGATTTGGAAAACCAGCAAGTCGCTCGGAAGTCAATTAACGGTAGATGAGGAAGAAGCGTGGCATCGTTTTGTGCAACGCCGGGACTCGGGAGCGACCAGTCGGAAAGGTGGAAATGTAAGATGGATAAACGGACTGCGGTATGCAGCCGCACTGATACTGCTTCCACTGACGGTATGGGCGCTCTATACGTTTTGGAATAGCCGCTATGGCGATTCCACGCACATCGTATATGAAACAAAAGAAGCTACCCATACCGATACGTTGACCGATGGTAGCATCATTACCTTAAACAGTTTTGCCACCCTACGGTATGCACAGGAGACCCGTACTCATCGGCGTTTGGCGACACTGGATGAGGGCGAAGTGTTTTTCAAGGTAAAAAGCGATCCCGATCGACCGTTTATTGTTCAATCGGGGGAGGTTACGGTAACCGTGCTCGGCACCTCGTTCCACGTAAAGCGGGATGGAGATGAAACCGAAGTCATTGTCGAAAGTGGCCACGTTAAGGTAACGGGCCCGAAGCGGGAGGTGGAATTGTCGTTGGGTGGCAGACTACTGATCAATACCACGACCCATCAGTTTGAAGTAGGAAAAGTAACCGATCAGTTACACAACTATTACGTCGACAACCGGTTTGTGGCCGTTAACACGCCGCTTTGGCGGCTCGCTGAAGTGCTTAGCCAAGCGTATCACACCGATATCCGTATCGAGAACCCCGAGATACGTAACCTGCCGATAACGACGACCTTTCGCCGCGGCGACTTAGATCGGATTTTGGAGGTCATCGGAACAACGCTGCGGATCGAGGTGAAACGAGAGGGCGACAAAATTATATGGAAGTAAACCTAACATAATTTGTATACTTGTCGGGTTTTTCACCCGCATATAAATGGCCGTCAGGATACGATTAACTTGCTTTTTTTTATTTTTAACCACTACGGTCAGTGGGCAGGGGTACCTGATGCGGGATATCCATTTACGTTTTTCTGATCCCCAGCGAATCCAGCAAGTACTGGATGCCATTAGTAAAGCGCACGATTTTTATTTTTCTTACAGCAATCAGGTTGTGCCGGCTGATAGCCTGATCACGGTCAAACGGTATGACGGTAAGCTGCTCGATTTTTTGACCCACGCATTGGGGCCTGCTTATGAATTTAAGGAAACCCCCGGATATGTCATTATCCGATACGCCCCACGTAGGATGGTCGTAGCCATCGATATTGAAGAAAGACGGCACGGGCCTATGGTGATCGAGGGGCAGATCACCGATGCGGATCATAAAAAGGGTGTGTATTTGGCCAGTGTTTATGAACGCAATGTATTGGCATCTACGCTATCCGGACCAGCGGGCAATTTTAAATTGACCATTAAACGGCCTGAGGAAACCATATGGCTCACCATCAGCAAAGAAAATTACCGCGATACAACGCTGGCCCTATTGCCACCTGTGCAGGTCAATAACAGACAAAAAGGAAGACGGTATTGGTTCGCGCCGGACGAAGGGAGCGGAATGGGGCTGGACGGCACAGCATTGGGGCGGTTTTTCACCAGTTCCCGGCAGCGTATCCAGCGTATCAATCTGGGCGGTTTTTTTGCGTATAATCCCTATCAGATTTCGTTGACTCCCGGATTGAGTTCGCAGGGATTGTTTAATAGCCAGGTGGTCAACCAGGTTTCCGTGAATATCGTCGGCGGCCACACCGCGGGAGTGAACGGTGTCGAAGTGGGTGGCGTCTTCAACATCAACCAGCAGCAGGCACGTTACTTCCAGGCCGCTGGCCTGTTCAATTTAGTGGGAAATGGCGTGCAAGGTGTACAAGCTGCCGGAATTTCCAATATTGTCGTCCGCGATGTTTCAGGAGTGCAGGTAGCCGGAATAAACAACCGGGCCAGAAATGTCGTCGGAGCGCAATTGGTTGGCCTTTTCAATGTAGCCGAAAACATACAAGGTATTCAGCTGGCGGGGATCGTCAATATCGCCGGAAAAGTAAACGGCGTCCAATTATCGGGATTGGTCAATGTCGCAGATAGCAGCGACTATCCCATTGGTTTGATCAACCTGATCAAAAATGGCGATAAGAGTTTTGCGATCGAGCTGAATGAATCGGGTGTTGCACAATTAACATTCCGCTCGGGTGGCCGTATTTTATATGGCCTGCTGGGTGTCGGATATCGGTTGAATGACAGCTCCATGCGGTATGTGCTCGAAGCGGGGATCGGCGTTCATATTTGGCAAACAAACCGGTTCGCGTTGGATGCCGAACTCGCTAGCAGGATCAGCCCTGATTTCAAAACAACTCCCGAGCAGCAGGCATCGTTTCGTTTATTTCCTCAATTTCGCTTCAACCCGCATTGGGGGATTTTCGCCGGACCGTCGGTCAATTATCTTCTTCAACCCAACCGTACATTCCAGGCAGGACTGATGGGTGGCGTACGCTATCGTTGGTAACCTGTTTCAGGTTATTTTACATCCGGAGGTAAGGGTAAGACTGTTTGAAGTTGTCTCTTCTAAAACACGGATATAAATGGCTATGATATTGATGGAAAACTGGATTGCAATCCTTGCCTATGGAGGAGGAATCATCACGATTGTTGCATTAGTGGGATGCTTTTACCTGCTGAGAGCTGCCTTAATCGAACTGCATACCACCTGCGATGATGACTATGAATGGCATCACTGAAGTCATGGGCCGGCTACCGGTCCTTTTTGGAAAAGCACTATACCTTACGATGCTCTTCCCACTGGTTCTTTTAAGCCGGCTGCCATATTCCCTACTTCTGGGCACCGTTGGCCGGTGCTGTTATTTCCTGACGTATTCGTTTGCCCGTTACCGTTACCATGTGGTGCTCCAAAATCTGTCGCGTTCATTTCCCGAAAAGCCCTATGCGGAAATCCATGCCCTGGCAAAAGACTTCTATCGGCATTTTTCCTGCCTTGTGGTTGAAATGATTAAATCTTTTTCCATCAGTAGGCGCGAATTGGCTGGCCGTGTCCGCATTGTGAATGCAGATTTACTGGAACACTATCAGCGTGAGGCAAAACCTATGGTCGCATTGTTGGGGCATTATGGCAACTGGGAGAGTCTGAGCATTCTGCCCAGTAAACTGCCTTTTCCGGTAAATGCCCTGTACAAACCCCTGTCAAACAAATCGGTAGGTCGCTTCATTATGTACATCCGTTCCCGGTTTGGAATGCAATTGATTCCCGCGGAAAAGGCAGTACGTCAATTGATGAAAGCGAAAGACGACGCTTCCCTCAATCTGTTTATAGCCGATCAGTTTCCGGGGCGTAATCGGGGCCTTCCTATGGAATTGCTGAACCAGCCGACCGCCCTGTTTGATGGTGCTGAGAAATTAGCGAAAGCGATCAATGCGGTCGTTTTTTATGTGGAGCTGGAAAGAAATGAGGGAGCCGGATGGGACGTACACTTTTCGTTGATAACCGATAAACCTACCGAAACAGCCAAAGGCGAGATCACCCGGAATTTTGGCGAGCGATTGCAAGAAACCATTCGAAAGGAACCGGCGTATTGGCTTTGGTCACATCGGAGGTGGAAATAAAAGGCAGTTTCCCGTATCTTTGATGCGATGCACAGCCCTCGGTTTTATGTTGATTATGCGCTCCATTTCCTGATGTCCCATTCGCGTCACGGTACGCATTCGCCCTTTGTTTATCAGTTGGTGGATGAAGTAATTTATGCGCCCGGAAAAGAGGGTGAACCGCGAGAGAAAGTACAGCGGCTGAGGTCCCGTTTGGTTAGCCGGTTCAAATCGGGCTTTGTTGTCGCCGGTGGGGATAATGTGGAGACGATTACCTCCCAACTCGGACAGACTTGGCCGCAGCTTCACGCGGGCAGCGTATTGGTACTAAACGATATTTACCGCAGCAGGCGGATGAAAGCATTGTGGCATACTATCCAGGAGCGACCCGATGTGACGGTCACCATTGATTTATTTTACCTGGGCTTGGTCTTTTTCCATAAGGGACAGGCCAAAGAGGATTTCCGCATCCGGTTTTAAGGATTTCGGGTTTTCATAGAGAGTCGTATAAGTAAATACGTTGAGCTAAGTCAACGTTTTAAGTATGTTTTGAAGTTGTTCCTTCATCGCAGGCAAATCGTGCTGAGCGATATCCCAAACGATTCGCAGATTGACGCCGAAATATTCATGGATAGATATGTTACGGAACCCTTTGATCGCTTTCCAGGGGATTGCGCTGTTTGTATCTTTTATTTTTGGGCTTATTGCGCTGCAAGCTTCTCCGATGATTTCAATTTGCTTAATCGTGGCAAACCGCTTTTCAGAGTTTTGAATAAACGCTTCGTATTCCACGCCTTTAAGGTAGGATTGGACTTCACCAATGGCATCTAAAACATGTTGAATCCTAACTTTATCGCCGAGCTGACCTTTCATAGATAAGAACTTTGTCGTTTTCAACGAATGGCCGAACATACTTTGAGAGCCCATCCTCAGTCACTAAATCAACTCCCCGATTCAAAAGTGTTGACAATTCATCCTGAAAGGTGAAAAAGCGGAGGCCGATGGGTTGTCGGTAGTCAAGTTCAACCAAGATATCCACATCACTGCTTTCATCCGCTTGATTTCTTGCAAATGAACCAAATAGATAAGCTTTATTTACCGGTATTCCGGAAAAATACTTTTTGATCGTATTGATGTCCTTTTTACTGAGTTTCATACGTAACCCATTAGCTTCATGACAATGATACGATATTTTGGTTGCATTTACAATAAGGGAAAAACCGGGATTTCCGCATCCGGTTTTAAGGAGTACCTGTTCTGTCCACCTCGATGGGCTGCTCGCGTACGGCTACGCCGCCGACAAATCCCAACCCATTAATTACATTGGTAAACACCGGGATCGGTTCGGTGATGACATTATTGACCGATTCGTTTGCAAATGCGTTATTGCGGAGATAACGGTACGATTCCTGCGTGAGCGCCGTCACTTCCATCTTGCTGTTTTCAAAAAGCATGTTTTCGCAGCGCAGGATCAGTTCGACGGATTGCCCGTTAAACAGTTCGTCGTCAATAAACACCTGCGGTTGGAATTCGTCGGCAAAGAAGCTGGTTCCCTGCTTGCCGGGACCGACCCAGGTAATGCGTTGCGACCAACGTTCGACGTCACCTTCCGAATAAGTGAACATCCGGATTCGGTAATAATTGTGCTCACCGGCAGGATCATTCAGTTGTAAAACGATTTGGGTTTCATCACGCCTCGGATTGGAAGGTGAAGGGACCCACGTAGCCTTCCCGATTGAGAAGGAAGGCTGGGCCGGTGTCCATCCTTCCGCCGATACCTGTTGTCCATCGGGTAGCTTGGCAACCAGTTGATAGGTTTGTCCTTGACGCACCGAGTGAGTGCTTTTGTAATAGTGGGCACTGTAAATCGTGTCGCCGATGGCGACAGGCGCAAGGTGCTCAACGAAATCCCCGTTTTCATATAGCGAGACCTCCGCATCCTTGATTTCATCCGGTGCCCAATCATAGAACATCTCCCCCGGTTTATTCATCCACGTCAGCCGGGCGTAGACGATGCTATCGGTATTGAGGAGGCTGTTCAGCACGATGGCTGATCGTCGCTCTCCCTGATAGAAATCGATGGTATCGGTGCATCCACTGATGAAGCCATAGAGTGCGAAGACAAGTGTATAAAGAAGGATTTGTTTTTTTTGAAAAATCATAGCTGTATTAAAACTTAAGGATGTAACTGAGACTGGGTAAGATAGGAAGTAGGGTTACGCGCGTAAGCTCTTGATAAGAGCGGCCGCCGACAAACCCGCCGTCGGGATAGTACGTAAACGGATTTTGATGGTTGTAAACATTGTATACACTGAAATTCCAGATGCGCTGGTTGCCATTGCGCTTTATTTTGACAAAGTCAATGCTGATGTCTAACCGGTGATAATCTTCCAGCCGGACGTTATTGCGTGAGTTGACCAGCGGGACACGTTCACTACCTACTGCTCGCGTGCCGTACATTGGCGTGGGGTCGCTTATGCCTTCGTATTCGCCCAGAACAAGGGTAAACGGTGTCGCCGATTGGTACACCCAACTGCCACTGATGTGGATGCCTTTTGAAAGTTTGTAGATGGCTAATGCCTTAAATTCATGCCTGCGGTCGTATTTGTAAGGGAAACGCCGGTCAAAATTGACTTCCTTGATTTTGCGGTCCGTTTTTGCCCAGGTATAGCCTGCCCATCCGTTAAGACGGCCTACTTTCTTGTGGACAAAAAATTCCACACCGAAGGCCCGCCCGTTACCGGATGTGACTTTGTGTTCCCAGTCCCTGCCCGCTGTAGCAAAATATAATTCCCCTTCTTTGTACTCGATGACGTTGTCCATGTTTTTATAGTAGCCTTCCACCGAAAGCTCGACGGTGTTGTGAGCAATACTGCGCGCGAAACCTGCAGATAGCTGCTGGGCCAACTGCGGTTTTACCCGGCTCGTAGCGGGGACCCACAGATCAGTAGGGAGCGATATCGTATTGTTGGATAGCAGATGCAGGTATTGGGCCATCTGGGCATAACCCACCTTGAAGGCCACGTCGCCGGGCAGTAGGATCCGTCCGCTGATACGGGGCTGGGCGTATGCATAGGTTTTGCCGGCGGTGGCAAATAGACTTCCGTGCAGACCCAGGTTGACGCTTGCCTTCGGGGACAGCTGCCATTCGTCTTCCGCATAGACATTGATCTCGTTACCATGCAGCACCGTAGAAAGGCTTACATTCACCGGAGCCTCAGACCTTCCCATGTCGTAAGATAAACTGCTGGATCCGGGAGTGAAACGATGGTTGATGAGCCCAACCCCGGCCTTAACGGCGTGATTGGGATGGGGGCGATAGTCAAAATCAATTTTTCCGCCGAAATCACGGATGCCCGATGTGAGTTCATTATCGGAGGTCATATGGTTGTCTGGGTTGGAGGTTTCACTGGCAGCGGCGGTATGGAAGCGGTATTGCGAACCCATCAACGAAACGTTGGCAAACAGTTTCGGTCCAAATACGTGGTTCCAGCGGACGGTACCTGTATGATTGCCCCATCCGATGCGAAAATCATCCTGCGAGCGGCTGTACCAGCCTTCAGGGGCATTGCCATAGTCAAAGCCTCTTTCATAGCCGGTACGCGCGCGGAAATAATCACGTCCGGAATAGACCGAAAAAAACACCCGGTCATCATCCGAAAATTTATGGTGCAGTTTGACATTGATATCGTGGAAAAACACCGCAAATTTGTCTACGTCTTCTTCCATGTTTCGCATGAAAGGGCGTACCATCAGATCGGCATACGTTCGCCTTGCTGATAATACAAAAGAAGTTTTTCCTTTTTTCAGCGGACCTTCCAACGTAAACTGGGAAGCCATCGAACCGATCGAGAAATCACCATGTAGCTCGTTGAGGTTGCCATCTTTGGTCGTGATGTCCAGGACGGACGAAAGCCTGCCTCCGAACCTCGCCGGAAAAGCACCTTTATACAGATCTACATTTTTCAGTGTGCTGGTGTTGAATGTAGAGAAAATGCCCAGCAGGTGAGAGGGGTTATAAAGTGGTGTACCATCGAGCAGGAACATGTTCTGGTCGGGCGAACCGCCCCGTACGAGCAATGCGGAGGTTCCTTCCGACCCCTGCTGAACGCCGGGCAGCAACTGGACGGTCTTCAGCACATCCGCTTCACCCATGAAGCGGGGTGCCGATTGGATCTGTTCCACCGAGAGGTTGATGTGCCCCATTTGTGTCCGTTGTTGGATAGCAGAAGACGCGGAGGCCGTGATTTCAATATCATCCAAGACGATGGACTGTCGGTTGACCGTAAAGGTCCGGTGTATGTTCTGTTGTAGAAATAATGTGTCGATCAACGTCTGATACCCCACCATGGAAATACGAATGTCGGCGAGACCCGCAGGTATGGTAATGCTGAAATAACCATAGTTATTGGTCGTAGTAGCGGCACCTTTTATGCCGATGGTTACGCCCACAAGCCGCTCTCCGCTGGAAGCATCGGCTACATAACCACTAAGCGTGGCGCTGCCGACTGCTGACACACCTTTTTCGGGGCTAGGTGCCGGCCCGACGAGAAATTTACCGTCTCGAATGACCAATTGCAGCTTGGTAGGCGCAAGAAGTTGACGGATGGCAACGGAAAGCTGTACTTCGGTAAACGTTTTACTTGCAACCGTGTAGCGGTCAAGCAGGCTACGTTCGAAAATGATCTGGATGTTGGCTGCCTTGCCCAGCATTTGTATCGCATCCGAGAGGCTGCCTTTGGCGACGGTACAGGTTATCGAGGGGTCGTCCGCCGCCGATTGCGCCTTGGATGCCAATGTAGCGGCGGACAACAAGAGACTAATCAAAAGGACCGTTTTGAGGGAAAGTAGGGGCATGGTAGTTAGTGATTTAAAGATTTTGTAGCTCGAAAAACACGGTGTTTTTGTCGATATGGCAATCGAGATCGGAGATGAGCGAAATCATTTCCAGCAATTCCGTAATCGGAGCGTCCATTTGTGTTTGCAGATTGAAACGCATGTGTTCGGTGGCCCGTTCATCAAAAGAAGCGGACAAGCCATATACGTGCTGAATGACCGCGGCAATCTCGTGGAGCGAAGCATCGTTCAAAACGAGCGTTCCCGAAAGCCACTCGATGCCTCGGCCACTGCCCAATGGTTGTTTGTACACGTAGTTGTCTCTCGTGCCCACAATCAGTTGCTCATTGGGATCAAGAACGTCGATTGTTTCACCCGCTTTATCCACCCGTACCTTGCCGGAAAGTAAGCCGACCTGAACCGTCGTGTTATGTTCGAATGCTTTGACGGTAAACGCAGTGCCCAGCACGGTAGTAGAGATATCTGCTGCCGTTTGCACGGTAAACGGATGTCCACTGTTGTGTACCACCTCGAAATAAGCCAGACCGCCGATGGTTACCTGTCTTTTTCCACTATCAAAGGGCTCACTGTACTTCACTGTAGAACCGGGGAAAAGTGTGACGTTGGAACCGTCTGGAAGTTTGACTAACTTGTTTTTCCCTCCGCTGTCTGCATGGATTTCGACCCAACGGGCGTTATCTGGTGCGTGTTTACGTGCAGTAGGCCATAGCCACCAGCCCAATGCAATGGCTGCAATGACGACCGCGGCAATACGCATGACAAACGGCCACAACTGCCGGGGGCGCGCCGGTAACTGTTCGAATACCTTACTGTGCATCTCACGCGCGATGCGCTGTTTGTCAGATAGGCTGTCAAACGTTAGGTGACGGTACTCGGGAAATTGGCCGTACCATTCGTAAAGCATTTCTTTTTCTTCGGTGGTAAGTTCCCGTTGCAGCCGGAGCAATTCCACTATTTTCTGTTCGTCCATCGTTGTTTCGCTAAACAAATCCCCAGGGGACTTTATAGCTTGACAACGCTCGTGTTATGAAGTACCAGGGAGGTCAGAAAAAAATAGTGACGGCCAGCAATCCCGAAGAGGATGGACTGGTTTGGTTATCGTCTGGCGTTAGCAATTCGCGCTTAATGCGTTTCACGGCGGCAGTATACTGGTTTTTTACCGTTTGAACGGTAATGCCTAATCGCCCGGCGACATCGGAAATCGCCGCGCCTTCCTCATGCCGCAGCAGAAAGATATTCCGCATTTTTTCCGGTAGGTTAGCTACCGCGGCTTCGTATCGTTGGATGGATTCTTTCCATAACGCTTCCGTTTCCGGTGTCGGTACGTCTGCCTGACTGCTATAGGATGAGCCTTGGTAATGATTCTGGCGGATTCCCTCTGCTTTGAAATGATTGATAATTCGGTTGCGGAGCATCCGGTGCAGGTATCCGGGCAGGCTATCCGTTATAACGATGTCTGCCCGCTTGTCCCAAAGGGTAATAAATACCTCCTGTACCAGATCTTTGGCCAGTTCTTCGTCGCACACCCGCCAAAAAGCAGCATGGTAGAGGGGCTCCCAATATTGGTCAAAGCATTTTGCGAAGGCATTTTTATCCCCTTTACTTACTTTATTCCACAATGAGCGTTGCGACACAGCCTTTTTGATTTGACGGCTAAATTAGAAAATATACGACATAATCCACGGTGCGCATCATTTCAGTACTCCATACCGGACCGGAAGCGAAGAAGGGAAAGCGTGGTTTAGCGCAGTTTTCGACGTTGGCATCGGGTATTTCTGTCGGGGTTTTGATTGATCCGGTATTCAGAAAGGTACACTTACGTGTGCGAAACACCGGTGAAAGTGGCTTTAAAGGGACAGAGCAAGCAATTTCGGCTTGTCTTGATGTTCAGGTCGTGGCAATGGATGTGGAACGACTGACGGTAGATGCCTATGGGCTGGAACGGTTGGATTTTGGGCATCGGGACAGGGATGCTACCGAAAAGAAAGCCTCGGTACCAATAACTGAGATGGATCATCGGCTGATCTTGGTGAACGTGAGTATCTCATTTTTGCGTGTGGATTCGAGCGGTGGCGGCTCGCATATCAGTCACCACCAGCGATACCATGCCGCTTATATTGCAGCTGCATCTTTTGTGAAAGACGGCAAGGTGATGGAATTCAAGCCGGATGCCACACCCTCAAAAAGTGTTGCGCAACCACTTGTATTCGGTGCTCCCCTTACAAAATGGGACGAATCATGACTTACCCGAGTTTGGCCAATGCTTCAGATAGCGAATCCGAGAAACTGATATGTCCGGTGCGATTGCTCTCACGAATGAAATCCCGAATGCTGTTGCTGGTATAAGCGGAAAAATCTCCGACGATAGCAAGCCGGACCCGATAATTGGAAAATTTTTGAAGAATCTCACCGGCTAGTCCATTTTTCAGATCGAAGAAGTTCGGCGTGATGTTATGCGCATACAGAATGATCCGGTCAAAACCTTGATAGTACAGATTTCCTAATAAGTCCAGCCCGTCTTCGGCCGTTTTAATCAGGCATTCTTCCGAAATCACTTCGGCAATATCGGTTTGGTTGATTCGATGTGTTTCGATGATCATGTGTCAATATCTCCTATGTATTAATAAGTTTTTGCGTATTTAGATTTGTAGCCATTCCAAATAGTGGTTTTTGTTCGGACTTTTTCCAGATTTTAGATACTTTGCATCGGTAATCCAATACTGCACTTGATGAGACCTGTCGTGCAGGTTTCAAGAGGCCATTGTAAATAAACTGTTTTCAAATGAAAGGTGTCAAAAAATTAATTGTAGCAGCCTTGCTTCTGTCTTTTGTCGGCGTTTTGAGTGCGTTTGTGTCTCAGACGCAAGAGCCCACTCCCCAAAACCTCAAAGTACTTCCCAAAGATATGAGTATTGATCAGGTTAAGGAAGTAATGAAAGGTTTTAATGCAGCTTTGGGGGTGAAGTGTGATTTTTGTCATGCTCCCAGTAAATCTGATCCGAAAAAGCTGGACTTTGCAAGCGACGAAAACCATCATAAGGCAGCCGCTCGCAAGATGCTCAAGATGGTGTCAAAAATCAACAAAAAATACTTTGCAGGGCATGGAGAAGAAAGCGGGACAATGGCTGTGACCTGTGCAACGTGCCATAACGGTCAGAAGCACCCTAAAACGTCCATGTAATCGTTAATAATCAATTCCTATAATTAATAGACTTAGCCCCGGCCAGCGCCGGGGCTATTTTGTTGGTGCATCATTCGGTAGGTTGTGGCTGCAACACTTCCAGTTTACCGATTTCAGCTGTCAACTCTTCATCCGTAAATACGTGATCCCGCAGCTTGCCGTCGAAATAATCCTGGTAAGCAGCCATATCGACAAAACCGTGCCCGCAGAGATTGAAGAGAATGGTTTTTGATACCCCTTCCTCTTTGGCCCTGTTGACTTCGCGTATGACCTGTGCGATGCCGTGATTGGCTTCGGGAGCAGGCACAATTCCTTCGGCCTTGGCAAACAGCACGCCCGCTTCGAAACATTCAAGCTGCTGGATGGCTTGGGCTTCGATAAGACCATCTTTCAGCAATTGGCTGCATAGTACACTGGCCCCGTGGTAACGGAGGCCGCCCGCATGGATGGCTGCAGGAGTAAACGTATGGCCCAATGTATACATAGGTAACAGCGGCGTATATCCTTGGGTATCGCCGAAATCATACATAAACTTACCTTTGGTCAGCTTGGGGCATGAGGCAGGCTCCACCGCAATGCAACGCATCGCTTTGCCGGCAATCTTGTCTTTAATGAAGGGGAAAGCGAGGCCCGCAAAGTTGGAACCCCCACCCAAAGGGGCGATGATGATGTCCGGATAGTCGCCTGTGTATTCCAGTTGCTTCTTGGCTTCCTGACCAATAATGGTCTGGTGAAGCAATACGTGATTGAGCACCGATCCTAACGCGTATTTGGTCTGATCGTCACCCACGGCCACTTCGATGGCCTCGGAGATGGCCAAACCGAGGCTTCCTGGCGTGTCGGGATTGGCGGCGAGCGCATTCCGTCCGGCCTGTGTATGGTTCGTAGGTGAAGCATGGACCTTTGCCCCAAACGTGTTCATCAGGATTTTTCGGTAAGGTTTCTGGTCGAAACTGATCCGGACCATATACACTTCGCAGTCGATGCCGAATTGGCTGCAGGCAAAGCTCAAGGCAGTACCCCATTGGCCGGCACCGGTTTCGGTGATGATACGTTTCACGCCCGCCTGCTTGTTGTAGTACGCCTGGGGGATGGCCGTATTAGGCTTGTGTGAGCCACTGGGGCTGGTGCCCTCGTACTTGTAGTAGATTTTGCAGTCTGTGCCCAGTGCCTTTTCCAGGTTGGTTGCGCGCATCAACGGCGTGGGGCGCCAGATGCGGTAAGCTTGCTGTACTTCTTCGGGGATGTCAATGTAACGCTCGGCCGAAACTTCTTGCTGGATCAGTGCCATGGGAAAGAGCGGCACGAGATCGTCGGGACCAACAGGCCGTTTAGTAGCAGGATGCAACGGTGGCAAGGGCTTATTGGGCATGTCGGCTACAATGTTGTACCATTGTGTAGGCATGTCCCGTTCATTCAAAAGAATTTTTTTCTCCATATAGTTTATTCGTAATTAAATTGGCTGTGTATGCTGCTCAAGCCCCTAATGCCTTTCTTGCAAATTCCAGGCACTTAGCCACCTCCTGTACCGCATTGGACCCTTCGGGGATTTGGTATTCAAGTTCGATGGTTGCCGGAAATTTATAATGCGATTTGGACATCAGATTCAAGGCTTCCGCAATGGGTGTGTCGCCTTGTCCCCAAGGTAGGTTTGCGCCACCATGTTCTTTGGTTTGGCGGTCTTTGACGTGCATACTGACGATGTGTTGGTGTTTCGCCTTTATAAATTCGATGGCGTCGAATCCAGCAGCCACATAATGCCCCATGTCAAAATTCATCGCATTATAACGGGATTGGGCGATAGCGCTGTCCCACATATCGAACGTTTGTTGCGTATGTCCGTGATAACCCACATAGACTTTGTGCTTGGCAGCCAATGTCCCCAAGCGTTTGGTTTGTGCCGGGTCGGTTGGAAACTCGATATTGGCTTGGTTGGCTCCCAGCGCCTTGGCGGCTCGGAAGGCATATTCAACTTCTCCATCCGTATTGTTCACACCTAACGCACTGGGTTTATAACCGTAGATCTTCACACCAGCATCGTTGTATAACTTGCGGAGTTGCTCAAACCGGGTCATGGGCACCTTTTCCCGCCAAGCCGCCAGTGCTTGCAGGTGTGCTTTCCAAGCCTCCTGTCCTTCGGTACTGCCGCGTTTGGGACGTGCAGGTGCTACCGGTGCACCTGCGAATGTTTCGGCTGCATCGCCCATGAGCTCCACAGCGCCGACACCACACTCGCGGCAATATTGGAGCAACTGTTCGGCACTGCTGGGCATGCTACGGAACGAATAGGTAATCACACCGATCTGTACCCCTTTGAATACGGAGTTTGGCTTATTCAGATTTCTGATATAGGCAGGCATTCCAAATGCGGATTTGTTCGATACGGCGATACCGGCAGCAGCTAGTGCAGCTGTGCCCAAGAACTGCCTTCTTGATAATTGACTATTTTTCATATTTTACGTTATATTTATTTGATATACTACTCATATTGGCTGCTTTTCTACAAATTAGGGAAGGGCAAAAGCAAGGTATTTCGTGCCCGATCGCATGCCCAGCTTTCCGCCACCGGCGGCAATAACGACAAATTGCTTCCCATCAATCGTATAAACGGCTGGCGATGCAAACCCAGCGGCAGGAAGCGGATGCTCCCAAAGGACTTGCCCTGTTTTTTTGTCAAATGCCCGTATTTTTTCATCTTGTGTGCCTGCGATGAATATCAGGCCGCTTTTCGTTACGACCGGCCCTCCATAAACCTCTGTGCCGGTATCTTCCGCGGTTCCCAACTCGGCGAAATTTCCCAAAGGAACCTTCCACAGCAATTTTCCGCTGTTGAGATTCACCGCATTTAATGTTCCCCATGGGGGCTTGATGCCCGGATAGCCATCCCGATCCATAAACCGCTGGTACCCATTCAGCGTGTATGCTGGAAGCGAAGACCGATCGATTGCTATTGATGCATGCTCCGTTTTAGGAATGGCCTCCTTGTCTTCCAGATCCATTAAATAGGTGAGCAGCGCAGTTTTATCGCCATCGTCAAGCACATCTTTGAAAGCAGGCATCATATTGCGGCCGTTTTCAATTACCAATTTCGCTTGTTGCACGGTCATACGATCTTCTAAATGCTGCAGGGCGGGGAAAGATGGCCCAATACCTTGGCGGTCCGTCCCGTGGCAAGAAGCACATGTCTTCCTGTATACCATATTCCCCTGCTCTTTCAGTGTTTTTGCATTTTCTTCCTTCAGCGCCGGATTGGGGATCATTTGCAGGCGCCAGGGAAGTTCGGAACTTCCAACATAGAGTATCTGGGTCTCAGGGTCCACAGCGGCACCGCTCCATTGACCGCCGCCGTCAAAACCAGGAAATAACCAGGAACCCTGCAAGCTAGGAGGAACGAACATGCCATCATTCCGGTATCGGTGGTACTCTTCCAGAAGTTCCCGGTGGATGGCTGGGGTCCGGTCGCTGATATCCTCCGCCCCAAAATGCTGCCTTGCGAAGGGTTCGGGCAGTGTGGGGATCGGTTGGGTAGGCCAGGCCTCTTCGCCAGGAAGGTCCGAAGGAGGTACGCTGACCTCTTTAATTGGGAATATGGGGACACCCGTGACCCGATCAAAGAGAAAGATGTATCCCGATTTGGTGATCTGAGCCACCGCATCTACCCATTTGCCATCTTTTTTGACGGTAACCAAGTTGGGATATGCGGGAAGATCCCGGTCCCATAAGTCGTGGTGGACGGTCTGGAAGTGCCAAAGGTAATGGCCGGTATTAGCGTCTAGCGCCAGGAGGCAATTGGCAAACAGGTTTTGGCCCTCCCTGCGTTTGCCGTAAAAATCCGGTGTGGACGATCCCAGGGGAATGTACACAATTCCACGTTTCTCATCAATCGCCATCCCTGCCCAGTTGTTGGCGCCGCCGCCTTGCTTCCATGCATCGGGATCTTCCCAGGTTTCGTATCCCTTTTCGCCCGGATGGGGAATCGTATGGAATATCCAGCGACGTTTGCCGGTGTGTACATCGAACGCACGGATATGTCCGGGGGCAGCATCGGCACCTTCGCTCAACCGCATGCCCATAATAAGTAGGTCTTTGTAGACAATCGGGGCCGTATTTCCGGCCATCCAACTGTTTTCATAGGGACCATCCATGTCCATTCGTAAGTCGATGTATCCTTCTTGGCCGAATGTGGGAATGATTTTACCAGTGGTGGCGTCTACGGCATATAACTTTGGTCCGGTGGCATAAAAGAGTAATTTCTCACGACCCGATTTATCTTGCCAAAAGGAAATGCTCCGGATGGAGCCCCTAGCTGTCGGATCGGGTGCTTTGAATACCCATTGTTCCTCACCCGTACGTGCATCCAGTGCAAACAAATGTTGATTGGGGGAAACGCCATATAGTACGTCGTCTACCATCAAGGGGGTGGTTGGGATGGTCGAACCTTTTCCGATAGAATCTCCAGTATCGTATTCCCAGGCAATCGTTAACTCCTTAACGTTTTCCGGAGTAATATCGCCCTGTTTTACATAGCGCATACCCGCGTTGGTTCCGGTAAACGTACGCCATTCTTCATTAATAGTCTCCCCTATACATCCGGACAGGATGGACGCGGAAAGCAAGAAAGCTATTATCTTGACCAATCGGTTCATAAAGTTTACAAGGGGCTGGCCAATATACGCTATTTTTTTGAAAATAGGGTTTTATCTTTGTCGCATGTCAGGTGTCTATTTCCACATTCCCTTTTGCAAGCAGGCTTGTCACTATTGCGACTTTCATTTCAGTACTTCACTGAAGTATCGGGGGGAGATGCTGGCTGCCATGGAAAAAGAGATTTCGTTGCAAACAGGCTACCTGGATGATAAGCGGATTGAAAGCATTTATTTCGGTGGTGGCACCCCGTCTTTGCTTGAAGCAGATGACATCTCCCGGCTGATTGATGCGGTTGCCTTTCATTTCGACGTCCTTCCCGATGCCGAAATTACGCTAGAGGCTAACCCCGATGACCTGGATGGCCGGAAAGTGACTGCGATGCGGCTTACGCCGGTAAACCGGTTCAGTATAGGCATCCAGTCTTTTTTTGAAGAAGATTTGCGTTGGATGAACCGTGCCCACAGTGCTATCGAAGCAAGCAAAGCGATCCAGCGGGTGCAGGACAGCGGATACAATAACCTTACCGCCGATCTGATTTATGGATATCCGCTGCTTACCAATTGGAAGTGGCAGCAGAATATCGATCGGTTACTGGATTTTGGAATTCCTCATGTATCGGCTTATAGCATGACCGTTGAACCGCAGACTGCACTGGCGGCTTTTATCCGAAAGGGGAGCCAATCTCCGATGGATGAAGAGCAGAGTGCTGCCCAGTTTGAACAGTTGATGGAACGACTCATCGCTGCTGGCTACGAGCAGTATGAAATCTCCAATTTTGCCAAGCCAGGGCAGTATGCGCGCCACAACAGCAATTACTGGCGAGGGGTTTCTTATCTCGGTATCGGACCATCGGCACATTCGTTTGACGGTTATACCCGTCAATGGAATGTACGCAATAACGCCAAATATATTCAGGCGATTCAAAGTGGTATTGTGCCCTGCGAACGTGAAGAACTCAGTACGCGGGACCGAATCAACGAATACATCATGACGGCACTTCGAACCGTATGGGGCTTGGATCTGGAATACGTAGCACATTCTTTCGGCACCAATTATTATACGGCACTTCGCGGGGAACTGCAACCCTTTGTTTCGAGGGGTGATGTAGCGCTCATTGGCGAGGTCGCTACCTTGACCCATCGGGGTAAATTACTGGCCGACCGTATAGCCTCCGAACTCTTTTTCGATGAGTAGGCGAAGAATGATCGCCGTTGCACCTGCATGCTCCTGTACATATCGGCCTGCAATTTGCCCTGCATGTTTGCGTAAGGAGTCTATCAGTAAGTTTTCAAAAACAGCGATTAACTCATCCGCATCACGTACGCTGAACCCACCACCATTGGTTAGGAGGTCTTTTGCTTCCTGGAATTTCTGGTAGTTGGATCCGAAAATCACAGGGATGCCGTAAGCCGCGGCCTCCAAGGTGTTGTGAATGCCCACGCCGAAGCCGCCGCCGATGTAAGCGATTTGGCCGTACGCGTAAAGTGACGAAAGCATACCGATGTTGTCGATGATGAGGACGGTAGGAGGTAGCCGGTGGCCCGCGATCGGCAGGGGATGATCGGCCGATTGGCTATGCTTGGAAAAGCGTATTGCATCGGGAAACAGCTTTTCGATGGAACGGAGATGTTCTTCATGGATTTCATGGGGAGCGATGATGATTTTCCAGTCGGGAAACCTCCTATGCAAATGCGACAGCAGCTCTTCGTCTGCCGGCCACGTGCTGCCAGCTACCAGCAACGGGGATTCTTTAGCAAACGACTCGATTTGGGGGATGTGTTTCCGTGTTTGCGGCAGGGCAACTACCCGATCGAAACGTGTGTCACCGGTAAGGCTAGCGTTTGTAAATCCCAGTTGGGCCAACAAGACGAGGCTGTCCTTGTTTTGCGTAAAAAAATGAGTCACACATCTGAGAGTCTTCCGAAAAAAGCCCCCATAAGGCTTGAAAAATAGCTGATCCGGTCTGAAAATAGCGGAAATAAGGTAAAGAGGGATGTCTTGGGAGGCCAATGCGCGGAAGTAAAAAGGCCAAAATTCGTATTTGGTGAATATGGCCAGCGACGGGTTAATTAAACGGATCAACGCCTTGGCATTGGCAGGCGTATCTTCCGGTAGGTAAAATACATGGTCGGCGAGCGGAGTGTTTTTCCGTATTTCGTATCCGGACGGTGAGTAAAAGGTGATCACAATCGGGGTATCGGGAAGACGTGACCGGATGGCTTCCAGCACCGGCCGTCCCTGCTCAAATTCACCCAGTGAGGCAAAATGAAACCAGATGGATTGCGTATCCGTACTTACGTCCCTGGCAATCCGACGCAGCAATCCTCGCCGTCCACGGACCCATTTTTTTGCTTTGTCGTTGAAAGGCGACAAAATGGAAATTAGTAGTCCATAGATTTTGATTCCAACGAGATAGAGTACCCACATCTTGGTTATAAATCCTTATATTCGCGCCAAACTTAGGCAAATTTACAATAGAAAGTAAATTTGTCGGTTTAATCGATACACCGCGCAATTATGTCGAGAAAACGTATACTCATCACCGGTGCTGCCGGATTTCTGGGATCACATCTATGCGACCGCTTTATCAAAGAGGATTACCATGTGATTGGCATGGACAACCTCATTACGGGCGACCTTCGCAACATCGAACACCTATTCAAGCTGGAAAATTTCGAATTTTACAAGCACGACGTGTCAACGTTTGTGCATGTCCCCGGACAGCTGGATTACATCCTCCATTTTGCATCTCCGGCCAGTCCCATTGATTACCTGAAGATTCCCATTCAAACCCTGAAAGTAGGCTCGTTGGGAACTCACCATCTGCTGGGATTGGCGCGGGCCAAAGGCGCCCGGATCCTGGTGGCTTCCACGTCTGAAGTCTATGGAGACCCCACCGTCAGCCCGCAGCCCGAGGAGTATTGGGGCAACGTGAATCCCGTGGGACCACGGGGAGTGTATGACGAGGCCAAGCGCTTTCAGGAAGCCATCACGATGGCCTATCATACATTTCACGGGCTTGAAACGCGTATCGTGCGTATCTTCAATACCTATGGGCCGCGCATGCGGCTCAACGACGGACGGGTGTTGCCGGCATTTATTGGCCAGGCGCTACGCGGTGAGGATCTTACCGTCTTTGGCGACGGTTCACAAACCCGTTCGTTCTGTTATGTGGATGACCAGGTAGAGGGAATCTACCGTCTGCTGCTGAGCGATTATCCCTATCCTGTTAACATTGGAAATCCCGATGAGATCACCATTAAACAATTCGGAGAAGAAATTATCAAGTTGACCGGCACTACGCAGAAATTGGTATACAAAGAGCTGCCCGTTGATGACCCCAAACAGCGAAGGCCTGATATCAGCAAAGCACAAGAATTGCTGGGCTGGGAACCGAAAATAGGCCGGTCCGAAGGACTACGCATTACCTATGAATATTTCAGGTCACTGCCCGATCAGGAAATCAAACACAAGGATTTTACCTATTATAATAAATAAATGAGCGATATATTAGTTACAGGAGGTACGGGATACATCGGTTCGCATACGGTGGTCGAATTGCAGCGTGCCGGATATACACCAATTATCGTAGATAATCTAGTGAATTCCAATGCGGGTGTGCTAGACCAGGTTGAAAAAATTACCGGTGTCAGGCCCGAGTTCCATAATTTCGACCTGTGTGACAGTGAAAAGGTCAACCGGTTTGTTGCCGATCATCCCGATATTACCGGTGTCATCCACTTTGCAGCTTATAAGGCGGTAGGAGAGTCTGTGCAACACCCCCTAAAATACTACCACAACAACTTCTTCTCGTTGATCAACCTGCTTAATGCATACGCCGGGAAATCCGTAAATTTTGTGTTTTCATCGAGCTGTACGGTATATGGACAGCCGGATGTACTACCTGTTACGGAAGAGGCACCCGTAAAGAAAGCTGAATCGCCTTATGGAAATACCAAGCAGATCGCTGAGGAGATCTTAGCAGAAACAGCTGCTGCGTCCGACAATTACCATATTATATCGCTGCGATACTTCAATCCGGTGGGGGCTCACGAGAGCGCACTCATTGGCGAGTTGCCGCTGGGTGTACCGCAGAACCTGGTTCCATTTATTACCCAGAGTGCTATTGGTAAGCGGGGTCCGATCACGGTATTCGGTGATGATTACCGTACACCAGACGGTTCGGCGATCCGGGATTACATCCACGTGGTGGATCTGGCCAAAGCACATGTGGCGGCAATTCGTTTGTTGGAAGAAGGAAATCCGGCGGGGAACTACGACGTGTTCAACATCGGTACCGGAAAAGGCAATTCCGTATTGGAAGTAATTAAAGCGTTTGAAGCGTCCACCGGTGTAAAGTTGAACTACCAGATCGGTCCGCGCCGCGCTGGCGATGTAGAACAGGTGTGGGGCGACGTATCCAAATCAACCCGGGAGTTAGGCTGGAAAGCCGAACTGGGAATCGAAGAAATGATGCGTTCGGCTTGGAAGTGGGAACAATATTTGAAAGATCATCCGTTGACATAGTTTTAAATCCATGTCACTTCATCAGCAGCCGGAGCTGAAAAAAGCAATTCTCGGACTTCCCCAACAGGAAAAGGATAAACTGTTGGTGCGTTTAATCAGCAAAGACGGAATGTTGATGAAGCAATTGCATTTTCAATTGTTGGAAAATGAGTCGGATCTGGAAGAGCGGATCGAAGCGGTTCATCAACTACTGGTGCGGTTAGTGGGTCAGATCGAGGGACATATTCCAAATGAAAATCACCGCGGCTATGCCGATGAGTTGATGAAAGCATTGAAATATGGCAGCGGTATTGTGAATGAGCATTTTGCTATCACCAAAGACAAAATGAGCGAAATCCAATTCCGCTTGTTTTTGGTGTCGCAAAGTTTTGCTCATTTTGACCGATTGTTCGAACCGCATTTATACGGCAGGAATGACCGGTTGCTGAAGTATCAAACTGGAAGGATAAAATACATCCTCGGGAAATACGAAAAACTGCATGAAGATTTGCAGTTTGAATTCCGGGAAAAACTAAATGAAGCATTAGCCTTCGCCTATCAGTCGGGAATGAAACCCCACATGAAGGTGGTTGGGCTACCTAAAGAGGTATAACTATAACATGAAGAGCATTATTATCACTGGCGGAGCCGGGTTTATCGGTTCGCACGTTGTCCGCAGGTTTGTGACCAGATATTCAGATTATCAGATTATCAATCTTGATAAACTGACGTATGCAGGCAATCTAGCCAACCTGAAAGATATTGAGAATAGGCCGAATTATCGTTTTGTCAAAGGAGACATTACGGATGCCGCATTCATTGATGAGCTATTTGCCACTCAGCAGCCGGATGCGATTATCCATTTGGCCGCAGAGTCGCATGTGGACCGTTCCATCAGCAATCCGATTGAGTTTGTGCTCACGAATGTAGTGGGCACGGTAACGTTGCTAAATGCCGCACGGAAACATTGGGAAGGCCGGTATGACCAACATCGGTTTTATCATGTCTCTACCGATGAGGTATATGGCGCGCTGGCAGAGTCGGGTATGTTTACCGAGGAAACCAAATATGACCCGCATTCTCCTTATTCTGCATCAAAAGCGTCATCGGATCATTTTGCCCGCGCTTATCACGATACGTATGGATTGGACGTGGTAATTTCCAATTGCTCCAACAATTACGGTTCCCACCATTTTCCCGAAAAGCTGATCCCGCTGGCCATCAATAACATCAAAAACAAGAGGCCGGTGCCGGTTTACGGCAAGGGTGAAAATGTGCGCGATTGGTTGTGGGTAGAAGACCATGCACGGGCCATTGACGACATTTTTCATCAAGCAGCTTCCGGTCAGACCTATAACATCGGCGGCCACAATGAGTGGAAAAATATCGATCTTATCCGACTGCTGTGCAGCATTATGGACCGCAAACTTGGTCGTGCTGAGGGAGAATCGGCCCAATTGATTACCTTCGTAAGGGACCGAGCAGGGCATGATCTCCGCTATGCGATTGATGCCACTAAATTGAAGCGTGAACTCGGCTGGGAGCCTAGTCTGCAATTTGAAGAAGGCCTGGAAAAGACTGTCGACTGGTATTTAGCCAATGAAGAATGGTTGCAGGATGTCACTTCGGGACATTATCAGCAATATTATGCTGAACAGTATGGAGGGGAGTAGGCGCATAGATGTGCTGACTATTGAATTACTTCCATAATGGCATAGGCACAGAGTAGGCCCGATGCCAAACCTCGATTTTTCAAAATAAATTTGCGCACTGCTTTGGAGGCACGTGAAATGTGGGTATTGATGGACGCTGTCGAAATGCCCAGCAGTTTGCTCACCTCTTCGTAAGAACGACCCTCAAGCTTGCAAAGCGTAAAAACGCGTCGTTGCTGTTTGGGCAAGTGATCCAAGGCCTGTTGCACCAAGCGGCGTCCCTCTTTAATATGTATAGACTCTTCGATTGGGTTATAAAGTTCTGTAGAAACGAGGACGAAATCACGTTCCAGTTTTGCCTCGCGGGTAAGGCGTCGGTAATGATCGTATACAAGGCGTTCGGCGATGCGGTATAAATATGCTTTGAACGATTGTAGAGGATCCAGTTGTTCGCGCCGTTCCCATACTTTGGTAAATAATTCCTGTAACAATTCCTCTGCTATGACATCTACTTGCACCATGTTCAGGAGTCGCCGGTAAAGCTGCAGGCTGTATTTTTCGTAGAAGAAATTGAACATAGCATGATCGCCGGCTTTCAACGCCTCCAGTTGTTGCGACTCGGTGAGTAGGTTTGCCATGGCCATGATGGCGCAATAATACAGATAAAAATTTTTATTTTTTTGTCATTGATATTTTCGTTCCGAGCGTATAAAGGGAAACTAACATAAAACCGGGCGATGGAAAGTACCGCTTATCTGAGGACCTTATATCCCAAACTAGCAAACGGCACGCTTACGGAGGCGGAGTTGGATTGGCTGCTGGCTTATTTCGATGCGGGCAGTCCGGAAGCCCTGTATGCATTGGTGCGTGCAGAATTGGTGTTGCCTGATGCGCCAGGTAAGCCGAGTACGGTCGCCGAAGCAGAAGCACTCCGGCGGGTGCATGATCAGATTGAGCAAGCCATCGGCTCTTTGCCGACACCCGTTCACACCGGTATTTGGATGCGTAGATTGATTCCCTATGCGGCAGCGGTGATTTTAGTGGCTTTCACGGCAATCTGGTTTTTGCGTGATAACCCGGTCGGTATTCAGCAGCCTGTTGATGCAAATGTGCAGGATATCAAGCCGGGAGGACACCGAGCGACACTTACATTGGCAGATGGACGGGTAATCGATTTGAGTGAGTCACAAAGTGGGATTGTTATAGCGGACGAGATTACATACCTCGATGGAACCTCCATTGCAGATGGCAGAAAACAGAAAATGGATACGCATCAAATGGTATTAAGCACTCCCAAAGGAGGCACCTATCAAATCACGTTACCCGACGGCTCGAAGGTTTGGCTGAACGCCCAGAGCACATTAAAATACCCGAGCCGCTTTGTCGGAAATGAACGGGTGGTTTATTTGGACGGCGAAGGTTATTTCGATGTTGCGGAGAGACAGGATACGTATAATAAACGGATACCATTCAAAGTGATTACCGATAGCCAAACCATCGAAGTCTTAGGTACCGAATTCAATGTTTCGGCCTTTCCGGACGAACAGCAAACAAAAACGACATTGGTAAAAGGAAGCGTCCGGTTGTCGCTGGTGTCCCATCCAAAATCGATCGTATTACTTCCCGGTCAGCAATCCGTTCTTAGCGGATCCACATTTGATACCCGAAACGTAAACACCTACCAGTACACGGCCTGGAGGGAGGGCTACTTCTTTTTTAAGAGAACTCCACTCGAGGATGTGCTACGTCAGGTTTGCCGGTGGTACGACGTAGAAGTCGAATACCGGAATGGCATTCCAAACGATATTTTCGGCGGACAGATTAAACGGGATGTGACACTGCTTGGATTGATCGAAATTCTACAGGTATCCAATATCGATATTACGCTTGAGGGAAGAGTATTGAAGGTGAATTGATTATAAAAAACGAAATAGTGATAACCAATTTTATAACGTAAAACATGATGATTATGAGAACCCGAGCACTACATTGATACGAATAAGGGAAGTGCCACCAACACTTCCCCGGTGTTCAGATCGTACCAGTTAAAACCGAACGTTAAAACCAGTTTTTTAATTATCCAAACGTACAAACGTAATGATAAATTATGATTTTTCCCTATTGGGGAAGACAAAGATACCGATTGACGGTATCCGCCAATTATTCCGGATTATGAAGTTAACTTCATTGCTGCTTGTTATCGCTGCCCTACATGTTAGCGCAGTTACTAGGTCACAAACGCTTTCTTTAGCAGTTAAGAATCGACCGTTGAGTGATGTTTTCCAACAGATTAAGGATCAGACAGACTTTGTAGTGGTTTATAATGAGCGTTTTGTGAATCCCGATACACGGGTTTCCATTTCGGTTGAGCATGCTCCGCTAACCAAGCTGTTGGAAACACTACTGAGGCCACTTTCTTTGGGCTACCATATTACGGAACACACGATTGTAATCACGGCGCTTCCCGAAGAACAGAAGAGCACACGGCTTGCTGAGCAGGAGGCCGCGTCGCAACGGACGGTTACCGGTCGGGTTACGGATGAAATGGGAAACCCACTGGATGGCGTGACCGTGGCGGTGAAAGACGTTGGGCTAGCCACAACTACCGATGTGCAAGGCAACTACCGGATATCTGTTTCGGGCGACGGAGCGGTGTTGGTATTTACCATTATAGGGTTTGAATCACACGAACAGACGTTGGGAACAAAAAATGTAGTTAACGTAGTACTTAAAGCATCGATCAGTGATTTGGATGAGGTTGTCGTAGTGGGATATGGAACCCAGAAGAAAATAAACCTGACCGGATCGGTAAGCACGATGTCTTCGGAGGATATCGAAAACCGGCCGATTACCAATGCAACACAGGCACTGCAAGGAATGACGGGCTTGTATGTCAATCAAGCGGGCGGCCAACCCGGAAAAGACGGAGCTGTTTTAAGAATCCGCGGACAGGGTACCTTTAACAACAACAATCCATTGGTATTAGTAGATGGCGTTGAGTTTCCATTGGCCGATGTCAATCCGAATGATATTGAGAGCATCACGGTGCTGAAAGATGCCGCCTCTGCTTCGATATATGGAAACCGGGCAGCCAATGGCGTGATCTTGGTGACCACCAAGTCGGGTGTCGCGGGTGATACCCGTATCAATTACAACAATTATATCGGTCTTCAGGCGCCCACTTACCTGCCAAAGACGGTGAAAGATCCCGTCCGGTTTATGGAGTTGCGTAATCAGGCTGGATTTAACGCAGGTCGAGCGCAGGCGTTCTATTCGGAAGAAGTAATTGAGGAATACCGCAAGGGAACAGATCCCTATATTTATCCGCACAATGACTGGATCGACATCATGTTTAATGATGCGCTGATTCAGGAACACAATTTGCGGATTTCCGGTGGGTCAGACAAACTTGGGTTTTCTGTGTCTGCCGGATACTTGGATCAGAAGGGCGTACTTATGGGAACTGATGGTGGGCGGTTTGCGGTCAGGTCTGGACTGAACTATCAATACAAAAACTGGTTGAAACTGGAAACCGACCTTTCATTCAATCAGCGTACAAGCCATGAGCCTGCGACTACCGCAGGAACCATGATGGAGATGGTGTTCAAGGCTCAGGGTTTTCATCCCACTTACCTCGAAGATGGACGCTACGCCGACACGTGGATCCGTTCGCCCGGTCACAATGTGTACCGACACCCGCTGGTTTGGGCAAATGAAGGCTTCTTTAATACCAAAAGGCTGAACGGAATGCTGAATTTCAGTGCTGAGGTGACACTGCCGTTCGGAATAACATACTTGGCGAAAGTCGGGTTCTCGAAGCTATCGACATTCGAAGAACGATTTGTGCCGGATATTTATATGTATCAGGTAAAAACGCTCGCAGAACAGCGGGTTGACTACTATACGCCCAACAAGAACCGACACGTTTATAATAATCATGCGGAGGGACTTAATACCACCCTCTATAATACCCTGAATTATGAAGCCACCTTCGCGGACAGCCATCATATCAAAGCGCTGCTGGGGAGCAGCTTTGAACAATTCGAAGATCGATTCTTCAATTCATTGATCGAAGGTTTTCTAGGGAACACGCTGACTGAAATCAATGCGGGGTCCGTTAATCCGCAAGTGAATGGAACGTCCAATAAGAACGCGCTTATAGGCACATTTGGGCGACTAAATTACGATTATAGCGACAAATATCTGTTTGAGGTGAATTTCAGGTACGATGGTTCTTCCCGGTTTGCTGAAGGCAACCAATGGGGATTTTTTCCTTCTGTTTCGTTGGGTTGGCGGCTGGATCAGGAAAATTTCCTGAAAACCCAACGCTGGATTTCCGCATTAAAAATACGCGGATCTTATGGGGTACTGGGTAATCAAGGGATTCCGAATTTCAGCTATGTCAACTTAGTGGAAGCTGGCAGGGAATACCTCTTTGGTGGAGCGGTAAGTCCGGGCGTTGCCGTGGAATCGTTCAGGGATCCGAACATCACCTGGGAAACTACGACAATGGCCAACCTGGGGGTGGATGCGTCTTTCTTTGAGAGCCGGCTCGACCTGACCCTGGATTTGTACAATAAGCGGACCGATGACATTCTGCGGCCGGTTACCTTGCCATCGCAGGTGGGTAACCTAGGCGGTCCTATCCGTAACATCGGATCGGTGAAGAACGTTGGGCTTGATGTCAACCTGGTTCACCGGAATACAATCGGAAAATTGAATTACGCAGTTAATCTGGGGCTGAATTATAATGTGAATAAAGTAACGGATTTAAACGGTGAGATCATATACAGCGGAGATAAGTTCATTACCCGCGAAGGGTATCCGATTGATTCCTACTACGTATTGGAAAGCGCAGGTCTTTTCCAGACAACGGAAGAAATCGAATCCAGTCCGTTTCAGAACATTACCACCAAGCCGGGATATATTCGTTATCTGGATCAGAACCAGGACAACGTGATCAACTCCAACGACCGGATTGTGACCGGCAGTGTACTGCCGGATTACACCTATAGTTTTGGGCTTGACCTAAACTACGGCCAGTTCAGCCTGGGCGCCTTTTTTCAAGGGGTGAAAGGCGTAAATACATACCCCGAAGCGATTATTGCAACACCTTTCTGGTTTGCGACGTCGGTGACCGAACGCTGGGCGAATGAATCGTGGACGCCAGAACGCCCCGATGCCCCGTTACCTATCCTAACATCATTTGAGGATTCACAGAATGACAATTTCCTGAAATCGGACTTTTGGGTGCTCGATGCGTCCTACCTGCGTCTTAAAAATATACAACTAGGCTATACCCTGCCGCAACGTTTTTCCGATAAAATCGGATTGAACCGGTGCCTGTTTTTTGTCAATGGGCAGAATTTGCTGACTTTTTCCGATATGAAAGACTTCGATCCGGAAAGAAATGTAAAGCAGGCCAATTATTACGAGTATCCATCCATTAAGATGTATACCGTCGGAATTAATGTTACGTTCTAAAAAAGGAAATTATGAAAAAGAAGTCATTCATTGTTATATTGATTTTGTCAACTGTTTCTTCGTGCGGGGATGCATTGCTGATCGATCCGAGCGACCAATACAGTGCCAATACTTTCTGGACCGAGCCGGAACATTTCGAAGCAGGTCTGACGGGCAGCTATAACTCACTTTACAGCCTATACAATGTATTCAGCGGCGAAACGGACATGATTACGCCGAATGCCAAAGCCTACAATGAAGCCAATGGAACGGACGGGATCGCGAAAGGGTCTGCCTTGGCTACAACAGGGTTGTTTTCCAACCTGTGGAACAATGCATATGAAGGGATTGGCCGATGCAACACGGTACTGGACCAACTCGAAAACAGTCCATTGTCTGCTGAAGAAACCGGGCTGATTGAGGGACAGGCGTTGTTTCTCAGAAGCCTGTTGTATCATTACCTGATTGATCATTTCGGTGCAGTACCACTTGTGCTAGAGACCCCCGACCCGGCGTTGCACGGCGATTTGCCGAGGTCGGATAAAGAAGAAATTATCAGCCAATTGCTCGTTGATTTGGATAGGGCCGTGGTATTGTTGCCCGACAGATACACCGGTGATGACGTGGGAAAAGCGACCAGTGGGGCTGCCCTGGCTTTGAAATCGCGCATATTGCTGTTTGAGAAACGCTGGGATGAGGCCGCCGCCGTTGCGAAGGAGGTGATCGATCTGAATGTATATGAACTGTTTGACGACTATCGGGGGATCTGGTACCTGGAAAACGAGAACAACGAAGAAGTTATTTTTGATATTCAATACCAGGTTCCGTTTTTTACCCATGGGTTTGATCATACATCCAAATTGTTGAATCGCCCGGCACCGTTGAAAGACTTGGTGGATGCCTACCTGATGGTTGATGGAAAGTCGACTAAGACATCCGATCTCTTCGACGCCGATCATCCCTATGAAAACCGGGATCCTAGGTTGCACCAATCCATTGCAATTGCGGGATATCCTTACAATGGCCGGTTAACGACACCGGATGATGTCGTGACTACCGGTTTTGGCAACAAGAAACAGACGGTGTATAAAGACGACGTGGCCATTGCCAATGTCGTGGCAAACAATTCCGAATTGAATATTATTCTGATACGGTATGCGGAGGTTTTGCTGAACTACGCCGAGGCGTTAAACGAAGCGGAAGGACCGGTTGACGAAGTGTATTGGGCAATCAACGAAATCCGGAAAAGGCCTTCGGTGGCAATGCCTGTCCTGGAAGCCAGAATGGGGCAAGATCAGATGCGGGAAACCATCCGGCTGGAACGGCGGATTGAGCTCGCGCTCGAGGGGCGCTATTATTCCGATATTAGGCGATGGAAAACCGCCGAAATAGTAAACAACGGCCCGATCTTCAATGCCGCGGATGAAGTGATCGAACAACGTACATTCAACGCTGGTCGGGATTACCTGTGGGCGGTTCCTCCGAATCAGATTGATCTAAATCCGAATCTTGAGCAAAATCCAAACTGGTAACTATAACAGGTTATGATTACTATCAATTGTAAAACAGTGCTTATTGCGTCATTCGCATTTGCGACAGTGATAATCGGCGGAGCAGTTCGGGCGCAGACGCAACCGAACGTATTGCTGATTCTGGCCGACGATCTGGGAACTCTGGATCTGAATTGTTACGGATCGGGAGATCTGGCAACACCTAACCTAGATCGACTTGCGAAACGTGGTGTCCGATTCACCCAATTCTATGCCGTCGCACCCGTATGCTCACCCTCTCGCGCGGGACTGCTAACGGGAAAAACGAATTTGGGGGCGGGTTTGCCGGGAAATGTTCCCGTGCCGGAGAAAGATCTGGAAATGAAGGCCGGACTCCCGTCTTCGGAAATCACCATCGCCGAGATGTTGAAAAATAACGGCTACTACACAGCGTTAGTGGGTAAATGGCATCTGGGCCACGCTCCGGACAAACTGCCAAATGCGCAGGGTTTCGATTATTTTTTCGGTCACCAACGAGGCTGTATTGATAACTATTCGCATTTTTTCTTTTGGAGCGGACCGAACCGGCACGACCTCTATCAGAACGATGAAGAGATCTACCGGCCGGGAAAATATTTTCCCGATTTAATGGTCGACGAGATCAAAGAAACGATAGACCGTTCGGGGAATCAACCTTTTTTTATTTATTGGGCAGCGAATGTTCCCCATTATCCGTATCAGGGAACGGAAAAATGGTTAGATCATTACAAAGACCTGGCATCTCCACGACGGGAATATGCTGCATTTGTTTCGTCCCTGGATGAACGGATCGGTTGGGTACTTGATGAGTTGGAGAAGAAGGGGGAGTTGGAAAATACCATTATTGTTTTCCAATCCGATCACGGGCATTCGTATGAAGAGCGGGCTTTTTGGGGTGGAGGCAACTCCGGCCCTTATCGCGGAGGAAAGTTCAGTATGTTCGAAGGGGGCATCCGGGTGCCTGCGCTAATCAGTTATCCACGCACACTACCTTCAGGAATTGTATGCGATGCCGTCAGTTCCGGTATGGATTGGTTTCCAACCATCGCGGCACTGACTGGCGCAAGGTATCAAGCCGATAGCGTGGAAGGTATAAGTTTGCTGCCGGTCATCGCTGATAATGCTGAGAAGACACCGGAGCGGGAATTACATTGGCAAACCGGATCATATGATGACAGCAAGAGTGCTTGGGCCGTGAGGAAAGGCGACTGGAAGCTATTGGGCAATCCGATGGATCCGGATCCGAAATGGGATCCGACTGCTACGGGGGAAGATTTCAACGGAAAAGATCGGTTGTTTTTGGTACAGCTTTCTTCGGACACGGGGGAGAGAACAAACCGGGCCGGAGATCATCCGGAAAAGGTGAAGGAACTGCTTGGACTGCACCAGCGGTGGCTTGAACGGGTACGAAGATAGATACTTACCGTATGATGCCGTGTTTGATTAAAAACTCGGCATCAACTTCTTTGTCAATGTCGATATAACCGGGATAATTGATTGCTTGATTGCCCAAAGCCAAGGTGGGTTTGATCTTAAAGGTAAGATTGACCTTTTCGTCGGTCGCGCCATTGTGTGTACGTTGGATGAAAGTTAGCAGCTTGTCCAGCGTTTCGCGGTCCGAAAGAAATTTGTATACATTGGTTCGTAATTTTACAGGCACAACAACCGTTTCTCCTGCCGGAACTTCAATAGGCAGATCCGAAACGCCATCCAATACTTCCCGGCCTTCTACCTCCACTTTATAGGCAAATTGCTGGATTCCTGCAAGGTTATTTGTCGGATTGGTAATGCGCACATTCAACACGCCTGAAAGGGGGATATCCCGGCTCAGGAAACCTAATGCCACGCCGGGGAGTTGGCTTACATCCACTCGCCCGTTAGCAATCAGTTTATTAACATCGGTACCCGCTAGAAAAATGCTGTCGGCTGAGACAAATTCGTAGCGGCATTTTTCCAATGTCCGAAGTGCCTTTGCTTGTTTATCCAGCGTGCAGGAAACGATCGAAGATATCACGCTGAATGCTAGTATAACGACCCGCACAGCTGTCCACAGTTTTATTCGAATTGTCTGATGTTGTTTACGCTTTGTCACGGTTTTCGTACGTTATAAGTCGTGCAAGGTACGAAAAAAGGGTGGTTTTCCTAAACCACCCTCTTTCATTGTTGCCTTTATCGGCTGCAATCAGCCGTCCATGTGCCCCGGTCGTCCGTAACAAGCATATTCAGCGAACTTGCCGTAATCCGGATGCCCGTAAACCCTTCTCCTATACCGACATACGTGTTGCCATCTTTTTCGAATTTAACACCGGTAATGTCTGGAATGCCACTCCCAAAAAGAAAGGAATAGCTATCGCCTGCTTTCGCCACGGTTACACGGCCATCTTCGTCGATAATCGTCTCTTCACCGTTGTTAAATGAGATATCTCCCTCATACGTTCCGACAAATAAGTCTGTTTCCGAAGGATCCGTATCCTTATCACAAGAAACCATAAACATCAATGAAACCAACACCAATGTTCCAATCACTTTCACTGTATTCTTCATAACGTTGTAGTTTTGTTACACAGTGAAAGAGGCAAAGGCTATGCCAAAGGTCCGGGATTACTCGCCGTTATAGACCGTCATCGTTCCATTTACCAGCACATTGACTGGCTTGTTTGTCGGCGAATGGATGTGGTAATCGACTACTGTTCCATCTTTCCATTTGATATCCACGGTGTAGTTGCCCCGGGCTTTAAGTCCCTTCACTTCGCCGGTTGACCAAGCATCCGGCAAGGCCGGCAAAAGGTGGATGAATCCGGCATGGCTTTGCAGAAGCATCTCTGCAATGCCTGCTGTGCCGCCGAAGTTTCCGTCGATCTGGAAAGGAGGGTGGGCACAGAAGAGGTTGGGATAAGTGCCGCCCGATCCGCCACTCATGTTGATCTCGCTGCCCAATGCGGGTTGCAGTAACTGCCGGAGAATTTCCAAAGCATGATTTCCATCCTGCAGCCGTGCCCAAAACAGGATTTTCCAGGCCCTGCTCCAACCTGTCCCCGCATCGCCGCGTACCTGTAAGGTCTTTCTGGCGGCGTCGGCCCACTCTGGAGTAGTTTGTGGGGATATAAAAGGTGCCGGATAAAGCCCATATAGGTGCGATACATGGCGGTGCTGGGGTTCGGGTTCCCGGTATTCCTCCAACCATTCCATGACCCGCCCATCGCTGCCGATTTGTACGGGCGGAGGGAGGTGCGCTAAGTCCATTCCGAGTGTGTCAATAAATGGATCTCGGATGTTCAATTGTTCAGCTGCGGCAAGTACATTGTTGTACAGCTCACGCACAATCTGGTTGTCAATGGTGGGGCCCATCACCACGCTGGTACGCTTGCCATTGGCCATCAGGAAGGAATTTTCCGGAGACACCGAAGGTGCAGTAACCAGCCAACCGTGGCGGGGCTCTTTAATCATCGTGTGATGATAGAAACGCGCAGCTTCCCGTAATATTGGAAACACTTCCGCTAGGTAGGCCGTATCTTGTGTGAATAGGTAATGTTCCCATAGGTGATTGCACAGCCAGCCGGACGCAGTGCTTGCACCCCATGAGGCTTCTTCCCCGGGTGCTGTATATCCCCATACATTGGCGATCATGTAACATACCCACCCTGGGGCATTGTAATATGCTTTTGCTGTTTTTTTACCTTCTTGGGCGAGGGTCTTGATGAGCTCGATAAAGGGTTCATGTAATTCAGAAAGGTTGGCAACTTCCACAGGCCAGTGATTCATCTGCGCATTGATATTCAGATGGTAGTCCCCGTTCCAGGGCGTTTGGATCTGGTGGGCCCACAATCCTTGCAAATTGGGAGGCAAAAGACCAGGACGTGTACTACAGATGCTTAGGTATCTTCCGTATTGGAAATAAAGCGCCGCCAAACCGTTATCGGCTGCTGGGCGTTCATAAAACCGCCTTAATCGCTCGTCGGTAGGAAGGTCTGCGGTAGATTTATCATCGATTTCCAATGAGACGCGGTTGAAGAATTTCCCAAAGGCAGTCTGATGCAGCTGTTTCTCTGCCTGATAAGCGTGCTTTAGCGCGGCTTCCATTAAGCTTTGGGATCGTGTCAAATGGGATGTGTTTCTGAAATCAGTGGCGATGGATACATAGAGAATCGCTTCATCTGCGCCGGCGAGATGTAAAGCGCGATCATCCACGGTAAGTTTCCCACCTTGGTGCTGGATGCGTATGCGTGCGATATACCGCATGCCGATGCCGCCGCGTCCGTCAGAAAGTGCTCCAGATAACTGTAATTCCTGACCTTCTGTCTTAATCTTCGCACGTTCATCACGGGTCAATGTAACGGAAAAGTCCAATGACCTGCGTTTATCGGCTGTCAGCCGGATGATTCCGACATCGCTGCCAAAGGAAGTGAAATATTCCCGGTGGTAGCGAATGCCGTTAGTTTCAAATTGCGTAGTGGCAATTGCGGAAGGTAAATCCAGTTGCCTGCGATATGCATGCGCGTCATCGGCATGATGATAATCGATTTGCAGTTCGCCGAGGGTCTGGAAACATCCAAACGGTACGTTGGCACCGTTTCCATGTCCACTGCCCGCTCCGGTGCACACAAAATTGGCATTGACCAACGCCTCCGCTTCATCATTTCGGCCGGCCAACAGCAGTCGCTGGATTTCTTTCACGCTTTTATGCGCCTCGTAGTTGTTGGCATCCTGGGAGCTGCCGGACCAAAGGGTAATGTCGTTTAGTACAATTTTTTCTTGAGTAATACCACCATCGGGCATCATGCCCAAGCGTCCGTTGCCCAAAGGAAGGGTTTCTTCCCATTGTGTTGCTGGCGCGGTATACCAAAGTTGGAGCGGCTGTTGTGCAAAAGCCATGAAAGAACATAGGACGACCAGACAGCAGAGTACGTTACTTTTGAAAGACATCATGTGCATTTGTGTGTATAATTAAACTAAAATATCCGTTGCAAGGTTCAAAATAAAACAGAACCTTGCAACGGATATTTTGGGGTAGGTTGAATTAATTAATTATATCCCGGGTTTTGATCTGCTGGGGTGAATGCCTCGTTCGTTTTGATCTCCGTATCGGGAATGGGATAACGTTTGTGAAAATCCTGTATGGTTCCCGACTCGTTTGCCCATTTGTTGCGCGCTTTTACCAGTTCTACAAACTTACCCGTACGCAACAGGTCGATACGGCGCCAACCTTCAAAACATAACTCGCGCATACGTTCATCCATAATTTTAGCCCGGAAGTCGTCTTGAGATAGGGTACCCCACTTCTTATCTTCCGGTAGCGTGCCTCCCCATGCCCGCTTACGAATCTGGTCATTTACGATGGTTATCGCGTCAGCGGTTTGCCCTAATTCGTTCAAACATTCGGCATGTGAAAGCAACACATCCGCGTATCGTATTACCGCGAAATTTTTACCCGAGTTCCACATATTATTAATTCCAAGGCCCGAAAGAGCATCCGTACGGTAGTCTTCATATTTTTTGATATGCGGATCCAACTCGTCGGTTGTTCCGGTCCACTGTGTTTTTGATAAATCCGGGGTTACATATTGAAAGGAACCGTCGGAACTGTATTTGTTGGTATAATACGTGAAGTCCTCGCGTAGTGCGTCCCCTTTACGGGTGTCTCCGTCTTCCCAAACACCGCCTTCCTCTACCGTTTTATAAGCGAACGGGGTAGGAAGAAGAAAATCATAACCAGAGAAAGAACAGGCTTGGCTAAACCAGGAGTCGACGGCGCGCGAACCGGTATCAAACTGCCAAAAATTACAGTCAGGCCATACATTGTTGAATTGCAGCTCAAATAACGATTCTGCCGTATTTGGGTTATCATAGCGGAATAAATCGCCATACTGATCCAGCAATCTGTATCGTCCCATAGCAATGATCTGCTTAAAGCAGTCGTCTGCTTTAGAAAAATCACGTAGGTTGGTCGATTCGGGAGCAGCCATATACGCCTTCCCCAACATGGCCAAAGCGGCACCTTTCGTCGCCCGTTGTGGTTCGCCATCGTACGATTCGGGTAAATTTTCGGCGGCTAGGGTGAAATCGTCGATAATATACTGCCACACAACATCCAACGGTTGGCGTCCCAGTCCCAGCTCCTCAGTCTTGGTCATATCAATAACGGGGATTTCACCCCAGAACATGCTCAGTTCAAACATCAGCAAGCCACGGATAAAACGTGCTTCACCCATTAATTTGTTGGCACGTTCGGGATCTTCTTTCGTTAAACCCAGTGCATAAATGGCCTTTGCTGCCGAGACAACGGCGGGCCAACGATTGTTCCAGATACTAGCCACCTGCGTGGACGTTGCGTTCAACTGCCCGTTGTATTTGTCCATACCTGCCTGATCACCCGAGGAAATCAATTGATAATTGCCCTGTTGTGTTTCGTCGGTACCCAAATAAGGCATCAAGCCATTACGACCTTCTTTACATTTGCGATAGCTATCATATAATCCGAGAACCAACGGTTGTACATTATCTATCTTTTCAAAAACTTGCTCTTCTGTCAGTGATCCTGTGGGTTCTACAGACAGAAAATTCGAACAAGAAGATGTGCTGAGTATCAGTGCGTAGGTTAAACCTATTGCGCTATATTTATATATCTTTTTCATCTGATTAAATTGTTTTTTCCTTAAAACGCCATGTTTATACCGAATGTCCACATACGTGTCGGTGGGTACCAGTCGCCCATTTCAGGATCGTATCCTTTATAATTCGTCAGACAGAATAGGTTGGACCCCGTCGCGTAAACACGTAAATTGGAGAATTTAGCCGCATTGATAACCTGATTTGGGAAGGTATAGGCCACGGTTAGGGCCGACAACCGTAGAAAGGATGCATCCTGTACACTGAAGTCCATTTGATTCACGTTGTAGTGATTATAATCAAACCCTGCCAATACCCGTGGAAACGCTGCACCTGTGTTCTCCGGCGTCCAACGGTCCAACAGATCGGTGGAAGCCACACTTGACCCGCTACTCGCAATTAACGATTCATACCATGGACTTAGCTTTTTCGCGCCATAGGAATAACTAAACACCGCATTCAACGAGATATTTTTCCAATTCAAATCCGAGGAGAACCCGCCATAAAATTTAGGATCGGTCGCCCCGATAACAACACGGTCATTCTGATCGATTTGACCATCTCCATTGAAATCCAATGGATAGAGGTCTCCTGGATTGACGTTGTAACCATTCCAGTTGATCTGATTCAAACGATCCATGTCAATCGCCTGTGCAATCCCTCCTGTTCTCCACAGGTATAAGGTATTGCGTGATTCGCCCAAGAATAAGTTGCCTTCTTTCTGAATGTTGCGGTCACCATCTACATTATAAACCACACCGGTATTTCCGTAAAGTTGGGTAACCTTATTTTTATCCATCGAGAAGGTTGCCGCAAAATTCCACTCGAAATCTGTTGTTCTCAATAGATTGGCATCCAACGCGAATTCCAGGCCTTTGTTCTCAATGGCTCCAATATTCTCAATGGTGTTCGAATAACCGGTAGTCGTAGCCAGGGAGTGGCTCATCAGCAAATCTTTGTTTTTAATCAAAAACGCATCCACCGACAGACGGAAACGGTTCTGTAAGAATCCCATGTCTAAACCTAGGTTCCACTGCTGCTGCTTTTCCCAACTGATATCCGGTGTACCCCGACGTCCATTCGATCCAAATGAATACGTATAGCCCGTCTCCACGGTACCGGTATAGCTGACGTTATACAAAGAGAGGTAAGCGAAATCATCGATATTCTGGTTACCGACGATACCAAAACCGGTACGTAGCTTCAATTGATCAAAGAAATGCTGCTCTTTCATAAAATCTTCTTCCGTTAGGTTCCACGCTGCCGATAAAGACGGGAACAGGCCCCACTGGTTTCCATGGGCAAATTTGGAAGAACCGTCGTAACGGCCGGTGGCCGTCAATAAATATCGGTCGTCATAGGTATAGTTTATACGGGCAATGTAGGATAACAACGTCTGTTCTGACCATCCTGAACCCAAACCGCGTTGGTCTTTTTTGTAGCCCGACTGCAAACTATGGTACCCGAACAAATTAGATCCGTAACCCATCGCCGTTCCGTTAATATAACTATATTTTGTCTGGGTAGCACTGGTACCGACCATCGCGTTTAACTTGTGGCGGTCATGGAACGTGGTTGCATACGAAATCGTGTTATCCCATTGCCAAACCGTGCGCGTATCCCGGTTATCAACCGCTTCTCCCTGTGTTCCATAACGCTCCGACTCATAAATATCGTTGGGTGTATATTTGTTATCCTGCTTCTGTGCATAATCGACGGAAAACGTCGAACGCAGATTCAATCCTTCTATCGGATTCACACTCACATAGTTGGAAGTAAGCAAACGATTATAGACCAGGTCGTGGTCAACCCGCAACGAACGCAGTGGATTGAAGTTATTCTGATCGAAAATTCCCTGCCAGTTTAATGTTTCCAACTCGTCGGAAACGGCTAACATCGGATTAGCCAGACGGGCACGGTTCATGATACCGTCATCGACCAATGTATTGTTGGTGCGGGTATAGGTCGTATTGGTGCTGACCTTCAACCAGGGTTTAATCTGTTCGTCGGCATTGATACGTCCGCTGAACTTTTCTTGTTCCGATTTTTTAATGACCCCTTTGTGGTCTGTATAGCCGAAGCTGATATAATACGAACCTTTATCATCTGCGTTGGACAGGCTTACCACATGGTTCTGCTGCCTGCCCGTACGGCTTACCGCATCCAGCCAGTCGTAATTTGAATGGTTATTAAAGGCGTCAAATTCATAATCGGCGAACACGGTATTAGACCCCATGATCACATCATTGATATAGGCATCCACATCGCCGTCTGGATTGGTTTGCCGATAGCCATTGATATAGGCCTCTTTACGAAGTTCAAACAATTGCTGGCTGTTCATCGTCTTCGGTGTGCCGGCATAGGTCTGAAATCCCATCCAGCCATCATACGTGACCCGTCCTTCACCTCTCCTGCCTTTTTTGGTCGTAATAACGACCACGCCATTAGACCCACGCGAACCGTAAAGCGCCGTGGCGGAGGCATCTTTCAGCACTTCGATGGAGGCAACGTCATTCAGATTCACCGCATTGAAGCCAGAAAAAGAGTTGTCCATGACCATGCCATCCACCACATAGATCGGGTCAGTAGAACCATTGATGGTATTGATACCGCGGATCTTGATGGAGGCATCGTCTGTCGGACGGGTCGGGCTAGAAATAAAAACACCGGCAATACGGCCCTGAATGGCTTGGTTAATATTGGTTACGGGTTTTTCTTCCAGCACTTTGCTGCTCACACTACTTACGGCTCCTGTCAGATCACTTTTCTTGAATGCGGCACCTACAATAACTACTTCTTCAAGTTCTGTATTGTCTTCCTGCAAGACGACAGAAATAGTTGTCCGGTTGTTGATCTCGACGTCCTGACTGATAAAGCCTACGTTGGTAAAACGGAGCGTCCCATTGGATGGGGCAGTGAGTTGGTAGCTGCCATCCGCGGCGGTGGAGGTACTTCCTGAACCCCCGATAACAGAAATACTTACTCCCGGCAGGGAGGTACCGATACCGTCCGTAACACGTCCTGTGATACGGATGCTTTCGCTGCCCTGGGCCTTGGCATTCATCTCCCACAGGGGCAGAAGTGCCATCAGAAGCGCAAGGTATCGCACGATAGTTGATTTGGTGTGTAAAATGGAATACATAAGCTGCTTATAATTGAAATATTTAATTAAATGATCAGACAATATTCAAGGGGTCACTGGTTTTGAAATCGGCCATTCTTTAGTCTATACTATACTATACTATACTATAGAGAATGCAATAGTAGAAAAAAATAAATCAACCCCCAAATAAATTTTTAACTTTCTCATAACTAATAGTCTTGCAGTGGGTAAAAGTGCGTTTACGTTTGTGTTTTTTTTGGAAATTTGATCGGATTTCTTTGATTGTTTGAATATTGTATTACTTTTGCGTGATAGAACAGAATAGTACAGATGCTTGTTTGATCTGTTCAGTTATAAGCTAAATGAACATTGAAAATTATTGAGATGATGCAAAAAAAACGTGTGAGATTAACCTTGCTGATTAACCTGTTTGTATATTGCTGTTTTTCCGGTATTGCTTATTCGCAGACCCAGACGATTCCATTGGAGACGAAGCACCACGCATTGGTGCTCCAGGTAAGCGATCAGCAAGATGTACGTATCAGTTATCTCGGTAGGCGGTTAAATCGTGTTGCCGAATATAAATCTATCCCCGATACTTATAAGCAATCCACTGATTATACCGGCCTATTGAATTCGGCCTATACGCCATCTGGGTCCCGAAATCTGGTGGAACCCGCCATTTCCGTGACGCATGCAGACGGCAACCAATCCTTGGACCTCCGGTATGTGAGCCATGAAATTCAGCAACTGGAAGACGGGATTTCTCTGCTTAAAATCGCATTGAAAGATCCGATTTATCCCTTTGAAGTGACGTTGTTTTACAAAGCTTATTTCAAAGATGATGTGGTGGAGCAATGGAGCGAGATCAAGCATGACGAGCGCGGAGCGGTTACCTTGCATAAGTTTGCATCCGCCAATCTTCATTTGAAAGCAAGTGCCTATTGGCTCCGCCAATATTACGGTGATTGGGCTAGGGAGATGCAGCCGGAGGAAGAAAAGCTGACCCACGGCATCAAGGTACTGGATTCCAAACTGGGTACGCGTGCCAATTTATTCCAACCGCCGGTTTTCATGGTTTCGTTGGACCGGCCTGCAACCGAACACGAGGGTGAGGTGTTGCTGGGATCCCTGCAATGGAGCGGTAATTTTCGCACCGATCTCGAATTGGATCCGCAGAACAACCTGCGCATTATTTCAGGTATCAACAATTATGCATCCGACTATTCGCTGGAAAAAGGTGAGGTGTTTACCACGCCTGTATTTATGTATACGTTTTCGGCCCAAGGCAAAGGACTTGCCAGCCGTAATCTGCACAACTGGGCACGCGATTATAAATTGCTCGATGGCCACGGGCAACGGCTTACCCTGCTGAATAACTGGGAAGCCACCTACTTTGATTTCAATGAAGAGAAACTGAAAGCACTGTTGAAAGACACCAAAAAACTGGGTGTGGATCTATTCCTGTTGGATGATGGTTGGTTTGCCAATAAATATCCGCGGAACGGTGACACGGCAGGTTTGGGCGATTGGGAAGAAAACCGGACAAAACTACCGAACGGTATCGGTACACTGGTTAAAGAGGCTTCCGCCAACGGTGTGAAATTCGGCATCTGGATCGAACCCGAAATGGTAAACCCCAAAAGCGAGCTCTATGAAACTCACCCGGACTGGGTCATCAAACAACCCAAACGCGATGAATACTATTTCCGTAACCAGTTGGTGCTGGACCTGAGCAACCCCGACGTGCAGGACTTCGTATTCGGTGTGGTAGATGACCTGTTTACCGAAAATCCGGACTTGGCCTACATCAAGTGGGATTGCAATGCGGTTATTTATAATGCCTATTCCGCGCACCTGGATAATCAATCGCACTTGTATATTGAATATGTACGTGGATTGTACAACGTGTTGGAGCGGGTGCGTGCCAAGTACCCCACGGTGCCCATGATGCTCTGCTCGGGTGGCGGTGGCCGGGTAGATTATGCCGCGCTGCAGTATTTCACCGAATATTGGCCGAGTGACAATACAGACCCTATGGAGCGGATCTTCATCCAATGGGAAAACTCCTACTTTTACCCGGCAATAGCGAGCGCAAACCATGTGACCGATTGGGGAAAGCAACCGATCAAGTTCCGCACCGACGTAGCCATGATGGGCAAGCTGGGGTTTGATATTGTGATTGACCACCTCAATGACAACGACCTTGCGTTCTGCCAACAGGCGGTGAAGACATACAACGGTATTAAGGGAACCATCTGGCACGGGGATCAGTACCGGTTGACCCATCCGCGTGAAAACAGCGTAGCCAGCATGCTTTTCGTGGACAAGGCAAAAGAAAAAGGGGTGCTGTTCAATTACCTTGTAAACAACCGGTATGATGAAGGGAGCCACCTTCCGATTAAATTAGATGGCCTCGATCCGGAACGCAATTACCGCATATCCGAAATCAACTTGTATCCGGGTACGTCTTCACCGATCGCTGGTGAGCAGGTGTATTCAGGGGATTTTTTGATGAAAATAGGGTTCAACCCACAGGTAAGGAAAGCCAGGGAAAGTGTTATTCTTCAACTGGAAGCAGAATAACACGCTGTTTATTTATATTTACCACATTACAAAAGAAAAATAGCTTCACATATGGAGATAAGTCAGGTCGACCCAGTCGTTTTTGTCATTCAGAAGATCCGTGCACTGGAAAACTTGCAGTCGCTCTCCAAGCACGAGCAACTGGTACAGGGAATACTGGATGCCATTGATGAAGGTGGATTGCGCACGAATGCCGCCCTGCCTTCGGTCAATACCATGATCAGTGAATTGGGATACGCACGGGAAACCATTGTAAAGGCTTACAAAGAGCTGATGGAGCGGGGGGTGATTGCTTCGAAAAACCGAAAGGGCTATTTTGTAATCAGCGGCAACATCCGCCAGCAGCAAAAGATCGCGCTGCTGATGTATGCGTTCGATACGTTTCAGGAAACGCTGTATAACAGTCTGAAAACCCATATCGACAAAGACATCCAGATCGATCTGTATTTCCATCACAACAATCCCGATGTATTTGAAGCCATCTTCAACCGGATTGCCGGGCACTACGGACTGTATATCGTAGCCCCGATCGCCACAGAGCGGATAAAGGAGTTACTAACGACGATACCTCCGTTCAAGTTGCTGGTCATTGATCGCCATTTGGCACTCGGAAGCGACTATTCATATATTACGCAGGAATTCCGGACCTCATCCTACCATATATTTCAGCAGTTGGCAGCGAAGCTGGCGGCCTATGAGGAAATCATCTTTTTTTTCAGGAAAAATACTGCAGAACCTTCGGAAATTCTGCAATCGTTTCGCAAATTCCTGAAAGATACAGGTTTGAAAGGCACGGTAAAGAAGCACTATGAAAGTGGCAGTATTGAACGTAACAAAGTATATTTTACGATTCACAATCCGGAGCTGTATGCCATCCTGAAAGATGTAATGGATAAAAAGTGGAAGCTGGGTAAGGACTTGGCGGTACTCGCACATAACGATGACGTGGTGAAGGAAATTATTGCCGGAGGTATCACCACGTTTTCTGCCGATTTTGCGGAAATGGGCAGGCTGGCAGCCGATTACGTGCAAACCCGTGAGAAAATCCAGCAGGTAGTGCCTACTGCGTTGTATATTCGTAAATCCCTCTGATTGAATGCGGCAATTGTCATAAGTTTTCTGGTTTGTACGGTACTGGTTGCAGCAGTATCCTGGTACAAAACGCGTTCAGTCAATTTAAAATCCGTCTCGGGCCTATTCCTGGCAGGCAAAAACAACGGTTACCTCGTTGTTGCCGGTTCTTTGTTGCTTACCAACCTCAGCGCCAACCAGTTTATTGGTGAAAACGAGTCGGTTTACATCAACAATTTATCCGTTATGGCGTGGGGGGTGACTTCTGTCGTTGCGATGCTGTTGGTGTCTGAGTTTTTGTTGCCGGTCTATTTTAAGGGTGGGATGGTCACGACTCCTGATTTCCTGGCCGATCGGTACGATGAAGGGACGAAGCGATGGGTGTCGGTTATCTTTCTGCTCAGCTATGTCGTCAATTTGCTGCCACCAGTCCTGTACGGCGGTGCTGTGGCCATGACGGGTATGTTCGATTTACCGGCATGGTTTGGTGTATCCTATTGGCAATGCATCTGGATCATGGTATGGGTATTGGGATTGGTAGGCAGTCTCTACACCATTGCCGGAGGATTGAAGGCCATAACGATTTCAGACACGGTGTTGGGCGGAGGATTGCTCATTATTGGTATCTGTCTGCCCTGGTTCGCATTGAAGACACTTGGCGACGGCGATATCGTCGCAGGAGTGACCCGATTGCTTACGAAGCATACGTCTCATTTAAATGCCATTGGCTCGGAAGCAGATGCCGTGCCTTTCAGTACGTTGTTTACGGGTATGCTGTTGGTCAATATCTATTACTGGGGTATGGAGCAATATATCGTTCAGCAAGTATTGGTTGCAAAAAATCTGGCACATGCGCAGAAAGGCATGGCGTTGGCCGCCGTGGGCAAGCTGGTTACGCCGGTACTCATTAACCTGCCGGGGCTGATTGCTGTGCACCTTTACCCCGGCATCACCAATACGGCATCGGTTTTCCCTGTGCTCGCAGCCAATGCCCTTCCCGGCGTGCTGTTGGGCATGACCGCAGCGTTGGTTTTCGGGGCGGCCATGACCACCTACAACGCAGGGCTCCATGGCAGCAGTACGTTGTTTGTACTCAATATCTATAAACCTTATCGGGAAAGGCGAGGCGGCAGACCGACTGATGCAGAGCTTGTTCGCATCGGAAAGCGGTTTGAAATCACTATTTCGCTGTTAGCAATGATTACGGCACCGTTTATCCTGTTTGCACACAGCGGTTTCTATACCTACCTGCAGAAAGTGGCCGGTTTGTTCTCCATTCCCATTTTCACCATCGTTGTCGTCGGATTTCTAACCAAAAAGGTGCCGCCGTTTGCAGCCAAAATAGGTCTGTTATTTTTTATGGCGAGCTATTTTGCCTGCGAATATATTTTTCATGTCGGTCTTCATTTTCTCCATGTACTGGCGATACTGTTCGTGGTGACGTCATTATTGATGCTGGCCATCGGCAAATTTTGGCCCATGCAACAACAACAAATGCTTATGCCTGATTTGAAGATTCCGCTTACACCCTGGAAGCGACGGCACTTGGCATGGTTGCTGTTGGTATTGGCGATGCTGTGTCTGTATATCTTTTTTTCTAAATGGGGTGTTGTTAAGGGATAAATTGAATGATAAATCCTCCTTTAGGGGCTAAATTATAAGACCAATCAGGAGCTATCGGATGCGTGTGTATATCAAATTCCATTAATGGTTCTTCGCCTTCCGTAATGATCCGAAATTTAGAAAACTCCTTTCCGTATTTAGCAAGATCCAGTTTGATAGGTAGTTCGCTGTTGGTGCCATTTATACCCACGATATAGGAAAGGGAATCTTTTTGGCGGGAGAGAACGATGAATTTACCGGGTTCAGCCATTACGCTTTCGGTGTTGTCCCAAGTGGCGGGCATATCCGTCAATAAATCCTTCACCTCGACGGGAAGTGAATCAAATACCTCTTTTGAATCGGCGAAATGGATAATTCCAGATGTATAGATCATGGCCGTGGCGAGTTCATGAACTGCTGTATTAACACGGGGATATTTTCTCATTGTCAATGCAAACGGCGTATAGTCCGCAGGGCCCGCTACGTTTCTTGTAAAAGGCAACACCGTATTCTGCTCGGCAGCTTTATCAGGGAACCTCGGTTCATAAAAGTAGCTTTCAGTGCCCAGTATCGCTTCCGCCGTCATGAAATTTGGCCAGGTCCTGTGCCAGCCTCTCGGAACGGAGGAACCATGGAGGTTTACCAGTAAATGTTCGTTGGCGGCATCTTCAAAAACCGATTGCAACGCAGCCATTACTTCTTGTCTATCCGAACACCAGAAATCTATTTTAACGCCTTTGATGCCCATATCGGCCAGTTCTTTGAACCGTTTCTTTCGTTCTTCTGAATCAAAATAGCTTGCTGAATAGCCCCAAACCAGGGGTTTAATTCCTTTAGCGGCAGCATAGTCAATGATCCCCCCTTCGCGGTTCGCTTTTTCCCAACCCGCGTCAAATAGGGTGTATTCAAAGCCAAAGGAGGCTGCGAGATCCGAAAATTCATTGTAAATTTCAGGTGAATGATCATCCGGATGCGACCACCATGACCACGAGGCTTTCCCCGGTTCGATCCAGGAAGTATCTTCGATTTTAGAAGCAGGAGCCAGATCGGTGACCAGGGTTGACAGTAAGATATCCCCGGCTTGATCACCCACGATGATCACCCGCCATGGCATCACCCAGGGAAGATTTGATGCTGGATAGGCATTTTCTTTCTCAGCTAGCGGCAACGTATATTTCTCGTCTTCTTTTGCAAATGCGATTCGATAGATTCCTCCCTCCGAATCCGGCTGCAGATGACAGCCCGGGTAAGAACCGTCTGTCCCGGACTCCGCAATGAGCACCCAGTTTTGGCTGTCATTGACATGAAAAAGCGCAGGCATGCACCAGCCTACAGAAGCGTTACGAGCATTACTGATGGGGTCACCCGAATTTACAGGAAGGTAGAAGTCTTCATAACCCGGGGTATAGTCGCCTGCTTTGTTATACGGCTGCAGCCAGCCTTTTGCATTTTCTCCAATGTGGAATCCGGTAATTTCGTCTTTTATGATCCGTGTTTTCTCGTCGGTATCTGGAAACCGATAGCGGAAAGCAACTCCTTCTTCGCCGGCGACTAAGTCAACGATCATGCGTGCACCCTGATTATTTTTAAAGGTTATACTTTTGGTTTGAAAGACATGATCTATTTCTTTGTAATTACTCACCTTTAGTTCGTATTTCTCCCTTCTTTCCTCAACCGGTGAAATTTCGGCAACCGACAGTTGGGAGGTGAAATCCTGATCGTCACAGGTTAGGCCAAGCGGAGAGTCTGAAATGAGTGTTTTATCTCTGCGGGTTACCTGATAATATAGCTCGCCTTTCTCATTTAGGGACAAGGTAATTTTATTTAAACCATCTTTTGATTTTATGGTTAGCGATTCATCCGCCACACTACAACCGATACATAAAAGTGTTCCGACGATCGACAAAATGAGCGCTTGATAACTCGATTTACTTTTCATTTTTGCGACTTGATAAGTGAGTTTTAACATTTCTTTGATTTGCTGATACGATGCTCAAATTTTGCAAGGTAGTTAATTATGCGGTCAATGCCGAGCGCTGAATTAATCCGTTGTTTAATAATGACAAATGTGTGATCGCCCCCTGATGGCCTGCCTCCTGCTGCAACACCTTTTCCAGTGCCTCCTTCGCTTGTTCGTATTGCGCAAGTCCGAGGTAGCCGAGCGCCTGCATGAAGTAGCAATGGGTTTGATTGCGTGCATTCAGATCCACGTCGAAGATCAGGAGATCCGGTAGTGAAACCGCGAAATAATCGATACTCACCTTGTCATGGAGGTGTGCCTTGCCATAATGCAACAATTTTTCAAAGATTTCAGTTGCACGATCGTTCTCGCCGAGCTGTAACCAAGCCAGGCCCTGGTAGAAGATTTTGTCAGGCTGCTGATCGTTGTAGAACATGGCTGCTGCGGGCTCGTCCAGCCCGATGGTGGCTTGCCGGAAAGCGTGTAGGGCTTCGGCATTTCCCAGCTGTGCCAACGCGCGGCCCAGCCAGAAAAAGATGTCGTTTTCCTGTGTACCATGCAGTTTGCCTTCTCCGAGGGACTCAGGGTAGACCCGTGCGGCATGTAGGTGGTCAATGGCAGCGGCAGCATCTCCCGAATGCAAGGCCTTTTTTGCAAGTGCGATTCGGCTGTATACGTATTGACCGGACGCTTTCCCTTCACCACCTTCCCACGGATGGAATTTTCGTTGCAGCAACAGTTCCAGTGCTTTTTCCTCCTGCCCGAGCGTATTGTACAACGATACCCATTCCAGGTAAATATCATCGCGTTTCAGGGCGGTATCTAGACGGGCTTCCAGAAAAACCAGCCGGTCGGCAGGTTGCCGGTTTAGCAACTTGTACAGCTGATCAAGCTCCATGAGTACCCGTGCATCGGAGGGATCCATGGCAAACGCCTTTTCATAACATTTGAGCGCCCGGACCGCATCCGCCCGTTTGTTGAAGTAGGCGATTCCGAGATTTCGAAACACGGTGGGTATGGCATCGGAAGCCTCTGCCGCTTTTTCCCACAACGAGATGGCTTCGTCATACTGCCGCTTATCGTAAAAAAGATTACCGAGGTAATAGGGAGCACGTGCATCGGACGGGTTTTGATCCATCGCGAAACGAAGCACACGGATATCGTCGAGCCGATTGGGAAAACATAGATAGGGGCTTGCGCTGGCGGCTTGTGCCAGTAACGCATTTGCTTTCGCAGGATTTCCCAACTGCTGCTGTATCCATGCTTGGTAATAAAATACCATCGGCGTACGTTCGGGTTCGGATACGCGATCTAAAAGTGCCAGTGCTTCTTCGTACAAGCCCGCCAGGCTGTAATCCACTGCATAGGCGATGAGGTTATGGGCCGTGCCGCGTGCCCGGTTCGCTAACTGTTGTTCCCGGATCGCTGTTTCTTGATCGTTGCCCAGCGCGCGGTTTGCTAGCGCCGATTCGTAGAGTGCGCCAAGATTGAACCGATCGTTCCGTAACGCCGTTTCACATACCGCGAGTGCCGCGGCCGGATTTCCCAGTTTCCGGTGGGCCGCGGACTGGAGTACGTAGGCTTTTCCATGCGACGCATTGCGCTGCAAGGCCAAACCGGCATGTTCCAGCGCCGATTGAATACGGCCCCGAAGCATATCGATCTGTGCTACCGAGAAATAACCAGCAGCTGCCCATGCATGGCTCCAGGTGGCTTTGAAAAACGCTTCATAGGCGCCATCGATATCGTCTTGATAACGTAAACTCAGTCCGAGGTTGTAATACGGCTCGCTATCGTACGGGTTGGGGTTTCGTTGTGTCGCTGTTTCGATAGCCCGCCGGAAAAAGGATTCGCTTTTTTTGAATTGTCCGCGCCGCAGATACCAGGCTCCCAGTGCGTTGTTGTTGCGGATATCCGTTGGATCGCGGCGCAACGCCTCTTCGTAATAAGGTACAGGGCTGTAGGTGGCGTGCCGGTATTGTTCCAGGTGCTGCCCCGTTAAGAACAGCTGCTCCGTGCTTTCTACCTCGGCAGGTGCCTTTGCAGGTTTAGCCGGTTCGGGCAGCTCGTTGGCCCTGTTTTTTGCTGGTTCATACCGGAGCAACTCACGGCCGTCGCCATTGGCTACCACAATGATAAGGTCACGTTCGTCCGGTTTGCTGGCTGTTGGAATCAGACGTTCATACGCCGACTCCGGATCCAACGCGATGGTATCTGCAAAGATTTGCTTTCCGTTGCTGGAAACGCGTACATCCAGGTGCGGTTGCGGACCGGTTACCGCCACTTTCAATAGCCAGCCTTTTTCCGTTGGGTCAATGGCCAGCAAAATGTCCTTGCTTGCATTCTTGATCATTCCCAATGCCCGGTAGGGCATGAAATATTGCGTAAACGACTTCTCCTCGTAAGGCATCAGCCACGAAAAATCCGGTTGGTTATCCGTAAATACACCAGTCATCAATTCGATGTATGGACCATCTTCGTCGGTGAGATTCCGGTCCCACGCCTGGCCGAAATCCCCGTTGCCCCAGGTCCATTGCTTTTTCCCGGGTGATACATGGTGGTTGGCCACATGGAGCAGTCCGGCCTGTGAGTCGTGTTCATATCCGCCGACAAAATCGTAATCAGACCGGATGGCCATATACGAGGTCGGAACGGGAATGTCCTTATAACGTGAAATATCGGTACCGGGAGCGTAATCGACTTTGTAATACGTGCCCGTTGCAACGGGAAAAGTAGATACATCCCGCTTGCCGTGGTCGAATACCGCGTTTACATCGGGTGGGAACACCGATTGGTAATCGTCATTGACCTTTACCGCCGGATTGGCCCACCAAAGGAAAGTCTGCGGCAACGGCGAGCGGTTGTAAAGTTTCGCTTTGATTTCTATGTAAGCCTTGTCGGGATGAAGTGTAAAACCCGCCATGCCTTTGGTATGGAACATTTTTTCTACTTCGTTTACCCACACGGTTTTGCTACCGTCGGCATGTTCCTCCAGATCGAAATCAATCGGTTCAAAGGTGCTGGGACGGTGATGCTGTGGCCAGTTAAATTCGATACCCCCGGAAATCCAGGGGCCGGTAAGTCCCACGAGGGCAGGTTTAATCACCTGGTTGTAGTAAACGAAGTGCCGTTGTCCGATTTTATCGTAAGCCAGCTGGATCCGGCCACCCAATTCCGGTAAGATCAGTACCTTGAGGTAGCGGTTTTCGAGGAAAAGCCCGATGTAACGCTTTTCGGTCTTTTCGTCGGCTACTTTTTCAATAACCGCATTGGGATACACGACGCCACTGCTGCCTTGATATACCCGCTTTTCAAAAAACATGGGATTTTTTTCCGGTTCACCCACACCATAAGTTGGGATGATCACCTCTTCCTGCCAAATAGTTACCTGCATATCCATTCCTGCTATTCGTTTATCAATTATCTATCTGTTTATATCTCAATGTCCCGTCAAGTTTGCTTCCAGTTCTTCCAATGTCTTGCCTTTGGTCTCTTTTACCCGATACCGGACAAACCAGAAGCCTAGGAAGCAGATAACGGCGTAAAAATAAAATGGACCGAACGTGCCGAGTTTGCTGGCCAGTATCGGGAACGTGAATACCAATATGAAGTAACCGATCCAAAGCGCTACGATGGCAACAGAAGATGCCGTCCCGCGGATTTTATTGGGAAAAATTTCCGAAATAAGCACCCATACAACCGGCGCGAGTGTGGTGGCGTAGATGGCAATAGCCAACAAGACGAATAGGGATATCAGCAGTGTTGCTGCCTGTCCCTGCAAGAGCAATGCGAGAACGATGTAGGCGATGCTGAGGCCCAGCGATCCCACAAGCATCAGCGGTCGGCGACCCAGCTTATCCACCTGCCACATGGCTACCAACGTAAACAGCAGGTTGACCACGCCGATCGCGACGGTTTCAAGAAGCTGCCTGTCCAGGTCGGCCCCCACCGACTCAAAAATGGTCGATGCGTAGTTAAATACCACATTGATGCCACACAGTTGCTGAAACAGTGCCAAGGTAATTCCGACGATAACCGCGGGCCGTACACTTTTTTCGAATACCGCCCGAAAAGATTGCCTGACACCGCCTTGAAGCGATTGGTGAATGCCGGACAGGGTTGATTCGGCATAGTCCGGTGAGCCCAATTTATGCAATACCTTGGCGGCTTGTTCCTGTCTGCCGGCCTTGACCAGCCAACGGGGGCTTTCGGGTAACCAGAGGACGCCGAGGAAAAACAGTACGGATGGTACGGCTCCCAGTCCGAACATCCAACGCCACGATTCGCTGCCACCATCGGCCAACAGGTAATTAACGAGATTAGTGACTAAAATTCCGATCACGACGGTCAGTTGGTTGATGGCTACATTCCGTCCACGTACTTGGGCCGGTGAGACCTCGGCAATGTACATCGGACTTAACAGAGAGGCCATGCCCACGCCGATGCCGGCGGCAAACCGCATGGCAATAAATACGGTGAGATTGGCCGATAAGGCCATTCCGAGAGAAGATGCCGCAAAGATCGCGGCGGCAAGTACGAGTCCCAGCTTGCGTCCGTATTGATCGGCTATTCGCCCGGCTATCAGACATCCTACGATACACCCCAGTGCCAGTGAACCGGTCAGGAAGCCCTCCCACCAGGCATCCAACGCAAATGCTTCCCGTAAAAAGGGCAAGGCACCTGCAATGACGGCAAAATCAAAGCCGAAGAGGTAGCCACCCAATGCGGAGATCAGTGATATGCCGACGATGTATCCGTTATTAAACGTGAATTTGTTTTCCATTTTTGCAGTCCGGTTATTCGGGTGAAACAGTAAATTTGTATAGGATCTGTTCATTATAGACGGCTTCGATATCCAGTACCGTAGAAGGAAAATCCGGATGATTCGGGCTATCGGGGAAGTACTGGCATTCAAGGCATATGCCATCGAATGGACGATAGGGAAGCCCAGCGTGTCCGGGTATATCGCTCGACAAGAAATCGCCGCTATAGACAACCAATCCGGGATAAGTGGTATATACCTCCAATGTTCTTCCCGAACCCTCATGGCATAATTTGGCTGCTCTTTTTAGCTTGTTTTGCGCGGTTTCATCGAGTACATAGCAATGATTAAGTCCCTTTATCCGGGAAAAAGATGGGTCAGAACAAGGAATCCATACCCCTGTGGGAATATAGTCTTCGGTGGTTTCCAATACGTGGGAAGCATGGACTTGCAACGGATGATCCTGGACGTCCTCTTTGTTCCCGGAGAGGTTGAAATAGGCGTGATTGGTCACATTAAGGACCGTCTTTTTGTCGCTGGTTGCTTCGTAATGGATATGCAATTCATTGGCTTCACTCCACTGATAAACAACCGTCAACCGGAGATTCCCAGGGAAACCGCCATCACCGTCCGTACTTGTCAGGTGAAATGAAAGGGCGTCATCGTGTACAGTCACGTCGAAAACGCGTTTGTGAAATCCCGCGATTCCACCATGATTGGTATGTGGGCAGTCGTTGGGTTCCAGGTCATAGTGGTGACCATCCAGATCAAAACCCGCGAAAGCAATGCGGTTGGCATACCGGCCAATGGTAGCACCCACATAGCACTGATCATCAACATACCCCTTCATTTGAGGGAACCCTAATACTACGTTATCAAAATGGCCGTGCTGGTCGGGGACTGTTACGGCAACGATTGCTGCCCCGAAATTGGTCAACTCGACGTATGCACCGGTGCTATTTTCCATGCGATACAGAAAAACGGCCTGATCTTCATGAATACCCCAATCTTCTTTTGAAATGACACTGGCCATTGAGTTGAGTTTATCTTTTTGGACTATCGTTTACTATTGGTTCCGACCTATAACGGATTGAACAAAGCAAAAGTAATGGGCTTCGTGCGTTAAAAAAATGGATGATCCTGTGAAAAACATGGATAATATTACCATTGGTTATTTTTTGCAATTCGAATAGAATATTCTCATTTTTACAGAAAGAAGAGAAAGAGCGATCACATAGATGGCAATATGGACAATATTATAACAAAGACAACGCAGGAGAAAAAAGTAAAGGAGGGGTTTGTAGGAGAAAGAAGGATCGTATTACCGCCGAATATTAAACGTCGGGTATTGACGAATCGACTCGTAAAAAATCTTTACCTCACAGCCATCGGTTATTATCCGCATGCTACCTTCCACGATATGGAACGTAAGGGCGGATGCGGTCAGTACATCCTGATTTACTGCGTGGAGGGCGAGGGCCACATCCAGGTGGAAAAACAGCGGTATACATTGACACCGAATAGTTATTTTATTATCCCCAAGCATGCTCCCCATCATTATTATGCATCCGCTGGAACTCCCTGGAGTATCTACTGGGTACACTTCTGCGGAGATTATGACGAACAGCTATATCAGCGATTTACAGTTGACGGAAAGCCGGATGTACGGTTTATTCCGTATGAGGAAAACCGAATCCGGCTTTTTGAACAGGCCTACTATTTGTTAGAACAAAGCTACGAAACCCGTGATCTTGAGTTGATGAATCTCAATCTCCTTCATTTCTTGACTTCACTGATCTACCACAAGGATCGGAATACAGCGTTGGAGAGTGAAGATAAAGTTGCGAGCTCCGTTGCCTTTATGCAGGATCACCTGGATGCCCAATTCAGTATTGATGAGCTTGCTCAACAACAACAACTGTCTGTTTCGCATTACAGTCGTGTCTTTAAACAACGTACCGGGCATTCTCCCATCCATTATTTCAATCAACTGAAAATCCAGAAGTCATGTCAGCATCTTTATTTCACGGATAAAACGGTCAAAGAGATCGGTGTGCTTCTCGGTATTGACGACTCGTTTTATTTTTCACGGCTATTTACCAAATTAATGGGCATGTCGCCTTCACAGTACCGGAAAGTCCATAAACTCTAATTTTACACCTTAAAGTTTCCAGGCACGGCACCAAAGGAACGCATCAGCCGATTCCAGGAGTTAATCTGCGCCACCGCCAACGAAAGAATAGCAATTTCCTGCTGCGTGAAATGTTTCCGCAGCCTGTCATGCAGCCCATCGGTGTGTGCCTCGGCGTGCATGTGCGTCATGGTCTCTGCAAATTCCAAAACGGCCTGCTCAGCTTCTGAATAATAGGGTGTTTCCCGCCACGCCGAAACGGAAATGAGCCGCAGGGGCGTTTCGCCGTAGTGAAGCCCTTTTTTATAATGCATATCCATGCAATAGGCACAGCTGTTGATTTGCGACACACGCATGTATAGGAGCTCGAGTAGTCCGTGGTCCAATCCTGAGCTTTCAATAAAATCCTGTGTTTTTCGCATGCCGGCCAGCAATCCGGCTGGGTAATCTTGATAAGCAATTCGTTCGTTCATCGTTCTTGAGACAATTTTCCATACCAGACAAATAAGTCGTCAATTGTGTGACAACAACTCCAGGTTTTTTTGCAAGGTAGATAGCTTATCGGGATTTCTTACAAAATAAACCTTATGGAGTCTTCCGCCATTCAGCGTGAATACCTGGCAACTCCGTATGGCCCCATCGTTCCAGTATAATAATGCCATTTGGCCTCCGATAATGGTTTGTGTGACAGCTACATCTTGATAGAATTTTCGGTACATTCCCATGAGCATACGCGCTACCTGATGGCGCCCGGCAACTGGATGTTTGCCTGCAGATGCTTTGCCACCACCATCGGATATCGCTACGATGTCTTCACGGAGTAATGTTTCAAGTTGCGCCGTATCCCCATTCCGAATAATCTGCCGGAAACGATTTAAAAAAGCGACCTGTTCATCGTGCGGGACTGGTGCGGATGGCTCGGCATCGATCCGCTGTTTGGCGCGGCTAAGCAACTTTCTGGAATAAGTGGGTGTAATCTCCAATGCGTCGGCTATTTCATTGTGATCGTAATCGAAGGCTTCTCTCAAGATGAAAACGGCTCGTTCCTTGACATTCAGACGCTCCAGGACGACCAGTAATGAATAAGTGATGGTATCCTGGGAGTCGATGTATAAATCCGCGCGTTCAGTAGCGATGGGCTCCGGCAACCATTGTCCGTAATAGGCAGGCCGGTGTAGCTTCTGTCTCTTTTTCCAGTTAATTGCAAGGTTCACCACCAAACGCGTCAGATATGCCCGCGGGTTTATTATCGACTTTGTATCTACGGTTATCCATTTCAGGTAAGCTTCCTGCACGATGTCTTCGGCCTCGATAAAAGACCCCGTGATGTAATAAGCCTGTCGTAGCAATGACGGCCGTAGGGAATCAGCAGAAAACACATTGGTCATATATAATCAGTGCCCGGAGTATCATCAGGGGTAAAGGTAGAAATAAATCACAGAAATCTGGATTCCTGTGTATTACAACACAAAAAGAAAACTGTATCTTCGTGGTGTAACACGACCAGTTATGAAATTGAATTGGCTGCCGGGGATAATGATTGCGGTTATCATCGGTTTCTCCATTGTTTTTTCCTTCAATGCGGTGGCCCAGCAATTGGATAGTCTGGAACTGCTGCTGAAGAATAGCCCTGTAGACTCTGCTTACGTCGAGAACGAGCTAACGGTATCGCGGTTATACCACCGCCAAGGGCAACATGGCGACCGCTGCATGGAGCTCGCCGCCGAGGCCGTTCAGCATGCGGTCGACCTGGGGGATACGTACCTTTATGCGAAGACGTTGGACAACCTGGGGCTGCTCTACCGCTACCACCAGTATTATGCCCAGGCCATTCCGTTGCATCAGAAAGCATTTGACCTGACGGAGAAACTCGACATCCCGCCGCTGAGTAAAATGATCTTTGCCAATAATACGGGGGTGGCTGCCCGTCACAATGGGAATTTTGATGTTTCGGTGGCATACTACCTCAAGGCATTATCCATTGCCGAGAAGGAGCAGGATCATAAAAATCAAGAGATTGCCAATAACGGACTGGGCATAGCGCTCATGAACATTCCCAGACGTGAACAGGAAGCGCTGGCCCACTTACGACGGGCGCTCGAAATTGCGAAAGCCTCCAATAACATGTTGGGGCAGGCGATGAATTACTTATCTATCGGGAGTTATTACGATGAGATTGGCGATCATAAGGTAGCGCGTGACTACCTTTTCAAACTAAAGCGGCTGAATGACCAAATGGAAGACAAGAATGGCATTGCCATTACCTTGGAGGCTATCGGCAATAGCTACCTGATGGAAAACAAGGATCTCCAAACGGCGAAGGCCTATTTTGAACGGTCGTTGCAGCTATACGAGCAATTGAATAATCCACTTGGGCAGGCAACCGTGCTGAGCAGTATTGGCGATGTTTTTCGGCAGCGCGGCCAACTGAACGAAGCACTTGTGGCCTATTTTCGGGCATATGAAGTAGGGGATGACCTGCAGCACTATGCCATGATACAACATACTGCAACGGCGATTTCCGGCGCATATGAGGAGCAGGGGAACACCAAGCAGGCGTTTGCTTATTTTCGGATCGCTCAGCAATATAAGGATAGTTTAGCGCTGCATCAACAAGAGATTGCGATCTCAGCCCTTAAGCATCAATACGATTTTGAAAGCAAGGAGGCGCAGATCGAATTGCTCACCAAAGACAAGCAATTGGCCAATGCCAAGCTACATCGCAGGAATCTGATCATATTCGTGATGTGTGGCCTTTTTGCCGTAATCCTCGGTTTTGTGTTTTTTAAGATACGCATGAGGCGGCTGAAAAGCAAGGCCGCTGAATTAATTAAACAGCAGAAGGATGCCCGCATGAAAGCATTATATGAGAAAAATCTGATGGAAGCAGAGATCATTGCCACCCGTATGCAGATTAATCCCCATTTTATGTTCAATTGCCTTGGTTCGATTCGTTTTTTGGTCGAAAGGAAGGAAAACGAAAGAGCCCTCAATTATTTGGTTAATTTCAGTGGCTTTACCCGTCGGGTGCTGGAGATTTCGCACCGGCCTGTGCATCGCGTCTCCGACGAATTAAAGCTCTTGGCCCAGTACCTGAAATTGGAAAAAAACCGCTTTGATGATTGCTTCAGTTATCAAATCAAGAATGAAATGGATCAATGGGAAGAGCGAGACGTGATTCCGGCGCTGCTACTGCAACCGTTTGTGGAGAATGCGATTTGCCATGGCTTGTCTCCCTCCAGCCGTAAGGAGAAGTGCCTCCGGATTACCGCAAAATCGGGGGCGGCCCATATACAATTATTGATTGAAGATAATGGAGTGGGGTTGACAGATTGTGGAACTGTGCAGCCCGGGCATAAAAGTATGGGGCACAAAATTACGAATAAGCGGATAGATCTGTTTAACACGAGTTATCAGGACCGTATTCAATGGCATATCGAGAACCTGTTGAATGCGGATGGGAGTGTAGGAGGGACCCGTGTCCAAATCGCTATTTTTATTCATCTTCCATTTGAACATAACTAAGGCCTAAATGGGTATTCGGGCCGGTGCCTCCTACGATCAGCGCAACGGTGCATTTTCTCTATCAATTGGCTATCGTTTTTAGCTGATATCGGCAATTTTTCCGTACCTTTGCCCCCGTTTTTAGACTGTGGGCATAGACGATATTTTATTGAAATACCGTGAAAGCGGAAAAGTAGCCGATTTTGCGAAGGCGTTGCAAGGCAAAAATCCAAAAATCCAGCTTCGTGGACTAATTGGATCAGCTGATGCGATGGTGGCCGTAGCATGCTATCAATTGCAGGAGCGGCCAATGGTATTTGTATTACCTACCCACGAAGATGCTTCCTATTTTCTGAGCGACCTGGAAGGTCTATTGGACAGGCAGGTACTTTTTTTTCCGGCATCCTACCGCAAAGCATTCGATTTCACGCAAACGGATAGTGCACATGTTTTGCAACGTGCCGAGACACTCAGTACGCTAAATCATACCTCCGAGCTGCCCAAAATGGTGGTCACTTATCCCGAGGCATTGGCAGAAAAAGTGATCAATCGGAACGATTTGCAGAAAAATACACTGGAAATCACCCAAAGCAGTAACCTTGACATCGATTTCATCAACGAGTTCTTACAAGAATATGAGTTTGAGCGCGTGGATTTCGTTTACGAACCCGGCCAATATGCGATCCGCGGCGGTATTGTGGATATTTTTTCGTTTTCAAACGACCTGCCTTACCGCATTGAATTTTTTGGCAACGACATCGAGAGTATCCGCACGTTTGATATTGAAAGCCAGCTATCGGTAAGTAAGATACATACGGTAACGATTGTACCCAATGTGCAGGCTAAGTTCCTGACGGAAGGCAACATCTCCCTGTTGGAATACATCTCGGCAGATTCGGCCATCTGGTTTGAGGATGTGCAGTTTACACTGGATGTGGTGGCCAAAGGGTATAAGAAGGCGGGCGAACTTTGGAAGGCGCTTTCCGATGCCGATAAACATCAGAACCCGGAATGGATCGATCCACGATATAATTTTGTGGATGAAAAGAACCTCGCCGCCATGCTGCATGATTTTGCCGTGGTGGAGTTCGGCAAGCAGTATTTCTATCAGGCTACCGAGTCTATTTCATTCGAGCAGCGTCCGCAACCTTCGTTCAATAAGGATTTCAGCTTGCTGATCCATAATTTTAAAGAAAACGAGAAGGCGCATATCCAAAACTGTATCTTCAGCGATTCGCCCAAGCAGATTGAACGGCTCATCACCATTTTGGACGATCTGGATAAATCCGTGACGTTTACACCCATTCATACGGCCCTGCGTGAAGGGTTTGTGGATATCGAATTGGGTGTTGCCTGTTATACGGATCACCAGGTTTTTGACCGGTATTATAAATACAAACGCAAAAAGGGTTACGAACGTTCGCAGGCCATTACGCTTAAAGAACTGCGGGACCTGAAGCCCGGCGACTACATTACGCACATCGACCATGGTATTGGCAAATATGCCGGACTGGAGAAGGTGGAGGTTAACGGCAAAATGCAGGAAATGATCCGGTTGGTGTATGCAGACAATGACCTGTTGTATGTAAATATCAACTCGCTTAACCGCATCTCCAAATACACCGGCAAGGAAGGCTCGGTTCCGCGGATGAATAAACTGGGCACCGATACGTGGGACAAGCTGAAGAAAACCACTAAAAAAAAAGTTAAGGACATTGCGCGGGACCTGATCAAACTTTATGCCCAGCGTAAAGCGCAAACCGGGAATGCCTATCCGCCCGATACCTACCTGCAAACCGAACTGGAAGCTTCCTTTATTTACGAAGATACACCCGATCAGGAGAAGGCTACTCTGGATGTAAAGCGCGACATGGAATCGCCGCATCCGATGGACCGGCTGGTGTGCGGTGACGTGGGCTTCGGCAAGACCGAGGTTGCCATCCGGGCGGCATTCAAAGCGGTGGCAGACAGCAAGCAGGTAGCTGTATTGGTGCCGACAACCATTCTGGCCATGCAGCATTACCGCACGTTTTCCGAGCGGCTCAAGGGCTTTCCGTGCACGATCGACTACATCAACCGGTTCAAAACCACCAAGCAAATCAAAGATACCCTGGCGCGGTTGGCGGAGGGGAAACTGGATATCATCATCGGCACGCACCGCTTGGTGAGCAAAGATGTCAAATTCAAGGACCTCGGATTGATGGTCGTGGATGAGGAGCAGAAATTCGGCGTGGGCGTGAAGGAGAAACTTAAGCAGCTCCGGGCCAACGTGGATGCGCTTACACTGACGGCTACACCCATACCGCGGACACTGCATTTCTCGCTGATGGGTGCACGTGACCTGAGTATCATCAATACGCCGCCGCCGAATCGCCAGCCCGTGCAGACAGAATTGCATGTCTTCAATGAAACACTGATTCAGGAGGCTGTGACTTATGAAATAGACCGTGGTGGCCAGGTGTTTTTTATCCACAACCGGGTGGCCGACCTGCCTCAGTTGGGTTTGCTCATCAAGAAGCTGGTGCCGCATGCCCGCGTTGGTGTGGCCCATGGGCAGTTGGAAGGCGATGCGCTGGAAGACGTGATGCTCAAATTCATCAACCACGAGCACGATGTGCTGGTAGCCACTACCATTATCGAGGCGGGATTGGACATTCCCAATGCCAATACGATTATCATCAACCATGCGCATATGTTTGGCCTCAGCGACCTGCACCAGATGCGCGGGCGCGTAGGGCGTACCAATAAAAAGGCTTTTTGCTATTTACTGAGTCCGCCGCTTTCTACGCTTACTTCGGAGGCTTATAAACGACTCAGTGCCATCGAGGAGTTTTCAGAATTGGGTAGCGGATTCAATGTCGCGATGCGCGATCTCGATATCCGGGGCAGCGGGAACCTGCTGGGGGCAGAGCAGAGCGGCTTTATTGCGGAGATCGGCTTTGAGATGTATCACAAGATATTGGATGAGGCTATCCAGGAGCTGAAGGACGACGAGTTTTCAGATCTTTTTAAGGATGTGAAGCCGCGTGATTTCGTTCCTTTCACACAGATTGATACCGATCTGGAAGTGCTTATTCCGGATGAGTACGTCACGAACGTGGCGGAACGTTACAACCTTTACAACGAGATCGCCAAATTGGAAAGTGAACAGCAGCTTGAAGCATTCAAGCAGTCTTTGCGTGACCGCTTCGGACCAGTACCGCACCCCGTGGAGGAACTACTCAATACGTTACGGCTGCAATGGTTTGGTAAAGAAATCGGTTTCGAGAAAATCTCGTTTAAGAAAAATATATTGCGTGGGTACTTTGCTACGAACCCCGGTTATTTCGAAAGCGACCGCTTCGGTAAAGTGCTCCAGTTCGTGCAGCAGAATCCAACGATTTGCAACCTCAAGGAAGTGAAGGGTTCACTGCGCATTGCTTTCGAGCAGGTGTCTGACATTGGGCAGGCCATCCGTATATTGGGCGACATGGCAGCGTAAGGTTGGCACAAAATATAATTATGATTACCTTTGGTTTTTAGGATAAGTAATGATCTTAGTCATACAGTAAGGTTATTGACAAATTTAAATTTGCTGACATGGATATTCAAGCTGAAAAATTAGATATTATCCATTGGTTGAGTACTCTTGACGATAGAAGGCTAATTAGCCAATTGGTTTCCCTAAAAAATTCTACCACTCAAAACATTCAACTAAGTGCAGAGGAAAAGGAAGCTATTGACATTGCTTTGGAATCTGTTGAAGATGGGCGCGTCCTTACGCACGAAGAAGTGATGAGTAAAACAAAGAACAAATATCCGAATCTTTACAACAGATAGTTCCGTCCAATGAGGCTTATTTGGACAGAGGATGCTATGAATGATTATCACCACAATATTGATTTTTTATTGGAACGGTGGACGACCCGCATTGCACAAGAATTCATTGAACAGGTTGAAGACATTTTGGAATTAATTGCCATTTTTCCGGAAATGTATCCGCTAAGTAATTACAAGAGTGTTAGAAAAGTGGTAATCAGAAAGCAGATTAGCTTATTCTATAAGATTGACGGTGAGAATATTTTGCTGCTGCGTTTTTGGAACAACTACCAAAATCCAAGGAAACTTAAATTTTAGTCACTCCCAAAACGGATCGTCCCAGTTTTCACATGGAGGTGCATGTTGATGATGTTTTGCGATGGCCGCGAGTTGCGGTTCGGTAGCTACTCGCTGTACCTCATTGAACAATATCCGCTCCTCAAAGCGTATGTGGCTATCCAGTTCTTCTTCGATGAGATTCAACGACCGCCAAGCCTCGGTTTCCTGTTCAAATAAACGCTTGAGTCGCCGGTGTTCGGAAAGCGCTCGCTTCACCAGCTCGTGATCGTTACCCAGGACGGGAAAAATATAGGTTTCCTCCACCTCGAAATGATCAACAAGCTGTGTCCGCCAGAACCAATCGGCATAGCGCTTGATGCGTTCGGTCGCTACGTTCCGTTTGAAGCCCTCACGGATTTTCCAGCATAACAGTAACCCTTGGTGATGATCGTGACTGATCGATTTCAGGTGGGCGCTCCGCTTTAGGGGCTTGGGAGGATTTGTGGATGTGCTCATAACAACGGAGTTGACGGACGGCTGCGATAGTAGTCGATTTTGGAAAGAAACATGGCGGCCATTTTGTCGCCGCGCCATTTTGCCTCGGCGGCCTTCTCACCGGTAAAAAGTTGGTCAAGGGTGGTATGCCATAGCCCCAACCAAGTGTCAAAATGCTGGCGGTCAACCGGCAGTTGCGCATGTGGCGGAAAGGGAGCCCCGTAATAAGTGTGCTCGCCGAACAGGACGGTTTGCCAGAATCGGTACATCTTCTCGAGGTGCACCGGCCACCGGTCGCCAATCACGCTGTCGAAGATGGGCCCGATCAGCGGGTTTTCCCTGACTTTACCGTAAAATGTATCCACCAACAAGCGGATGTCTTCCATCGTTTCGATCGCTCTCTTCATATCCATTGCCTCCTATAGGGGCAGCGCAAAATACCGGATCAGGTAAAACAACCCCCAACCTACAAAACCAATAATCAAAATCCATACCCAGGCTGGAATACTTTGCGGGGTTTCGCTGCCCGAGATGAGAAAGTCCTTTTGGTCGCCCTTTCCATAGGCGTTGATCATCAGGGGCAGTACGCCGTCCACTACGGCATTTTCGCGGATGCCCTCGATGCTGATGGCTGGCCCGTTTCGTACTTCGAAAGGAATTTTACGGATTCCCTCTTTGCCGGATGGGTCTTTGCTCACAACTGTGAGCTGGTGCTCGCCGTCGACCAACTTCCGCGTATCCAGTTCAAAGTTAACGGGAGCTTCGAATGCCGCAATGGGATTCGGTTCGTTGTCAATATAGATGATGATTTTACTTTTCGGTGCCATCTTCCAAATTTAATATGATCCGCTTGATGTGGCCGCCGGTTTTTTCGCCCGGCTTGACCAGCATTTTGATGGAAAAATACAAGGTGAAGGCTACAACGATCACCATCGCCCAGATGATGACATAGTCCCAATCGCTTGCCGGTCCTGCACCATGGGATATTCCTTGCAACATCTTGGGTTGTTGCCTTTCGCACACCGGGCATGCCAGTCCACTAAGGGTAGCCAATATCAACGTGAATAGGGAAAAAACTACCTTCATTTGTTGTCTGCCTCCAATAGGGTTATGATTTCCTGTACTTCTTCTGCTGTTACCTGGTTGCCTTTGTTGCCCCAGCTGGAGCGCTCGTGGTTGATAATAGCTGCCACATCATCTGCTGTGAAACCCATCATCGTGCCTACACCGGGCATGGCACCGTATTCGGGGCGGGCATCGTAACCATTCATAATGATGTCCACATACACCGAAAGGTCGTCGCCCGTTACGATCGGACTGTTGGCCAACGGTGGAAATGCACCCGGCAGCCCCTTCCCGTCGGCTTGATGGCATGCCTGGCAGTTGTCGGTATACAGCAGTGCCCCATTCACTCCACTTTCGGATCCACCGGATTCCTCTGTTGACTGGACAACCCGTTTATATAGAAATTCGGGTGCTCGGCTCTCGCCCGGCAGTTCTGCCTGCTTGAGCGATTGCAGGTAGGCCACCAATTGCAGGGCTTCGGGCTTGGCCACCACTTTCCCCGACTTGCCGCCGAGAAAGGCCTCGGGTACATTGACCACTACATCGCTATCGGAAGGTACGACTTTCCGCTCGAAGAGCCAGGGATAGGCCGGCATCACGGATTCTTTGACGACCGTCCGCGGGTTGTAGAGGTGTACCAGATTCCAGTCGAGGCTGGGTTGCCGGTTGCCGATATCGGTCAGGTCGGGTCCCGTGCGCTCCGTGCCCGCCAGGGTGGCTGTATTGCGCCAGATATCCATCCGTTTCATGGCTGCATAATCAGCCGCGATACCCGGTCGCTTACCCCAGCGGCTGTCCATGTCGATGTTGCGCACCTGCTGTGTATGACAGGCCACGCAGCCATTAGCGATAAATAACTCCTTGCCTTTCCGGGCGTCGTCGCTGAGCGGTACAGCATTGGGTAACGGTGCATTATTTTGCTGGTTACTGATGGCCGGGATGATGGCCACAAACAGCGTCAGTGCCGCAAAAAGGAGGAAAGCGGTTCCAAAGAGTTTGGTATGATTATTAAAAAATTCCATGCGTCTACGTTTACCTTGTTTCAGCGGTTGAAACTGTTTTGTCTGTTAATTTCGCCAGCGCAGTCTCCACAATGTTGGATTGCGGTTCCGTACGGAACATCTTATAGAGGTTATAAGCAAACAGGAGGTGCGAGAGCCACATCAGACTTCCCCCGATGGCCCGCCATAGCCAGTAAGGGGCCATCAGGACCACGCTGTCAATAAAAGGCTTTCCTTCCAACCAGGAAAGACCTTTCAACGTGCTGCCATACATCAAGGGGACTGTATAGAAAAGCAGGCCGATCAATGCAAACCAGAAATGTGCCCCCACGGTCAGCTGCGGTGGCTCTTGGCCGGTCAAACGGGGCACAACGGCATACATACTGCCCCAAAGCAGGAAGGAGATGATGCCATACATCGTCAGGTGCGAATGGGCGACTGTAAAGTCCGTGAAGTGCCAGATCAGATTCGTATAGCGGAATGCTTCGGCAGTGCCCTGAAGGGAGCCGGTGAAGTAAAAAATGATGCCCGCGAGGAAAAAAGGGAGTGTATAGCTGTCTTTCACCTTGTACCAAGCCCCGCGGAAGGTGAGCAGGAAGTTGGTCGTGCCCGCAACCACGGGGATAACCATCCCGGCACTGCCCACGATGGCTACGGTTTGTAACCACCAAGGGATGGCGCTGAAGATGAAATGGTGAGTGCCGATAAGCGTATAAAACAGAATCTGTGTCCAGAAGGCGAGTATGCCAAGGCTGTAAGAATAGATGGGCTTGTTAAGCTGTTGAGGTAAAAAATAGTAAACGATGCCCAGCGTAAAAAGCATAAACCACATGCCTACGCCCTGGTGCATGTAATAGCCCTGCACGATAACTTCGCCGAGGCCATTCTGCCAGAAGGGAAGATAGGCAACCAGCGCGATGACGATGGTGAAGATGATTGCGGATATCATATACCAGTTGGAAATATAGATTTCCGTGGTTTTCCGGCGCGCAATGGTTTTTAGGAAATTAATCAGCGTGAGCGCCAGCGCCACTGCAAAGGGTAGCATGATGGGCCATATGTATTCGCGGTATTCGCCGCCACCGTTGTTAATTCCGGCCATTAGGCTGACGGTGCCAACGAGCACCGTGAGGTTGATGAGGATAAGCGAATACCAGCCGTAACGGAGGCTGGCAAGCGGCACGTTGCTTACGCGGGGAACAATGTAATGCCCCAATCCCAGCATACCCAGCGATGCCCATCCCCAGAAAACTGCATTCGTATGTACGGGCCGAAGCCGACCAAAACTCAGCCAGCTCAATTGGTCAGCATCGGGTGCGATAAATTTGATACCGAGATACTGGCCAACCGTGGTACCAAACAGCAGCCAGAATGCCGACGTGCCGATGTACCATAAAACCAGTTTGGCCAACTGGCTATCAATGTTGGGACGGCGGACAGCCCGCTTCTTCAACGCGGCAATGGGAAGGTTTACATCGCTGCGCGGGGAAGCAATCAAGCCACGTTTGTCGCGCACCGGAACATCGCCCGTGAGTTCGGTATGGGTCAACGTGTATTCGAGTGCGGCTTTCCGCTCGGCCAGGTTGTCGAGCACTTCCGGATCCGACAGCCCATCGAGGTACTGTGCCAGTTCACCCGCCAGCGCGTCATTCTGACGTTGTTGATAACGGAATAGGGTACGTCGGATTTTGATCACCATCAATACCAAGCCACACAGTACCGGGATTCCGATAAGTACCAGTGTAATGACGATGCCTGCGTTTCCCCAGGCGATACCAGATGCTGTAGTTTCCTGTGCGAAGGCAGGCAGGCCAGCGGAGAGCCCGGCGATGAACATGACCGCTTTCTTTGACAGGGGAGATGCTTTTTGCTTTACCGTTCCACGTCTTTTCTGCTGTAACAGCATCTCCAATTGTTCGCTGCTAAACTGCTCAACATGACGCTTTAAACGGAAGTCCGTTCCGCCACCGGTATTATTTCGGATGTGCACAACGCGGTGATATAGCGAGAGTAAGACCCCAAGCAATACCAGGAGTAGTACGACGAATGCGACCATCGTCATTTCCTGCCAGCCAAGTTGCAATGAATAAATGTTGGGCATCTGTTCCATAAAGTGATATTAATACCTTTTTATCTTTTATTAATTTAAATTTTTTTACCGCCTGCTCAGGTAAAAGGTGGACATGTCAAACTTGTCCTGTAATTCTCCCAATTTGGTACGCGCCAGCAGTTCATGCAGGTCCTTCCGGATTTTCTTGAACTCTGCATGCAGCGGACAAGGTTGCTTTTCCGAACATTCGCTTAGCCCAAGGCCACACCCGTTGAACAATTTGTCACCATCAACGGCCAGTACAATGTCTGCCAGGGTATGGGTCAGTGTATTGCCATCCATGTAAAATCCGCCCGTAGGACCTTTTAACGACTGGACGATTCCCCGTTTACTCAGCTCCTGCAATATTTTGGCAATAAAATGTACCGGTGAGTCGATGCCTTCGGCGATTTCCCGTACCCCCACACGTTTGCCATCTTTGGTCTCGCGTGTGATGAACATCACGGCTCGTATTGCGTATTCACAGGTTTTTGAAAACATCCATTTCTGCTGTATGGCACAAAGGTAACAAAATTTAATAAAAGACAAAAAACTCTTTTATTTTCTATTGGTTTTTGCCGTATCGATGTGTAGTGAGACAACGGATTTTTAGTCTACTTTTTTGATAGACTAATATTTTATTTGCAATTTTGCAGGCGTAAAGTACATCCGATTTTATATGTCAAATAGAGGGTTAGATTGTCCCGTAGATTTCGTTACCATGAATGAATACCAAGTGAGATGGACTGCGCTGCTGGTCTTGGTTTTGACGGCGGGTTACATTGTATCCGGGTATTGGTTTATTCCGGCGTTTCTTGTCGTTGATTTTTTCCTGAGGGCATCCAAACTGGGGAAATATAGTTTGCTTGGACAACTGGGTGGCGTATTGGTCAAGGCGTTTGGTATGGGCAATAAGCCGGTCGATCGTGCGCCCAAGCGGTTTGCCGCATGGATCGGGTTATTAGTTACGGGTGCCATCACCATGCTGTATGGGGTAGGCGCCTCGTCCATTTCTTATATCCTCGCGGATATACTGCTTATTTTTGCATTTTTGGAAGCCGCGTTCGGCTTTTGTGCGGGCTGCCGTGTCTATACGTTAACCAAGCCATTGCTGCCTTCGAAAAGTTTGTAAATTTAGATACCATGAGTCAGATCGAAACCGATTTAATCCATTCGGGAGAAGCATTTAACGAGACCCGTTCGGTGGTCCCACCTATTTATCAAACCGCTACGTATTTTGCGGATAGCAATCCGGATGATTTTCTGAAAGCGGGAACGGAGGCGCGTTATCCTTATTTCTATCAACGCCACGGCAATCCGGTGAGTAGCCAGACTGCCGAATTAATCGCCAAACTGGAGGGCAAAGAGGCAGCCTTGCTGACGGCTACCGGCATGGCTGCCATCAGCACGGCCGTATTATCCGTGGTCAGGGCAGGCGATCATGTGGTTGCGCAGCTATCTCATTATTCGGCGGCGAGCATCTTGCTGAAAGAACTCCTTCCGCAATTTGGAATCGAGGTAGCCTATTTTGATCAACAGGATATCACATCACTGGATGCGGTTTTGCAGAACAATACAAGGTTGATTTATCTTGAAACCCCGTCAAATCCGAATTTGGCCATTACTGATTTGGCTTATGTGGCCAACTTGGCCAAGGCGCGCGGTATTGTGACGATTTGTGACAATACGTTTGCCAGTCCCATCAATCAGCGGCCCGGCGATCACGGTATTGATGTGGTTGTGCACAGCGCGACCAAATACCTGGGAGGGCACAGTGACCTCACGGCGGGCGTCATCTGTGGTACTGAAGAAATGGTGAACCAAGCGTGGAAGAAATTATTGTCTTTAGGGGGTTCATTGGCCCCTTTCGACGCTTGGTTGTTGCTTCGGGGATTACGGACACTTTCCCTCCGTGTGAAACAGATCAACGAGAATGCATTGGCGTTGGCCCAGTGGTTTGAAAAACATCCGTTGATTAAGCGTGTTTTATATTGTGGGCTGCCGTCGCATCCACAGCATGCATTGGCAAAGCGCCAGATGAACGGTTATACAGGGATGCTTTGTGTGGAGGTGGCTGGGAAGGATGAACAGGAGCAATTCGAGCGTGCGCAAGTTGTGCTGAACAACCTCCGGATCTTTGCGAACGCTGCGAGCTTGGGCGGGGTCGAGTCGTTGGCGGTACATCCTGCCAGTATGTGGGGACTACATCATTCTCCTGAACAGAAATTAAAAGCTGGTATAAATGACGGCATGTTGCGCATTTCGGTCGGAATCGAACACATCGACGATCTGGTTGGGGATTTTGAACAGGCGTTGGGACAGACACTACTGTCTGTTGTCTAACGTCTCAAAAAACACTATTTTAGCCGACCATGACTAAACATAAGATATTATCATTTGGCGAATTGCTGTTGCGGTTGAGTTCCTCCGGCGAATCGTTTTTGGGAGAAGATGGTCAGGTGGTCGTTTTTCCCGGCGGTTCGGAAGCCAATGTGGCTGCCTCACTGGGGCAATGGGGCGTTCCGTGCAGCTACCTGAGTTGCATTCCTGAGAATGACCTGACATCACAAATCCTGTCGGCCTTGACAAGTCTCGGAGTAGATGTGTCGCCTTCGCTGCTGGGGGGAGACAGGCTTGGACTATATTTCCTGCTGTCGGCAAACGGGCTTAGCAAAGGTGAAGTGGTATATGATCGGAAATATTCGGCTTTTAGCCAATTGAAGCCCGGTATGATCAATTGGGATCGTGTATTGGACGATTACACGTGGTTCCATTGGAGTGCACTCACCCCGGCTTTAAATGAATCCCTTGCAGCGGTTTGTCAGGAGGCATTGGACGTTGCACGTGCGAAGGGGCTAGTCGTGTCTGTCGATCTCAATTACCGTAACCGGTTATGGAATTACGGGAAGGATCCCATCGAGGTGATGCCGGCCCTGCTCTCATCCTGTAATGTGGTAATGGGCAATATCTGGGCGGCCAATAAAATGCTGGGTACTTCCGTATTGGACACATTGGGAAGGGATACCGCACCGGATGTCTATTTCGAACATGCCAGGGAATCTGCCCAGGAAGTATTCAGCTTGTTGCCCCAATGCCAACAGGTTGCCTATACGTTCCGTTTTATGGATACCGCGAGCCATAACCTGTTGTATGGTACTTACCACACGCGGGAGGCGGACTTTATGTCGGCTATCAATGAAACAGACAGGGTAATCGATCGCATCGGCAGCGGAGATGCCTTCATGGCAGGCCTGATTTATGCACTGGTAGAAGGCAAAAGTGGCCAGGAGACAATTGATACAGCAACCGCTGCGGGATTCAAGAAGTTATTTGTCAAAGGCGACTTCGGCAACGGGGATTTGTAGGAGAGGTCGAGAAGTCTACTAGCTAACGTCTCATATCTTAATACTAAAATGGAAAATACGCTAAAACATATCCTTCAATATCCGGTATTGCCCGTATATTATAATGAAGACATCCAAACTTGTACAGCGGTGGTGAATGCTTGTTATCAAGGTGGAATCCGGGTTTTTGAATTTGTAAACCGAGGTGACAAAGCACCCGAGAACTTTTCCCAATTGTTGTCGTTTCAGAAAGAAAACTGGCCGGATCTTTTGTTAGGCATCGGTACAATTAAATCAGCGGCAATGGCTACGGCATACATTGAAATGGGAGCCAGGTTTATCGTCAGCCCTGTCGTGAAGACTGAAATTGCCGAAGTGACCTTAAAGAAAGGCATCCTATGGGTACCCGGATGCATGACTCCGACGGAGATCAGCCTGGCCGAAGACCTGGGCGCTCCTTTGGTAAAACTTTTCCCGGGCGATACGCTGGGGACCGGATTCCTAAAAGGTGTTAAACCATTATTTCCTGCTATGCGGTTTATGCCAACAGGTGGTGTAAACCCGACGGAAGAAAGTATTTCCGGGTGGTTTGATGCCGGTGTAAGCGCTGTGGGGTTAGGTTCCAAGTTGTTTGCAAAGCCCGAAGGCGCCACAGGCTACGATTGGTTAGTGGAACGGAGTAATGAGCTGATGCGTACGGTGAGCACCTACACCCAACAATAAATAAACAACGCTACGTAATACATCATTGAACACCAAAGGTATATCCGGTTTTTGATCCAAATAGCACTGCTTAGTGCGACGAATGCGAGTGTAAGTAGTACAACCCAGCCAATCTGGTTCCCCACAGCGTTGAAGTATGCATAAACGACATAAACGACATGGACGGCGAGCACGTTGAGCAGGAAAAGCGCGGCGGGCACTAGGTAGTGCTCCGTGTGTGTATCATGCCGCTTGTTGTGTTTTCTTTTTGCTGCGTTCATGCCGAGGGTTGATGGTTACGATTAAATAGGCGGAACAAGTACCGTAAAAGCGCATAGCCAATTAAACCGATCAATAAGGTATTGATCAAGATACCAGCGACCAACGAAGCGGTGGAATAGCCGATAAACAGACTGATCAAAGCAATTCCAATCAAAAAGAGTAACACAGCCATGCTATATACAAATGTAGTTTTCCACGCATCTGTCCGATGGAATTTCTTCTTTTTTTGGCGGCGGAGCAGGAAGATAACAAAACCGCTGATGGATAAGAAGCCACTGGTCAATCCGAGCAACGCATAGAGGGCCTTGAGCATCAATCCGCCGAAGTCGCCGAAGTGCAGTGCTTCCTGAATGAAATAGAATTTGTGACTGAGCGATTGTTCTCGGACATCGTACTTGAAAATTGGACGATAGTCTGCTTTTGAAAGAACCAGTAGATTGATGTCGCGTTCGTAGATCTGACCGGCGATATTACCGCGCACGGTGACTGTTCCCGAACCGTTGGTTGAGGAAGAGAGTTGGCGGGGTTGAAGTGCAGGGAATTCTTTTTTCGCGGTTTTCAGGATTTCATTCCAATTGACGTACATTGCCTTATCGGCTTCCGGTTCCATAACGATGGCTGCTTTGAATGTATTAGGAGTTTTGATCTCTAACCATCGCATTAACCACGGCTGTAATCCCAGCCACGCACCGGTGAGTGCAATGACGACGTTAAAGGCCAGTGCGCTGATGCCCAATATCTTGTGCCAATCGGCCATGATGATACGCATGTCCCTGGTTTTTCGCAGCTTGGGCCACAACTGTTTTTTCATAAAATTGCCATAAATGAGCAGACCGGTGATGGCCACGACGGCCAATGCCAATCCACCAATACCCACCAGTTGGCGCCCCCAGTATCCTTCATATAGCCGTACATGCATCTGCCGCAGGTAATTGGCCAAGGAATTCTGATGATTGCGTTGCCCGATGATCCGATCCTTTCCGGCATCGATGAAAAAATCGACGCGCTTCAAATTGCCACCTTCAGGTCGTAAGATGACATCGGCATGTACCACCTGTCCGGAATGATCCGGTAAGCTGATGGACAACGAGCTATAGTCGGGATGTTGGTGGATTAGCGAATCGATAGATTGACTGAATTGTGGGCCGCCTGTAGGGGAGGGGGACGACAGGGCATTGTAATGCTGTCTGACAATCCATCCGTCAATTTCCGGAATAAATACGGCAACCGCGCCGGTAAGGCTGAGTGCACCGATGAGGATGCCTGTATACAGACCTACCCAATGGTGAAGGCGCCAAAATAATTTTTTGTTATTCTCAGCCTTGCCGGCGCGTTTGGACATGTTCGATCCGCTTAGAATGTATAACCTACACCGACCAGAAAGTTGCGGGGCGTGCCCGGATACAACCGGTTAAAATCGTAACCACCTACCCAGTGAGTCTTGTTGAACACATTGTTGAGGTTAGCGGACAATTTAAATTTGTCGATGGTATAATATAACGCCGCATCGGCAACCACATAAGACGGCAACGTGAGGACGTCTCTAAGCGTTGCACGCCTGCTCACATAGTTTGCTCCGGCTCCGATGCCGACACCATTTAGCGCTGGGATGTTGAAGGTATACTTGGCCCAGATACCACCTTGGTTTTTTGGTGCATTGGGAAGCAGATTACCAATCTCTTTCGGGTCATCACTTTCCGTGATGGTGGCCTCATTGATCGCGAAGTTGGCGGTTACACTTAGATTGGGTTTGATTTGGCCGTATACATCCAACTCGATTCCCCGCGATCGTTGCTGACCTAATTGCCTGAGCAGATCGGGATTTCCCAAATCGTTGGCATTAATCAGGATGTTATTTTGTTCGATGTAGTAGATGGCCGTATTGATACTCAATTGCTTATTGAGAAATTCCATTTTAGCCCCCCCTTCATACATCGTACTGGTTAATGGGTCGAACGGTCCGCCAAATCGCTCCGGATCGCCGATGGTGCCAGCTCCTTGGGGTTGATAACCCTGTGCATAAGTAAGATATAGACTTACAGGCTCTATCGGGGTATAGACGAGGCCGAAACGAGGGATTAGCTTTTGCTGCTCTACTTTCTCTTCGTTACTCTTTTTATAATTTAACAAATCCGTATAAAACTCCTGTCTGACAGCCAAGAGCGCTTGTATCGGCCCCCAGGTAATTTGGTCTTGTAGATACACACCGTTTACGTAGTACTTGGTGACAGATTGGGCGCGCGATTCGTTAAAATAGCCTGAGATTTCGGAAATGGAATAGTTCGGATTAACAAGATCGAAATGAGGTACATTCGGAACAGGAAGTTGGGTTTTTGGATCGAAGAGATAGCTGGCCCTGTTTGACGGATCGTAAGTGCCATAAAATCCATTGTTTGCAGCATTCCGATAGCCCCCGCTTGCGTTGTAGCTGGAGCCGCCTTCGGGCGATACATTCTGGATGTAGTCGTAGCCCACCAAAAGTTTATGGGTCAATTGTCCAGTTTTGAAATCACTAACAAAATATAAGGTCACATTGTCGTTGTAATTTTTTTGTTTGCGACGGATGGTTTGCATCTGCATCAATGTAGGAACTTCTACGCTGTCGGCGTCTACCGCGTAGCTGTTGGATGTCCGATGTTCCAGTAAATCCTCGTCATAGAGGAATTTCATGTAGGATGCGTTGAAGGAAATATGGTCGCTAAATTTATGCTGAAGCGACGCGGTGGTGTATAGATTGAGCTCATTTTCAAAGTCATTTTCCTTGCCAATGGCAAAAGAAACCGGTGTGGAATACAAATCGGTTCCTGCTGAGGCGCCGAATATCGGCTGCCCGCGGTCCAAACGAGACTTGGTCTTGGAATATACGAAGTCGATATTAACTTGTGTACGATCCGTAGGAATAAATGAGATGGAGGGTGCGATGACCATATCCTCGCCACCTTGTAACACACGGAAAGACTGTGCATTCTGATAGGCCAAGTTGAGTCGATATAACAACGTTTTCTCTTTGTTCATCGGACCGGTGAAGTCACTTGTTAATCGATATGTATTATAGCTGCCAGTGGCAAAGCTTACCGATTTTCGGTCAACATCTAACGGCTTTTTCGTTACGGTATTAACCGTCCCCCCTGGATCCGTGTTGGCAAAGAGGGCGGAAGCCGGTCCCTTGATTACTTCGATACGTTCCACATTGGGAAGTAACGATTGTGACCAGCTATTAGTCGCATCCCGTAAGCCGTTAATTAAGGCATTTCCGGCCCTAAAGCCGCGAAGTGTGAAATCGTTGTTGTAATAGGAAAAGGTATTCACACCACTGATATTTTTTAGTACATCGCTGGTTTTAAAGGCCTGTTGGTCGTCTATAACTTCCTTCGTTACATAGCTGATGGCTTGAGGGACGAACTTAATGGGCGTTTCGGTCTTGGTGCCGGCAAACGAAGACGTGTTTTTATATGTTTGTTCTTTCCGGCCGATGATTTCGACAGCCTGCAGCTGGTTTTCAACGGGTGTAAGGGCGACCAGAAGGTTACCGCTGTTAGGCGCTGGAAGTGAAATGTTGAGTCGAGTTGCATCGTATCCAAGATAGGAAAATGTCAGTGTGTACTGGCCGTTGGATAAACCTTCAAAGGAAAAAGCACCCTTTTCATCGGTGACTCGCCCATTTGGGATACCCAATACCCGAACGGTCACACCCGGCAACGGTTGTTGGTCTGCCGTTGAAACAACTTGCCCGGCCAATGTTTGATTTTGGGCATAGCTGCGTTGATGCAGGCAGAAAAAGATAAGTGTTGCAAAAAGGTAGGTTATTTTATTCATCTTATTATTTGGACTTAATTTAAATAGAGCGCAATTTTAAAAGAAATATTTGTTAAAATCAAACTTATGTGAAAAGAGACGTAACCCCACATTTCGGAGAAACCGAATGACCACCTAAATGTAGTTTGACTAAATAATTTTAACCGTCTTTACTTTTGGTCTCACTTACTGTACAAAAAACTTACTATTTACTTTGATTTAAGACGGGTTTTCTTCGGAGTTCATTCGGAGTTTAATCGGTTATTAACCGAATAAACTAAAAGTGAAATCAAAATTTCAGGTAATTTATTTTAGTGTAATTGGTTGCTTTGATATATGTGTGTTGATAATTTGCTCCTTGATGTTAATGGTAAATGCTATCTTTACAGAGCGCGATCGGTACGCAATACAAGCGATTCGGTTGTATGCGATCAAACCGATTTATGAACTTGAAAAGTAAACCAAATGGAAAGAAAGACATTTATCAAAAACATGGCATGGGGTGCCGCTGCATTTACCATATTACCCAGGCATGTATTGGGGGGCAATGGATTTTTGGCTCCGAGTGACCGTATTACACTGGGATATATCGGGGTTGGTAAACAAGCAATGGGTTTGTTGGGCAATTTGAACAAATGCCCGGAAACCCTCGTGCTAGCAACCAGCGATGTGGATTCAAAAAAACTGGCTCGTTTTGTGGAACGCGCAACCGAGGAAAACGGAAAGAAGGTAGCAACTCCCGTAACGGGCTATGCTAAGTACCGAGAACTTTTGGAACGCAAAGATATTGATGCAGTGGTAGTCGCTACGCCCGATCACTGGCATGCGCAAATCTGTATCGATGCAGCTAAAATGGGCAAAGATATTTATTGTGAAAAGCCATTGGCGCTGACCATCGCCGAAGGTCGGGCAATGGTAAACGCGGTTAGAAAATACAAACGTGTATTGCAGACAGGCAGTATGCAGCGCTCCTGGAAACCCTTTCGGCATGCAAGTGAGCTGATTACAAACGGCTACATCGGCGATATTAAAGAAATTAACGTATCTGTCGGTGAACCTGTCCGGCAATGTGACCTGCCCGCGCAGCCCATACCCAATGAACTCGATTGGAATACCTGGATCGGGCCGTCGCTTTACCGCGGTTATCATCCGGTGCTGGCGCCTCCTATAGAGAACACCAAGGATTGGGCAGGCTGGCGCTATTATCATGGTTTTGGGGGCGGTTTCATCACAGACTGGGGAGCTCACATGTTTGATATCGTGCAGTGGGCATTGGGCATGGATGAGTCGGGGCCTGTATCTTTCCACGCACCGCAGGATCCATTGGCAAAAGAAGGGGCATCGTTTCAATACGCCAACGGTGTAACGGTACATCACAAACTGTGGGGTCCGGGAAATGCTATACAGTTTATCGGTACGGAGGGAACCATCGAAGTGTCACGAAGTTTTTTGCGATCGTCTCCCGGATCGATTGTAGAACAAACCCTAAAACCTTCGGATAAACGGCTCTACGAAAGCGATAATCATTACCAGGATTGGGTGGATGCCATTAAAAAAAGGAACCGCCCCGTGGCTGATGTTGAGATCGGGCATCGTACAGCGTCTGTATGCAATGCCGTGAACATCGTCTATGAGTTGCAACGTGATGTAAAATGGAATCCAAAAAAGGAGGTGTTTGATGATGCCGCAGCAAACCTGATGCTGTCGAGGCCCTATCGGGCTCCGTGGGATTTTATGGATTTTTAAATGAAACTTCGGCGACTGCTGGTTCTATACGATCGACTGGCAGTCGTTTTGCTCAGCACAACCTTTCCCGATCGTATGTCAACCGTATTCTCCCTTGCCTTCATCATCAACCCCACTTGATCGATTTTACAAAATAGCGTTCGCCGGGACGTTGGTCGTGGCCGCTCCGATGGTGGAGACGTATGCGCACGGGGGAGGGTATTACCTAACAAAATGTAGCCAGATTAAAATAATTTTGGGCTGATTAATCCTTTGTTAAGCTTTTTTTAATGTACGCGTCTATTTTAGCAACCTGAATTATAAGCACAACTATGATATTCCTAGCAACATTGAAGAAGTATTTTTTTTGTGGCCTGCTTTGTTTCGGTATGCTGGCCGCTGGCGCACAGACTAAACATAGCAGCCAAACCGATTACCCCTCATACAAGGGGCTTATCATGGCCGGATACCAGGGGTGGTTTCGGGCGGAGGGAGATGGGTCCGGTGCTAAAAACTACAGTTATGGAAGCGAGAAACGAACGGGCATTGACATGTGGCCCGATGTATCCGAATATGAAAAAACCTACGAAACTCCGTTCAAACTTCCCAATGGTCAACCGGCTCGTTTCTTCAGTTCGTATGACAAAAGCACCGTGGACCTCCATTTTAAATGGATGCGGGATTATGGAGTGGATGGGGTATTCATGCAACGTTTTTTCAGCAACGCGCGGCCTGAGAATCGGGATAATGCCGCAGCAACGATTCTGAAAAATGCGTTTGACGCAGCTTCGACGTATGACCGTGCGATCGCAGTGATGTACGACCTGTCGGGATTGAAGGCGAAAGGCGAAGATTGTTCCACAATCATTGAAGATTGGAAATACCTGGTAGACGAGTTGAACGTGACCAATCAGGCAGGAAAGAAGACCTACCTACACCATAACGGCAAACCGGTGGTGGCGATCTGGGGTGTTGGCTTTCCGGATCGGCCCTACAAGATCCGGAATATCGGATTGGAACGCTTGATCGATTTCCTTAAAAATGATCCCGTATACGGGGGATGTACGGTGATGCTGGGTGTGCCTACGGCATTCCGGCAGCTCAATGCGGATTGTGTAAACGATCCCTACCTGCATGAGCTGATTAAAATGGCAGATATCGTATTGCCTTGGACCGTACAGCGTTACAGTCCGTTGCTGCATAACGACATGGATCGCCTGCGGGATAACACGTTGGATGATCTCAAATGGTGTAAGGAAAACGGGGTAGCCTATGTGCCCTGTGTATACCCAGGCTTCAGCTGGCACAATTTGAGCAGGTACGAATTTCCGGATGACATCAAACCCGTGGGCTCCATCCCCCGTATGGGCGGTAAGTTCTATTGGCAGCAGATTGCAACGGTTTTACGATCGGGAGCATCCATGTTGTATGTAGCGATGTTTGATGAGGTCAACGAAGGGACCGCTATTTTCAAAACAACCGATACGCCTCCGGTAAGCGAGCAGGCATCTTTCGTAGGAATCGAAGGTGTACCTTCAGATCATTACCTTTGGCTCACCGGCGAGGCAGCCAAGGTTCTTCGCAGGGAAAAGCCGTTATCAGTAAAACTGCCGGAACGTAACGCTAACTAAAATAAACTACTTGATGATGATAAAAATATTCACTGCGTTCAACGCGTTGTTTCTATTTATTTACATGGGTGCCTTTGCACAGGTGAAGGTGGCCTGTGTCGGAGCCAGTATCACAGGAGGGCACGGCATTGACAATCCCGCCGAACGGGCTTACCCCGGTCAATTGCAGGCTTTGTTAGGCAGGCGGTATCAAGTTGCAAATTTCGGGGTGGGAGGGACGACGCTGCTGCGCAAGGGCGATTCACCCTATTGGGATACCCAAGCATATCAGGACGCATTGAAGTTTGCCCCCGATATGGTGTTCATCGATTTGGGAGGTAACGATGCCAAGGCAGTGAATAGAACCCATTACGGCGAACTGGTTCGCGATTGCCGCGATATGATACAATCGTTCCGGCAACTGCCGTCACAGCCCAGGGTGATTCTTTTACTTCCGTTTAAATCATTTGAAACCGATACCAACCAAATATGGGACAGGACGATCGTCAACGAGATCGCCCCCCGTATGCAGCAGGCGGCATTGGAAGAAGGCATAGAGGTACTCAATATGCACTCCCTGCTCGTCGATAAACCGGCATTATATAGCGATAAAATCCATCCCGGGGAAGAGGCCGCCGGTATCATTGCCCACCGTCTGGCAGAACAGATTAACTTGGAGCTCGACACAGCATATGATGTGTTTAAACACCTTGGCCGGTCCTTTACACCGGGTTCCTTTTTTGGTTACGAAGAAGCGGATTTCACACTGGATGGCCGTGAATGCAAGGTAGTAAAACCCAAACGCGTGGCCAATGGACGGCCGTGGGTTTGGCGGGCCCGGTTCTGGGGACATGAGCCGCAAGCGGATATTGCACTACTGGAACGGGGGTATCACATCGCGTATTGCGATGCGGCAGAAATGCTGGGCAATGAAACGGCTATTTCGTTGTGGAATGCGTTCTATGAGATACTTTATAACGCCGGTCTGAATCGCAAAGCGCTTTTCGAAGGAATGAGCCGTGGGGGTGTGTATGCATTGAATTGGGCGGCAGCGAATCCGGATAAGGTTGCAGGTGTGTACGTAGACAATCCGCTGCTCGACATGCGTGCGTATGCGCTGCTGAAAAGAGGAATGGCCGATGGGATCCGTCAGGCATTTGGCCTGACAACCGATGGAGCCGTGGAAAATTTCAAGGGAAGTCCGATGGATAAAATCACGGCTATTGTAAGTGGTGGCTATCCGATACTGATTCTTTGCGCGGATGCGGACGAGGCCGTGGACCCCGAAACCCAGACGCTTGCTTTTGAGCGGAAAGTGAAGGCAGCAGGGGGCGACATCACGGTCATCATGAAACCTGGATTCAAACATCACCCCCATGCCTTTCCCAACCCGGCCCCTATTGTTGATTTTATGTTGAAGGCTACGGCAGCAACTTCCGTTGCCAGTTCACGTACCGGCGATATCCGTGCGGAATGGATGGACCGGGCGCGTTTTTCGAATGGAGGTAACCGGCCCGTTGGTAGGAACGTGCTTTGGTATAAACAATCTGCCAGTGTCTGGGAAGAAGCATTGCCAATCGGGAATGGCCGTTTGGGTGCAATGGTATTCGGTGGGGTTGCCGACGAACGGATTCAGCTTAATGAGAGTTCACTTTGGGACGGTTATGCGCTGGATCCCAATAATCCGGAGTCACTGAAAACACTGCCCGAGGTTCGGAAGTTGCTTTTTGAAAATAAAAACAACGAAGCAGTGAAGCTGGCTGAGCAAACCATGATGGGCCGCCCGCGTGGTGTAAAACCCTACCAATCACTGGGTGAGCTTTGGTTTGATACACCGCATCTGGCGGTGACGGATTATACACGGAGCCTTGATCTGGCTACAGGGATTGTCACCGTACGGTACCGTCATAGTGGCGTGTGGTATACCCGCGAAACCTTTGCTTCTGCAGATCATGATGTGATTGTCGTGCGGTTTACTGCTGATCAGGGGAGAAAGATCACCGCTTCATTTACCTTGCGGCGTCAGCAGGATGCCGTGGCTGTGCCACACCCCACGGATGCTCAATCGTTGTTGTTGAAGGGGAGGTTGCCGATCAAAGATGCCGATGGGAATGATCGGGGTATCCGGTTTGCTGCACAGCTGAAGGCCGTGACGGCCGGCGGCCGTACCGCGTTTCATGACGACGTCATGGCGGTAACAGATGCGGATACGCTGACCTTGTACATTGCCGGCGCAACCAACTATCCCGGTCTACAACAGATCCACAACACATATGATTTTTCCGGCGTTCCTGAAGATAGCTGTGCGGCGGCCATTGCGAAGGTAATGCGTCAACCTTATGAGGTTGTGAAAACGGCACAGATTCGGGAGCATCAACAGTATTATGGCCGCGTGGCGCTTGAATTGGGCGCCGTAGACGAAAAAGGTAAAACATTGGCCACGGACGAGCTACTGGAAGACGCCAGGAAAACAGGCCAGCTTCATCCTTCACTGGTGGAAACGTATTTTCAATATGGACGTTACCTGCTCATCGCGAGTTCACGGCCGGGGACCATGCCTGCAAACCTGCAAGGATTGTGGGCATGGCAGATGAATCCGCCGTGGAATGCCGATTATCACACCAACATCAATCTCCAGATGAACTACTGGCCCGCAGAGATTACCAACTTGCCAGAGATGCATCTGCCCTTGTTTGACTTGACGGAAGCCCTGGTAAAACCCGGCGAACGCACGGCCAGTGTATTGTATGGTGCGGATGGCTGGGTGGTACACCACTTGACCGATGCCTGGGGGTTTACAGCACCGGCGGATGGACCGCAAGGTATCTGGCCGATGGGGGCCGCATGGCTGGCGCAACACCCCTGGGAGCATTACTGCTATACATTGGATACGGCATTTCTACGGCAGCGCGCTTATCCCTTGATGAAAGGAGCAGCTGAGTTTATCCTCGATTTCCTGGTAGAAGCTCCAGCGGGCACACCCGTGGCAGGTAAACTGGTGACAAACCCCTCCTATTCGCCGGAGAATTCGTTTGTTTTGCCCAATGGAGACCATTCGGTCTTTACGTACGGTGCCACAATGGATCTCGAAATCATCCATGATTTGCTGACGAACTGTATTGCGGCTGCGAAGATTCTGGATGTAGACAAAGATTTCAGGAACACATGCTTGAAAACACTGTCCAGGTTGGCGCCGATACGGATCAGCAAAACCACAGGCCGGGTAATGGAGTGGGTGGAAGATTATAAAGAAGTAGACCCGCACCATCGGCATACGTCGCATTTGTTCGCGCTTCACCCCGGCAACCAGATATCCGTGACCGGTACACCTGAACTTGCGGAAGCTGCCAGGAAGACTTTGATCGCGCGGGGTGACGACGGTACCGGATGGGGATTGGCCTGGAAGATCAATATGTGGAACCGCTTGCACGACGGCGATCATGCGTACAAACTGCTGGGTGTACTGCTGCGGGAAAAGACCCTGCCCAATCTATTCGATAACCACCCACCTTTCCAGATCGATGGGAACTTCGGTGCAACAGCCGCAATTGCGGAGATGCTCGTGCAGAGTCATGTACCGCTTAAAAATAATCGCTTCGAGGTTCACCTGTTGCCTTCCTTGCCCACAAACCTGGCAAAAGGATCGGTAAAGGGATTACGTGCACGGGGGGATTTCGTCATTGATCTTTCATGGGAAAATGGAACGTTGAAAGAGGCCCGCATTTTTGCCGAAAAAGGAGGAAAGCTGACGCTGCGGCTCGGTGACCGGACAGTGAACTTTAAGACAAAAAAGGGAGAGACCTTAAACTTAAATGGCGCGTTGAAGCGTATTTAAAAATTGGCACATCGTTGCCACGAATGGGCTTGTTTAAAATAAATAAGATATGAAGCAGATAAAAATGATCGGTGCACTCGTAATCATGTGCATCAGTGGACAGGTGTTGCTTTTCGGACATGCACATGCACAGGGAAACAAAATCTTGGTATTCAGTAAAACGGCTGGATTTCATCACGGGTCTATCAAACAAGGGGTTGCGGCCATCCAGCAGCTGGGATCGGAACACGGCGTAGTAGTAGATACGACCATTGATGCAGCAAAATTCACCGATGCCAATTTGAAACAGTATGCTGCGGTGATTTTTCTGAGTACAACCGGCGACGTATTGGACGATGCCCAACAGCAAGCGTTTGAGCGCTATATCCAAGCAGGCAATGGCTATGTAGGTATTCATGCGGCGGCAGATTGCGAATATGACTGGCCCTGGTATGGCAAGCTATCGGGCGCCTACTTTGCCGGCCACCCAGCGCCGCAGGAAGCCGTGTTGGACGTGGTTGACAAAGATTTTCCGGCAACGCGGGGATTGCCCTCCAAATGGAAACGGTTGGATGAATGGTATCGCTTCCGGCAATTTTCCAGGGAGGTAAACGTCCTGATCAACCTTGACGAAAATAGCTATGACCCTGCCGAGCAGGGCATGGGTAACCCACATCCGATTTCGTGGTATCAAGCATACGATGGTGGCAGGGCTTTTTATACAGGCTTGGGGCATACGGAAGAGTCCTTCTCGGAGCCTCTTTTCCTGCAGCACTTATGGGGCGGTATCGTCTATGCGATGGGATTGTAATTGACAAAGGAAGAAATTCAAAAGAAGATAACTAAAATTAAACAGATGATTAAACAATATGTAGTGGGTGTGGTCGGTGCCCTTTCGATTGTGGGGCTTGTGACGTCGTGTAATGGACCGGTTAAGTCACTTAAACGTGATGAAAATGGCAAAATTATCGTTGACACACTGCCCTCCCCGGCGTACCTGTCGCCCGAGGAAAGCATGGAGCAGATTTATCTTCAGCCGGGATACAAGCTGGAACTGGTGGCAAGTGAACCCATGATCCATGAACCGGTGGCGATCGCTTGGGATGCCAATGGACGGATGTTTGTTGCGGAGATGAATACCTACATGCAGGATGTTAACGGTACAGGCGAAATGCAGCCGGTATGTTCGATCAAACGGCTGGAAGATACGGACGGCGACGGGAAAATGGATAAATCGGTCGTCTTTATCGACAGCTTGGTGTTGCCACGGATGATCCTCCCATTGGATGACCGGCTGCTGGTAGCCGAGACGTTCGATAACAGCATCTATAGTTACCGGGATAGCAATGGTGACGGGGTGGCCGATGAGCGCGAAGCGGTTTTTGTCAACGACCGGCCCAATACCAACAACCTGGAACACCAGCGAAGTGGCTTGGTGTGGAACCTGGATAACCGCATTTACCTGACCGTCGAAAATGTACGTTACCGTTACGAACAGGGTAAGCTGGTTGCCGAAGAGCTGGAAGAAAGCCCGGGTGGGCAATGGGGGCTGGCCAACGATGACTACGGACGGTTATATTTTTCTGCAGCAGGGGCTGAAATACCGGCACTGGGTTTCCAACAAAATCCCTACTACGGCCGACTCGATTTCAACGATCAGTACGATGACGAATTCAAGGCCGTATGGCCGGTGATTGCTACACCTGATGTACAGGGTGGGCTGAACAGACTCCGCCCAGACAGCACATTGAACCACTTCACGGCATGTACTGGGCAATCGATTTTCCGGGGAACATCGCTTCCTGAAGATATGGTGGGCGACTTGTTGATCTGTGAACCGGTGGGAAGACTGATCAGGCGGGCAAAAGTAGCCAATGATGGAGGTAAAATCTCGTTAACGAATACATACGATCACGAGGAGTTCATTGCCTCGTCTGACATGAACTTCAGGCCTGTAAATACGCAAACCGGGCCCGATGGCAATCTCTACATCGTGGATATGTACCGGGGGATTATTCAGGAAAGTGAATGGACAAAAGAAGGAAGTTTCCTGCGACCTAAAATTGTGGAACGGGGGCTAGATAAAAATATTGGCCGCGGCCGGATTTACCGACTGGTTTACGAAGGGATGAAGCCCGATACGACCCGTCCAAAAATGCTGGATGAAACCCCGGCCCAGCTTGTTCAATACCTGCAGCATCCGAATGGTTGGTGGCGCGACAATGCACAGAAATTATTGGTATTGCACGGCGACACCAGCGTCGGAGATGCACTTCGAAAATTGGTCGTGTCGTCGCCTGCACAGCTGGCACGTATCCATGCGTTATGGACATTGGAGGGTTTGGGAATATTGGACCGGGCGACACTTGAAGCCGCGTTGGGTGATAAGGATGCCAACGTTCGCAAGAATGCCGTATGGGTAGCTGATGGGGCTGCTTGGGAAAACGATGCCGCGTTGTTCGATGCCTTATACCCGTTGAAAAATGATCCGAATCCGGAAGTACGTTTTCAATTGGGACTTAATATGCGATTTGATGAATCCACTCGGGCCAAAGGACTCATTGATGAACTCCTAAAAACGTATCCGAATGATCTATTCGCATTATCGCAGCAACGGTATGCAGACCGGTTGGTTGAACGGGCTAAAGCGGAAAAAGAAGCCGCATTGCTGGCCATTGAAGACCAGAAACGGGTTAAGCAAGGAGCGGTCATCTACAAAGAGTTTTGTGCTTCGTGCCATGGAGCAGATGGCAAGGGGCTAAGCATTGGCGGTGGTGCAGCCGCTGCGCCTACACTTGCAGGCAATGCCGATGTAAACGGAGATCCGAATAAGCTAATCAAAATTCTATTGCACGGACTCACCGGACCGATCGATGGGAAGACCTATACCAATATGATGCCGGCAGTAGGTTCCAACGATGATGAATACATTGCTGCTGTGCTGAGTTACATCCGGAATGACCTGGGCAATAAGGCGCCTGCTGTACGACCTGGTAGGGTGAAACGGGTCCGCGAACAAACAGCGGGCCGGACCCAACCCTGGACAAAAGAAGAACTTGACAACAACTAAAAGGAAGCGCATGAAGGCAACCGTCACGCTGTTATTCAGTGTAGTTTCGTTTTTTGCTGTGGGGCAGAAACTGACCTCTTATGTGGATCCCTTTATCGGTTCGGGTGGACATGGACATGTATTTGTAGGTGCCAATGTGCCATTTGGCGGCGTCCAATTGGGCCCGGACAATTTTTATAAAGGTTGGGACTGGTGTTCGGGATATAATTACCAAGACAGTGTGATTCGTGGGTTTGCCCATACCCACCTTAGCGGTACGGGTATTGGAGACCTTTCCGATGTGTTGATTATGCCTTATACCGGGGCGATTAAGTTAGACAAAGGTGAAGAGACGGTTCCCGGCAGCGGATACGCGTCTCTTTTTTCCCACGATAACGAGCATGCAAAACCAGGTTATTACCGTGTTAAACTGGCTAACGGTGTCGAGGTTGAATTGACAGCCACCGAACGGGTGGGCTACCACCGCTATCATTTTCCGGATGGGCAAACGGCGCGTATTATCCTGGATTTGGAGGAGGGGATCAACGACAAATCGACGGATACATACCTAAAGCAGGTAGACGAATATACGTTGGTTGGCCATCGGGCGTCCTCGGGGTGGGCGAAGAAGCAATTGATTTATTTTGCCATTAAAAGCTCGGTGGCTATCCGTGACTTTTCGCTTTATGACGACCAAAAACCGCTATCCGGCAAGGAAGGAAAGGGGAGCGCCATCAAAGGCTTGATCAGTCTGCAGCAACCCCCTGAAAACGTCGAATTGAAAGTCGGGATATCGCCGGTAAGCACGGAGAATGCCCTGGCCAACATATCGGCCGAAATTCCACATTGGGATTTTGAACGGGTCGCGGTGGCGGCAGATGAGAAATGGGAAGACGAACTGGGCAAGATCAACATCACCACGAACCGTGCCGTGGATAAACGGGTATTTTATACCGCGATGTATCACGCCTTCATGCATCCTTCGCTCTTCAATGATCATGACGGAGACTATCGGGGTGTCGATGGCAATGTATACACGGATCCCGGTTTTACGAACTACAGCATTTTTTCTACATGGGATACCTATCGGGCGGCCCATCCCTTGTATGTCCTCTTAAATCCCGATCGGGTAAATGACATGGTCAATTCCATGTTGGCTATTTCCGATCAGCAGGGGTACTTACCGATCTGGCACTTGATGGGGTATGAGACACAAACCATGGTCGGTATCAGTAGTCAGCAGATTGTCGCAGAAGCTTACCTCAAGGGGCTGAGGGGCTTTGATGCTGAACGGGCGTTCCAGGCGCTGAAGACGACGGCGATGTCGGATCAAAAGGGATTGAATTACCTCAGGGAATTCAAGGCAATTCCTTCGGATGGAGAAGTCAGTAGGCCGGTTGCCAACGCCATGGAAAATGCCATCGGCGCGGGAAGTATTGCGCTGATGGCAAAAGCATTGGGGAAAAAGGATGACTATGCCTATTTCCGGAAACGGGCGGAAAGTTATCGCATGTATTACGATCCGGCAACCGGCTTTATACGGGGTAAAATGGCCGACGGCAGCTGGAATCCGAAATTTGATCCGCTGAAAAGTGTCCGGCCCTGGGCGGCGGATTATGCAGAAGGGAATGCATGGCAATACCTTTGGTTGGCTCCCCAAGATGTGGAAGGACTCATTGATTTGCTGGGGGGACCACGGCGGTTTACCGAAAGGCTGGATACGTTCTTTCAGCTTGAATCGGAAACGAACGAAGACGTACTGGTTGATCTAACGGGCACCATCGGGCAATATGCGCACGGGAATGAACCGGGCCATCACGTGGCTTACTTATATTCGTATGCGGGCCAGCCCTGGAAAACGGCAGAAAAAGTGCATGACATTATGCGCCAAATGTATCACGATAAACCTGACGGAATCATCGGAAATGAAGATTGCGGCCAGCTATCTGCATGGTATATTTTCTCGTCACTTGGTTTTTACCCCGTTTTCCCCGCATCGGGCGAATATGTGTTGGGGAGCCCGCTGTTTGAGGAGGCAACGATTGAGTTGACAGATGGCAAGACGTTTCGTGTAAGAGCTAAAAATGTGTCAGATACGCACAAGTATGTTGGGTCTGCCCGGTTAAACGGCAGGAAATTGAAAAGACCTTTTCTCTCACACGCCGATATCATGAATGGAGGTGTGTTGGAGTTGGAGATGACCGATAAACCCAATTGATTGTTATGAAGTCGTTAAACTGCCTACGTGCGTTATTAGTTGCATTTACATTGATTTTTTCACAGGCCTATGCGGCTTCGCCCGGTGTGGATGTATCGATTATTACCGATACCCAATTAAGTCCGGTGGCGAGGCACGGCTTAACCAAATTAATCGAAGCAATCCAGCAGAAACAGCTGCACGTTGAAACGTTGACATCCACCAGCAATGCCAAAGGCCGGATGATGCTGATAACTGGAATCGCTCATGGAAATGGTTTGGCGGCACGGCTACTGAAAGAAGGCAATCATTCGGTACCCGAAGCGAAAGAATCACTGACCATTTGGAATACCACGTGGCAAAACAAGCCGGTCACCGTGATCAGCGGATATGACGACAGCGGCCTGATGTACGGATTACTCGACGTTGCCAATCGTATCAGCTGGAGCACAGAATCGTCGGATCCGCTACATTTCGTAACGGAAGTTACTTCGGAGCCGGATATCAAAGAGCGCGGCATTGCGATGTATACCATGCACCGCCGTTACTGGGAGAGCCGTTTTTACGATGAGAATTTCTGGGTTCGGTATTTTGATATGATGGCACAGAATCGGCTTAATATGCTGGAGATTCTGTTCGGATATGAAAACGGGGGCTTCATGGCACCCTGTTACCCCTACTTTTTTAACGTGGATGGCTATCCCGGCGTAAAAATGGCGGATATAACTGCCGAGCAGCAGCAAAAGAATGTGGCAACGATGAATCGGCTCATTAAGATGGCGCACGACCGCGGTATCGGGATCCGGCTGGGTATATGGGATCATATCTACCGTGGCGGTGTGCAGGCTGGGGGAAATCCGGATTTTGAATACCGTGAGGGCCACTCATTACCGTGGCAGGTAACCGGGCTTGACTCGACCAATCTGAACCGATATACCAAAGCAGCCTTTGCCAAGTTTTTAAAGACCTTTCCCGAACTGGATGCCATTTTGTTTAAGACCAACAATGAATCCGGTCTTAAGCAAAGTGAATTGCACGAATTTAGCCTGAATTTTTTCCAGACCGTCAAGGAAACCGCACCGGATATGTTTATTGATATCCATGGCAAAGGCATTACCGATGCGTTAATAGAAAATGCGATCGATATGGGGCTCAACTTCCGCATCGCGCCGAAGTTTTGGATGGAACAAATGGGGCTTCCCTACAGCCCTACACACATTAATCGGGAAGACCAAAAAAACCGGCGCCATGGATACGCCGATATGCTTCGCTACCCACAGCATTATCAGGTATTATGGAAACTATGGAATGGTGGGTCCAACCGGGTATTCCTGTGGGGTGATCCGGAATACGTCAGGCGCTTTGCCGCCAGCAGCCATCTATACAATAGCGATGCATATGCCGTGTATGAACCGATGGCAACCAAAATGGAATCACAGGTGCACGATGCAGAACCCTTTCAACTGCTCAATCCGCCCTATCCGTATTACACGTATGAATTTGAACGCTATTGGCACTTCTATCAGACGTTTGGCTTGGTCGGATACGATCCACACACACCGGATGATGTCTGGGACAAAGAATTTGCGAAACGGTTTGGAGAAAAAGCTGGTCCGCTGATCCGGTCGGCCTTACATGAAGCGAGCTGGGTACTGCCACGGATTGTCGGGGCGTGTTACCCATACAGCTTTTTTCCGACGACCAGTGCCTGGCCGGAAAAACAACGTTTGGGCGATTTGCCGTTGTATGCGAGCGCCGAAGGTAGCGATTTGCAGCAATTTGCCAGTTTTGACGAAGAGGCACAGGTGCTGTTGGGGAAACTGGAGACGGCAAAAACGTTACCGTCGACAACCAGCGAATGGCTGGCACGGTTGTCTGCATCGATCAAGGAAAAAGTCGCTGAAGCCGAAGAGTTGATCGGCGACCAAAACAATAAGGAGTTTCATGCCACCGTCACCGATCTGAAGATGCTTGCAGACCTTGCGCTTTATCATTCCCGTAGGGTTCCGGCAGCGGTGAGCTACTGCTTGTTTCGTTGTACACAAGACGTATCGGCACTGGACGATGCAATCGCTTACGAGGAAAAGGCAGCCGAAGCTTGGTCGCAGCTGGTAAATGCCGCTGGCGATTTATATGCAGATCCGATATTGATCGGGAAAAAGCCGCTTTCAGGTCATTGGAAGGACGAGTTGGTGATGCTGAATAACGGTGTGGAAAAACTAAAAGAAGAACGCCTGAGGTTCAAACCAGACGGGCAGGTAACCCAATCGCCCGGCTACAAACCTGCTGACGATCCGGAAAACAGCAATTATTTTGTCATTCGTCATCAAGCACCGGACAGCGCGGCTGTAGGGAAGCCCATCACGCTGCAGGTACATGTACAAGCACCAGGCGGATTAAAATGGGTACGCCTGCAATACCGGGCCGTGAACCAGTATAAAGACTTTGAAATGCTGCCAATGGTCACAACCGGTGAAAAGAACATGTTCCAGGCAACAATACCCGCCGGTCAAATTGATCCGCAATACGATCTGATGTATGTAATAGAAGTTATGGATGCCAATGGTAAAGGATTCATCTATCCCAACGTCAATAAGGAGACACCCTATAAAATCATCCACCTTAAAAGAGGTGTCTAGTTTTAAAACCTAAAAGGCCTGGAGGGCTTGCGGTCAAACAGATAAGTTCCGGCAGACGCGCCCAATTTGACAATTTAGAATGCATCCATTGCAGATATTGGCAAGTTTATCGATATTTGGAAGGCGAAAATAATCGCTAGCAGATATCCAGTACATCTTTATGATTTAGATGTCTATTGGCTATCGACAAACTGCAATCTATAAATCTATGTGGGCATTGAAACCGGGGGCTTTTTATGTCATCTGTTATTGTATCCTGGGAAGTATGGTTATATTTCCGCTGGATGGTAATGCCCAATACGGATTGGGTTTTGCTAGCCATGAGGCTGTTCTGGACCGGCGGACGGGATTGGATTTAAGCAGCGGTAAGCAGCTATGGGTTGACGATGACACCGAGTTGGCATTCGAGCTCTCGTTCATGCCTAACCGTTCCGATTATTTTGGTTACGTTGTTCGGATCATCGCCGATGACAAAACAAATATTGATTTGCTTTATGATCGCTCAACAAATGCAGAGAAGCATTTCAAAATCGTATTAGGCGGAAAATTTTCTAACATCGCCTTTAACATCGATTCTGCCAAACTTTTTAACAGCTGGATTCCCATTGCGATTAAACTGGACACGCATGCGAGTTTAATAACGGTAAAATGTGGTGACAGTATTTACACTGAGAGATTGCCCATTGATATTCGCGGTTGCCTGAAAGTCTTGTTTGGATATAACGATTACAAGGAGTTCAAGACGACCGATGTACCTGCAATGAAGATACGGAATGTTCAAATCCGGGAGGGAGGGCGCCTGTTGCATCATTGGCCGTTGGATGAGGAAAAAGGCACAGCGGTAAATGACGTGATCAGGGGAATGACCGCTTCGGTCGTCAATCCCCAATGGATCAAGCGATCCCATTATGAGTGGGGATTGCTTCAGGATGTCAAAATAAGCGGACAGGCTAGTTCGGCATTTGACCCGCGGACGGAAAGTATCTTCGTAGTCGGAAGAGATTCGCTGTTACGTATTCACATTCCAACAGGCCAGCGCAGCGTTTACCATTATCAATCTGGACCGTTGCTATTGATTAATGGAAATCAATCTTTTTTTGACACATTGAACAATCAACTGTTGAATATATGCATCGATCAGAAAACCGTTTCGGTCTTTGATTTTGCATCATTAAAATGGTCAAAAAACTTTATCTATCCTGGGGAAGGGACGAGTTATCTTCATTTCAACAAATTCAGTTCACCGGTGGATAGCAGTTTGTATTTTGTCGGAGGATACGGCCATTTTCTATTCAAGAACGAAATTCAACGGTACGCGCCGGACGGAACCTGGCATCCGATTGCGGTTGGTGGAGAACCGCTTGTCCCACGTTACCTTGCCGCATTGGGTGCTACACCAGGCGGTGCCTATATTCTGGGAGGTTATGGAAGTGTCTCGGGTCAGCAAATGCTCAATCCAAAAAACATTTACGATCTTGTTTTTTTTGACGTCAAAAAGAAAACGCTTTCGAAAATCTATGAACTTAATCCGGGCGAAGAGGATTTTGTATGGGCCAATTCGCTGATCGTTGATGAGGAAGCCGGTCAGTACTATGGGCTCGTATTTCCTAAACATAAATACAATGCGAATTTACAGTTGGTTGTCGGTTCGTTGACCCAACCCGATTTGAGAGAGCTGGCGGCGCCTATTCCGTATTCCTTCCACGATATCCAATCTTTTTCTGATTTGTATTATTGTCCCGATAGCAAGCGTTTTGCGGCGGTCACTTTGTATTATGATCAAAAGGACGATCTCGCGGTAGCCAAAATTTATTCGCTATTTAGTCCACCGCTTCCCTATGATGCCACAACGAATAAGGTCCTATTGAAGGGTTGGGGTATGCGGATTTGGTTATACGTTGCATTGGGTGTGGTGGGGTTACTGGCTGCTTATGTTTTCATACGGAAAAGAGCCGTGAAAGCGAAGCAGGTGCCCATTTCCAGTCCGCCGTTGGTGGCGGAACTTAAGGGGGAAGCGATCTCTCTTGTGAACACAATGGAACAAAGACAAGATAGAAGCAGTATATTTCTTTTTGGTGGAGATTTGCAGCTTTTTGATTCCGAAGGAATCGATATGACCCGCAGTTTCACGCCGCTTATCAAGGAAATATTTCTGGTCGTATTACTCCACACGTTGCGACGAGGAAGGGGTATCAGTTCGGAAAAATTAACGGAACAATTCTGGTTTGATAAATCTACGGATAGTGCCCGTAACAACCGGTCTGTCAATATTGCGAAAATTAATACCATCTTAGAACGATTGGGAAGCACGAAGATCTCTAAAGAAACCGGATACTGGAGATTTCAGGCCGATAGCGATATTTATATCGATTACAAAAATTACTTATCGATTGTGACCAACAAAGATCGGTTAGCTAAAGATCGTATCAAAGAATTGTCGACTATTGTTCAACGAGGTGGATTTCTTTCTGAAACGGACTATGAATGGCTCGACTCCTTTAAAGCAGAGGTCTCGATCCAGGTGATCAACACCTATATGCGTTTTGCAGAGAATGTAGCTATTTCAGATGATCCGGAATTTATGGTTGAACTGGCCAATAATATTTTTTACTTCGATCCCGTTCACGAAGAGGCTATGATCATCAAGTGCAAAGCCCTAGCCTATATGGGCAACCACTCGCTCGCCACGCAAACATTTGAAAATTTCTGCAATGAATATCGCCATATTTATGGGGAGGAATTCGGTAAAGACTACAAGATGATTCTTTCCTAGTTTTTTCGATCACTTTCTTGTGTGATTTTTATTGCCTAGCGCCGAGGTTTTTAGGTGGAATATGTTCGACCTCACCGCGTCATTAAGCTTTTATTAATGCTTTGTTATCGGATTTGTTTTAGTCTTGGGAAAATTTTGCGACGATAAATCGCATGATACCAATTCTTAAAACCATTGACCAATATGGAATCTAAAAACAACGCAACATTCGCTAATCGCCGGGATATGCTCAAGATGCTCGGCATGGGTTCGGCTGCAAGTATGTTTGGCTTGCTTGGCGGAACGTCTATTTCTAAGGGCAACGCATTGGATCGGGAAACACCTCAATATGCTCGGGGAGCCGCTCCTGTCACCATCACAAAAGTTCGGGCAATCGCTACCGCACCCGGTGGAAATAACCTGGTCATCGTAAAAGTGGAAACTTCCGAGCCGGGCCTCTATGGATTAGGCTGCGCGACCTATACACAACGCGCCGCCGTTTTGATACCGGCTATTGACACCTATTTAAATGAATTTTGCCAGGGCAGAGATGTAGACAATATTGAAGACATGTGGCAATCGGCCTATGTAAGTTCCTATTGGCGAAACGGTCCGGTGCTGAATAATGCCCTATCTGGATTGGATCAAGCCCTTTGGGACATCAAAGGCAAACGTGCAAATGTTCCTGTGCATCAACTCTTAGGCGGGAAAACACGTTTCGCTGTTGATACTTATGCGCACGCCAGTGGGCGCGACTTCGAGGAAATATGTGAAAGTGTAGGTCGATACATTGAACGTGGATTCAGGCACATCCGCATCCAGCAAGGCGGATACGGTGGGGTGGGGCTGAACAAAGACTTCGTGCCGGATTTCCAAAAGGCCGGCTATGGGAAGCTGGGAGACGAGTTCATGGATCAGCGTACTTACTTGAAGAATGTGCCCAAGATGTTTGAGGCAGTGAGGAAGCGTTTTGGTGAGGATATTGAGTTGCTGCATGACGTCCACGAGCGTGTTGAACCGATTGAGGCGATCAATATGATTAAGCGGTTGGAAGAGTATAGGCCATTTTTTATTGAAGATCCGTTCTCTCCGGAAAATATGGGGTGGTTTAAGAAGCTTCGGGTAGCAACCACTGTACCGCTGGCCATGGGCGAATTATTTAATAATATCAACGAATTTCGGGATTATATGGCAGACCAGCTTTTTGATTTTATCCGCATCCATATTTCACAGATCGGGGGCATTACACCGGCCATGAAAGTTGCCAGGCTTGGCGAATGGTTCAACGTCCGTACGGCTTGGCACGGACCGGGAGATACATCGCCAGTGGGGCACGCAGCAAACAATAACATCAACATCGCCATTTGGAACTTCGGAATCCAGGAATCACAGTTTTTTAACGAACGGGTACATGAAGTATTTCCAGGTACACCGACTATTGAAAATGGATATTTTAACGTCAACGAAACGCCGGGCCTGGGTGTTGATATCAATGAAAAGGAAGCAGCCAAATATCCGATTGGAACCCGATCGAAGTGGACCATCCGTAAATACGATGGTACCATCATACGGCCATAAATTGGTTTTTCCTGTGATGCGAACAAGATTTTGCAGTTACCTGCTGATTGTAGGTTTGGGGCATATGGCCTGCGTGGAACGGGATACGTATTCCTACAAAACCGGAACGGATTGGCCTGTTTATGGGGGAAACAAGGAGGGCAATCGGTATTCGCCACTCAATCAGATCGATACCGATAATGTTGATCAATTGGAAGTCGCTTGGATGTTTAATGCCGCCGAGGAACCCGAGGCCGGCAAGCAGCCACGGGCGCTGCAGATCCAGTGCCAGCCCATCGTGGTCAACGGTATGTTGTATGGTACAACCCCTGCGTTGAAACTATTTGCGCTGAATGCGGCCACCGGCGAATTAACGTGGAAATTCGAACCGCCTGAAAGCAGGATTCACGTCAATAGGGGAGTTGCTTATTGGGAAAAAGGGGAAGACAAACGGATATTGTATACGGTCGGACCAAATTTATATGCAGTTGACGCAATTCGCGGTGAACCGGTACTAAGTTTTGGCGAGCAGGGAGTCGTAAACCTGTATGAGGGAATCGCAAAAGGACTGGAAAACGACGTCGTCGGCTTGTCGATCAACGCCACGAGTCCGGGGGTGATCTATGGCGATGTGTACATTGTAGGGTCGGCGGTCTCGGAGTCGGGCAATGCCGCCCCTGGATATGTCCGCGCGTTTGACATAATTACCGGCGAACTACGCTGGGTGTTTCATACGATCCCACATCCCGGTGAAACGGGATACGATACGTGGCCCGATAGTGCTTACCAAAAGATAGGCGCAGCCAACAGCTGGGCAGGTATGGTCGTAGACGAAAGGCGCGGAATGGTATTCTTTGGTACGGGGTCACCGGCATCCGATTTCTATGGGGGCGACCGGAAAGGCAGCAACCTATTTGCCAATTGTGTAGTGGCCCTTCATGCCCAAACCGGAAAGTTAGCATGGCATTACCAGGTCATACACCACGATTTGTGGGATCGAGATATCTCATGCCAACCCAATTTGGTTACCGTAAATCACGATGGGAAACGGATAGATGCGGTGGCGCAGGCTACAAAAGACGGACTTTTATATTTGCTAGACCGGGAAACAGGCAAGTCACTGTTTCCTGTTGAAGAAAGGGTGGTGCCGACCCATGGGCTTCCGGGCGAGCATCCCTATCCCACGCAGAAGTTTCCACTGAAGCCTTTGCCCTTTTCCAGACAAGTTTTCACGGAAGCGGATATTACCGACATTTCCCCCGAATCACACGCGTATATCAAAGCACAGTATCTGAAATACCGCTCGGACCATAAATTTACGCCACCTGATACTTCGGGAACGCTGCTATTCGGTTATAGCGGCGGCGCCGAGTGGGGCGGGAGCGCGGCAGATCCCGAGGGGGTGTTGTATATCAACGCAAACGATGAGCCCTGGGTGCTTCAAATGATCGATACGGTATCATTGAATAGGGAAACGGCGTCCTTATCCAGGGGCAATGCACTTTATGCGATTAACTGTGCATCCTGCCATGGGGGCGATCGGAGAGGCAATGGCTTGGAGTTCCCCAGCCTTGCAGAAATTGGCAATCGGATGTCTCACGCTCAACTGAAACAAATTGTCACGGCCGGGACCGGAAGGATGCCCTCTTTTCAGCATTTACCCGATGACGACCGAGAAGCTATTGTCCAATATGTACGTAACCCACGGGCGGTATCCCGCCCCGCTACAGGCGTTCAGCAGGGTAAGGCGCAAAACCGTGCCGAATCACCATCGTTTGGATTTAAGCCCTTATATGTCAAAAAAGTATGGGAAAGACTAACCGATCCGGATGGCTACCCCGGAGTAAAGCCGCCTTGGGGTACATTGAATGCAATTGATCTGAATACGGGCGAATACGTTTGGCGGGTGCCACTTGGGGAATTCCCCGAATTGACCGAAAAGGGTATACCCGTTACGGGAACAGAGAGTTACGGCGGTCCCATTGTGACAGCGGGTGGATTGGTTTTTATTGCGGCAACAAGAGATGAACGAATCCGGGCATTTGATAAAAAAACCGGTGAGATTTTATGGGAATATCAATTGCCTGCCGGTGGATTTGCTACACCGATTACGTATGAAGTAGCGGGCAGGCAGTATGTAGTGATTGCGGCAGGCGGGGCGAGAGGAGCAAAACTTGGTGGAAATTATATCGCTTTTGCGCTTAAATAATAAGACCTTTATGCGGATGAAGTTATATTGCTTATTGTCATTGATGGGGTTGTTGTCGGTAGCCGCAAATCCGGCCGATCATCCCTTCCCGCAGGTAACGATCACCAATGAGCTGATACAGGCAACGATCTATCTTCCGGATATAAACAAGGGCTATTACCGAGGAACAAGATTTGACTGGTCGGGTGTAATCCCTGAGTTAGTATATGCGGGGCATCAATATTACGGGGAATGGTTTGCTCACCACGATCCCTTGGGGCACGATGGCATTGTCGGTCCGGTAGAAGAGTTTAATCCCCTCGGATTTGAACAAACTCAGGTTGGAGGTAAATTTGTGAAAATCGGTGTGGGGAGCTTGATCAAACCGGATGAGAAGCCGTATGCATTTCATAGACGGTATACGCTCGCGGACCCAGGTGTTTGGTATGTGGAGACCGGCAGACAGCATGTGTCTTTTACCCATGTGCTTGAAGAATCGGATTACGCCTATGTATACAAAAAGGTGGTAAGCTTGCCAACTGGGGAATCCAAAATGATGCTGACGCATTCTTTGGAAAACACGGGTAAAAAAGTTATCGAAACACGGGTGTATAATCATAATTTTTTTGTGATAGACAACGAGCCTGCTGGGCCGGGTTATCGCATTCGGATTCCAGGAGACAAATTACATCCAATAGACGCCAGAGGGTTAGGCGACATTGTAAAGTTGAGTGGTAATGAAATTGTTTTTCTAAGGGAGTTACAGCGTGGAGAACAAGCCTATTTCGCAGATCTAGGAGGCGGACGATCGGTTGACTATGCTATTACCGTGCAAAATATTAAAAGCGGAGCCAGCGTAAAAATTACGGGCGACAGGCCCATTTCCAAAATGGTTTTTTGGTCGTGTCCGACAACCGTTTGTCCGGAACCCTATATTGATGTACGGGTAGAACCTGGCCAAACATTCAATTGGACCATAACGTATGCATACGATCATGGTAAAAATTAAATCTAAAAGTTATGAAAAGAACATTAATCGTATTAATGGCTGCAACGATGGCTACGAGCTGTAATCAGCCCGGTGAGACAGGGGTATCAGAAACCAGTGTGGCTGCGGCTGTTGAATCGTTCCGCGAAGTAATGCTGCATCCCGACCAAGCGGTATTTGAAGAATTGTTGGACGAGTCGTTGACTTACGGGCATTCCAATGGATTGATAGAGAACCAGAAAACTTGCATTGCTTCGATGGTGAGCGGGAAGTTTAAATTTACAAGTTTGGAATTTTCCACACAGACCGTCGATGTGGTCGGCAATACTGCCATTGTGCGGCACGAGCTGTTTGGACATACCCATGATGCGGGCAAAGAACCCGGAATAGCCAAACTTAAGGTGCTGATGGTATGGGTTCAAAATGAAGGGAAATTGCGTTTGGTAGCCAGGCAAGCGGTTAAAATTTAAAACTAAATTATTTTCTGATGAATACCTTAGCTTCCTCACGGTGGTATCGGATTATACCGGTCGTTTTTATTACCTATAGTCTTGCTTACCTCGATCGGGCGAATTTCGGTTTTGCCGCTGCAGGCGGCATGGCCGAAGACTTGAATATTACGTCGGGAATGTCGTCGCTGCTGGGTTCGCTTTTCTTCCTGGGCTATTTCTTTTTCCAGATTCCGGGGGCTCACTACGCTGCACATAAGAGCGCAAAGAAACTTATTTTTTGGTCGTTGATCCTGTGGGGAGGATTTGCGACAGCCACGGGGATGGTGAGTAACGTTTCCGTATTGATTTTTATCCGCTTTATGTTGGGGGTGGTAGAAAGTGCGGTAATGCCTGCCATGCTGATCCTATTGAGCCAATGGTTTACGAAACGGGAGCGTTCGCGGGCAAATACCTTTCTGATTTTGGGCAATCCGGCAACGGTGCTGTGGATGTCGGTCCTTTCCGGTTATTTGGTCGATTCATTGGGTTGGCGTTGGATGTTTATTATACAAGGCCTACCCGCTATCATATGGGCTGTGATCTGGTGGAAGATGATTGATGAAAAGCCCCGGGATGCCAGCTGGTTGACGGAAGCCGAAAAAAGGGCGGTTGAAGACCAATTGAGTGAAGAACAACAGGGTATAAAAGCCGTAAAGAACTATGCAGAAGCGTTTCGCTCCAGAGCGGTAATTTTACTATGCCTTCAATACCTGCTTTGGAGCTTGGGGCTGTACGGTTTTGTCATGTGGCTTCCTTCAATCATTAAAGCAGCGCCCAATATGGATATAGTTACGACCGGATGGCTATCGGCCGTGCCCTATGTCTTGGCAATTATAGCGATGCTTGCCGCGTCCTTTTATTCAGATAGAACGCTGAATCGGAAACTGTTCATTTGGCCGTTCCTGCTTGTAGGGGCGGTTGCTTTTTACTTGTCTTACCTGCTTGGCACAAGTAATTTTTGGCTGTCCTTTGTTTTGCTGGTGATAGCCGGAGGCGCTATGTATGCGCCTTATGGCCCCTTCTTCGCTGTAATAACCGAGATCTTGCCGAGAAATGTAGCCGGAGGTGCGTTGGGACTGATAAACAGTATGGGGGCCTTAGGTTCTTTTGGAGGAGCCTACATTGTAGGGTATTTGAATGGCTATACCGGTGATTTCGGAGCATCCTATATCCTAATGTCGGGCGCGTTGCTTTCCTCGGCTATCCTCACCGTAATCGTCGTAAAAAGAACAGTCTAGTTAACAATAAAGTTACGTTGCTTTGTTTATCTAAATCACTTTGATAATCAGCTTTTTGTGTTTCCTGTTGAAGCCTGTTAACAGGTGTTAATGCTTTGTTAATGATTTATTATGGCTGTGCGATTAATCTTGACTGAAATTTTAAACGGCCAATTATATCATTCCGATTAGCTAAAATGAGCGAACCGGTTTTCATTAACGCTTCGATTAGCTACATGATTTACTAAATCGATTTAATAAAAGGGAGCCTTAATTTAACCAATTGTAACTAAATGACAATGATGCAAAAAACTGCGGTTTTTGGAATTTTATTTCTCGCTGTGTGCTGGGCCTGTAATCCGGATCATGCCACACGGTATAAAGAATGGAGCGATTACGGCGGGGGACCGGATCACTCAAAATATGTCGATTACAAGCAGATTACCCGGGAGAATGTCAGCGAACTGGAGGTTGCGTTTGTATACCCAACAGGTGACAATGTAAACTACCGCTTCAATCCAGTCATTGTCGATGGCGTGATGTATGTGCTGGCGAAAAATAACTCCTTAGTGGCCATCGATGCCGCAACTGGGAAGGAACTGTGGATACATGCCAACCTGCAGGGCATCATACAACGGGGCGTCAATTTCTGGCAGCGTAAAGATCGAAAAGAAAAACGGTTGTTGATCTGCTTGAATAACACGTTGCAAGCGATTGATGCAAACACCGGTAAATCGATTACCACGTTTGGTAAAGGTGGGTATGTCGATCTCAAGCAGGGATTGGATCGCGACCCGGCTACCTTCGGCCGGGCCACATCGACCACACCGGGTAAGGTGTTCGAGGATTTGATTATTCTCGGATCCGCTCCGGGCGAAAATTTGTTCTCGGGCCCGGGCCATCTTCGTGCCTACAATGTCATAACCGGGGAGCTGGTATGGGTATTCCACACCATTCCGCATCCCGGTGAATATGGCTATGACACCTGGCCAGCGGAAGCATATAAGTATGTGGGGGGCACCAATACATGGGGAGAGATTTCCGTGGATGAAGACCGGGGCATTGCTTACTTTCCGATTGGTTCCCCAACTTATGACTACGACGGTTCGGATAGAGCGGGCAGTAATTTGTTTGGCAATTGCATCTTGGCATTGGATGCCCGTACCGGCAAACGGCTGTGGCATTTCCAGACGGTTCATCATGATATCTGGGACTATGACTTGACAGCGGCCCCCCAATTAATTACCGTCAACCACGGTGGGAAAAAAATAGATGCCGTGGCAGTTGCCTCCAAACATGGATTTCTCTTTGTGTTTGACCGGGTAACGGGCAAACCTCTATGGCCGATTGAAGAGCGGCCGGTACCTGCCAGCGATATGCCCAATGAAACGGCTTGGCCTACACAGCCATTTCCGACCGTCGTTCCGCCGTTCAATCGTCAGTTGGTAACCGTTGATGACATCAATCCTTATTTTCCGCCGGCCGATAAAGCGAAATGGACGGCACGGGTAGCCGCCGCAAAGAATGGCCTTTTCCATCCGCTTTCGGATCAGTACGAGGTGGTTACTAATCCCGGCGCGGTGGGCGGAGCAAACTTCGGCAATACCGCTGCGGACCCCAAAAACGGGATTGTCTATGTGCAAACGCAAGAGCTTGTCGATTTTTACAGCCTTAAAAAGTGGGAATCCGCTCCCCAGCGGGGTGGCCCCGGGTTTGGTGGCGGGCGAAATTCCGGTGTTTCGCCCGAAAGATTGGCACAGGGAAAGGCGCTGTATGTGCAACATTGCCAAGCTTGCCACGGCGAAAATCGGGCCGGTATCGACGGATTGGGGGCCACACTGATAAATTTAAGCACGAAAGTGAACGCCGAAGCCTTTAAAGGTATTATGGCAGTCGGTAAGGGTCGCATGCCCGGCTTTCCCCACCTTACTGAAACGGAGATCGCGGCGATCTACGCCTATGTTACTCCTGAAGCACAACGAGGTCCGGGAGGGCGCGGGAACAGGGATGACGATAGGGTGGAGTTGCCCGACGGCCCTGTGGTGGCATCTGGCGGCGTTCCCGTTGATCTCCCACCGTCCGGTGGGCAACGCATGACAGATTACCCCAGCGGGTATACCGGCCCGAGGTCCGAATATGTCGAAACCAATAATTGGGGGTTGGGGGTGCCTAACCTACTGACACCGCCTTGGTCGCTTATTGTCGCCTATGATTTGAATGAAGGCAAAATTAAATGGAAAATCCCGTTGGGAAATGACGACAGCATACCAGGTAGTAACAACCTGAGCATGCCCAACGGCTCACAAGGCAAGGGGATGGTCGTCACTTCAACAGGTCTGCTGTTTTCCACTTGCTTGGATGGACGGGTTTATGCCTACAATACGGATGATGGAAGTATGCTGTGGTCTGCGGAATTGGGCAGAAGCAATCCCGGAGGTCTTCCTGCCATGTATGAAGTGGATGGCAGGCAGTACTTGGTCGTCTGTTCGGTCGGCAGCTTGAAAGACAAATCGAAAGCAGAATCCGACGTACCCAAAGGGTATATCGTATATGCATTACCCAAAAAAGAGAAATAATTATGGATAGAAAAGCATTTATTTTTAGCACCGGAGGAATCGTCTTATCGGCATGGGTATCGCCCACCTTGGGTAAGATTGGATTACCTACGTCCAAGATGGATCGTATCGCCCTCGGCACACTGCTCTTCAGGTATCGATTCCAACGTACAAAACCCCAGCAATGGAACGCGATCAAAGAGGAACTGACCCTGTTGGATGTCCCCGAGCACCACCGCGATAAATTCGGCATTCGCAAGATCGAATTCTGGAATGAACATTTCGAATCGTTGGAACCGGATTACCTGGGTAGACTGCGTGACAAGATCAAATCGGCTAAGTCGGAATTGCTGAATATACAGATCGACCGGATTTCCTATGACCTTGCGGCTACAGACGAAGCTGAACGGCGGCAAAGTATCGCGGATGTAAAAGCATGGATGGATGCCGCGTCGTTTCTGGGGTCGAAGTGCGTACGGATAAATCCCGGCTCGCCAAAGGGTACAGTCGAAAAAAGCATTGAATCGCTGAAGGAGCTGAACAACTATGCGAAACGGAAAAAGCTGACCATCATTACGGCCAACCATTTCGGGATAGAGATGGATGCCGATAAACACGTGCAGATCGCCCGGGAATCGGGGGTATATACGGAGCCCGATTTTGGTAACTACATTCCCCAGTATACGGAGGAAGTCATGATGGAATCCCTGTCCAAGATTTTGCCGTATGCCCACGTCGTTTCTGCAAAAATGGTAGACTTCAACGATCACATGGAGCATACCTCCTATGATTTTGACAAATGTATTCAATTGGCCGAAAAAGCGGGATTCAAGGGCACCTATGTAATTGCGCAGTGGAGTGGTAAATTTCAGGATATTGATTATGACGACGTGGCCAGATGGGGCATCGAACATGTAAGGAATCATATTAAATAGCGTAAGATTTATGAAGAAGAAGATGCTTATCATACTGCTTACCCTGGCTTCTGTTGCAGGGGTTTCCTATGCACAGGAGGGTGAGACCCATGGGCGGGGCCTTAGTTTTAAGCCTGACTATTCATTCGAAGGAGCTAGTCTGGCCCGTTGGAACAAAGTCGGAACGGCAGATTGGCGTGCTGAGAAGGGTGAATGGATAGGCAAGTCAACCGATACAACGGCCAGTTTGCTGTTATTAGATCGATCCTTTCAGGATGTGACATTCAATACCCTGGTGAAGATGGAGGGCGACGGAGAAGCGGGTGTTTTGCTTCGGCTTGAAAAAACAGACGGCGGCTGGAAAGGCATCTTCGTCTCGCTGCGGAACGATGAATCGGCTGCATACGGATTGGTATTGGACGATAAGGGAAGAGAGGTGGGCCGTACGCTATTGCGGCGCGCCGGGGGGATGATGCGGGTGGCGCCACCGCCCGATCCTAATGCCACCAATTCACCCAATGACAATCGTCAGGAGAGGCAACGGCAGCCAAATCGCAGCCGGGAGAATGCCGAGCCGGTGTTGCCCATTCCCCGGCCTGAGACGGCTTTTCAGGGAAACGGATGGAACCAGCTGGAATGTGTGCTGGATATGAATATCCTAAGGGGGTTCATTAACGACGGAATTGGCCCCAGCGGTGCGGCAGATGAGGAGTTTGGTGAATACGGACCCATCGCATTATACGTAAAGGGCAAAGCGGTGGTACATTACAAAGACTTCAAATACAAGGATCTTGCCGTTCGTTATACACCGAAGGAAGCATCTTCTACGCGGTATGAAGTACAGCAGCTGAGCGATATGTACTATTCATTCAGCTCGGCGGCGGCCGATATCAACCTAGACGGTTACATGGATGTCGTGGCCGGCCCCCACGTTTACTATGGTCCGGATTTTACTATGTACCGGGAAATATTTCAAGGAGTTACTTATAATCCTTCCCAGCAATTTTCCGAAGTAAATTGCCAATATACGTATGATTTTAACGGCGACGGTTGGCCGGATGTCTTTTCGGCGTCACCGTTCGGACGCCTGTATCTCAATCCCAAGGGTGAATCCCGCCGGTGGGAAATGCATGCCGTCATTCCAGGTAACATAAATTCCGAAGTGACCATTTTCAAGGACATCGACGGCGATGGCCGGCCGGAGATTGTCTATGGAACCATTGGCGACCGGGCATTGAAATATTCAAAGTTTGATCCGGCTGATCCCAGCAAGCCATGGAAAGTATACCTGGTTTCCGAAACCGGATATTATACTGCCCACGGATTTGGGGTCGGGGATATCAACGGCGATGGCCGTCCGGATATTATCAATCCAAATGGTTGGTGGGAGCAGCCCGAGCAGCTGGATGCCGGTAAAACTTGGACCTATCATCCCGTTGCATTTGGCCGTTACGGTCATCGAGGTGGGGGAATGGGTGGCAGCGTCATGGCAGTATACGATGTAAATGGAGATGGCGAGAATGATGTAGTAACCAGTCTCAATGCCCATGGTTTTGGTTTGGCTTGGTATGAACAACAGCGAGATGCATCCGGAGCGATTGCGTTTACGCGTCATATGATCATGGATGATTATTCGACGGACAACGCAGGCGGGGTAACGTTTTCCCAACTGCATGGTACTACTTTCGCCGACATCGATGGCGATGGCATTCCCGATTTCATTGCAGGTAAGCGCTACTGGTCGCATTTGGATACGCACCTTGACCCCGATCCACAGGGACCTGCCGTATTGTATTGCTTCCGCACGGTCCGCGATGCCCAGGCACCAGGTGGTGCACGCTTTGAACCGGAACTGGTGCATAATCGTTCGGGCGCCGGATCTGATTTATTAACCGTCGATTTGAATCGAGACGGTAAACTGGAAATCGTTTCATCTACGAATCGGGGTACGTTTATTTTTTGGAATAAAGGCATTGATTAACAGTTGGTTATAAGGTTTTTGTCCAATGTATTAATCTCGTTAATCTTTTGTTAATTATTTGTTATGGTTATGCGTGTATCCTTGAAACGGCTTTATGAACTGCGGTAACCAATGCATGCAATTATAAATTTTTGATTTCAATTACGAGTTAGTTTCCGGTATAGGCTTGAAGCTTTTTTGTGTCCTCGTTTCGATCAACGTTGGCTGCTGCGGAGGCACCCCAAATTAGCAAGCAAGAGAATTTGAATTAAAATTAAGAACGATGAAAACAACAAACAATGATCCACCACCGACGTAGCCTTGCTTTACGATGCAAGACTTATCTGGGCAAATCATAGAAAACAAGAAACATGCTCAGATGCCACCTAATCAACAATTATTTAACCAATTATTTATTTTGGGATGAAAAAATTAACATACTTATTTTATTTATTGATCATGCTTGCTCCGCTGTGCGGCCTTGCCCAAACGCGTACTATTCAAGGGCAGGTAACCGATGCCCAGACCGGCGAGGCGCTGGTGGGGGTGAGCGTGGTGGCCAATACAGCTACTGGACGTGAACAAGCCACGTCTACGGATGAAAGCGGTGCGTATCGGATCCAGGTATCTGAAAAAGCAACAACCCTGGTATTCGGATATGTGGGCAAAACGACACTGACTGAACAGATTGGCAACCGGACGTCTATATCTGTCCAACTGGCGGATGAAGCAGGGCAACTGGATGAGGTAATCGTTACCGGTTACTCCACAACGACCAAGGCAACCCTGACCGGTGCGGTATCCTCCATCGGCGGCGACGACATGATCCGTACGAAAAACGAAAACGTGGTAAACATGCTGACCGGTAAAGTACCGGGCTTGCGTGTTCAACAGCGAAGCAGCGCGCCGGGCGATTACAGTACGCGTCTCGATATCCGTGGGATGGGTGATCCGTTGGTGGTGGTGGATGGTATTCCCCGCGACAAAGATTATTTTTCACGGATGAGCGGCGATGAAATTGAGAGCGTATCGGTTTTGAAAGACGGTACGGCCGCGATCTATGGTTTGCGTGCTGCCAACGGGGTCATTTTGGTAACCACCAAAAGCGGCGGAGACATGGGCGGAAAGGTAGACATTACGTTCAGCACCAACACTTCCCTGCAACAGTTTCTGAATGTTCCCCAAACGACCAATGCCATTGATTATTTTACGTTAAGAAACGAGAGAAACTGGCAGGATTTCGGGGGCAACTACATGGTTCGCCGCAATGCCCTTGTACCCGAGGAACAATTCCAACCTTACCTGGACGGCACATTGACCTCCTACAACTGGATGGACAAGGTATTCAAGAAAACAACGCCGCAATCCCAACATAACCTGAGTGTTAATGGGGGCAGCGACAAAATACAGTATTTCTTTAACCTCGGTTATTCAAAGCAATCCGGTTCTTATCGAAGCGACGATTACAATTCCGATCGTTGGAACATGCGTTCGAATATTGATGCACAGATTACCAAACGGTTGAAAGCCCGGGTATCCCTTGGCGGCATCATGCTCAATACCACGAAGCCGAATGGCGTCGATTGGACGGCTTATAAAAACACATGGCTGACCCGCCCGAATGCGCCTTTCTATGCGAACGACAACCCGCAGTATCCCAATGGTGATCCTCAGGTGCTGAACGAAAGTGTGAACCCGATGGTACAGACCGATGCCGATTACGTAGGGTACAACCTCAACAAAGATCGCCGGTTCAACGGAACGTTCCAGCTGGAATATCAGATTCCGGGAGTGGATGGCCTATCTGCAAAAGGATCGTATGATTACGCGGTTAGCTTGCCCGATTACCATAACTACCACCGTGTGTTCACCGTCTATCAGTATAATCGGGATAGCGATACCTATTCGCCCATTCAAAAAGGTACACCGGCCACTGTCACCCGGGGGGTCAACATTAACAACAATACCAACATGCAGTTAGGTCTGTTTTACAACAAATCCTTTGGCTTGCATAACTTTAACAACTTCCTGCTTTACGAAGAAACCTACAGCAACTGGGATAGCTTCAGTGCGTTCCGGGAAATGCACGTCGATTCGGAATACCTGTTTGCGGGAGCAGACGCCAATCAGCGTGCGCAGGGCGGCGGTGTAGGCGACCGTTCCAGCAAATCGATGGTCGGCCAGATCGATTATAACTATGCGGCTAAGTACATGTTCGCCTTCAAATTCCGGTACGATGGATCGTCCCGCTTCCCCGAAGGAAATCGTTTCGGATTCTTCCCGTCGGTTTCAGGCGCTTGGCGCGTCAGCCAGGAGAATTTCATGAAAGACAATGTGGACTTCGTGAATGAATTGAAGATTCGCGCTTCGTACGGAGAGATGGGCGACGACAATGCAGCTGGTAACTATCCGCCTACATTGGGTTACAACCTTGACCCCAACGCGGTTGGATGGGTGTTTAATGGCGGTCTTCAAGGAGGGGTTACCACGCAACCCATCCCGAATCCCAATTTAACATGGTATCAAATCAAATCGTATAATGTTGGCTTGGATGTAAGTTTCCTGCAGAACAAACTGAATGCTACGTTCGACGTGTTCCAGCGTGATCGTTCGGGGCTGCTGGCCACCAGCGGTGCAGTGATTCCGGCGACCGTAGGGGCCAATTTGCCACAGGAAAACCTCAATGGCGACCGGAACTACGGGTATGAGGTTTCGCTGGACTACCGCAGCCGGGTCAATGAATTTTATTACAACGTAGGCGGCCAGATTTCTGCCACCAGAATAAAAAGAACTGATTGGCTTGAAACGCCAGCCAACAATTCATATGATTATTGGCGGAACCGCACCGCAGGCCGTTTCACCAATATCTGGTGGGGAACGGAATCGGGCGGCATGTTTACCAATTATGAGGACATCCGCAATTTCTCCGTCCCTCAGGGACAGGGCGCGCTGCCGGGCGACTGGTACCTGAACGACTGGAACGAAGACGGAGTCATTAACGATCAGGATAACCATCCCATCGCCTCCATCGGATTACCGGTATTCAACTACGGGATTTCCCTGGGTGCTTCGTGGAGGGGGATCGATCTTGCGCTCGATTTCCAGGGTGTACATGGTGTCTTCGTGAAGTACAACGAGCTGCTGGTTGAGGCGTTACCCTTCGGCGAACAAAATACGCTGTCGTTTTTCATGGACCGCTGGCGTCCGGTTGATCCGAACGCCGATTATTTTGACGCAAGCACAGAATGGGTCCCCGGATTTTTCCCGGTTACCGGCCACGATGGTCGCCGCACCGGAACGAACGGGATTCAGAGCGCAGCGTATATGCGGCTGAAAACCGCCGAATTGGGGTACACATTGCCTGATCGTTGGGTATCGAAAGCAGGGGTAAAGAACCTGCGGATTTATTTCAGCGGATACAACCTGCTGACGTTTACGGGGCTTGATCACATGGATCCGGAACGTCCGGGTCAACGGATCAACAACGAACCCGGAGTGGGTGATGTTGACTTGTACAATTATCCGAACAATAAAACGTACACGTTTGGTGCAAGCATTAAATTCTAAAAATTATGAAGATGAAACCTGCCATGTCAGCGCCTACTGACTAAAAAGGCGATGAAAATGCAGGTTCCATTAGGCCATTAAAATAAATTATTTTCTGATGAAAAAGAGATTGTTAGCATATATCGCACTGTTAGGTGCGCTCGTATTCTCCCAATGCCGGCAATTGGATTTGGAGCCGAAAGGGATCATGGGTGAGCCGGAACTTTTCGGAACCGAATACGGCGTAAAGATGTACTTCACCGGGCTTTACAATTGGCTGCCCATTGAAGATTTTCAGTATTACGCGAACGACGGCTACCGTAAAAACGACTGGGGTACAGAGAAAAACAGCCAGGGTGCCATGAGCGGCGAGTATTTCAATACCTGGATCAGTGTCGATAACGATGGGTTCGGCTACTGGCCGTACGACCGCATCCGCGAAGTGAATAACTTTATCCAAAGTTTCCCGAACTATAAAGACAAGTTCCCCGACGAGACGTTTAATAAGTTGATGGGCGAAGCCCATTTCCTGCGGGCTTATTTCTATTTCGGCATGGCGAAGCGTTACGGCGGGGTTCCGATCGTAACCGAAGTCCAGGATCCGCTGGCAAGTTCTGAGGTATTGAATGTGTCACGTAATACGGAGTACGATACATGGAAATTCATTCACGACGACCTGCAATTTGCGATTGATAACATGTTAAGCGATACAAAAGAAACCGGCCGTGCCAATAAATATGTAGCCGCCGCCTTGATGTCTCGCGCGATGTTGTACGCCGGTTCCGTTGCAAAATATACCGAATCACTGGGATTTAAGGCCACTGAACTTGCTACCCAGCAAGGCTTGGCAGGCATGGAGCCTTCACAGGCAAATGAGTTCTTCGAGTATGCGGTAGCAGCCGGGAAAGTGGTAGAAACGGGTCCTTATTCGCTGTATAACAAACTTGAAGACAAAGCAACCAATTTTGCCAGGCTGTTCCTTGACGATAGTTCGCCGGAAACCATTTTTCTCAAAGAATACAATAGAAATTCGCCGCGTGGCAACGCGTTGCAACATAATTACGACGCATTGATGTCTCCGGCACCCGATATGTCCTCCTTTGTCGGTGCAGAAAGCTTCGTGCCACTCGACTTCATGGAATTGTACGACATGCCGGCCTACACCAATCCGGACGGAACCCCCGTTCGCTTTGACAGCCGGGGTGACATCCGCGATGGAATGGAACCCCGTGCGCGTGGTACCATGTACCTGGACGGGGATGAGTTGCGGGGAAAGACGTTCAGCATCCAGCGCGGCATCTACCGGACGTTCGACGGTGTCGCCACTGATATCCAACGTGGTGTGAACTCGGCACCGATCAACAGCAACGGCAACCGCATTTTGGGCGGTAAGGGCTGGACCACCGAAATCAACGGCGTGACCTATACCATTACCGGTGCACATGGGAATTTCGAGGATCAAGGCGGCGAGAATAATGCGTTCGGGTCGGCGTTTATCCGCAAGTACATCAACCCTGACATGGCGACCGCTGATGTCCGGGACTGGAGAAGCGATCAGTCTTGGGTGGTGTTCCGTTTGGGTGAGGTTTACCTGAATACCGCCGAAGCGCTGTATGAATTGGGTAAACGCGAGGAAGCCTTCGATTACATTGCGAAGATCCGCGAACGTGCAGGTGCCAAGGTGGTCCGTCCGGCAATCGATATGACGATGACCAACATCGGTAGCATCAATAAGGCGAACTACACCTATTCGCTCGAAAAATCGCTGCAGTTTATCCGCGATGAACGCGCACGCGAACTGTATGCTGAAAACCACTGGTGGTGGGACATCCGCCGCTGGCGGACGGCTGACCAGATCCTAAACAATTTCCGGCAACGGCTACTGAGTTGTTATTATGTGGCCGACGAAGGGAAATACATTTACCTCGACGAAGACAACCGGTTTAATCGCCAATGGAATGCCTCCAAGAGTTGTTATTATGAACCGATTCCCTGGGGTGAAATCGGCAAGAACAATAACTTGCTGCCACAGAATCCGCTTTATTAGTTAACGTGTTGATACAAGTATTATGAAGAAGTTAATCATCTATTCAATTTTAGGCGTAATGCTATTGTCGGTTACCTCGTGTTACAAGGCCGACAACTGGGATGCTCCGAGTGCACGTATCCACGGACGTGTCATTGATTCATACACCGGGGAAAATCTGCTCTCCTCGCAAAACGACTGGAGCATCCGTATCTGGGAACGAAGCTGGACGGCCTCGGAGCCGACCAACCAAAATTTGCCGGTGAAGCAGGATGGTTCCTATAACAACAGTAAACTGTTTGCCGGAACCTACGACATGCTTCCCTACGGTGGCCCGTTCTGGCCGGTTACCGATACCGTAAAAAACGTTACCCTGAACGGAACGACGGAACAGGAATTTACCGTGACGCCGTACCTGCAATTGCTTGATTTTGAGACTCACTTAGAAGGAACCAACCTTTTTATGAGTTGCCGGCTCAAGGCTCCGATTCGTACGGGATTGCCGAATCTCGTTGAGATCAAGCCATTCCTGAGCCTCACGACGTTTTGTGGTGCAGGTGCGAATAGTAACATTGACATTGGTGAATATTCCAACAAACGGATACAAATCAACAAATCGTGGCAAGACGAGGTGGGTGATTCCGAAACCAGCAATGTGTATACCATCGGCCCATTACCTGTAAAAGCGGGTTATACGTATTACGTCCGTTTGGGGGCTAACGTGAACGATGCGAATCGGAAATATAATTATACAGAGATTGTGAGGGTGGATGTTCCCCGATAGCAGGCGTTGTTTTAAATGAGTATGCCCAACGATGATCACTTGAACGTAATGAGTTTAGTTAATTGCGCTGAATTAAGTGATGATCAACAGGGTAGTTTCAGCTTGAATGGTTGTTCATCACGAACGTGGTGGGCAACCATTTTTAGTGCCATAAGCTTTCAATTATGCGGATTCAATGCAACAAATTTTTCAACTCGACCCTCTTTGTTTGTGTGGTTCTTTTAGGAGCCGCCTGCTCCAAGGATAGCAAACCTGCTCCGGACCCGGATGAGGAGACTCCGGAAATCCCCGAAGCGGTATACGACGAAACGGGATGTTTGTATACATCGTATACCGGATTGGTTATGGTTGGATACCAAGGTTGGTTTGCTGCAGAAGGGGATGACTCGAACCGGGGTTGGTATCATTACCAAGGGCCTAACAGTACGTTTAAGCCCGGTGTCACCAACATTGACTTTTGGCCGGATGTTACGGAATACACGAAAACTTATAAATCCCCCTTCCAATATGCAGATGGCTCGGATGCGTATCTGTATAGCCCCTATGACGAAGCGAGTGTGGACCTCCACTTCAATTGGATGAAAGAATACGGATTGGACGGTGTGCATATGCAACGGTTTGTGGCCGAGATTAAACCATCCAATCCAGCCGGAAAGAGACATTTCAATCAGGTGTTGGCCAATGCCTTGAAGGCGGCAAAGAAATACGAGCGGGCAATCAGTGTGATGTACGACCTGAGCGGTTCGAGCAGTGCGGATGTGGCGTATCTGGAAGAGGATTGGAACGAACTGCAGCAAACATTCGATCTGTTTAATAATTTCGAGCATCCCACATATCTCCGGCACAACGGAAAACCCCTTGTGACCATATGGGGCGTGGGATTTAATGATAACCGGCAGTATTCCATCAGCGACGTAAGCCGGTTGGTCGACCGGCTAAAGGGTCCTTCTAATAAGGTGTCCATCATGCTAGGTATACCGTATTATTGGCGTACGTTAGACCGAGATACTGAGCATGATCCAGCCTTGCTCGAGCTCGTCAAAAAAGTAGATATCGTCCTACCCTGGGCAGTGGGGCGATATGATAACGATAGCTACAATAACGCGGCGGGCACGATGGTCACCGATTTGATGTGGTGTAAGCAAAACGGTGTGGATTATGTACCCTTGGTATTCCCGGGATTCAGCTGGGGCAATATGCACAACGATCCCTCACAATATAATTCGATTCCACGGTTAAAAGGAGATTTCCTGTGGAAGCAGGTAGCCGGGGCAAAAGGGGCCGGGGCAGCATCGCTGTATGTTGCCATGTTTGATGAAGTGGATGAAGGGACCGCCATTTTTAAATGTGCGCGTGAGAACGAAGTGCCACTTAATGGCTCGCTCCAATTTATGGGCATTGAACAGGATTTACCATCAGACCATTACCTGTGGCTTACCGGACAAGCGGCCAATTGGTTTCATGGTGAATCGGGATACGGATCGACTAAACCCGACCGATAACCTTGCAAACAATAATAAGGACAATATATAAATATGATAGCCGATAGTATGACGAACAAAAAAGTAACACTCATTTTTTTTATCTGTTTATTTCTGGGGGGAGCAATGGCAGGCCGTGGCCAATCGGTGGCGGGTGACAAATCGCCGGTGGCGTATGTGAACCCCTACATGGGCAACATCAGCCACCTGTTGGTGCCAACCTATCCTACCGTTCACCTCCCCAATAGTTTCCTACGCGTTTATCCCGAGCGGCATGACTACACGGGCGACCGGTTGCGGGGGCTCCCGCTGATTATTACCAGCCACCGGGGTAGTTCGGCTTTCAATTTAAGTCCTTTTCAGGAAAGTACGGCAGCCTTGCAGCCCGTTGTTTCCTATAGCTACGACAACGAAGACATCAGGCCTTACGCTTATTCGGTGTACCTGGATGAGCGGCAGATTGAGGTGGGCTTTGCACCATCCCATCAGTCTGCCTTATATCAGTTCGATTTTGAACGGGATAAGCCGGTATTCCTGGCGATAAATTCACGTAATGGAACCCTGAAATGGGACGGAAAGGCATTATCGGGGTACCAGGACATCGGCAACCGCACCCATGTTTATATTTACCTGGAGCCCGAGGTTGCACCCCGCAAGGTGTCTGTCTTGCGGGACGGAAAGCTAACCGAGGGCACAGTGGCCGAAGGGCGGAGCGCCTGTGTCGTCCTTCAGTTTGGTGACGGTACCGAAACGCTGCGCCTGCGGTATGGCATCTCTTTCATTGATGCGGACCAGGCCCGGAAAAATGTACACCGCGAAATAAAAAATTACGACCTGACGGCATTGCAGGAAGCCGGTAAGAAGGTATGGAACGATGCGCTTGGCAAAATTGAAGTAACCGGAGGTACCGACAACGACAAAGCTGTTTTTTACACATCTCTATACCGCACGTTTGAGCGGCCGGTGAATATTTCAGAAGACGGCCGCTATTTCAGTGCATTCGATGGGCGTGTGCATGGCGACAAGGGCATCCCTTTTTACACGGACGATTGGATCTGGGACGCCTACCGGGCACATCATCCGCTAAATGTATTGATCGATTCCAAAAAAGAAGAGCACATCCTTCATTCATTTGTAACGATGGCCGAGCAAATGGAGCATTTCTGGTTGCCTACGTTTCCGGAAATCAACGGCGACAGCCGGCGGATGAATTCCAACCACGGGGTAGCGACGCTGCTGGATGCTTACGTGAAAGGATTGAAAGGCTTTGATCTGGAGAAAGCCTACCAAGCGGCAAAAGGCGCAATTACCGAAAAAACGCTGGCACCCTGGTCGGGTGCACCGGCAGGCGAACTGGACGCATTTTTCAAAAAACATGGCTACATTCCGGCGTTAAGAGAGGGCGAAAAAGAGACCATTCCGGAGGTTAACAACTTCGAAAGAAGACAGCCGGTTGCCGTGACATTGGGCACTTCTTACGACATCTGGTGTCTTGCGCAGCTCGCAAAAGCACTCGGAAAAAAGGAAGAATATGAGTTTTTCCTCAAACAATCCTTTAATTACCGGAACCTATTCCACCCCGAAACCCACTTTTTCCACCCGAAGGATGACAAGGGCGAATTTATCGAACCCTTCGACTATGTATTTTCCGGCGGACTGGGTGCAAGGGGATATTACGGCGAAAACAACGCCTGGATTTACCGTTGGGATGTACAGCACAACATTCCCGACCTGATTGCACTCATGGGGGGCAAAGAAAAATTTGTTGAAAATCTGGATGATATGTTCAACCAGCCCTTGGGTAAATCAAAACAGGACTTCTATGCACAGCTTCCGGATCATACCGGAAACGTAGGGCAGTTTTCGATGGCCAACGAGCCGTCGCTGCACATCCCTTACCTTTACAACTATGCGGGCCAGCCGTGGAAGACGCAGAAACGGATCCGGACCTTGCTTAATGAATGGTTCCGGAACGACCTGATGGGCGTACCGGGCGACGAAGACGGGGGCGGGATGTCGGCATTTGTCGTCTTTTCAAAATTAGGATTTTACCCGGTTACGCCGGGCACGCCGGTGTACTCCATTGGAAGTCCGGTATTTGAACGGGCGCAGGTCAAGCTCGCCAATGGAAAACTATTTGAGGTAATTGCGAAAAATGTGTCAGATACGAATAAATACATCCAACGTGCCAAACTGAATGGCAAGACACTGGATACTCCATGGTTGTCGCATACCGATTTAATCAATGGCGGAAAGCTGGAGTTGGTGATGGGCGACAAGGCCAACAAATCGTGGGGCGTTGCACCTCAGAAATAACATAAAAGCGAATGAGAAAACGTACGTGGATATCGCTTGTTTTTGTTTGCAGCTTGCTGTCACTGCCAATAGGTAACTGCGCGCATGCGCAGCAGGCAAAGGGCGATTCATCCTATAATTTTGTCAATGGCATTATCTCCCGGCAGGTGCTGGAAAATTACCTTAGCAGAAGTATTACGCAAGCTGAGGTGGTAGCCAGTGAGGGGTGTTACAACGATGGCCCCTATCCGAATAAAGACGACGACTACCGCATGTTGAAGCACATCGGCGCAAAGTTCATCGGCCGGTCCATCTACTCGTGGGGGAAGGAGCATTTTTTCCAGACGCCTTCTTTCTGGGCCAATGCCAAAGCGGCGATCGACGACTACCATGCATACGACAGTACGGCGGTCTTCCAGGCGGGTATTTTTGAAATCGTGACCGAAAAAGTGGAAGATATCGCGATTCCTGCATGGGTGTTCGAGGCATTCGGGCTACCTGTAGAACAGCGTAATTTCGTCTACCGGTCGATGCTCAACCGCGAGGGCCGTCTGGTGGATCACTGGCGTAAGGGAAGCAGTGTGCCGGATATCACCCAAAGAGAAACCCGGTTGTTTTTTTATTACCTGGCACGCCGGTACATGGAAGTGGGCATCGAAGCCATCCATTTCGGGCAGGCGCAATTGATGGCCATGGATGGGAGAGAGAAGGCGTTGATCGCGTGGAAGGAGCTGCTGGACAATGTCCGCACGGCCGCATTGACCGTGGCCCGCCGCGGCACGGTAATCTGCGATTCTCATTTACCCAATGGCGGTATGGTGCTGGATGGCAAGCTGCTGTTTGACTTCGTTTCCTTCCCGCTCCGTTTGAAGGAAATCATCAACGAACCGCAGCAGGTACAGTTGGAGGTAGGTTACTACGATGGGATCTACCGGGAAACCGTAGGGGGCATTACCCCCAGCGGGTGGAGTTGCGATCACGGCGTGTACCTGGTTGAGTTTGATAATTTCGGTATTAGCAAGCATCGGGACGAGCCAAACTGGAAGGACCATTATGCGTGGGGATACGATGAGATTACTTGGTTTCATAAGCAGCCCGAAGTGTACCGGAACGAGTTTCTCCACTACGCCTACCACTGGGTGAGAACAACCGATCCGAATGGATTTTTGCAGATGCCCGGCAGCCGTATCATCACCGGTGCCGATACCAACCGGTACCGCGCGAATACACAAAGCCCCAACTGCCCGATGGGTAAGGGCCAAGAAAATACGATCAAAGAAATTTGGGAACATAATTAATCCGTAATCAAATACCAGATCCATGAAACAAAGACGTTTTGTACTTATGCTCTTTTTAGCAGTTGGTGTATCATCAGCTGCATGGGCACAGATGAAAAGTATTCAGGAGTTTGGGGTGCTACCTACCAATGCCGCATCCGTGAATGCCGAGAACCTTCAGAAAGCGATAGACTGGGCAACCCGCAGCGGGGCAGCACTGTATATCGAACCGGTAGAAGTACCTTATCCCATTGATGGTGGGATCGTGCTGAAGAAAAATGTTTCGCTCGTGGGGGCCAATGGTCCCACCCCAAGGGGTACGCGGCATCCGGATGCCAAGCGGCCGGTAGGTAGTGTGTTCAACATTACAGACGCCAGCAAGCCGTTTATTGTGGTGGAATCGGGTACGCGAATCGAAGGCATCCAGTTTTGGTACTCCGAACAGGAGCTCGATAATCCGGCCGAAGTCATTCCTTATCCTCCCACGATACAGGTGAATAAAACGGCGTTTACACAGGGAGTTAAGTTGGCTGATTTGACATTCTATGGTGAATATGTCGCAATGGATTTCAATGCCGATCCCACGTTTAAATGTGAGTTAATCCTGATCGAACACTGTTACGGGTATCCGCTGAGTGGTGAGTTCATCCGTATTGATTATTGCTACGATATTCCCCGATTTTTGCATTGCCACGTCAATCCGGCCATTATGCGTGAAATCGGATTCCGGTTCTCGAAAGCGGTTATTGATTCCGTAGTAGACCGTAAAACGTTTGCATATAGCGTTAATCATACCGACAACGCCCAATTGATCGATATATTTACGTTTGCCACCTGGGGTGGTATTCACCTTGGTGAAGAAAGCTATGGACAACTGACCAACTTCAACCTGGACTGTGTTGCCGTAGGGATCCTCAAGCAAGGGGCGAATACCAAAAACCGGAACTGGCAGATTGCGCAGGGTTCTATCATCGCGAATGCGGGAAACACGTTGGAAGAAACACGCCCCATCATCATTGAAGGGCAAGGTCATACAGCCCTTTCAAATGTGGAGGCTTTTTCTGGAGGAAATGGTGCACTCACAAATCTGGAAAAGTCCTATGATTTTCTGTGGGTAAAAGGTGACAAGCGGCTAACGATTTCGCTTTTCGGATGTCGGATGCGCAATTACACGGCGGCGGATCCGATGACCGTAGATAACCCGAAAGCCGTCATACAGGCTGTGGCTTGTGTAGACCACAACGAGGAACTTTATAACCGAATTATTCAACCCAAGTAACTAAAAATAACATGAAGAAGAAATGTATTGCCTCTGTGCTGGTGCTTTTGTGTGTCTTACCTGTGCTGGCAGCCAAAACTATAAACAAAGCAAAACCCGTCTATCCGTCGTATACTGGCTTGGTGATGGCCGGTTACCAGGGATGGTTTGCCGCTGAGGGAGATGACTCCCACCGGGGATGGTATCACTACCGGGGGCGGGGCGGCGCTTTTGAACCGGGAGTCAGCAGCGTGGATTTTTGGCCCGATATGCGTGAATACAAGAAAAAGTACAAGTCGCCGTTTACGTTTGCGGATGGCAGCGATGCATACTTATACAGTGCCTACGACGAAGAAAGCGTAGACCTCCATTTCAAATGGATGAAGGAGTATGGTATTGACGGAGTTCATATGCAGCGCTTTGTAGCCGAAATTAAAAGCGCTTCGGGTAAGCGGCATTTTAATAAGGTGCTCCAGAGTGCGCTGAAAGCCGCCAAGAAATACGGCAGGGCCATCAGTGTGATGTATGACCTGAGCGGCTGCCGCAGCGAAGACATTGCCTTGGTAGAAGCCGACTGGAAAGAACTGGTAGCAACGTTTAAGCTGACCGACCCTGTGGTAAACCCCACTTACCTGTGGCATAATGGTCGGCCCATGATGTCCATCTGGGGAGTCGGGTTCAACGACCGTCGGCGGTACACCATCGCGGATGCGGATCGGTTGATTGAGCGGTTAAAATCGCCCGAACATTCGGTATCCGTCATGCTTGGCGTACCGTATTATTGGAGTAACCTGGGCCGCGATACCGAGCCTTCGGAAGCGTTGCATGCGCTCATCAAGAAAGTAGACGTCGTCATGCCCTGGGCCGTAGGCCGCTACAACAGCAAAACCTTTGATCCGTCGGTGGTGGTGGCGGATGTTGCCTGGTGCGCTGCCAGTGGTGTGGATTACGTGCCGCTGGTTTTTGCCGGATTCAGCTGGGGCAATATGCGCCACGATCCAACGATATACCATCAGATTCCCCGTCTGAAAGGTGATTTTTTCTGGCAACAAGTGGTTGCAGCTAAACAAGCCGGAGCTAAATCGTTGTATATCGCGATGTTTGATGAGATTGACGAAGGTACGGCTATTTTTAAGACCGCCAATGAAAAGGACACACCCCTTAACGGCGATGACGGCCTTCGATTCGTTGGTATTGAAGACGATCTTCCTACTGATCATTACCTTTGGTTGGCTGGTCAGGCTGCGGCTTGGTTTCATGGAAACTCGGGATACGGAGCCAAGCGGCCTCACCGGTAAGTACTGCTTTGGCCTTCCTTTTCAATTTTTGACACAACAGTTAGGCAGCATATGGATTTTTTGGCTAACTTGACCCGCCCTAAATTCGGTATTCGATTTTAGGGCGGCGAGTTACTAATTAGTCGATATATGGCGCTGAAAATAGGTGTTGCAGCCGATCATGCCGGCTTTGATCATAAGCGTGATTTAGTCCTTCGGCTTACCGAAGCGGGCTACGATGTGCATGACTACGGGGCGTTGGATTATGATCCGGCGGATGATTATCCGGATATTGTTGTGCCGCTGGCGAACGCGATAGCTAAAAAAGAGGTAAATCGCGGTATCGCTGTATGCGGCAGTGGCGTAGGTGTATCCATTGCAGCCAACAAAATACCCGGTGTGCGCGCCGCGTTGATCACCGATACCTATTCGGCCCACCAAGGGGTGGAGCACGATGATATGAACCTAATCTGCATCGGTGGGCGTGTCGTTGGGCCGATGCTGATCTGGGAATTGGTGACTGCTTTCCTGCGCGCCAACTATGACGGAGGCGAGCGTTTCGAGCGGCGCCTGCAAAAAGTGATCGCCTTGGAAAATCGCTCCGGTCAATAAGGGAAAGCGGTAAAGTGAAGTAAAAAATATGTTAAACCAAAAAATGAAACCTGCTATGTCAATGCCTCATAAAGAAAGCGATGAAACCCGCAAAGCCCCAGGCGAGCGAGCTTCATCACCGCTAAAAGTAAGAGTGTTGATGAAAATGCAGGTTCCATCAGACCACTAAAAACAATATATATATTTTGATGAAATCAAGTAGAAAACTATCCCCCACGATTATCGTGATTTTCGGTGGAACAGGAGATCTTACCAAGCGAAAACTGATACCCGCTTTTTACAATTTATATATTGACGGATGGATGCCTGAGAAGTTCGCTGTCATTGGACTCGGCAGGACCAAGCTGAGCAACGAAGACTATCGGGAACACCTATACGAAGGACTGGTCGAATTTTCCCGCAAGGGAAAACCCGATGACGCGCAATGGACTACGTTTATGCCCGCCATTTCGTACTTTGAGTCGAACATTAACGACGAGGCGGCCTACAAAGGGTTGGCAGCAAAACTGGATGCTTTTGATAAGGAATGGGGCATACGGGCCAACCGCTTGTTTTACCTGTCCATTGCCCCGCAATTCATCGAGGCGGCCACCGTCAACATCAGCAAGCATAAATTGGCTAATGTACCGGCATCCGACCGGATTGTGGTCGAAAAGCCATTTGGATACAACAAGCAGACCGCTGTGGCCCTCAACCAGCTGTTGGGCAATACATTCCAGGAGGAACAGATCTATCGCATCGATCACTACCTGGGTAAAGAAACCGTCCAGAATATTCTCGCTTTCCGCTTTGCGAACGCGCTTTTCGAACCGCTATGGAACCGCAATTATATCGACTATATCCAGATAACTGTAGCAGAGCAGGTGGGTGTGGAAGACCGAGGAAGCTATTTTGAAAACTCCGGTGCGTTGCGGGATATGATTCAGAATCACCTGTTGCAGGTGTTATGTATGGTCGCGATGGAGCCACCTATTTCGTTTCAAGCAGAAGAGATACGTAACCGAAAGGTGGATGTAATGCGCGCTATTCGTCGATTACGGCACGAAGAGGTGCATAAATACGCTGTACGGGGACAATACGGTCCGGGTTGGATAAACGGAAAGAAAGTACCGGGTTACCGTGAGGAAGCCGGAGTTAATCCCAATTCAAACGTAGAAACGTATGCGGCAGTACAGCTTTACATAGACAATTGGCGCTGGCAGGGTGTGCCCTTCTACCTGCGTACCGGCAAACGTATGCAGGAAAAAACTTCGTCCATTACGATCCAGTTCCGTCCGGTGCCGCATTCGACCTTTTCATCGTCGCAAGCGGGTAATCTCATGCCCAATCGGCTGACCATTAACATCCAGCCAACCATGGATATCCGGCTGCGATTTACGGCTAAAAAGCAAGGCTTGGAGATGAGTCTCAACCCGGCGGAAATGGTATTTAACTACGATACCTGTTCGACTCAGACACCGGAAGCTTACGAGACGCTTCTATTGGATGCGATGCGGGGCGACACCACCCTGTACATGCGGTCGGATCAGGTGGAAGAAGCATGGGATGTGATTACCCCTATATTGGAAACCTGGGAGAGCAGGGACTCACTGGATTTCCCCAATTATGCTGCGGGAGCTTGGGGGCCCGAAAGTGCTGAGGCTTTGATTGCCCGTCAAGGACATATTTGGGCATTGAATCTGCATACGTAGACAAATGGCTGCAAAGTCGCTGAGTCGCAAAGCTGCGGTTTCACAATTTTGCGATTCGCAGTTTCGAGATAAGCGGCTCCGCAGCTTTACAATTTTGAAAAAGAGAAAAAATGGTTAGAAAATTCGATGATTTGCAGCAACTGAATACTGAAGCTGCAAAACTATTTATAACGGCCGCTAAGGCCGCCATTGCAGCACAGGGGCGTTTTACCGTAGCCCTTACCGGAGGGACTTCTCCCGTCGGCTTATACAGGTTGTTGGCTTCGTCGCCTTACCGTGATGAAGTACAGTGGGAGCAGGTATATATTTTTTGGGGCGACGAGCGGTGGGTACCACTCGATGACGAGCGGAGTAATGCGCGGATGACTTTTGAGACACTGCTGTCGCATGTCCCGGTTCCTCAACACCAGATCTTTCCGATGTGGGGCGATGGAGCCTCTCCGGATGAATTTGCACGGAAATATGAGCAATCATTACATCTTCATCTCGACCCCGAAGGACGCTTTGACCTGATTTTGTTGGGCATGGGGGCCGATGGACACACCGCATCTTGGTTTCCACATACAGGGGTATTACATGAATACGACAAATGGGTAGCGGCTTATTACCTCCATGCACAGGATATGTATCGCATCACACTCACTGTACCGTTGATCAATCAAGCAAAACAGATTGCTGTCATCGCCTATGGAGCAAATAAAGCAGATGCGTTATATGAAGTTTTACAGGGTGAGCGCAATGCGGAACAGTATCCCGCTCAACTCCTTCCTACTGCAGACGGTCGGATTACCTGGTTCGTGGATGAAGCCGCAGCGGCAAGGATTTAGCGGTTGAAGGTTTGTTATTTGGTTAAAAATGAATACTTTTGAAAAAAGCAATTGAAAATAACATGGCGAAACCTGCCATGTCAGCGCCTACTGCATAAGGCGATGAAAATACAGGTTCCATGAGGCCACTAAAGAACAGATTATATTCTTATGAAGTCAAAAGTTTCAAACAGCGAAATACTTACCTACTTGCGAGAGCGAAAAAAGTCGTTAAAGAAGGAATTGGAGCAGGTTGAAAAGGTATTGAATTCGATTGATATCGATGAAAAGCCGTCTGGTAAGAAGGGCAAAAGTAAGAATAAAAAGAAGCTGGAAAAGGCCGTAAAGGCGATCCGGAAAAAGGTAGCTGAAGCTATTGAAGGCGTTAAGGGCGTTTCTGAGCCTGCTCCGGTTGAATCTGCTGCTAGCCAACCTGCTCCACCAAAGGTCGTTAAAAGCAAGCGAACCCGTTCAAGAAAAACTGTTCCGACTGCTTCCGGTACTGCGGACGTGCTGGAGACAGAAAAGCAACCCGTTAGCAGCGTCCGTAAACCACGTGTTGCAGATAAGCCGGCGAGCGCATCCGCCGTGACGACAGTTCCCGCGGTTGTGGACGAAGAAAAAAAGCCAATCCCTTCAACTTTCGAACCAAGTGGTACAATGGACGAAAAAATCCGTTATGCATTGGGTCAAAAACGCAATAGCACCAAAGAGGAATTGATCGAGTACCTCAATGGTTTGGAGCCCGATTATGGACTCTCTAAACTCAGAAAAGTAGTAGCTTTCCGGTTGAATCACTTGTTGAAAACCGGGAAAATCAAAGGAAAAGAAAGTAAAGCCGGAATTCGTTACGCGAATTAATTGCACTTTAATGGTTATAGATGCTGCACCGTTTTTGTCGGTGCAGCATTTTTATGTTAATCATCTGTTGTCAACGTAGCCAAAAAGCTTACCACATCGCGGATCTCACGTTTGGAAAGAATGGTTTTCATATCGAGCATACTCGACGGTGAAAATGTTTTCTTTTGGATTTGACTTTGGGGGATTAGCTGATCGGACTCCTGTCCTTTCCTGATCTTTACGCCGCGCTCATCCTCGCCCTGGAAGATACCGGATAGGGTTTGTCCGTTTTTCAGTTCCAGTATAACTACACCAAATCCCGGTGCAATGCGACGGCTGGGATCGATTATGGATTCAAGCAGCTGTTCATGTGTTAGCCGGTTGGCAACCCCGTTGAGGCGTGGACCTGCATTGCCACCGCGATCGTCGTATGAATGACATTTCATGCACTGCGCTTGCGAGTGCTGGAAAAAAATCCGCCGTCCTCTATCCGGATTGCCGCCCTGTAAACTGCTTGCATAGGACGCCAGCAACTCATCGGGAGAGAAATGCTGACCAATAGAATCGTAGCGCGCGATCAGCGCTTCGGAGTGCGTACTGTCTATCGCTTCACCTAACTCCAAATAAACATCGCTGCGCAGTCGGCCTTTTTCCATTTGATCCAATAAGCTGCTGAACGTGACTTGGGAGTTTTCAAGTGGCATTTTACCCAAGGTGATGATCGCAGCCTGCTTTTCTTCCGTTGTTTTAGTAGCGATGACGTTGGTCAGTAAATCGACCATTATAGGTTTAGGGATCGTCATATTTTCCAATAAATCAAGGCCTGCCACCCGTACCGATTTTTCGCGGTCGGCGAGCGCCCGTTTAATCGCCTGTTCCTGCTGTGGCGCTTCGAGTGCTACAAGTGCTTTTAGGCATTCCACGCGCATGGCGGCTGCCCGATCTTGCTTCAGGCCCGTCGCCAGTTTATCGGCTGCTTGGCTGATTTGGAGTTTGCCGATCGCCTTGGCGGCACTCAGCCTGACGGTTAATTCTCGATCGTTGAGTAGGTGGATGAAGAAATCGGCATTTTGTGCCCTTAATTCATTCACATTCCGCTCAACGGGACCTCGGTAACGGCCATCTACACGATCTACCACAGAAGGTTTTGCCCAGGTGCTAATGGCGTCCAACGCTTCCGTGCGCATCGGTGCAGGATGGCTGCTTCCTTGCACATATTGGATAAGGCGTTGTAAATTGTCCGGTTGGCCTACCCGGAGATTGGCATTGATCACTCTTCGGATCAGCGCCTCGTTGGTATAGGAGGTTGTGCCCAGTAAATTAGCGAGCGCGGGCAAAGCATCTTTGATTGACAAATCGTCATTAATTGCGCGGGCGGCTTCCGTTACGACGAACTCATCGGAATCGTCAAGAAAGTGGGCAACACCCGAATCCTCCATGCGCCGTAAGGCGACGACAGCGGCAATACGCAGCGCTCGTGAGGGGCTATTCGCTAACGCGACGATGGGTTCCGGTTTGCCGATCCGTGCCAGTGCCAGCGTACCTGCGTGGCGCAGAAAGGCATCGGCATCGTTATTTGCCTCCAACATGGCAATGATTGGCGAAATGGCGGGTTCGTATTGGATCCGTCCCAGGGCTTCTGCCGCAAAAAAGCGGGCTCGGCTATTGGTATCTTTCAATAACGGCAACAGCTCATTTCCCGCTTCTTTATAGCGGATGTCCCCCAACCACTTGGCAGCTTGGGCTCGTATTTCGGGGTCTGCATCCTTGAGCAGGGGTAGTAGTGAAGTGGCGTATTGTGCGTCCGTTCGTGCCAGTTGACTGATTCCCCAAATGGCATGCACACGTGCCAACTGGTGGTCGGCCTCGGTAAGCGCCTGTTGGAATATTTTGAATCCCTTTTTGCCTCGTTTTACTAGCGCAAATTGGGCCTTTTGCCGGATACGCATGTCGTCATGCCGGAGGAGGTCACCCAGCTCTGTATTGCGCTTTTTGCTGAAGTCCGTAGCTAATAGATTTTTTACTTCTTCGCGGATGGCGGCCCACGCACCGCTTTCATCGTCCATCTTCCAGATACGGCCATAGTTGTGTGTATCCCACCCATCGATCCAATCAGCTACGTATAATGAACCGTCTGGGCCAAAATCGAGGCCAGTGGCCAATACACCGCCCAGAATCTTTTTGTGTTCACCCAATTCAAAGGTAGCGCCCTTGGGCTTCAGCTTGAAACTGTGGATCCCCGAGTTGGACGGACTGCCTACGAATTCGGCAATCAAGAACGTGTTTTTGTATTTGGGACCAAGTGCTGTCCCAGGGTTGTAAACCAGTCCGGTAGGGCCGCTCACAAAATTACTGATGCAGGGCGTAATGTATGCGGCTTGCCCCTCAAAGCGGGGTAGGTACATCTTTTCATCCATCCACACCTTATAGGGGTTGTTGTCGGGATCGCGGTATTTGCCATATTGCCAATTGCTGCGCCAGCCCGCGTCCGATCCGTTAACAATATAAACCAGGCGTTCTTTTTCACCGGGGTGGTCGCCGTCGTTATCTTCGCTGATGATGTTGCCGTATTCGTCAAACACAAATTGATGCGTATTCCGGATACCATAGGCAAAGACTTCAAAATCGCTGCCGTCGGGGTTGGCACGGGCTATGACACCACAGTTTGGGTATTCCCATTTTTTTCCGTCAGGTCCGGTGCCATTAAAACCGATATCGCCGATTTGCCAGTAGAGGCGCCCATCGGGTCCCATTTTTATGCCTGACATGCCGTGGCCGGAAAAACCGACGTGTATCCCATAACCATGTGACAGGGATTTCTTTTCATCCGGGATGCCATCGCCATTTTTATCGATAAGTTTCCATAAGTCAGGAGCAACGGTTATGTATAAGTCATCTCCGTCCGAAAAAACGCCTCCGGCAACGTCTGTCACCTCTTCATGGAAATCATCCACCACCAATTGCGAACGGTCGGCTACACCGTCTCCCGAGCGATCTTCCACTCGGTATACTTTTTCCCGTTCTACGGTGAGGTCGCGCCAATCGTGCGAACCATCGCCATTCAGGTCGGCAAGCCAGGTATTACGGGCACTGTTTTCGGGAGAAAGTTCTTCACGTAAAAATGCCCGTCGGTCTTCTACGGTTTGCAGGCCGATGGAAGGTATTTCCCAATCGCGGTGACCTCGGATATCAAATTCAGAGTGTTTTTGCCGGTCGGTGGTCGTGTAGAACAAGCGGCCGTGGTCGTCTACATCAATGGCGATCGGCGAGATGATCAACGAATCAACCCCCCACAGTTTCAGGGTGAGGCCGCTGTCCAGTTCTGCATTGATTTGATTTCCGATGGTTTCCGCTAACTCGGCGGCACGAGTGGGATCTAATTCCTTGGCAGGTAAAGCGTTTTTCTTGTTTCCACAGCCCCAGAATAAGGCAGCGGCAACCATTGCAATAGCTGTTCTATTCATGAAATTTGCTAATTCAATTGTCGTTTATAAGCGAAAGCGGTAACTGTATGACTAACGTTTTTCAATTAGTGCTGCTAAATATAGGTAGGATTGTGGGAAATAGCCATATGTATCTTCATTTTTGCATAGTCGGACTGGCGGAACATGTGAACGTAAAGCGGTTGAGTTATTCGTTAAGTGGTTTTTTAACAAAATCATAACATCCTGTACCTGATTTGGTTGCATTGCTATACTAACTTAGCTATGTGGAAAACATCGTCGACAGAGAACTGATTGCCCGGATCCGCCGATCGGATGAACATGCATTTTATGCGTTCTGTAATCGGCATTGGAAATCAATATACCTATCGCTGCTGAGCGAAACCGGAGATAAAAATGTAGCCTTCGAACAGGTAAAGGGATTGTTTGCCGAATTCTGGAATAGACGCAGGCATTTGCCTGGACTGTCAACAACGGTCGTGGAATATATCATTGCCAATGGGTTGGGAAGACCGGAGAAAAATCGTATCAATTTGAATTTGGCCGGCTTTATACAAACTGCGATCGCGCAAATCCGGAAACTTCCGGTTTTATGGGGGCTACTTTTCCGCGATAAACATTTAAAGTATAAATGAAAGAGAGAAATGGCCTGAGTTCCGCCGAAGACTCCCAGATGATTCATCAATTGCTTATAGGTCTTCGCTACCATGTCCAAACGCAATACCTGTTGTCATCCCGAAAAGCCAAACAACGCATCGTCGTATGGGTTGCTGTGGCTGCAATGGTGCTGACCTCCATCTTTGCGGTAACAGGGTAAATCAAAAACAGCTATTTATCGCTCCGTTAACACGGGTTTAATATACCCGTATTAACTTTGGGGTGATGAACTTGAAGCGAACAACTCCTGTATTTTTGAATCACCTACCGGACGATTCCCACGTCGTTAAACCCTTACCCCACCCAACTGGAACGTATCCCTACCGATTGAATATCCGGGAGGTACTGGGCGATGTCAGTTGGTTTTTGAAGCAGCGGATGAGTTTTCACATGGTTGGCGATACGGGAAGTTTACGGCATTCGGCATTTCAGGCACGCATCGCATCTGCACTTGCCCAACAGGCCGGTGAACATTCATCTGCTTCCGAAAAGCCGGCCTTCCTATTCCACTTGGGCGACGTCGTTTACAATCATGGTGAAGCCAGTGAATATCCGAAGCAGTTTTTTATGCCGTATGAAGAGTATCCGGCACCGATATTTGCCATTGCTGGGAATCACGATGGGGATATCAATCCAGACAGCACACTTATCTACCAGAGCTTGGATACGTTCATGGATGTTTTCTGTGATACCTATCGGCGTAAGATTATGTTTGCCGCAGGAAGTAAGCGGCTCAGTATGATACAACCGAATGTATATTGGACATTGCAGACACCGCTTGCGCATTTTATCGGGTTATATTCCAATGTTACGAAGCATGGCACAATCACAGCGGAACAGCGTGAATGGTTTATCGAAGAACTGAGGAATGCCGATATGTATCGGCCTGACCAAGCCCTTATTGTATGCCTTCATCATGCACCGTATTCGGCGGATACCAACCACGGATCCAGTCCGGCAATGATTGCGTTTCTGGAAGAGGCCTTTAAAGCGGCCGATGTGAGACCAGATATTGTCTTTAGTGGTCACGTTCATAATTATCAGCGGTTTACCAAAACGTATGAAGATGGAAGCTCGGTTCCCTATATTGTATCGGGGGCCGGAGGTTATGCCAATTTACATCCCATAGCGTCGGTTGCAGACCCGCGGGTTGCAGATCTTGACACGGATAGACATCAGGTACGGTTGGAGAATTTCTGCGACGATCGGTTCGGCTTTCTGCAGATAACTATTGAGAAGAGGGAGAATGGATTGTTGCTGGTGGGTGAATACTATACCATGTACCCGGATATCCGGATGCAAAATCCGCCGAAAGCCACGCTGTTTGAGCGATTTTTTGTACCGATACGCAACAAGGCCTATTCATTTTATTGAGCAGGTAACCATAAGATAGCATAGGGTTAACATTAAGTTGCGACCGGAAATGTTTATTTGCCACTTGTTAGTAGATGGTTAATTAAAATACAAGTTGTTTTGAGAAAATTAATGTTAATTCCTGTCATGCTGGTTTCTGCCAGCGTACTGTATGCGCAATCTACCGTTACGGGTTATGTTTACGATGATGCAAACGGCAATGGCAAGCGCGACCGCCGTGAACAGGGTGTTGCTGGCGTTGCGGTAAGCAACGGAATACAGGTGGCCGCTACCGATGCGGATGGCCGGTATCAATTGCCCATTGGTGATGATAACATCATTTTTGTTATCAAACCGGCGGGGTATACAGTACCCATGGACGAAAATAATCTACCAAAATTCTATTATATTCACAAGCCCAATGGATCGCCTAGGTTGAAATACGGTGGCGTGGAGGCGACAGGACCGCTGCCAAAGTCGGTGGATTTCCCGCTTGTCAAAAAGCAGGAGCCTGTTGAATTTACAGCCTTGATATTTGGCGATCCGCAGCCGTATACCGATGAAGATATGGAAAATTTCAATCGGGCAGTCGTGGGAGAGGTGAAAGGAATCCAGCACATTGCCTTTGGTTTGAGTTTGGGCGACCTGGTGGGCGACAATCTGTCCATGCATAAGCCTTATTTGAAGACCACGGCCCAGATAGGTGTTCCGTGGTATAACTTGATGGGTAATCACGATATGGACTACGATGCTGTGGCTGATTCGTTGGCGGATGAAACGTTTGAAGCCAGCTTCGGTCCGGCTAACTACTCTTTCAACTATGGTAACGCCCATTTTATTATATTGGACGACATTCTTTACCCCGATCCGCGGGACGAGAAAGGATATTGGGGTGGATTTCGCAAATCACAATTGGATTTTGTGGAGAATGACCTCAAATACGTCGATAAGGATAAACTGGTGGTGCTTGCTTTTCATATCCCACTGCTGCACGAAGAGGAAGGCTCGTTCCGCAATGCGGACCGTCAACGGTTGTTTGATTTACTGCGCGAATATCCGAATGTGTTTTCGATGTCGGCACACACCCATCTGCAACGTCAGAATTTCTATGGGGCAGAAGATGGCTGGCACGGTGACAGGCCGTTTCACGAGTACAATGCCGGTACAACCTCTGGCGACTGGTATTCGGGTGAGCTGAACGAACAGGGGGTGCCTGTTTCGACCATGCGCGATGGTACGCCAAAGGGATATGCATTTTTAACGATCAATGACAATCAATACACCGTCGACTACAAGGTGGTTGGCCAACCGAAAGACATTCAGATCAAACTTTTCCATCCAAAGGTTGTGGCGCAGGGCCGGGGTACGCAGTCGGGTATTTTTGCCAACTTCTTCATGGGATATAAAGATGATAAGGTGGAATATCGCATTGATGACGGTGAGTGGAAGCCAATGAACCACATTGAGGCACCCGATCCCGAGTTTGTCAGGCTGCTCTACCGCTGGGATACCACGGAAGCGTTGATGCCGGGACGTCGGCCCTCAAACGCGGTGGTCAGCACACACCTTTGGCGCGGCAACATACCCACCAATCTGCCCGTGGGTGAACACCGGATTGAAGTACGCGCTACGGATTTATTCGGAAGAACCTTTATTCAGCAGAGCTCTTATCGCTTGGCTGATCCGTTGTAACCATGCAAATAATTTAGTTAATAATCAACTTGACGATACGTGCGGCCGATTTCGATCGGTCGCACGTTGTTGTTTGTGTCGGATTAATTGCCGAATTTTGTAACAAGCTGCGAGCGGATAGCAAAGAGAGTCGACATGAAGAAAGACATAAAAACAATAACGGATATTAAATTATTGGTAGATACTTTCTATGCAAGCGTTCAAAAAGATGGGTTGATCGGTCCGATCTTTCATCGCGTAATTCAGGGGCGGTGGCCCGAGCACCTCGACAAAATGTACCGCTTTTGGCAGACGGTTTTGTTGGATGAGCATACCTATTTCGGAGGTCCGTTTCCCCCGCATGCGGAATTGCCGATTAAAAAGGAACATTTCAGTGCTTGGCTCGGCTTGTGGCGCCAAACGGTGGATGATCTTTTTGCGGGCGATAAGGCGGAAGAAGCTAAATGGCGGGCGGAGAAAATGGCAGAAATGTTTCTGTTCAAGATCGAATATTATCGTCAGCATACAGCTAAACCACTGTTATGACACCACTATGGAAAAGATCGGGATAAAACGAATATATGAACCGTATGATTCAAAAGACGGATTCCGTGTATTGGTGGATCGTCTTTGGCCACGGGGTGTGAAACGGGAAGATGCCCGGATAGACCTTTGGCTGAAAGAGATTGCCCCGTCAACGGCACTACGGACCTGGTTCGGCCATGATCCTGCAAAATGGAAGGAGTTCAGACAGCGGTATCGGAAAGAGCTGGGAGAAAACGATGCCGTGGACAAACTAGTTGACCTCCTGAGAGAAAAAGACCCTATAACGTTATTATATGGAGCAAAAGACGAACAACATAATCAGGCGGTGGTACTTGCCGATTTTGTTATGGAATATGGTTCCTGACACCTTGCTCGTCAATGTATCCTTCATGTTCCCAGGTAATCTCCTGGTTTTCATACAGCTTCAAAACCGGTAAAGCGGAAACATCAAGTGTTTTGCATAATTGCTGATTTTCATCCGCATCAATGCGGACGAGCGTAACCTTATCTGCCATCTCGTTGGCTATTTTTTTCAAGTAAGGTTCCATTTTTTTGCAAGGTTCGCACCAATCGGCATAGAAGTCTACCAATACCAATTTGTCGGAATTCAGGAGGGTTTGGTATTGCGCGAAGCTCATCCCGTTTTCTGTGGTAACAGGCGCTGTTTCAGGCAGGTTGTTTGCCCGCCATTCCATCATTCCACCGGCTAATTCAGTAATGTTTTCAAACCCGATTTCTTTTAGACGGTCCGCCGCCGCTTTGCTTCTGCCACCACTTAGGCAATAAACGAATACCGGAGTCGACGGTTCGAATTTGGAAACGTTGCGATCAAAATCACTTCCTTTCCAATCGATATTGACTGCATTTTCCAGGTGTCCTTTCTCAAATTCTTCGGGAGTCCGCACATCCAGAATCAGCGCGTTTTCTGTTTCGCTGATTTTTTCTGAAAAATCGGTAGCAGAAAGGCGGCTTGACTCCTGCTGAGTTTGCCTGCCGGTACAGCCGCCCAGTCCCAAAGCAAGGAGAAAGATTAACGCCAAGTTATTCATGCTGTGCATATTTGTAATTTATGTAATTTACAAATATGCACATTTCTTTGGAATTCTCAGACCCGTAGTGATCCACGGAATCCTCTGGCGGCATAGTAAGACTCAGCACCGTTGTGGTAGATAAAGACTCTTCCGAAGCGGAAATCACCAAAGATGGCACCACCGAGCGCCCGGATATCGGCGGGTGTTTCCACCCAGCTTGACGTCTTGGTATCAAATTTCCCAAGTTGCTGCAATGACCGGTATTGTTCTTCAGTTAAAATGTCTATGCCCATTTCAGCTGCCATGTCCAGTGCGGTGTTTTGGGGTTTATGTTCTTTTCTGAATTCCCAGGCTGCCCGATCGTAGCAGAGGCTTCGACGTCCTTTGGGGCTTTCCGCCGAACAATCGAAAAAAATATACTCGTCTGTTTTCCCATCGTGGCCAACTACGTCGGGTTCACCGCCCGTTACTTCCATTTCATCGAGTGTCCATAGTTTTTCGGGATCAGCTAGTAACTTTGCCTCCACATCGGCCCATTGAACACCTTTATGGCGGTTCATGTTTTTCTCAAAACGGGTTTTCAGCGTATCGAGTAGCTCTTCACGTTGTTCGGGTAGCAGTTCTTTTTTGTCGTTCGTCATTTGAATAGGAGTTTGTTTGTTAAGCGATAGCGTCTATCTTTCTGGTTGCGGGTCTGAAGTACCAGGATAGGATGGTTAAGACGAGCAATAAGGTCGGTCCGAAGAGCTCTTTCGCACCATTCCCGGCGACTAAATGAGAAAAAATGGCGCCGGACATGGCAAAGAAGAAGCCGGCGTATGCCCACTCCTTAAGCAATGGGAATCTGGGGATAAGTATGGCTATCACACCCAAAAATTTCCAGATTCCAAGAAGGGTAAGTATGTAGGCAGGGTATCCCAGCTGTGTGATGTTTTCTACTTCTTCTTTTAGTTTGATTAACTGGACGATTCCAGTCGAGAGCATTCCCAGTGAAAGCCATGCGGTGGCAATCCAATAGATGATTTTAGTGCGTTTTGTCATGATAAGTTAGTTTAATTGGGCTACAACTTCCTGTAGCCGGTTATGTGCCATATTGATGCCTTGTGCAAAAGGTAGTTGGAGCAACTGATCTCTATCTGCCACAGACCTGAATACAATATGCATCGTGAGTTTGCTGGTATCGCTTGTAAGTTCTTCAAACTCCAAGAATTCAAGCTGCGTGGCAAAGGGGGTATTGTCCATTTCAAAAGTCCGTGTGATTTTTTGATTCGGTACTACATCATGGATAACTCCGTTGGATTGAAATACAACATTTCCCTGTGCATCGCTGGTTTCGAATCGCCAGCTGCCATGTTTTCTGTTTTCCAGTTTCAGCACTTTCGTTCCCATCCATTGTTCGACGATTTCAGGTACTACATACGCTTTGAAAAGCAACGCTACAGGTAAATCAAATTCCCGGGTTATCAGCAATTCCTGCTTTCCTTCTTCGGCGTGTATTTTTGTTTTTCGTTCCATACTTATTGTTCTGATTGGTGTTTTTTCATTACTGCTTCCAGTTTATTGAACCGGTCATCCCATAAGTTTCGGAAGGGTTCAATGAAATCCGCAATTGCTTTCATTTTTTTTGGGTTTAACTGATAATAAATCTCCCGGCCGTTTTGCTCTTGCCGGAGTATTTCACATTCCGTGAGGATTTGTATGTGCTTGGAGATGGTTTGTCTGGAAGACGTGAAATTTTCGGCAATTGCGCTGGGTGTCATGGCTTGGAGCGCAACCAAGGTAATAATTGCTCTCCGGGTGGGATCGGCGATGGCTTGAAATACATCTCTTCGTAATTCCATTGTGCAGTTATTTGACTGCAAATATATATGCAGTTATTTAACTGCGCAAATTTTTTTTGTTTTTTTTAAGATGATGCATTGGAGAGGTTCCGAACGAGCAGTTAGCAACTGTTTGGTTAGTTTATCTGTATTTTTAAAAGTACTTTTTTTTTCAAAGTTAAATAGAAGTTTTAAATTTGTGAGTGTTGGAGGAAATTATTTCGGAAGTATATGGCCCATTTTGTAGACAAGGATTCGATCGTACGCAGAATATGGGGAAGTGGCGATACCATTCTGATGATTTTTGCCGGTGCAGCAGCTGAGTTTGCGTTGAACAAAGCCGTCGACTGGCTTTATTTTACGGGACGCCTTCCTTCTGATCCACTTAAACGTTTGTTTTCGACCGTTTTTTACGCGCGCCAAATTGTATTTGCTGAGCGGGAAAAGGCCTTACTTGCCATTGATAAGATTTCGGGCATTCATAGGGAGGTCGAGAGGCAACGCGGAAGGAATATTCCGGATTGGGCTTACCGAGATGTGCTATTTATGTTGATTGATTACTCCATCCGAGCGTATGAGCTGTTGGAAAGAAAATTAAGTCGGAATGAAAAAGAGGAAGTATTCAACGTTTTTTACCGCGTAGGATTACGCATGCAGCTTCAAGGCCTGCCTTTAGATTATCAGCAATGGCTAGCTATGCGGGCTTCTGGTTTGCATGAAAACCTATTAAACGGTCCGTTCACTAAAGATCTTTATCAGCAGTATCGAAAACATTTGGGATGGTTCAGGTTTTTGATCCTAAAACAAATGCAAACGCTCTTGGTGCCCGGAAACGTAAACGTACTGTTAGGACTTGGGAAGAGCGCATTTGCAGCGGGCCTACTGAATGTATACAAGTTTAGTGCCGTATTCCGGATGAAAACCCTGCTGAAAAATGCGATATTACCCCCGGCGTATAAAAAGGAGATCGCAGCATTGGATCGTTTTTTCAATAGCTGACAATAAGATTGAAATAATTTATCAGACCTGGTAAGTGGCTTGGCTGTTGAAATAGCATGTAACTTCTGGGAAAATTTTAATCTAATTGTTATGACCGCCATAGGAAAAACAAGATGGATAACGGACACGCTGTTGATTATTGTCTGCTTGGTATTACCCCATACAGGGATATTCCCCATGTTTACCTACGTTCTGGTGATATTGCCGTTGATTTGGGGATATTTAAAATTTTATGGAGAAAACTTCTCATCTATCGGATTTAGGTTCAAGGACCTTACGCTGAATTCATTTTTGGTAGGAGGAAGTATCGGAATTGCGTACGGCTTTTTTTCGCTATGGATCGCTGCTCCACTTCTTTCGCTGCTGGGATTTGCGCCACCTAACCTTACTGATTTTGATTTTGTGAGAGGTAATATCATCAGCCTGCTGTGCTTAATTGCGGTAGCTGGAATATTAGTGATTCCGTATGAGGAGATTGTTTTCAGAGGTTTTATTTTCACCCGTCTCAGAGTAATGTTTGCTGGCAGCAAATGGCCCTTTTGGACCTCCGGATTATTACTGAGTGCATTGTTTTCAATGTATCATTATCAGGAAGGGTGGGGTGCGATGCTAAGTATTTTTGTTGGCGCTGTTTTCTCCGTATGGATGTATAGCGTCTTCAATGGAAATCTATGGTACTTAATTTTCTTCCATATTCTATACGATGTAGTGATGCTTTCTGCCATCTATTTAAATTACATATGACTCCGTCAAGAAGCATCGTTAAGAAACGTAACGATTAAGCTTATTTGTCGTCAAACAGCAGACATGATTTGCGAAACAAAGCGATTTAGCATTTGATAGACGCCACAAAAATAATAGCTGATAACGATCTGGAATTGTTCGTTAAGGAAATTTTTGTTCTCGAAGAACCGACTGCTTCCCGAGACACTACGCTTACTTTTTTTGCGGATGGTTATCCGGGAGTCGTATACCTGCAGTTCGAAAAGGGATTTCTACTTCCCCGGAAGAAAATACTCAGCCCATTTTTTCTATACGGCCAGATGATCGCACCTTACGAGCTTTCAATCAGAACACCCTACTTAATGATTGTCTTTCAGCTATATCCTTCCGCCGCCAAATTGTTATTTGATATCGATACCAAGAAACTGAATGATGATTGTGCCGACCTTTCAAAGATCAAAGGGGTAGCAATCGAGAACCCATTAGGCGCGCTAACCACTCCTTCTGCAATAAAGCTGAAAACAGAGAACATCGCCAAATTCCTTTCTGAACTTGCCCGGGAAAAGGGAATGGAAGAATACCGGAAAATAGAGCAGGCCATTCAAATGATCCAGGACCATAAGGGGTTGATCGCCGTAAATGAACTGGCAAGTCGCCTGAATACCACGGAAAGAACGTTGCGAAGAAAGTTCAATCATTACGTTGGGATATCGCCGAAAAAATTTGCAAAGATCACACAATTCCAAACCTCGTTGGATCAGATTGCCACGGGAGGCTATTCGAAACTGACCGATGTAGTCTACGAAAACGGTTATGCCGACCAATCGCATTTTATACGGAACATCCGGAAATTCACAGGGAAAAAACCCTCGCAGCTAAAAAAATCACAATAGGCGCTTTGTCCGATTTGTTCAATTTCTGGCTTTACCGACCCTATATTTTTGTCGATAGTTTTTTAAATAGAAAAAGCAAAGATGATGGCAAACGAAATTTTGGTATTGGGTGCAACGGGGAAAATCGGGAAACGGGCGGCAGGCAAACTCCAAAAAATGGGAATTCCGGTCCGGGCTGGCTCCAGGAATGGAAACCCTCCTTTTGACTGGGACAAACCGGGGAAAGCCAGTCAAGTCGGGGTTTGGAACAGCTAAAATCAACAACGATGGCTTTTTATCAGCTTGTTCAAATCGTAGTGGTATTGCTGACGGGTTTGGTAGCGGGATTATTTTACAGCTATGCCTGTTCCGTAACGGGAGCGTTGGGTAAACTGCCCGACAGGGAATACGTAATGACGTTCCAGTCGATTAACACCGCCATATTGAACGCCTGGTTTTTTGTGAGTTTTATGGGTAGCCTGATGGTTCTGCCGCTGGCCACCTGGCTTTCCTATCGGGCAGCGGTTCATTTTTCATTTTGGTTATTGCTGTCGGCTACCGCCGTATATATTGTGGGGGTGTTTGGGGTAACCATATTGGGGAATGTGCCTTTAAATAATATGCTGGAGCGTTTTAATATGGATACCGCTACTCCGCAAGAGCTATCTTCGTTGAGGGAACGGTTTGAGCGTCCTTGGAACCAATTGAATTTAATCCGTACGATAGCGGCAATTCTCAGCTTTTTACTGACGATTTTGTCCCTTAAGTTAAAAACGTAAAAAAATAATTCATCAATAACAAAAACAATAGAACATGAACGCAACAAAGATTACAGTGGAAACCACGGTAAAAGCACCGGTGGAAAAAGTATGGGAACGGTATACTTCCCCGGAACATATTGTAAAATGGAACAATGCTTCAGACGATTGGCATACCACAAAAGCGGAAAATGATGTGCGAGCCGGCGGCAAATTCCTTTCGAGAATGGAGGCCAAGGATGGTAGCTTCGGTTTTGACTTTGAAGGTGTATACGATGACGTAAAGGTAAACGAACGCATTGCCTATACCATGACCGATGGAAGAAAGGCCGAAATCATCTTTACGGGTGAAAATAGCGACACCAAAATGACCGTAACGTTTGATGCCGAAAATGAAAACCCAATTGAAATGCAACGGGAAGGATGGCAGGCAATTCTGGATAGTTTTAAGAAATATACCGAAGCAAGCTGACAAAGAAACCATAAAACGTATCGCGATGAGGACAATAACCTTAGGCATGTTAGCCATATTATGGTGTTCGTTCTGTTTTTCTAAAATGATAGACGAGATGAAACTGGACAGCGTCTATGTTTGCGGCCATAGCGACGGAGGAAAGGCGGCAAAAGGAGAGGTATAATTGTTAGGTTCTTAAAATTTTTTCCATTTTTCGTCCTTTGGCTAGTTCGTCCACCAACTTGTCTAAATATCTTGCTTGTTTGGTCAACGGATTTTCAATTTCTTCTATTCTGTAACCACAAATTACACCTGTTATTAGTTGTGCCTTTGGGTTTAATTTTGCTCGTTGAAAAAACGTTTCAAACGTTACTTTTTCGTCAATGAGTTTTTGCAATTTTTTCTCATCAAATCCTGTCAGCCATTCAATCACTTGGTGCAATTCTTTAACGGTTCTACCTTTGCTTTCTACTTTTGTTACATAATGCGGATACACCGATGAGAAAGTCATTTTTGCAATGCGTTCATTATGTTTGTCAGTTATTTGCATTTCTGTTCTTGTATTAAATGAGTGAATTTTATTGTTACATACTTGTTTGTGTATGCTGTTTCTTTCTTAAAATCAAAGCACTTACCAGTGCAACCACTAAACCGATGGGTAGCACTTCGGAATAAGTAATCAAAATTACAAAAAGTGGGCTTTTGTACATTTCTTTGAAGTTTGCCATTTCTTTTGTTTTGGCTGTGCCGTTGGTGTACCTGCTCAGATTAATAAGTTCGCGTGTAATTTTTCTACCTCTGTTTATCCATTTTCTGTAAGAATTGACATGAACCTATATCTTTTTTCACTCGTAGCAGTTATCTGGCAAATGACCGTTAACTCCCAAATATACGCAATAATCTTTTGCATTGACGGAGACACATGGTTTGCGGCATAGTCAGGTTACACATTTGTTCGAATATGGCGTCATTTCGTACTACTGAAAATGGATTAAGTACGACAATTAAAAAGCGTCTCATGGTAGACAATTAGTATCCGATACATGGATGGGGCTTACTTGGTCTCCCGATTTTAATACTGGGGAATCATTTTATATTTGTTTATAAACTATTCGCATATCCTTATGAAGAGAAACTTATTGAATAACCTTAACCATGTATTTGGAGAATTGGTGAATGCCGGAATACTTACACTGATCAAAGATGGACGGGAAGTGTTTTCTTTGAAAAACACGAAAGAGAAGACCTTACTCCAGTACTTTAGCCATCGTATTGAAATAACGGCAGGATGCCCATAGCCTTTTATTTCCGATGACATAGAAGCGCTTCTTGGCTCTGGTCAATGCGACATTCAACATATTTGGCTTCTGGGAAGCCCAGTTTCTCGCCCCGGCAGATTTGGGGTCACTCCCCAGTACCAGAAAAACAACATCGGCCTCTTTGCCTTGAAATTTGTGAATAGTTCCGGAAGCCACTTTCTTTTGACCTTTCAACTGCTCACTACAGTACGAAGCAATGGATTTGAACGGGGAAATTACGTAAATATTACCAGCATAACCCGTCCTTCGCAATTCAGAAATCTTTTGGATCAAAAAGTCGATTTCTTCTTTCACCACGTGCCTGTTGATAAGCGTAGGCTCGGTATTAATATCAAACCAGCACGATGTCCCAATAAATGGTTCGTCGGAGTTGGCGTTGATAGCTTTTACCATTTGGTTGCCATAGGCAATTTCATTGGCAATGGAAAACATAGGATCGTCACAACGTCTATGGGTTCTCAGCGGGAAACCTGTCCATATTTTCTCATCTTGGTCTCCAACATCCATGTATGTTCCTGATAAGGATACCCTATCTGCCAATTGCTGCACGGATACCCGATAGGGCGACCAATCCACCTTGACAGTATACTCATTTCTGAGCTTTGAAACCAATTTCTCGGGGATGGTAACCACGGGTTCTACCTGTAACGGATCTCCAACGATAACGCATCGTTTGGCACGGTGTATCAATCCGGCCGCCGACTGTGGGGTCGCTTGGCCTGCCTCGTCGATAAGCAGCCAGCCGATCTGCTGTTTGCTCGTCTGGGGGAAAAGCCTGCTTACCGATGCTAGTGTGGTGGACACGACCGGCACGCAAAGGAAAAAGGTGTCCCACAGGTTTTGAGCGATAGTTTTATCTACTTTGACCCATCCAGCTGTCATCTCAAAATAGGCGATCAGGTTGTTCCTGATTTTTTTGGCATTTACAAGAATGGCAGCACGGTGCAACTGCAGTGCGGCGATGAATATATCACTTCTTAACTTGGCAATTTTCGGTGAATGGTAGGGATTAAGAAGATGGACCTCAGACAGATCGCTTTGATGGAAATCGATATTAACCAAGTTTTTGGCAGCTATCCCATATTTTTCAGTTAATGTTGTTGCTAAGCTTTCATATTCGGCAAAAAAGGACGCTAACTTGGATAACGAAGCACGACACTCCCTTTGCCTTAATTGCAGAGAGTGGATGGTCTTATTGTTTTCATCAAGTTCCTTTCTGATCTTCGCTAGCTCAGCATTTACGCGCTGCAATCCTGTCAGTATTTTTTCCGCTTCAGCGTCCCATTTCTGAAAACTGCCTGTCTTAAAAAGCTTTTGAATAAAGAAAAAAGAAGGTTTGCGTTGGTTATGCAGATGTGACAAGGATAACGTCCGGTCGGCATCGTTTTTTGTTCGCTCTTCTTTTTCAGCGATACACTGTCTTTCTGTTGATAGCCGGGACAGCTTTTCTGTTAGTTCTCTCCGTTCATACTCGAGTCTTGATTTTTTCTTTTTGCGCTCGATATACAAAGGCAGTTGCCCATGAAACGAGTCGGCAGCTTTCCTAAACTTGCCAAACTCATTGAACAAAGACTGGAAGGTTTGATTGTATTGCTCGAATAATTCGCAGTATCTGTCTACGTCATCATTTTCAGCGTCCTTGTAAACCGAGTGCAGCAAATCATTGAACCCAAGGGTATCTTTATCCCTGTCGGATTGCCAGAATGCTTTTTTGAACGTATTCCTGTTTTTGGAATTTCCTAATGCTGCAGCCAATACACCCCAGCTTTCTTCGTCGATAATAGTCCCTGCACATTCCGAAAAATAATCGGCCTCCGGAAATATCGATACATCAATCTTGCTCTTGAGCGGAAGTTCCTTGCTGATATTCTCTACGGCAGCGTTGTTGTTGCTGGCAACGACAATACCGAAGTTTCTTTTTAACGCAGGGGCAAGGTTATACGTATATTGGGTATAGCCGGATTCCTTTTCAATTTTTATATACCCCTTTCCAAATAGATCATTACACCCTAGCCCTGAAATTGCCTTCGCTCGGTCAACGATAATCTCTGCAATGACATCGAGCAGCAACGTGGTTTTACCAGTGCCCGGTGGGCCGTTTACACCCTGCAATCCCTCACCGTTCCGTAAGTTTGCAAAAATGGTATTAACGGCACCGACCTGGGCAGAATAGAGGCCATATTCGATGTTGGATGGCCACCGACCCGATGTCATTAGGTTGGGAGCTATCGTTTCAAGAAGTAGCTGTTTGTTTTGGATCAAATCCTTTCGCTGCTTCTTCGAAGGTTTTAAAGTGAGGTAGCTTTGAAGGGCAATCCCAAGTTTTTTTTCTTCAAGGGAAGACAGGTAGTTCAAATCATCCAGATAGAAACTGTTCAGAAATCCCGAATTAGGCTCACTGTCTTTGGGTACCTCTTCCATCAAAACAAAAATCCTGATATCGTCCTTCCACCAAGGATTGTGTTCTTTTAAATATCTTACCTCTCTTTTCAGGTGTTCGTGGTAAACAATTTCTCCTCTCGTTGTTTCTTCAATATCTTCTTCGGAAATTCCCCGTGGAATATTGTATCGTTCCAAAAAATCTTCCCGTGCCTGACCTAAAGCTTCGGCCACAGAAGAAAGTTCTTTTTCCTTTTCCAGGGCATGGATGCCAAAGGTATAGCTTGCGGCAACATAGCTGTCTTGTTGAGGACAGCCTTCTTCGTCCAGTATCAATGCAGAAAAACAGCTATGTCCCCGTGCTGGTTCCTCCCAATCATTGGTAATGTCCGCTTTCAGTAAGGTATTGAGATGGTCAATGATCTGTTTCTTTTCAATCTTTCCAAAGATCAGCGTATAGCGCCACTTATAGTGTTTTTTTGCAGGGCGATGTTGTTCCAACCACGGTAATTGGTCGCCGCTTGCCAAAAGTGAAGCATCTTCATTAAAATCGGGAAGATCAAAGATTTCAACATCCCTCCAAAACTGTAAAATAGCTTGTTGTTTCAATTTTTATTCTTCTAAATCGGCCAAACCTCCAATTTATTAGCGTAAGACTTACTTTTAACAAATATATAATAAAGCCACACAACATGGCAACGATTAAATACCCATCCCAATGAGAAATCGAACTTGGAAAAATGCCGTGAAGACACCTGAAGCGAGTTTTTTAGGCAGTCTTACACGATAGCTGAAGGATTGTGGTCACAAAACCGAATGCCAAATGACTGGATGGTAACAGGATGGTTCACAGATTTTTATTGGCATAAAAAAAGGAGATAATCCATTATATGGAATCTCCTTAAGTAGCCCGTAGGGGAATCGAACCCCTGTTTCAAGAATGAAAATCTTGCGTCCTAACCCCTAGACGAACGGGCCTTTTTTATTAATCCGAACCACAGCCCTCTGTTTTTCGGTCTGCAAAGATAGGAGTATTTCCGTTCGTTGCAAGAAATTTTTTACAGAAATTGTAAGTAATCATTAAATAGTTGCCGAACCACAAAAAATGCCTCATCATGAATTACCTGCTACCCCATGCCGCTGCTGGTTGGATGATCTCTAATCACACTGTATCCAACATGCTGCAACCAGGCATCAATAAAGGCTGCTACGCTTCATTAGGGGTATAAAGGGCGAATTGCCCGAAAGTCGATCTCTTTGCGCAGGATTTATCGTTTATCTACACTGTATTTGCCGGGACCTATAAACGCAAAGCCTAAAAAGACAATCCCCATCTCAATGGCATGCGATGCACCCTTTAAGCCATCTCCGGCACCCAAATGGTGTAAGGAAGCAATGAGCATGGTAAACGCCATGGTTAACGCCACAGGTCTAAAAAAGAAGCCGATGAGAAAGAACAATCCCCCCAAGGTCTCCGCAAGGGCTGCCAGCAATCCCCAAACCAATGGTAAAAAGGTAATGCCAATCTCTCCCATGGCGCCGCCGACTCCTTCCCATAGTTTGGGTCCACCCAATAACTTGGGATACCCGTGCATAATGAACATCACACCCAAGCCGATCCGGACAAGTAGCACACCTGTGTTTTTAAAATTGCTCCATGACGATAGTGCAGCCATATTGTTTTTTATTTTGAATGATAACGATGAAACGTGAATTTATTCTTCCTGTTATTTTATTACGCGCAAATTGACTTATCTTTGCGCAAAGATGCAAACGGCGGGATTCATTTTTCTGTAAAATTGAATCCGTTACCTACTAAATAACAACAATACATTGAGTAACACTACTTTTCCTTTCAAACGTTATACGATTACGTCGGCATTGCCTTATGCCAACGGTCCACTGCATATCGGACACCTTGCAGGTGCCTACATTCCCGGAGACATCTACGTACGCTTTCTGCGCCTTAATGAAAAGAATGTGGTATACGTCTGCGGTTCGGATGAACATGGCGCCGCTATTACCATTAAAGCGAAGAAGGAGGGGACAACCCCTCAGGCCATCATCGATAAATACCACACCCAAATCAAAAATAGCTTCGAGCAATTCGGGATTTCCTTTGATATCTACCACCGCACTTCGGAGAAAATACATCACGAGCTTTCGCAGGAGTTTTTTCTGAATCTCTACGAGAAAGGGGAGTTTATCGAACAGGTGACCGAGCAATATTATGACGAGGAATTCCATCAGTTCCTGGCGGATCGGTACATCACGGGCACCTGTCCCAATTGTAAAAATGACGGCGCATACGGCGACCAATGCGAGAAGTGTGGTACCTCTCTTAATCCAACCGATCTGATCAATCCCATTTCCACACTTAGCGGCAAGCCGCCGGTACTTCGGGAAACCAAGCACTGGTATCTGCCACTGGACAAATACCAGCCCTGGCTCGAAAAGTGGCTGTTGGAGGGAAAAAAAGACGTCCTGAAGCCAAACGTATACGGACAATGCCGTTCGTGGCTCAAATCCGGATTACAGCCCCGTTCCATGACACGCGATCTGGATTGGGGCGTAGATGTACCGCTGGAGGAAGCCCAAGGCAAAAAATTATATGTATGGCTCGACGCTCCGATCGGTTACATCTCCGCGACAAAGCAATGGGCGTTGGACACCGGGAATGATTGGGAGAAGTATTGGAAAAAACAGCCGGATCCAGCGGATGATGCATGCTTGATTCACTTCATCGGGAAGGATAACATCGTGTTCCATTGCATTACGTTTCCGAGTATCCTGCATGCGCATGGCGAATACATATTGCCGGAAAATATACCCGCAAATGAGTTTCTGAACCTCGAAGGGGATAAGCTCTCTACATCGCGCAATCACGCGGTATGGTTGCACGAGTATTTGGAAGAATTTCCGGGTAAACAGGATGAATTGCGTTACGTGCTGACATCGATCCTGCCCGAGACATCGGATAGCGAATTTACCTGGAAAGACTTCCAGGCACGCGTGAATAATGAGCTAGTGGCTATTTTTGGTAATTTTGTAAACCGTGTACTGGTGTTGTCGCACAAGTATTTCGATGGCAAAGTAATGCCGGCTGGTGACTTGACGGATACCGATCGGCTAATTTTCTCAGAATTGGAACGTTACCCCAAACACATTGCTGGCTCAATTACTCAATTCCGTTTTCGCGAAGCATTGGCGCAGTTTATGAATGTAGCGCGCCTTGGCAACAAGTATTTAGCCGATTCTGAACCCTGGAAACTCATCAAAACCGATGAAGAGCGGGTGAAAACTGTTTTAAACGTGAGTTTGCAATTAGCAGCCAATTTGGCAATTATGGCACAACCATTTTTGCCGCGTACTGCGCAACGTATGTTTGATATGTTTAATTTTTCCGAGCGCGGTTGGCGGGATGCCGGGAGTAATACCCTGTTGCCGGCGGGACATCAGCTGGGACAAGCACAACTGCTATTTGAAAAAATAACCGACGAACAGGTGAATGCTCAGCTGGCAAAACTTAGCCAGGCAAAGGAAACCAACGCAAAACTCACCAAGGAATTGCCCAAAGCGAAAAGTAACATCGTTTTTGAGGATTTCGTAAAAATGGACATCCGTTCGGGGAAAATTCTTGCGGCAGAGAAAGTAGCCAAGACTAAAAAATTGCTTAAGTTGACGATCGATACCGGCATCGACAAACGTACCGTTGTGTCGGGTATTGCAGAGTTTTTCAACCCCGAAGAGATCGTTGGAAAACAGGTATCCATCTTGGTAAATCTTGAGCCACGTGAAATCAAGGGCATTCTGTCGCAGGGCATGATCTTAATGGTGGAAGATGCCGACGGCCGTTTGGATTTTGTGGCTCCTCACACCTCAGTGCAAACGGGAAGCGTAATCCGGTAATCGGGGTTATTAGGTCATTAATGCGATAACTTCTTTGGCGGTTTTTACGTCGTGCACACGAAGGATTTGCACGCCCTTCGTCAGGAGGAGTGTGTTGAGTACTGTGGTGCCATTTAACGCTTCTTCCGGGGTTATGCCTAGCTTTTTATAGATCATTGACTTGCGGGATACGGCACCGAGGATGGGTAATCCATGAACATGGAGCTCTTCCAGCCGGTTGAGTAGGTCGTAGTTTTGCTGCAATGTTTTGGCAAAGCCAAAGCCGGGATCCAGGATGATATCCCTAACACCCAGTTGCCGTAGCGCTGCTATTTGTGTTCCGAAGAATAGCGTAATGTCTTGTACCGGATCTACGTAGTTTGTTAGCTGTTGCATGGTGTCAGGTGTACCCCGCATATGCATGAGGACATAAGGCACTTGTAATTCCGCAACTGTGGCGAACATTTGTCCATCCAATGTGCCGCCGGAAATATCGTTGATGATATGTGCCCCTGCTTCAATGCAGGCACGCGCCACTTCGGCGCGGAAGGTATCTATGGACAGGATGCTTGCTGGGAATCGGCGGGTAACAGCCTCAATCACCGGGAGGAGTCGGGTTCGCTCTTCATCTGCCGTTACATCTGCAGCGCCGGGACGGGAAGAATACGCTCCGATGTCAAGGATATCGGCACCTGCCGTAAGTAATTTTTCAGCATGTATTAATGCCGCCTCCGTCGAGTTATATCGCCCGCCGTCGTAAAAGGAATCCGGTGTAATGTTCAAGATACCCATTACTTTTGGCGAGGAGAGATCAATCAGTTTGCCACCTGCATTCATCTTAGTTGATCACCCGTTATGATCTTACGCAAACATACATAAAACTTTTTCCTATTCGTTATCTGCGGAGAAACGAGAACTTACCTCCCGGTTCCAGCTTCATCACCATGGAAGCCTGTTTTTCCCGATCATCATCCTGACCATAGCTCGCTACATAGTCCACACCATTGATGATTTCCTGGGATATTTCTGAGAAATTTTTCGGGGCATGTTGCCCACTGAGATTTGCCGACGTAGATACCAACGGTTTACGGAAGCGTTGGAGCAAGGGGCTGCAAAAAGGATGATTCACGATCCGAATCCCGATGCTGCCATCCTCCGCGATTAAGTTTGAAGCCAAGTTTTTGGCTCCCGAATACACAATCGTAAGCGGACGTTCGGTATATTCGATGAGTTGGTAGGCGATTTCAGGTACTTCATCCACATAACCCGGCAGCTTATTCTCGTTATCCAACAATACGATCAAGCTTTTGCGTTGATCACGCCCTTTAAGCTGATATACGCGCTCCACAGCGGCCGGATTGGTGGCATCGCAACCGACACCCCATATCGTATCCGTAGGGTAGAGGATCAGCCCTCCCGCACGCAACACATCAAGTGCTCTGTTGATGTCAGATACAGGGATGCTATTGGACATAATCGATAAATATCCGTCAAATGTGTTATCCACATTCCCTCATTAAACTGCTACACTGTGCTCCCGTAAGGCATCGTTGAGCGAGGTCTTTTTGTCGGTCGACTCCTTGCGTTTGCCGATGATCAATGCGCAGGGTACTTGGTATTCGCCCGCGGCGAATTTTTTGGTGTAAGACCCCGGAATAACCACCGATCGTGCCGGTACAATACCTTTGTATTCTATGGGTTCGGGACCGCTTACGTCGATGATTTTGGTCGAAGCAGTAAGCACTACATTGGCACCTAGTACGGCTTCGGTTTCTACGTGCACGCCTTCGACGACGATGGCACGCGATCCGACAAATACGTTATCTTCAATAATCACAGGAGCGGCTTGTACAGGTTCCAAGACGCCACCAATGCCCACACCACCACTAAGGTGTACATTTTTGCCGATTTGTGCACAGGAGCCTACGGTTGCCCATGTGTCGACCATGGTGCCTTCATCTACATAGGCGCCGATATTCACATAAGAAGGCATCATAATAACCCCTTTTGCCAAATACGCCCCATAACGTGCGATTCCGTGCGGAACTACGCGCACACCCAGTTCCTTGTAATTGGTCTTGAGCTGCATCTTATCATGGAAAACAAAAGGCCCTGTTTCGATAACTGCCATCTGACGGATGGGGAAATACAGGATAACCGCCTTTTTTATCCAATCGTTGACATGCCAGCGCGATCCAATGGGTTCCGCCACCCGCAATTCACCCCGATCCAATTGCTGGATGACGGTCTCGATGGCTTCTTGGTACTCTTTGTATTCCAAAAATTGCCGATTTTCCCAGGCATCTTCAATCAGTTTCTTCAATTCTTTGATCATAATGAATAGCGTAACAGACTTTATAGGCTGCAAAGAAAGCAAATTATAATGACTTCACCTTTTTTATTCCTATTTTTCCTTGCGAAGTCGTCCGTTAACAGCACCGAGCAAGCTCATCAACCCGCGTTTATATACGATGCAGTTTATTGCATATAAACGCGGATTTATCTAAGTTTGTCTCATGGCTGAGATTGAAAAGCTACGCGTGGATAAGTACCTTTGGGCTATCCGGATCTTCAAAACACGAAGTTTGGCAACAGACGCTTGCAAAGCTGGCCGGGTGAAATTCAATGGTCAGAATGTCAAGCCATCCCATGTGGTGAAAATTGGCGACACCTACCACATACAGAAGGGGGTGGAAAAGAAAGTAGTGGAGGTAACAGCACTGCTGGATAAGCGGGTGGACGCAAAAACGGCGGCCAACTTTTATCAGGATCGCACACCCTTGGAGGAAACCTATGGATATAAGGCTATGTACCATGCGCCGATGCTGAAGCGGGATCGCGGAGCAGGTCGCCCGACGAAAAAGGACCGCCGGGAAATTGATGAACTGAAAAATGACGGGTGGGATAAAGACTAAGGGATATTGAATTTCTGCGCCTCGATATTTACCAGCGCTGCGGCAATGGGGTAGCTAATGTTGTGGGTCGTATCGTCTGTAGTAAAGCGTGTAGGCAGAACCAATCCTCCTCCAATGTCCTTGAATCCGCTGACAGCAAATCGATTTTGATCCTGATGTGATAGCCATTGTTGGACCCGTCCGGTTTGAGCATCTACATACAGCTGACCGTCAACGGTAGCTTCAAAACTTGTTTTATGGTTTTTAATGTCCACTACGGTGAAGCGTTGGGATCCGATCAGTTTCTCGCCGGTTACTGTCAGGGAAACACGATCGCCCTCCAGCACGGTGGGTAAGAAAAGCAGGTAAGCATCCCGTTCAAATTCCGCTGAAGCCTCTTTAATTACGTCTGCTGAAGTCTTGGGATTTGACAGTTTCTCACCGTTAATGTACACAGTACCTTTGTGGGTTTTGATATTAAACAATGCGATAACCGATTCGTCGTCCGTGGTAACTCCCTCAAAGCGGCAATAGCCATCTTGTTTATCCCAAAGGTACGTCCGTTCTCCTTGTGTAAAAGACGAATTGCCTCCACCGATACAGCTAAACATAAAGTAACGGGCATTTTGCCAATTTTCTTTTCCGCCGATTGCTTCCCAGAGTTTATTGGCAAGGCCGGTTTGGGAGCCTTGGCCGAATGCCGTTGCAATACCGCCAAGAAGCATGAAGAAGAGGTTCAGTTTGAGTTTGGTGAAATTGTGCATCATCTCTTTAACTCTTTTTTTCAAATAGCTTGCTAGCTATGTTGAAAACGCAAAAAACACGAATGATAGCAATATAATATTCAAACAATGGTAACAACTACCGGACTCGTTTTGTTTTAGGATATGAATTATAGGCTGGGCAGGTTTTTCTTGAACAGGACTGTAACGATAACGAAGCCACTATAGTCAGTATAACACAAACAATTAACGTCCTTTTCATCGTATTTAGCTTATTAAGTCAGCGAATACCATAAAATTGGTACCGAATTCCCCTTTTTTATATACCTACACAAGATCAAATCAAGTAGCACTTAATGCCGCCATCTGAATCGCCGTAATTGCTGCCTCCACACCCTTATTGCCATGCCTTCCACCGGCTCTATCCAATGCCTGCTGGAGGTTGTCTGTCGTTAAAACGCCAAAAATAACGGGTTTATTGTGTTTCAAAGCCACGTGGGTAATTCCGTGAGCTACGGCACTGCAGATGTAGTCGAAATGTTTGGTTTCCCCTTGGATTACACAGCCTAGACAAATTACCGCATCCAGCGACGTATCGCGGAGTAGCATATCTGCACCACTGGTCAATTCATAACTGCCGGGCACCTGAATGATTTTAATGGCGTGTTCGTGTGCACCATGTGTTGTCAACGCGTCGAACGCCCCCTCTAACAAAGGACCTGTTACCTCGGCGTTCCACTGCGATACCACAATGCCAAACCGGTATGGACTTGCCGAAGCAACCTCCATATGGGAGAAATCGGATAGATTTTTGTTCTGGGTTGCCATTATAGCCGTGCTTCAGCCCGTGCAATGTAGCTTTCTATAGCCGTAGCTTCCTGACTTTCGGGGAAATCGGACTGAATGCGTTTATAGGTTTCCAATGCTTGCTTAAAGTCGTTTTGCGCTTCGTATACCAATCCCAGTTTTTTAAGAAGCAGCGGAGAAGTAAATGTATTCGAGTTTTTTTCTGCTGCTTTTTTGTAATAGGAAGCTGCTTTCTTGTAATCTTTGAGTTCGGAATATGCATCTCCCAATAGGCCAATAACTAAGGGGTCGAGCACCACGCTACCTGTATTGGTGTATTTCTCCAATGCATTCGCAGCCTCTTGGTACTTGCCTTGGCGCAAATATAATCCGCCTAAATAAGCATTTGCGATGTTAGCTGATTTCGTGTTTTCGTATTCGTCAGCGATCTCTTTAAAACCCGGATAGGAACCATCACCATCAATGGCCCGTTGTTGTAAGGAATCCACCGTGGCATAGGTTTCGGCTTTGAAAAGCTGATCGGCAGCTGTTGCGGCACGTGGGGCTAAATAGAACCGTTGATAACCGATGTAGAGCAACACCAATACAACAATTCCCCCGATGATGAATACCAAACTTTTTTGGTTCTCCAAAATGAAGCTGCCGCTTTTTCTGGCCGGAGCCGGAGCGGTGGTATGACGTTTTCTATTGTCTGACATCTCTGTTTTAAAATTCGGACTGCAAAAATACACTTTTACAAATTATATCCAAGGCTTTTTTCCAACAGTTGTTCAGATGTCATAATCGCTTTCGGATTTTTTGTCCAACTCTTGGTAAACAGAATTGTTGCTCTTGAATTCGGGAACCAGTTCTTTCATTTTCAATACGATCTCCCGTTCGTTTTGGCTTTTTGTGAGGTTAATCAAGTGGCCTATGCGGGATTCTACGGTGTCAAAATCGTACTCCCGCACTTTCGCAATCATGATTTTGTGGTGATGTGTGGGTAGCGTGTTTTCCAGGTCATTCAGTAATTCTTCGTATAATTTTTCGCCTGGTCTCAATCCTGAGTACTGGATACTGATGTCTTTATTGGGAACAAGGCCCGATAATTTGATCATCTTGTTCGCCAGCTCTACGATTTTCACCGATTTTCCCATATCAAACACATAGATTTCACCACCTTTCCCCATCGATCCTGCCTCCAATACCAACTGGCATGCTTCAGGTATAGTCATGAAAAACCGTGTAATCTCGGGATGCGTTACGGTTACCGGACCCCCTTTTTCAATCTGGGACTTAAATCGGGGGATTACCGAACCATTCGAGCCCAACACATTGCCAAACCGTGTGGTGATGAAGCGTGTATGTCCTTCTTCTCGATTACCGAACAGCTCGTTTTTTTGCGAAAGGTGCTGAAAATACGTTTGTACATATATTTCGGCGATCCGTTTGGAGGCGCCCATGACATTTGTCGGATTTACGGCTTTATCTGTGGAAATCATGACAAATTTTTCCACCCCGTATGCTACAGCCAAGCGCGCAAGCAACTGAGTGCCCATAATATTGGTGCGTACCGCTTCCACAGGGTGATTTTCCATCATAGGTACATGCTTGTAGGCCGCGGCATGGTATACATAGTGTGGTTTGAAGGTTTTAAAAAGGGCTTCCATCCGATCTTGATCGCGGATGTCCCCAATGAAGGCATGATATAACTGGTTTTTTTGCAAATCTTCTAGCTCCAGTTGCAGCTCATGCAATGGTGTTTCGGCCTGATCGTTCAAAATGATCATCTGTGGCGAAAATCTTCCCAACTGGCGTGCAATTTCACTTCCAATGGAACCTGCAGCACCCGTTACCAATATACGCTTGCCCGACAGTTGCTGCCGGATGGATTGGTTGTCTATTTTGATGGGCTCCCGCTCAAGTAAATCTTCAATCCGCATTTTCTGGATTTGGTTGGGCGTCACCTCACCATTAATCAGGCGATGCACAGGCGGCATCGTCAGGACCTTGATATTCCGTTCCAAGCATAGATCAACGATGCTGGCTTTTTTTTCGATGGGAATATTATGGGAAGAAATAATCAGCTCGTCTACCTTGTCCTGTTTAATAAGTTGCTCAAAATAATCAGTAGGATAAATACGTACTCCATCGATGATTTTACCTACCTTTTGGAGGTTGTCGTCAATAAACCCGATGACCACATTGTTGGACGTATGATCGTGGTCTAACGTGCGTTTGGCAGCAATTCCCACGTCGCCAGCCCCGTAAATGACAGTTTGCCTGCGGTTCATCTTCATATTCTTTATATATAGAAAGAATAGCTTGACCGTCGACCGGTAGGTAATCAACAGTAAGAAGTTCATCAGGCCATATGCGATTAGCAGGCTGTTGGATAGCAAAGGAGATCGGTTAAGGGCCACTAGAACCACATTGAGTAGAAATAGTGCAACGATACAAAGGGATACGGACGACAAAATCCGAACGGAATCAAGCGCACTCGTATAGCGAACGATACCGGCGTACATCTTCAATCGATAAAACACCATGGTGCTCACAAATAAGACCGCCAAGAGTTTACGGTTAAAATCGGTGGAATGGATGGTGTCGTATGTGAAACTATTTAGCAGAAGCGCCGCAAAAAAGAGCGCAAAGGCACTGCAGCACAAATCGAGCGTAAAAATAATCCAACGGGGAACGATGTTAAATTTATCAAACATCCAACATGATTAAGGCGATGAGCAATTAATTTGCGGCTCAAATATAGTTATTTTATCATTTTAAACAAGTGGTATTGATTTTTTAAGTTGCTATTGTTAAGTAAGTTGAGTAATCGATTTAATCCAATCGCACACAGTTTGCCGGGATTTTATTAAAAGTTTCATTATTTTCGCATGTTGAACCCGAATTTTTATGGATAAAGTGAGCGCATCATGAGTGAGCTGTCGAAATTGGCGCGTCAGGCATTGTTACAGCCTCAGGAAGCAATGCTTGAGAGGGAAAAAAGGAAAAATAGCCTCTATATTGGGATCCCTAAGGAAATCAGTTTTCAGGAAAACCGGGTGCCACTGACTCCCTTGTCTGTTGCGCTGCTTATTGAAAACGGTCATGAGGTGGTGTTGGAAAGTGGTGCTGGAGAATCGGCCAACTTTCTCGACCATCACTATAGTGAGCAAGGAGCATTGATTGTCCAAAACAAAGAAGAGGTTTATAAAGCCGATATTATTATTAAAATCGCCCAACCCACATTGGCGGAAATTGATATGATGCGTAATGGCCAGGTTTTGCTGTCATCCCAGCAGCCTTCGTTAATGCATCTCGACCATCTGCAGGCGCTCATGAAAAAGAAAATTACGGCATTGTCGTACGAGTACCTGCGAGACGAGGGCAATACGCTCACCGTAGTCCGGGCCATGAGTGAGATTGTAGGAGCGACGTCGGTGTTAATTGCTGCTGAATACCTAAGTAATGTCTTCGATGGCAAGGGGTTGATGTTGGGAGGTATTACGGGAGTGCCTCCTACGGAAATGGTTATTTTGGGAGCGGGAACCGTGGGAGAATTTGCTGCGCGGACGGCGATTGCATTGGGCGCGCAGGTAAAAGTATTTGACAGCTCGGTCTATCGGTTGCGGCGCTTACAAAACAATGTGGGAAGCCGCGTATTTACTTCCGTCATCCAACCCATCGTGCTCCGAAAGGCGGTGATTGGCTGCGATGTTGTCATTGGAGCCATCCGTGCCACCAACGGTCGGAGCCCTTGTATTATAGGCGAAGATACGGTTGCCAAAATGAAGCCGAACTCAGTGTTAATAGATGTGAGTATTGATCAGGGGGGGTGTTTTGAAACGTCCGAAATCACCAACCACGAGAAACCCGTATTCCGGAAGTACGATGTCATTCACTATTGTGTGCCAAACATTGCCTCCCGCGTGGCGCGCACGGCTACCTATGCCCTTACCAATATTTTTACTCCCATTCTGTTGGATATTGGTGAGATGGGAGGTATCATGAACCTGATCTGGGCGAAGCCAGGCGTGAGGAACGCGATTTACCTTTATCAAGGACACCTAACAAATAAAGACATCGCCAATAAATTCAACCTTACCCCTAAGGATTTGGATTTACTTGTTGTTTCTAACCATTAAATACACATAAATCAATGCGAGGATTTCAGCTAATATCTGTTTGTGGATTATTATTTTGCAATATGGCATTTGGGCAAACCGTCATTAATTTGTACGACGATACGGTACCGAACAGTAAACCATCCGCTATGGAGGAGACGTTGACCACGGACGCCAATGGAATAAGCCGCGTTTCAGGGGTGACGGTGCCGACGCTTACGGCATATTTTCCAAAAGTGGGTGTCACCAATACGGGTAAGGCGATTATCATCTGCCCCGGTGGGGGGTATAGTATATTGGCAATCACTCATGAAGGACACGATATCGCAAAGCTGCTTGCCGAGCATGGTATCACTGCTTTCGTATTGAAATACCGGTTGCCGAGTGATGAAATTATGATCGATAAACGTATCGGCCCCCTGCAGGATGCGCAGCGTGCCATTCAGCTGGTGCGGGAACATGCAGACGAATGGGGCATCGCAAAGGACAAAGTGGGAATTGCCGGATCATCCGCAGGCGGGCATTTGGCGGCTACACTTTCTACCCACTACCAGAAAGCCGTGATCGACAATCCAAAAAGGACATCGCTACGTCCCGATTTTTCATTACTGCTATATCCCGTAATTAGTATGCAGGAGGGATTAACCCACGGAGGATCTAAAAAGAATCTGTTGGGCAGCGAACCCAAATCCAAAGACGTTCGGTTGTTTTCTAATGAACTGCAGGTTACCAAAAATACACCCCCGGCTTTTTTAGTACATGCGGAAGACGATACCGCTGTGCCAATTGCCAACAGTGAAGCCTATGTAAAAGCGCTGGAGAAATATGGAATTACCGCCCAGCTGACTCGGTATGCGAAAGGCGGGCACGGATTTGGCCTTCATAACAAAACGACTTCGGATAAGTGGTTTGATCATTTTATGGTTTGGCTAGAAGGGATATAGTAGGCAATAGTCTAGGTGTGTCATTCAATGAACCATCTGGAAGCTGGATGATCGCGGGGAGCGATACCAGCTAGCCAGTGATTCACAAACACACATTGTATTATAGACGCTTTATACTACGAGAAGTTGCATCGCTGTTAAAAAAAATATAAAGAGCGTGCCTGAAATATAAGTAGTAGAAAATCAAAAAGATATCATTTTTGTGGGATGTAGGGGTGTCCGAAAGTGAACAGTCCGTGTTCCAAAAGCGTACAGTTTGCCCTGTTAAACCTGTAATTTTGGGCTTTCTTATGAACCGATTCAAACGTACTCGTATTGCACCAACTCCAAGCGGATACTTACATTTGGGTAACGTGCTCTCTTTTGCGCTAACTGCGGCTCTAGCCAAACAAACGGGTGCGCACGTTTTATTGCGTATCGATGATTTGGATCAAGCGCGGGTGAAGCAAAACTATATCGACGATATCTTTGAGACATTGGAATTTTTGAAACTCCCCTGGGACGAGGGGCCCAGGACCTATGCGGATTATAAAAATACATATTCGCAGATACACCGGATGCAGTTGTATGAAGATGCATTGCAGCAACTACGGCAGCAAGGACATTTATTTGCCTGTGAATGCTCCCGCTCCGTGCTTTTTGCACGTCATCCGGATGGTGTTTATATGGGAACGTGCCGCGACAAAGGATTGTCTTTGGACAATCCGGGTTACAATTGGCGCATTGATACATCCGGGGCAACGCTTCCACCTAATATGCAATATTTTGTCGTACGTAAGCGCGATGGTTTTCCGGCTTATCAATTGGCTTCCGTGGTGGATGATGTACAGAGTGGTGTCGATCTGATCGTAAGGGGAGAAGACTTGCGTGAATCTACGCAGGCACAGATTTATCTGGCAGGTTTACTGGGCTATGATTCTTTCGTGTCAGCCACGTTTTATCACCACGTCCTGTTGAAGGGTGCTAGAGGCGAAAAATTATCAAAGTCGTCGGGAGCAACTTCCATACAATACCTCCGTAAGCAGGGACAAACCGCAGAAGACATTTATCAGAAGGTAGGACAATTGATAGGAATATCGGAAGTGGTATCCGATTGGGAACAATTTGGAGTAAATTGGCGCAGGTATCTCTGACGACTTCACAAAAAATTAGGACCTTTGTCCCATGGCATTTTCCGCAGAAATCATCGCTTGGTATAACACGCATAAGCGCGACCTGCCTTGGCGGCACACTGCAGATCCTTATGTGATCTGGCTTTCGGAGGTAATCTTGCAGCAAACCCGTGTGGCGCAGGGGTTGCCTTATTTCCACCGATTTCTATCGCATTATCCCACCGTTGCGGCGTTTGCGGATGCACCGGAGGAAGAGATACTCCTTCATTGGCAGGGGTTGGGATATTATTCACGCGCGCGTAACATGCATCATGCCGCCAAAGCTGTAGTGGCGGCGTATGGAGGTGTTTTCCCAAATAGATACAGCGATCTTGTCAAGTTGAAGGGGATAGGCGAATATACCGCGGCAGCAATAGCCTCTTTTTCAGCTAACGAAGCAAAGGCGGTTTTGGATGGCAATGTGTTTCGGGTATTGGCCCGATATTTTGGCATTGACGAGCCGATAAATGCTTCGAAGGGAAAGAAGCTTTTTTTAACATTGGCCAACGACCTACTAGACCCAACCCATCCTGGTCTCTATAATCAGGCAATCATGGAATTCGGCGCCATTCAATGTAAGCCCAGTGGCCCGGACTGTGGAGGTTGTATTCTCCGATTTGACTGTCGGGCGTTAGCTGAAAAACGGGTGAATCAACTTCCAGTTAAAATTAAAGGAAAAACGAGCCGTAACCGTTATTTCAACTATTTCGTTGTAATGAAGGACGATCAAATATTGGTAAACAAACGGGAAAAGGGCGATATCTGGGAAAACCTGTATGAATTGCCGTTGGTTGAGACACCCCAACAAGTAAACCTGCTGGAATTGGCTACGGATGCCAAGGTTGTCGAAGCATTTGGCACAAGGGTCGATCTACGATTAATAACAGGACCGGTAAAACATGTATTAAGCCATCAAAACCTGTTCGCGCAGTTTATCGCAGTGGATATGCACGGGCAATTCGTTGACAAAAAAAAGAAGTGGAATTATGTTTTTATAAAAGATTTGGGTACATTAGCTAAACCGAAGCTTATTTATTCTTTTTTAAAAAATTATAGTATTGAATAAATTACCAAAATATACCTAAATTATGTCAGGCGTCAATAAAGTTATTTTAGTAGGTCATTTAGGAAAAGACCCCGAAATCCGTCATTTAGACGGCAACGTTACGGTTGCAAGTTTCCCGCTGGCCACTTCGGAGATGTATAACAAGGATGGGCGGAGGGTGGAACAGACCGAGTGGCATAACATTGTCATGTGGCGCGGATTGGCCGAGGTTGCCGCAAAGTATTTATTTAAAGGGAAGTTAGTTTATGTAGAAGGCAAGTTAAGAACACGTTCCTACGAAGATAAAGGGGGGGTACGGCGTTATACAACCGAAGTGGTGGCCGATAATTTTACGCTCCTTGGCCGCAAAAGCGATTTTGATACCCCGGATAATGCAGTAGACGACCTGAGTGCCAAGAAAACCGGGGGCGCAAATACTGAGTCGGACGTGGATTTTAAGGAGAACGACGGCGAGGAAGACGCCCTATTTTAATAGCAATATTACACACGCCGACGGCTGATCGCCGAAACTTGATAAGCGAAAGCTGATCGCCGAAAGCTGATAGCTAAAGAGAATTTTCATATCTTTGGCGTCATGTTGCAAGACAAAATACAGCAGTATACCGAAGAAATTGAGCAGTTTGCCCCCCAGTCTCCTGAGGAGTTGGAAACCTTTCGGTTGAAGTTCATGGTGGCAAAGGGCGTGATACGTGACCTTTTCGAAGAGTTTAAAACCGTTTCGGCCGACCAGAAGCGGGTACTCGGAAAGACACTGAATGAATTTAAACAAGCGGTTGAGCAGAAATACAAGACGTTTCAGGAGCAATTTGCTTCAGGTGCCAAGGTATCCAAAAAGGAAATCGGCGATCTTACATTACCCGGAGATGGAGTCGTGATTGGTTCGCGGCATCCGCTTTCGCTGGTGAGGAAGGAAATTGTTGAGATCTTTAAGAAATTAGGATTTACAGTAGCCGAGGGACCAGAAATCGAAGATGATTGGCATAATTTTACTGCACTGAATTTTCCGCCTGAACACCCTGCTCGGGATATGCAGGATACGTTTTTCATCAAGAAGCAAGCGGGTAATGACATCGCATTACGTACGCATACATCGTCGGTACAGGTTCGAATGATGGAAAATGGCAAGCCTCCTTTTCGTTCGATCATGCCTGGAAGGGTGTACCGAAACGAAGCAATTTCGGCCCGTGCGCATTGTTTTTTCCATCAGGTTGAGGGGCTTTATGTAGACGAAGGGGTCTCTTTTATGGATCTTAAACAGACGCTTTATCATTTCGTGCAAGAGCTTTTTGGGGACGACACCCAAGTGCGTTTCCGTCCCTCTTATTTTCCGTTTACTGAGCCATCTGCTGAAATGGATATCAGCTGTACAATCTGCAAAGGGAAAGGATGTAACCTGTGTAAATATACCGGGTGGGTGGAGATTCTGGGGTGTGGTATGGTAGACCCCAATGTGCTTGAAAATTGTGGCATTGACAGCACCAAATACACAGGCTTTGCATTTGGAATGGGGATTGAACGGATTACCAATCTTAAGTATGAAATCAGGGATTTGCGATTATTTTCCGAAAATGACGTGCGGTTTTTGAAACAATTTGAAACCGAGTTGATCTAACGGTAAAGATGAAAAAGGCCGTTACATACCTATTTGCGTTTACGGCTTTTCTTGTGCCGGTTTCGTGTAAGAAAGGGGGATGCAATGTGGTTGATTATCGCCCATTCAATACAACAATCTCTTTGGTGGAATTCAGCGAGCTGCTGCTGCTGATGCAACCTGTAGCTTTGGGAGCTGAACGGGGGGGGATTGCTGGACTCATTGTGATGCAGGTAAGTGATCGTGAATATGTAGCTTTTGATAGATGTAGCACCGTTAACCCTGGGAAAAGATGTGCTGTGGAACTGGAAGGAGATGGGCCGGTTGCAGTAGATCCTTGTTCGGGTGCTAAATATATTTTAACCAATGGTTCGCCATCAGCCATTGCGGAATGCCCCCTACGACCTTATTATGTGAGGAGAAATGGGGATATCTTAATCGTTTCAAATTAATAAATGGAAGCCGATAAAGTAAAGGAGACTATCAAGAAGGCTGCTCGGGAGCTTTTTAGGCGCTACGGTTACAAGAAGACAAGTGTCAACGAAATCGCGCGGAAAGCAAAAATTGCCAAAGCGACGATTTATAAGTATTTTGATAGCAAGGAACTGGTGCTTCACGCAATCCTGATGGACTATATCCGGGAAAGCGTTGATGATTTGCTTGGCAAATACAGCCGGGAGGCCGATCTTGAAACCTACCTGAGTAATACCATTCTGCGGGTCAGCCGCCTTACTTACACGATATGTAACGAATTTCTCGGTTGGGATTTTATACGAGAGTCGACGAACACGCAGGAATACCTCCATACCTTGTCTGATGACCTGGAGTTCCTTCTGGTCAGTTCATTTATTAACAATACCGAAATTGGCGAAGCCGTTGAACCCGAAAGATTGACCTTTCTCATTAAAGCCAGCAAGAACATCGTGTTCTCGTTTGCGTTTACCTCCGTCAGTGAAGCGGATGTTCGGAAAAACTTCGTCTCCTTTCAAAAAGAAATTCTGCCGTACCTCGTCAAAGCGACCGTGGATGGCAATTGAATTTATTCGCCGGTTAATTCCTGGGTTTTACGGATACTAGGTCAGGTTATTGCCTGGTTCCTGGTTTGGCTGGTGGGGATACCCAGGCAGATGATGCTTTATCCACCGGCTGCATCCTGCAACCATCAATATGTTTCCGTTTAAGAACACAGATGCGCGAAAAACCCGTATCTTTGCACCCTTATGAGCAGAAGAAAAATCACACCTGAACAACGGGCGCTATCCGATGTATCGATTACCGATATTGCCGAAGAAGGCAAGGGGGTAGGTAAATCCGGGGAACTCGTTCTTTTCATAGACAAAGCGATTCCGGGTGATGTGGTTGATGTGGAGTTGATGCGCAAAAAGAAGAACTTTGCCGAAGCGCGTATTTCCCGGATAATTCAACCTTCCTTGCACCGGATCACTCCTTTTTGTAAGCATTTCGGTATATGCGGCGGTTGCAAATGGCAGCATATGGACTACAATGCCCAATTGATCTACAAGCAGAAAAGCGTGGACAATGCGTTGTCGCGGTTGGGTAAAATAGATACCTCCGAAATGGAAACAATTCTACCTGCTCCGCAAACACAGTATTATCGTAATAAACTCGAATATACATTTTCCAACAAGCGGTGGTTTACCGAGGTGGAGGATGAACAGACAATGGCGCAGCCAAATGCGCTGGGATTCCACGTGCCCCTGCGGTTCGATAAGATATTGGATATTGAACACTGCCATTTACAGCAATCGCCATCCAATGAAATCCGGAATAAATTACGGGCGTTTGTGCTGGAGCAACGAATTTCTTTTTACGACTTGCGGCAGCATGAGGGCGCATTGCGTAACCTCATAATCCGGACAGCTTCCACCGGTGAGCTGATGGTAATCGTCGTGTTTGCTTATGCCGATGCGGATACCGTCGCAAAGACCATGACTTTCCTTGCCAACGAATTTCCACAGATTACTTCCTTGCTTTACATTCTCAATGAAAAGAAAAATGACACCATTTTTGACCAGCATGTTCATGTCTATGCAGGGCGTGACCATATCTTTGAGGAGATGGAAGGACTTCGGTTCAAGATCGGTGCCAAATCATTCTATCAGACTAACTCAGCGCAGGCTTATGAACTTTACAAAATAACACGTGATTTTGCATCATTTAAAGGGCATGAACGCGTGTATGATCTTTATACTGGAGCCGGGACGATTGCCAACTTCGTTGCCCGACATGTGCGTGAGGTCATCGGCGTGGAATATGTGCCTTCGGCCATCGAAGACGCCAAAATCAATTCGCAGATAAATGGTATCGGAAATACCCGATTTTTCGCCGGAGACATGAAAGACGTATTGACACCACAGTTTGTCAAAGCGAACGGCAAGCCAGATGTAGTGATTACCGACCCACCACGAGCCGGAATGCATCCCGATGTTGTGGCACGGCTGCTGGAAATGGAGGCGCCAAAAATTGTATACGTGAGTTGCAATGCGGCAACTCAGGCCCGGGATCTCGCTTTACTTAACGAAAAGTATGAAGTCAAACGGATCCGGCCGGTAGATATGTTTCCCCACACTCAGCACGTGGAGAACGTGGTATTGCTCGGTCTGAAAGGTGCAACTTTTTAATTTTCAACTTTCAATTTTTAATTTCTTCCCATGGAATTGCAGGATTTACTCGGAGCGCAGGCAGGCGATGACGGACAGCCAAAAAAGGAAAGTCCGCTGAAGAGCCTCAAAGCCGATCTGGATTTTTACGCGGAATCCATCAAGGAGATTGCTGTTGAAATAATGGCAGAAGGGCTGTCCGCCTATCCCATCTTCATTGCCCATCAGCATGAAGTGACTATGGGTGAACTGATACTGGATAAGAATGAGCTGGGCACCGATTGGTCTATCCATGCATCTACTTTGGAGGAGTTTGTAGAGCGGGGCATCATCAAGGAAGACCGGAAAGCGCATTTCATTAAGCAATACAAAAAGCCCGAAGATTTTATGTGCATCTTTGCAATCGTTCCCGAAGGAGCCAATTTTGTATTTTATCCTTACAAAGCCTGATCGCTTGCATTGATAGGCATAAGAAAAAGCTGAGGTTAAACGTTTGGTATAAAAATCAGTCAAATGGAAAGTATACATGGTACGTCTGACTAACATACTGTTGTTTGTTTTCATTAGCGTGCTCCCAATCGGGCTTTTTGCTCAGGAATCGGGAGTTATTCGGGGTATCGTCGTAGAGGCTGGCACGAGCAAACGGCTGGGAGGAGCCACCATCACCAACAAAAATACCGGTCAGAATTCGGCATCTAGCGGTTTAGGGACATTTGAAATTACGGCTTCGGTAGGGGATACCCTCGTAGCAAACAGCATCGGCTACCAATCTGCTATCGCCGAGATAAAGACGTTAAGCGATATACTTATTGACATGACGCCAGGGAGTATTCTGCTGGAACAGGTGGATGTTAACCGGATGAGCAAAGAAGCAGAGCTTCGCGATGCGATGCGCGGATACCGTAAGCAAGGCGTTTATTTTGATGGAAAACCTCCGGCCTTGGCTTACATTTTTAACCCGATTACGTCTTTGTATGAGTTGTTGGGGCGGACACCACGGAATGCCAGGCGTTTCAGCAATTACATGGAAAAGGAATTGGCCGAAACTGATGTAGATCGGAAATTCAGCCGGGGAAAAATTCACGAGCTTACGGGCTTGGAGGGTGATGACCTTACGAATTTTATGATTTGGTATCGGCCATCTTACGAAAAAGCACAATACTGGGGCGAGTATGACATAACAGCTTATATCGTCCAATCTTTTAAACAATTTGACCGCGATGGCCGACCACCTGCCCCTAAACTTCCTACGTTAGAAGCTGAGCCCGATAAGTAAGCGGTGTCAGTCCGCCAACAATCGTGTGGACAACGGTACCCACGCTCCACCTCATAGTTTGGCATCGGGTTTGCATTTGATGAATCAAACAAAATAAGTAACTATGATAACGAATAGAAAAATAGCCCTATTTGGACTTTCGGTGGCCACTTCGGCTATGCTGTTGGGAAGCTGCAGCACTATACAATCGATGAGCAACACGCAAAAAGGAGCTGCCACAGGAGCCGTAGCTGGCGGTGCCTTAGGAGCAATTATCGGCAAGAAGGCAGGAAACACGGCCGTAGGTGTACTCGCGGGAGCTGCCCTGGGAGGCGTTGCCGGTGGACTCATCGGTAAAAAAATGGACAAGCAGGCTGCGGAGATTGAGCGTACCGTAGCGGGCGCTGAAGTGATTAAGGCAGACGAGGGAATCATTGTGAAATTTGACTCGGGCATCTTGTTTGACTTCGACAAAACCGATCTGAAGCCCGATGCAAAAACCAACATTGCCAAGCTGGTTGAGAATCTAAATGATAATCCGAATACAGATATTTTGGTGATCGGTCATACCGACAATAAGGGAACGGATACGTATAATCAAGGCCTTTCGGAACGCAGGGCAAAATCGGTTAAAAGTTATGCGGTTTCGCAGGGCCTTGCTGGCCGACGTGTCAAAACCGAAGGTAAAAGTTTTCACGAGCCCATTGCAGACAATAGTACCGAAGCTGGTCGGGCAGAAAACCGCCGCGTAGAAATCGTTATCGTGGCCAATGATAAGATGAAAAAAGAGGCCGAGGAAGAAGCCGGTGTGTGAGTGAAGGCGACTTATTAATCTAAATGCGGTTTATTGACTAAACCGCATTTTTTAATTCCCCCAAGCTGTAATCAAAAGTCGTCTTCTGCCGCCCTGGTTGCGGTGTTCGCAGAGGTATATCCCCTGCCAGGTTCCCAAAGCAAGTACCCCCTTCTGGATCGGAATACTCACAGACGCTCCCATTAAAGACGATTTGATATGAGCGGGCATGTCATCCGCTCCTTCGTAATCATGGCGGTAATCGGGGTCGTTTTCAGGTACTGATTTGTTGAAATACATCTCAAAGTCTATTCGAACTGTCGGATCGGCATTTTCATTGATCGTCAATGACGCTGACGTGTGCTGGATGAAAACATGGCATACGCCAGCTTTCCAATGTGAAATCGGCAATAAATTGTGTTGGATTTCTGATGTGATCAGGTGAAAACCGCGGGATCGTTCGCGTAGGGTTACTTCTTTCTGAAAAATTTCCATAATTGTAATAAGTAGCAATCCAGGATTTGTTTTTTTCAAATCTACCAATTTCGGCCAGACCATTACCAATAACCTACTTGATTTCGGTCCACGTCTGGCAATGCTTCATCGATTGAATTGTGGTGTAACGTAAAAGTTACGAATGATGCAGCTATAATTTCCGATGTTCGTATGCAATAAAACTAGCGTTGGGGTGTCTTATCCGAAATGCACAAGGTTAGCACTCCTTATTCGCACATGAATGGTATCACATTTTAACTAAATCTTATGAAGTATGTATGGCTATTAACCGTTGTGGGCTGTCTATTTTTCGCTGCCCCTGTTTCAGGTAGTCTAAGGATGTATGCGCTACAGGATACATCGTCAAAAAAGCAATCGGACACCGCTAAAGTGGCACCGCCTGACAGTACTAAGAAAGCCGCGGCGGATTCCTTGAAAAAGAAGCCCGAAAAGCCGTCGATCGAGGATAAAGTAAAGGCGAGCAAAAAGGTAGATGGACTTTTTACCCTATACCGTGACACAGCGACAGCAAGTTTGCAACTTTACCTGGAGAAGGAGCAGTTGGGCAAAAATTTTATTTATCAAAGTTTCTCAATGGGAGGACCCACCGCTTTGTATCTCAACCAGAATATGATCCGGGATACCTGGCTGTTCAGTGTCCGCAAGAACAACGATCGGATTGAGTTTTTACGAAAAAACACGTCATTTTATTACAATCCCGACAATCCGGTGAGCAAGGCGGCCAATGCGGACGTCGCCGATGCGGTTTTTTATTCGGAGAAGATAGCGGCTTCAGACAGTGCGGGCTATCTGATCCCGATCGATGGATTATTCATCAGCGATAAATTGGATCGGGTGAAGCCGATTATCCCACCGGGGATACCTCCTACTGCTGTTTTCAATCTGGGCAATCTGAATGTCGCAAAATCAAGTTATGACACGGTGCGGTCGTTTCCAAAAAATACTGACATCGTTGTACGGCTTGCTTACGACAACCCGACACCTATGAACGGTGGAGGAAAGGACATCACGGATGCACGATATGTAACGATCCGGATGCAGCACTCTTTTCTAGAAGTGCCTCAGAATAATTACCGACCCAGGCGGGATGATCCACGTGTAGGGTATTTCGGTGCCGAAGTGGATGATTTGACGTCGGTATCTCCCACACCATATCGGGATTTCATCAGCCGTTGGCACCTGGAGAAGAAAAATCCGAATGCTAAAATCAGTGAACCCGTCGAGCCGATCGTATTCTGGATTGAAAATACAACGCCGCTGGAATACCGGCCGATTATCAAGGAGGCCGGCGAAAAATGGAATGAAGCATTCGAAGCAGCCGGTTTTAAAAATGCGGTTGTCATGAAAGAAATGCCGGACGATGCAGACTGGGATCCCGCAGACATTGCATACAATGTAATTCGTTGGAAATCATCCAGCAAACCGAGTTACGGTGCGATCGGCCCCAGTTTCTTTAATCCGCTGACCGGACAGATTCTGGGAGCAGATATTACGGTGGAATGGAAGTCGGGCGCAGGTACACCGGTCTACGATGACCTGTTCAATGGGGGTGTCGCAGCTTTGGGGGCCTTGCCTTGGGAACATCCGGAACAAGCAATAGTTCCTCAAGCGGAATATGTGCACCATTCTCAGGTGAACCGGATGGCGATGTGTAACCTGGCCAACGAATTAAGCATGCAGTACCAAACGGGGATGGCTGTCGTGGAGACATTGGATGCGGAAACCGGGGAGGCCAAACAGGTTGCGACGGTGAAAGAGATGCACAAGCAGTTCCTGTACTACCTGATTATGCATGAGATGGGTCACACGTTGGGCTTAAACCACAACATGAGAGCCAGCCAGATGTTAAGTCCCGAACAGCTGCACGATACAAAACTAACACGGAAGATCGGGCTGCAAGGTTCAGTAATGGATTATCCTGCGATCAATGTAAGCCGCGATCGCAGCAAACAAGGAGATTATTATACGACAAAGGCAGGGCCCTATGATATCTGGGCGATCGAATATGGTTACACACCGTTTTCTCCTGAGGAAGAAGAAAAAGGTTTGGATAAAATTCTGAGTCGCAGCACCGACCCCCGATTGGCTTTCGGTAATGATGCCGATGATATGCGTAGTCCCGGCAAAGCGATCGACCCACGTGTAAATGTCAACGATCATTCCAACGACATGATGGCGTATGGCGAAGAACGGTTTCTGCTGGTGAACGACATGATGCCAAAACTGAAGGAACGGTTCAGTAGGCCAAATCAAAGCTACCAGGAGTTGTTACAACGTTACGGCCAGCTCAACAGCCAGCGGTCTAGCATCGCTGCTGCCATCAGCCGCTACATCGGTGGGGTTTATGTAGATCGTAGTTTCGTAGGGCAGCGTACCGATGCAAAACCCTATACACCTGTGCCGTTGGAAGTGCAAAAGAAAGCGATGGCATTACTCGGCAAATATATTTACGCACCGGATGCCTTTGCCGAAGACTATTCGTTGTTCCCTTACCTTCAACCGCAACGCCGCGGATTCAATTTCTTTAGCAGTACAGAGGATTACAAACCACAGAATACATTCCGGTCGTTGCAGGTGAGTACACTTTCGCACATCCTGCATCCGACAACACTTTCGCGTATCAGCAACAGCAGCCTGTATGGCAACGAATATTCGGTAGCGGAGGTGATGCAGGATCTGACGATGAATATTTTTGATGCAGATTTGGGTGGTTCGGTCGATCTGATCCGCCAGAACCTCCAAACGGACTATGTGTCGGCGCTGAGCGGTATTTTGGAGGCTAAAACCGGTTATGATCATGCGAGCAAGGCGGCGGCACTGCTGACGCTCAGGGCAATAAAATCGAAATTGGCTGGCACTGCTTCAGGAGCCGACCTTCAAACCGATGCACACCGGAAGAACCTGGTATTCTTAATTGATAAAGCGCTATCGGTAGATAAAGCATCCTAAGCAGGTGTTTTCTTGAGAATTCGTGCGTCTTTTGGTTGAAAATAGGTTAGCCAAGAAAGGCGCACGAATTCTTGTATACATCCTCCCAGATCCGTAATTTTACAACAAACCAATCCCACTGCCTTCTTTTATTTGGCATCGTTCCACCATCCGTCGGACAAAGCAAATACCTGCCCGGCACCTGCTTCATACCTCCTTATCCCTGAACCCGTATTGGATATGTGGTGAGTCTAGGATGAGTCCGGTTTTTCCTAGAAAAAGCCGGACTCATCCTGGACTCACCTTGGACTCACCTTGGACTCATTACGAAGTAGGTATTAAGAAGGTGCCCCCTTGGTATAGATCTTGTCTTGACCTAAGTTATCACGGTACGGGGTTGCTTATGATGCTGCGTTGACTATGCAAATCTGTTAATTCTGTTTGATATATACAAGTATTTGAAGAGTTACGCCAATAGGCGCTCTTATTAATTTCTTGTTCAACAGGCTAATTTTGAATTGATCAATTGTTTTAATTGTTAATCCATGTTGCTGGCATTGTAAAGATTCCCTAGCAGTTCGTTTTTGGTGGCGTCATTCCGTTTAAAATCAACTATTTTCGGGTGGATTCTAAACACTGGACTTAAATTCCGGCTTCTTAAACTGGCAATACAACTTAGGTAATTAGGGGAGTTAGGTCTATCCAGGAAGATAGGATTTCTTGTATGGATTCACTAACTCAACATAATTATGATGTCTTTACAAAAAACCTTTTACCAAATTTGCTTTGCAGAATTGTTTTTATTGGTCGGCTGTCACCGGGATGTTCCGATACCGCCGTCGGAGAAAGACAATGTGCGTCAAATTACTTTTAAGTTATCGGGCTTCGAATCCGAAGTTGCGTCTTTGTCCGGTCGGTATATAAAGAGAGGTATGGCTCTCTCGGATATGGGGATGCAGGCGTTGCATAACCTTGCACCAAGCCCCGAATCGCAGTACCTCTATTATTGGTCTTTTAATGACGAAACGTTAGAGCCGGACATTGCGGTGGATGAGAAAGGTGTAGGGGTTGAGGCGGACGCGGATTTGAAGTTTGGGACAGGGTTTGCTTCCGACGTATATGAGGCCGGCGACGCGTTGAGTATGAAAGGTGTAAAAACAGTTGAAATGAATCTGCCCGTGGTTGGAATCAGTTCTTTTGCGGATTTCAGCTTTGATATCAGTAGCTCTAATACGGGACCCAAAGACTTCTTATTATCCTATTCGATTGACGGCGGCGATAGCTATGAAGTATTGGCTGAAAATAATCAATTCGAGAAGATGGGGGCTCAAGCCCGAAATGAATATACTTTTGATATTAGCGTTTTTCCACAATTTATCGGCGTTGACGTACTAAAATTAAAATTTGATTTTCTAGCCGGTAACCGTGACGATGACAATGATTACAACGAGAGTGCGGGTGTTGTTAAACTGGATAACATCCGCCTTTCCGGTGTATACAATGGCGAAGTGGTAACGGAGACCGATCCGTCGATGCCGAGTACATTGCACTATTACGTATTCTCATCTGACGATGGAACGGTTGTAGCCCAACAAAAATTTGCAATGGACGAGCTGGAGGAAGGCGATTTATTGACAATGAATTTAACCGAAGGTACCTATGACGTCTTGTTTCTGGCTTATCAATCCGATCGAAGCTTACTTCTGCCGGAAGATCTTACCCATGCAAGTGAGTTTTACTTCGGACAGGAGTTTGATGATCATCGGGCGGTTACGTATGCATTGTTGAGATCGGATTTAGAAGTAGGGGATACCGACGTAGCAGAATCGGCTGTGCTGACACGGTGTTTCAGTTTGATCAAATTTAATTTTGCGGATCTGATGGGCGATTTACAAAAGATAACGAAAATCACAGTGACCAGAAGCCATGAAAACTACCTATATACACCTTTCGGAATCCCATCCGGTTTACCCATGTCCGATGCCCAATCGATCGCCTTCAGTGATTTTGAGACGACGGAGGATTTCCAAATAGCTTTCCACCAGTTTTTTGGATTGATTGACGAGGGGCATACCTACGACGTTAATTATGAGCTTACGGCCTATGGAGCGGACGAGGAGGTGTTGCGTAGCGTAACAGTGGCCGAAAGTATCCGTAATAACGTACAACTGCTATTTAGTGGAAAACTATTGGGGGATTTAGACCGTTTTGCCATCGATATCAACCCCGACTGGGATGATACGATCGAACAGAAGTTTTGATTAAAAAGCCTCGCTCAATGACAGGTAGAAACCGCCCTGGCGCTTTTCGCCGGGGCGTTGCTCTCCGATTCCATAATCAAGGCGGACACTGCTGTTATGTTCCAGATCAAAAAAGTAGCGGATACCACCGCCATAAGAAGGAATAAGCCGCGCATTTCGCCAACCATCATGGTAGGTGGACCCTGTTCCGATAAAGCCGGCGACGCCTACCCGCGGGTGAAAGCGATAACGGAGTTCACTTTGGGCGGCTATCAGACTGCGGTCGCGATATCTGCCTGTGTAATAGCCACGCATCATCATATCGCCACCCAGCTCACGGTATATATAGAAGGGAATGCGTGAGCCTATTGATGTTTTATAGTGACCGTTGAATCCCAGCGTCAATTGATCGGATAAGGGGAGAAACGCGCGTAAGTCTACGTCTAGGATGCTCCCCTTAAAGCGGCTACCGCCACCAAATCCGGGTGAATAAGCATATTTGGCACGGGCGTAATACCCTCGGGTGGTGTAGGTGTTGATATCGCGCGTGTCATACAGTTGGGAAATGCCCAACAGGAAATGCCCACCACCCATTTGCCCATAAGGAGGTGCCTGTTGGAATATCCCGCCGTTTTCACGGTCGGAAAAAGCGAAACGCTCGTAAGCCAAGTTAATTCCTGCATAATAATTGGGAGCCAGTCTGCGTTCACCTTCAAAACGAAGGCGGATCAGTTGCATGAGCAAAACGTCCTCATCCTGCTCATTCGTTTGGTTGCCAATCCCATAGAAATTGAATGGAAAATTCCGGAAGCGGAGTTCGGTGGTGTAGTGGTATTGGTTACCTGTGGTCCATATATCCGATTCCAGCTTGAGATTGGTCTGCCGCTCGGTGGTAAAGGTTCCGATAAAGGTGATGTTGGATGTTCGGATGGTGGAGTCTGTCTTGTCGAGATAAAAATTGTAAACGCCGGCTAAGCCAAATTCCAATCCGGTTTCCTGTGCGTATCCCAATGCCGGGACAACGATAAATCCGGCCGATCGCGTGCTATCCTTTTCGGGTGAAACAAATCGCTTAATAAGTTTATGATCCCAAAGACTCTTTTTTTCCTGTGAGAGAGCAGGAAGCGTAGTAATCCCGATAAGTAGGCAAAGTAGGTAACGTCGAACCATTTCCATAGCACAATTTCTGCGGCGAAGATACGGATTAACCGATAACCCGTGGGCCTATCTATATTTTTGTAAATTATTTTTGTATTAATACAAGTTTGTATATCTTTGCAGTCCCTAAAGGAAAAGGGCGTTTTTTGAAGGTTTTTGCCTCCTTAGTTTGTTTGTCAGCGGTTGGAAACCGGCAGGTAACTGCGGGTAGCTGGTGAGCCGGAATGTGGGGAACGCGTGTTTTTTGAAATATTTATGCCTCCTTAGCTCAGCTGGTAGAGCAACTGACTTGTAATCAGTAGGTCGCTGGTTCGATCCCGGCAGGGGGCTCTAAAATCTGGGGGGATTCCAGAGCGGTCAAATGGGACGGACTGTAAATCCGTTGCTTCGGCTTCGAAGGTTCGAATCCTTCTCCCCCCACTTCAGCGGAAGTAGCTCAATTGGTAGAGCGATAGCCTTCCAAGCTATAGGTTGCGGGTTCGAGACCCGTCTTCCGCTCATAAGGTGTTGATCATGTCTCTGTCAAGCCACTAAAAAGTGAATTGGCAGGGAATTTTGATTGTAAACACAAAGCCGATGTAGCTCAGCGGTAGAGCACTTCCTTGGTAAGGAAGAGGTCATGGGTTCAAGTCCCATCATTGGCTCGTAAGAGTAACATAATAGTTAACATCATACAATAAAATTTTAAATTACTAATTCGCATAAAACATGGCAAAAGAGAAATTTGACCGCAGTAAGCCGCACTTAAACATTGGTACGATCGGTCACGTTGACCACGGTAAAACAACTACTACCGCCGCTATTACAAAAGTGCTGGCAGACAAAGGACTTTCTGAAGCCCGCTCTTTCGATTCCATCGACTCTGCCCCCGAAGAAAAAGAACGTGGTATCACCATCAATACATCGCACGTAGAATATCAAACAGCCAATCGTCACTATGCGCACGTTGACTGCCCCGGACACGCTGACTACGTAAAAAACATGGTTACCGGTGCTGCGCAAATGGACGGCGCTATCATCGTCGTCGCTGCTACCGACGGTCCGATGCCCCAAACCCGCGAGCACATCCTGTTGGCTCGTCAGGTAGGTGTGCCTGCTTTGGTGGTATTCATGAACAAGGTGGATTTGGTAGACGATCCTGAGTTGTTGGATTTGGTTGAAATGGAAATCCGCGAATTGTTGTCATTCTACGAATATCCGGGTGATGATATTCCTGTAATCCGTGGTTCTGCATTGGGTGGCCTGAATGGTGAGCCGCAGTGGGTTGAAAAAATCATGGAATTGATGGACGCCGTAGATAACTACATTCCGATTCCTCCGCGGTTGACAGACCTTCCGTTCCTGATGCCGATTGAAGACGTATTCTCGATCACTGGTCGTGGTACGGTTGCCACCGGACGTATCGAGCGTGGTGTAATCAATACCGGTGACCCGGTTGAGATTCTAGGTATGGGTGCTGAAAACCTGAAATCAACGGTAACAGGTGTGGAAATGTTCCGCAAAATCCTCGACTACGGTGAAGCGGGTGATAACGTAGGTCTGCTGTTGCGCGGTATTGAAAAAACCGATATCCGTCGGGGTATGGTAATCTGTAAACCAGGTTCTGTAACTCCGCACACCGAATTCAAAGCGGAAGTTTACGTATTGTCAAAAGCTGAGGGTGGCCGTCATACACCGTTCTTCAACAAATACCGTCCGCAATTTTATTTCCGTACCACAGACGTAACAGGCGAGATCGCGCTTCCTGATGGTGTGGAAATGGTAATGCCTGGCGATAACGTAACGATCACTGTAAAATTGATCAACGCGATCGCAATGGAAAAAGGTCTTCGTTTCGCGATCCGTGAAGGTGGTCGGACCGTAGGTGCCGGACAGGTAACTGAGATTATCAAGTAAAACAGTCCCCTCGGGGGTTGAATATTCCAACTGATTAGCTAATCAGTACGTGACTGATTAGCTAATCGTGTCTAATGAATGAAGACACACACGGGCATAGTTCAATGGTAGAATAGAGGTCTCCAAAACCTTTGATCTGGGTTCGAATCCTGGTGCCCGTGCAAAAACGAATGGTAAAAAATGGCAAACGTACTTGAATTTATAAAAGACTCTTATACAGAAATGAGTCAGAAGGTCACTTGGCCGACGTGGTCTCAACTGCAAAGTTCGGCCGTGGTGGTATTGGTGGCGTCAATTATCATTGCGTTAGTGATTTTTGCTATGGATAAGGCATCGAGTACTGTGCTGGAGTTGTTTTATAATATTAGGTCTTAATTGCTGGGAAAGAAGAAATGGCAGATCAAGCACTGAAATGGTATGTTGTACGGGCCGTAAGTGGTAAGGAAAAGAAGGTAAAACAATATATAGAGGCAGAAATAAACCGCATGGGGATCAATCATCTGGTGCCACAGGTGCTGATTCCGATGGAAAAGTATTACCAGATGCGAGACGGAAAGAAGGTGGCTAAGGAGCGCAATTTCTATCCGGGGTATGTATTGCTGGAAGCGGCGTTGGATGGTGAGTTGGAACACGTAATTAAGAACATTAACAGTGTTGTTGGTTTTTTAGGGGATAAAGACGGCACCCCCATTCCCTTGCGGCCTGCCGAAATCAACCGGATCCTGGGCAAGGTCGATGAAATGTCCGAACAGGGCGAATTGATGAATGTGCCTTTTTATGTAGGTGAACTCGTCAAGGTAAACGACGGTCCATTCAATGGATTTACCGGAGAAATCGAAGAGGTAAACGAAGAGAAAAAGAAGCTGAAGGTGATGGTTAAGGTATTTGGCCGCAAGACGCCTTTGGAACTGAATTATATACAAGTAGAAAAAGAATAAGCATCGTTGCTTTATTTATAAAATTTTTTGTACCTTTGCACTCCATTTTGGGGTGCTTGTGCAATTAAGCGATAAGCGCTTCAAAATCTAAATGTTACGTTAAATGCTTCCAACTTACTAACAAACATTTATTAATTAAATTTACATCGAGAAATGGCAAAAGAAGTCAGTGCGTTAGTAAAATTACAAGTGAAGGGCGGCGCTGCAAATCCGTCGCCCCCGGTGGGTCCCGCTTTGGGTGCCAAGGGGGTGAATATCATGGAATTTTGCAAGCAGTTCAATGCACGCACCCAAGACAAGCCCGGCAAGGTATTGCCCGTTGTTATCACGGTGTACAGCGACAAATCATTCGATTTTATCATTAAAACTCCTCCGGTGGCCATTCAATTAATTGAGGCAACGGGTGTGAAAGGAGGCTCTGGTGAGCCTAACCGTAAAAAGGTAGGTTCGGTCACCTGGGAACAGGTGGAAACCATTGCGAAAGATAAAATGGCTGATTTGAATGCGTTTACACTGGATTCGGCGATGCGGATGGTAGCTGGGACGGCGCGTAGTATGGGGATTACTGTAAATGGTAATGCGCCCTGGAACAATTAATTAACGAAATCAGTTTAAGAAAGTGGCAAGATTAACGAAAAATCAGAAAGCGGCACTATCCAAGATTGAAATTGGTAAAGCATATTCTTTGCAGGAGGCTTCCGCCTTGGTAAAAGATATCACTATTGCCAAATTTGATGCGTCGGTGGATATCGATGTACGCCTTGGCGTAGATCCCCGTAAAGCCAATCAAATGGTACGGGGTATCGCAACTTTGCCACATGGTACGGGTAAAACCGTCCGCGTGCTGGTGCTTTGTACTCCCGATAAAGAGGAAGAAGCGAAGGCGGCCGGAGCAGACTATGTGGGATTGGACGACTATATCAGTAAGATAGAAGGCGGATGGACCGATATTGACATCATTATTACCATGCCCAGTGTAATGGCTAAGGTAGGTAAGTTGGGCCGTATCCTCGGTCCGCGGAACTTGATGCCTAATCCGAAAACCGGCACCGTAACAACCGATGTAGGTAAAGCGGTTACAGACGTCAAGGCGGGTAAAATTGATTTCAAGGTAGACAAGACCGGAATTATTCATACCTCCATAGGCAAAGCATCTTTTTCATCGGATAAGATTTATGAAAATGCCTTAGAAGTATTGCAAACAATTTCTAAGTTGAAGCCGTCAGCGGCAAAGGGAACGTATTTCAAAAGTATTTACCTCTCTTCTACCATGAGCCCCGGTATTCAGATTGAAACTAAATCAGTAGCAGGAATTTAATCATGAAAAGAGAAGAAAAGCAAGAAATTGTTAAAGCTTTGGCTGAACAGATTAAATCGTACGGTAATTTTTACATTACCGATACTGCTGATTTGACCGTGGCTAAAATCAATGGCATCCGTCGTAAGTGTTTCGACAGTGGTATAGCCATTCAGGTGGTAAAAAACACCTTGATCAAGAAGGCGCTTGTAGAAGCGGGTGTGGATTCAGAAGAATTGTTGAGCGTATTGAAGGGTTCTTCTACGATGCTTTTTTCCGAAACCGGTAATGCACCTGCTAAATTGATTAAAGAGCTCCGGAAGAGTGGCGATAAGCCTGTATTGAAAGGAGCTTACATCGATGCAGCGGTTTTCATTGGAGACAACCAAGTGGATGCGCTGAGCAAACTCAAATCGAAGAATGAGTTGATCGGTGACATCATCGGCTTGCTGCAGTCTCCGGCCAAAAATGTGGTTTCGGCTCTCCAGTCGGGAGGCAACACATTGGCTGGATTGGTCAAAACGTTACAGGAAAGAGGTTAAGGGTTCCTCAGTCAAAATACCCGACGGATAGTTAACAAAATAGTAAAAAAGTAAATTCAAAAATTTAAAATAAAATGGCAGATTTAAAAGCGTTTGCTGAGCAGTTGGTAAACTTGACAGTAAAAGAAGTTAACGAGTTAGCTCAAATCTTGAAGGATGAGTATGGCATCGAGCCGGCTGCTGCTGCAGTTGCTGTTGCTGGTCCTGCTGCAGGTGGCGATGCACCTGCTGCTGCTGAAGAAAAAACTTCTTTCGACGTAATCCTGAAGGAAGCTGGCGGCCAGAAATTGGCTGTTGTTAAATTGGTGAAAGATTTGACAGGCCTTGGCCTGAAAGAAGCGAAAGACTTGGTTGATGGTGCACCGAAAGAACTGAAAACCGGTGTTGCTAAGGACGAAGCTGAAGCTTTGAAGAAGCAACTTGAAGAAGCAGGAGCTGTTGTTGAGATCAACTAATTCGGATCATACAACGCACCTGAATGGGTTAGACTCTGACGTGAATTTCGTCAGAGTCTATCCCTATTTATGACTTTTCCTCCTAATCGATAGGTCCAGCGCTGTATCTGGAGACCAGACATTGGTAAAAAAAGCAGCAACAAAACAGTTTAAATAGTTAAACTAAATTCTTATTCCCTTGGCAAACAAAAGTATTCAAAAAGAAAGAGTAAATTTTGCAAGCAGTAAAAAGGTGATTGATTATCCCGATTTTCTGGATGTGCAACTGGAATCTTTCAGGGAGTTTTTTCAGCTTGAAACAACTTCAGACAACCGCCACCAAGAAGGGCTGTTTAAGGTTTTCTCCGAAAACTTTCCCATTTCCGATTCAAGGAACATTTTCGTACTTGAGTTTTTGGATTATTTTATTGATCCGCCACGCTATGGTATTCAGGAGTGTATCGAGCGCGGACTGACTTACAGTGTACCGCTCAAGGCAAAACTCCGCCTGTCATGCAACGATGAGGAACATGAAGATTTCGAAACCATCGTGCAGGACGTATATTTGGGAACGATTCCCTACATGACCCCGAAAGGGACTTTTGTCATCAACGGCGCTGAGCGTGTAATTGTTTCGCAATTACATCGTTCTCCGGGCGTGTTTTTCGGCCAAAGCCGGCACACCAATGGCACGAAGCTCTATTCGGCGCGGGTTATCCCGTTCAAAGGGTCATGGATCGAATTCGCTACAGACGTAAACAACGTCATGTATGCGTATATAGACCGTAAAAAGAAGTTCCCGGTAACTACCCTTTTACGTGCGATCGGTTATGATTCCGATAAGGACATTTTGGAGTTGTTCGAATTGGCCGACGAAGTGAAGGTGAGCAAATCCGGGCTTAAAAAATATGTAGGCCGTAAACTGGCCGCGCGGGTATTGAAAAAGTGGATTGAAGACTTTGTGGACGAAGATACCGGTGAAGTGGTCTCTATTGACCGTAACGAGGTGGTGTTGGAGCGGGAAACCATCCTGGAAGATGAGCACATCGACCTCATTATCGACGCAGGGGTGAAGTCGATCATCCTGACGAAGGAAGATACGGCCAATGCGGCGGATTATTCCATTATCTACAATACGTTGCAGAAGGATACATCCAACTCGGAAAAAGAGGCCGTAGAGCACATCTATCGGCAATTGCGTAACGCAGAACCACCTGACGAGGAAACCGCACGGGGGATCATCGAGCGTCTGTTCTTTTCGGATAAACGGTATGACCTCGGTGATGTCGGACGGTATCGCATTAACCGTAAACTTCAACTGGATACACCGGATGAAACAAAGGTGCTTACCCGCGAGGATATCATCGCGATTGTGAAATATTTGATCAACCTGATCAACTCGAAAGCGGAGGTTGATGATATTGACCACTTGTCCAATCGCCGTGTGCGCACCGTGGGCGAGCAGCTGTATTCGCAGTTTGGCGTTGGACTTTCGCGGATGGCTCGTACCATCCGTGAGCGGATGAACATTCGCGATAATGAGGTGTTTACACCGACGGATTTGATCAATGCACGGACGTTGTCGTCCGTTATCAATTCATTCTTTGGTACCAACCAATTGTCGCAATTCATGGACCAAACCAATCCGTTGGCTGAAATCACGCACAAGCGTAGGTTGTCTGCGCTCGGGCCTGGTGGTCTGTCTCGCGAACGCGCGGGTTTTGAGGTGCGTGACGTACACTATACGCACTACGGTAGGTTATGTACGATTGAAACGCCGGAAGGACCCAACATCGGGTTGATTTCCTCGCTTTGCGTTCACGCGAAGATAAACAATCTTGGATTTATCGAAACGCCCTATCGGCGGGTTGAAGAAGGACGGGTTGTAGTTGAAGAACCGGTTATTTATCTTTCCGCAGAAGACGAGGATGGCAAGACCATTGCACAGGCCAATGCGGAGTATGACGATAAGGGTAATTTCATCACACCGAGGGTAAAGGCGCGCTACGAGGGTGATTTCCCGGTAATTGAACCGGAAAAGCTGGATTTGATGGACATTGCGCCCAACCAGATTACGTCCATTGCGGCCTCGTTGATTCCGTTCCTGGAACACGATGATGCCAACCGTGCGCTGATGGGATCCAACATGCAACGCCAGGCTGTGCCGTTGTTGCGTCCAGAAGCACCCGTTGTTGGGACCGGATTGGAAGGACGTGTAGCCCGTGACTCGCGTACGCTGATTAACGCTGAGGCGGATGGCGTGGTGGAATACGTAGACGCAAATGAAATTAAAATCCGTTACGAACGGAATGAGGACGAAAGGCTTGTGTCGTTTGATGATGATATAAAGACCTACAAACTCATTAAATTCAAGAAGACGAATCAAAGTACGTGCATTAACTTGAAGCCCATCGTTAAGAAAGGGCAAAAGGTTGAAAAGGGTCAGGTTCTTTGCGAAGGCTATGCGACTCAAGATGGTGAATTGGCCCTGGGCCGCAATTTGAAAGTTGCGTTCATGCCTTGGCAGGGATTCAACTTCGAGGATGCTATTGTGATTTCTGAACGTGTAGTAAGTCAGGATATCTTTACTTCACTGCATATCGAGGAGTTTGAATTGGAGGTTCGCGATACCAAACGTGGCGAAGAGGAGCTGACGGCAGATATTCCGAACGTATCGGAGGAAGCGACCAAAGACCTGGATGAAAACGGTATCATCCGGATCGGTGCCGAAGTGCGTGAAGGCGATATCCTGATTGGTAAGATTACACCGAAGGGTGAATCGGATCCATCGCCGGAAGAAAAACTCCTTCGTGCCATTTTTGGTGACAAGGCCGGCGACGTAAAAGATGCATCACTGAAAACTCCACCATCCATCAACGGCGTGGTCATTGATACCAAACTGTTTTCACGGGCGAAGAAGATGGCGAAGGAAGAGGAGAAAAAGGCACTCGACCAATTGGATACCCAACATGCGAAAGCTTTGAAGACCTTAAAGGATAAATTGGTGGATAAACTGTTTGCTATCGTAAACGGTAAGACTTCCCAAGGAGTCTATAATGTGTATAAAGAGCTGTTGGTTCCGAAGGGAGCGAAGTTTACGCAGAAAATCTTGTCTGATCTTGAGTATAACAACATCAATCCGGCAGGATGGACCACTGACGATGATAAGAACGAATTGATCAAGCAGGCCCTACACTTCTACAACATCAAGTTAAACGAAGAACTGGGTGCTTATAAGCGGGATAAATTCGCGATCAGCGTGGGTGATGAGCTGCCTTCAGGTATTGTCCAGATGGCCAAAGTATTTATCGCTAAGAAGCGCAAGCTGAAAGTGGGTGATAAGATGGCCGGCCGTCACGGTAACAAAGGGATTGTTGCACGGATTGTACGTGACGAAGATATGCCTTTCCTGGAAGACGGCACGCCGGTAGACATCGTGTTAAACCCATTGGGTGTACCATCGCGGATGAACCTGGGCCAGATTTATGAAACGGTATTGGGTTGGGCCGGACAAAAACTCGGGATCAAATTTGCAACGCCGATTTTTGACGGAGCTTCCACAGAAGAAGTCGAAGGATGGGTAACCAAAGCAGAACTGCCGGAATCGGGTCGGACATACCTCTATAACGGACTGACCGGGGAACGTTTTGACCAACCGACCACAGTAGGTGTGATTTACATGCTGAAACTCGGTCACATGGTGGACGACAAGATGCACGCGCGTTCCATCGGACCGTACTCGCTCATCACGCAGCAACCCCTCGGCGGTAAGGCGCAGTTTGGTGGACAGCGTTTCGGTGAGATGGAGGTGTGGGCACTGGAAGCATTTGGTGCGTCGAACATTCTGCAGGAAATCCTGACGGTTAAGTCTGACGATGTGGTAGGTAGAGCCAAAACGTATGAGTCTATTGTCAAAGGCAATAACTTACCAACTCCATCGGTACCCGAATCCTTTAACGTACTCGTACACGAGCTGCGTGGCTTAGGACTGGATATCACGTTGGATTAATTGAGCATATCGCGTTAACTTTAGAAACGAAAGTATGTCTTACAAAAAAGATAATAAAATAAAAAGCAACTTCACCTCGATTACCATTAGCTTGGCTTCTCCGGAGACCATTCTGGAACGCTCCAGTGGTGAGGTGGTCAAACCGGAAACGATCAATTACCGGACGTATAAGCCCGAACGTGATGGTTTGTTCTGCGAACGTATTTTCGGTCCGGTAAAGGACTACGAATGCCACTGCGGTAAGTATAAACGTATCCGTTATAAAGGGATTGTCTGTGATCGTTGCGGCGTGGAAGTAACCGAGAAGAAAGTACGCCGTGAGCGCATGGGACACATCAGCTTGGTGGTTCCGGTAGCGCATATCTGGTACTTCCGCTCGTTGCCGAACAAAATTGGCTACCTGTTGGGATTGCCTACCAAGAAGCTCGATATGATCATTTATTACGAGCGCTATGTGGTTATCCAGGCAGGTGTAAAGGAAGAAGACGGTATTAACTACATGGACTTCCTTACCGAAGAAGAGTATCTTGATATCTTGGACACGCTGCCCAAAGAAAATCAGTTCCTTGATGACACGGATCCACAGAAGTTCATTGCCAAAATGGGCGCGGAAGCGTTAGAAGAGCTGTTGAAGCGACTCGATCTCGACCAGCTTTCGTACGACCTGCGCCACCAGGCAGCTAACGAAACTTCGCAACAACGCAAGAACGAAGCGTTGAAACGCCTGCAGGTGGTGGAAGCATTCCGTGGTTCACGGGATCGTATTGAGAACCGTCCGGAATGGATGATCGTTAAGATCGTGCCGATCATTCCACCGGAACTCCGTCCGTTGGTGCCGTTGGAAGGTGGCCGTTTTGCGACTTCTGACTTGAACGATTTGTACCGTCGGGTGATCATCCGGAACAACCGGTTGAAACGTTTGATGGAAATCAAAGCGCCAGAGGTGATTCTCCGTAACGAGAAGCGGATGTTACAGGAAGCTGTAGACTCGTTGTTTGACAATTCCCGCAAGGTGAATGCGGTGAAAACAGAAGGTAACCGGGCGTTGAAGTCCCTTTCTGATATCCTGAAAGGAAAACAGGGCCGTTTTCGCCAGAACCTATTGGGTAAGCGGGTGGATTACTCGGCCCGTTCGGTTATCGTGGTAGGTCCAAACCTGAAATTGCACGAATGTGGTTTGCCGAAGGACATGGCCGCCGAGCTGTATAAACCGTTTATCATCCGTAAGATGATCGAGCGGGGCATTGTGAAAACGGTTAAATCTGCGAAAAAGATCGTAGACCGTAAGGATCCGGTGGTATGGGATATCCTTGAAAATGTATTGAAAGGACACCCTGTGCTGCTTAACCGGGCACCTACGCTGCACCGCTTGGGTATCCAGGCTTTTCAGCCCACGTTGGTCGAAGGTAAGGCGATCCAATTGCATCCGTTGGTATGTACGGCGTTCAACGCCGACTTTGACGGTGACCAGATGGCTGTGCACCTGCCTTTGGGCAATGCAGCGATTCTGGAAGCGCAAATCCTTATGTTGGCTTCGCACAACATTCTCAACCCGGCGAACGGTACGCCAATCACCGTTCCCTCGCAGGACATGGTGTTGGGTCTGTATTACATGACCAAAGGCCGTAAGAGTGATGATAAGCGCGTGATGAAAGGGGAAGGTATGACGTTTTATTCTGCCGAAGAGGTGATCATTGCACACAATGAAAAGCGGATTGATCTTCACTCTTTTATCAAGGTAAAAACCAAGGTTAGAAATAAGGAAGGTGAGATCGAAGAACGCGTCATCGAGTCTACTGTCGGACGGGTATTGTTCAATCAAGTAGTTCCCGAAGAAATCGGATACGTAAATGAACTGTTGACCAAAAAGTCCCTGCGGGATATCATCGGTGAAGTAGTAAAAATCACCGGTATGGCACGTGCGGCCAAGTTCCTTGATGACATTAAGGAGTTAGGTTTCCAGATGGCATTCAAAGGCGGTTTGTCGTTCAACTTGCAAGACCTGAACATCCCTGATGCAAAGGCTGATTTGATCGGACAAGCTACGAGAGAAGTGGAAGAGGTGATGAATAACTATAACATGGGCTTCATCACCAACAACGAACGATATAATCAAATCATCGATATCTGGACACGCATCAACAACCGGTTGACGGCGAATGTGATGGAAATCCTTTCAACGGACAACCAAGGGTTCAATTCCGTATACATGATGCTAGATTCCGGTGCCCGGGGCTCCAAGGAGCAAATCCGTCAGCTTTGCGGCATGCGGGGGCTGATGGCTAAACCGCAGAAATCAGGTTCTTCCGGTGGGGAAATCATTGAAAACCCGATTCTCTCCAACTTTAAGGAAGGATTGTCGGTACTGGAATACTTCATTTCTACGCACGGTGCACGTAAAGGTCTTGCGGATACGGCATTGAAAACGGCCGATGCGGGCTACCTGACACGTCGTTTGCACGACGTAGCCCAGGATATGATTGTGGTCGACCAAGACTGTGGTGGTTTAAGAGGAGTATATACAACGGCGCTGAAAGATAACGAGGACATTATTGAGCCTTTATACGATCGGATTCTCGGGCGCGTATCCCTGCACGATGTGTACGATCCGGTGACCGGTGATTTGCTGGTAGCTGCCGATCAGGACATCGATGAAGAAGTAGCCGGAAAAATCGAAGCTTCAGCGGTTGAAGGCCTTGAAATTCGTTCGGTATTGACCTGCGAAAGCAAACGTGGTGTCTGTGCGCTTTGTTATGGCCGTAACTTGGCTACTGGCAAACGGGTACAAAAGGGAGAAGCCGTGGGTGTAATTGCCGCGCAGTCTATCGGTGAACCAGGTACACAGCTTACACTTCGTACATTCCACGTGGGTGGTACCGCCTCAAACATTGCTGCGGAATCACAGATATTGGCCAAATTTGATGGTATTATCGAACTGGAAAACATCCGGTCCGTACCACACGAAGGAGAAGAAGGACCCGATCAGGTAGTGATCGGCCGTTCCGGTGAGGTACGGATTATTGATCCGGAATCCCGGAAAGTGTTGATGACCAACAACATTCCCTATGGTTCTTTCCTCTATGTCAATGCCGGTGACACGGTAACCAAGGGGCAACGTATTTGTTCATGGGACCCATACAACGCTGTGATTATTTCAGAATTCGGCGGTAAGGTTGAGTTTGAAGCCATTATTGAAGGGATTACATTCCGTGAGGAATCCGATGAACAAACCGGACACCGCGAGAAAGTGATTATTGATACCCGCGATAAGACCAAAAACCCGGCTATTAAGATACTGGATAGCAAAGGGGCGGTCATCCGCACGTACAACATTCCGGTGGGGGCACACGTTTCTGTCAATGATGGTATCTCGGTGAAAGAAGGGGTTATCTTGGCGAAGATCCCGCGTTCTACTGGTAAGACGCGAGATATCACGGGTGGTTTGCCGCGTGTTACAGAGTTGTTTGAGGCTCGTAACCCGTCAAATCCAGCTGTTGTAACCGAGATTGATGGTGTGGTGAGTTTGGGAGGCGTGAAGCGCGGTAACCGGGAGATCTCCATTGAATCACGTGATGGACAAATCAAGAAGTACTTGGTACCGCTGTCCAAACACATCTTGGTGCAGGATAACGATTTCGTGAAAGCAGGTATGCCGCTGTCCGACGGGTCTATTTCTCCGGCAGATATTCTAGCCATTAAAGGCCCATCGGCTGTGCAGGAGTACCTCGTAAACGGTATTCAGGAGGTTTATCGCTTGCAGGGTGTGAAGATCAACGACAAGCACTTCGAAACCATTGTGCACCAAATGATGCAGAAAGTGGAAATTGAAGATCCAGGTGATACTCGTTTTCTCGAAAAAGAGGCCGTCAACAAATGGGATTTCATGGAAGAAAACGACGCCATTTATGACAAGAAGGTGGTAGTAGAAGCCGGAGATTCCAATGAGTTGAAGCCCGGGCAGATTGTATCATTGCGCAAATTGCGAGATGTTAATTCCAGCTTGAAGCGCCGTGATCTGAAGTTGGTGGAAGTTCGTGATGCGATTCCCGCTACTTCCAGTCCGTTATTGCAAGGGATTACCCGTGCTTCCTTGGGTACGAAGTCGTTCATTTCGGCGGCATCGTTCCAGGAAACCACTAAAGTACTCAATGAAGCGGCTATTGCTGGAAAGCGCGACAACTTGTTGGGCTTGAAAGAAAACGTGATCGTAGGGCATTTGATTCCATCTGGAACGGGCTTACGAGACTACGAACGCATCATCGTGGGTTCGCAGGAAGAGTACGATCAACTGCTGGCTTCTAAGGAGGAAGATTAACTAGTTGCCGGTGACCGGTGGCGAGTGGCCGGTAGTCGCCGGAAAATTTATAGAAACCGTCAGGTACTTGCCTGACGGTTTTTTGTTTTTATCGTATCTTTGCCATCGCTATGGGTACCTTGCTTGACATCGGACAAAAGCCTTACAACCATTATGGTGCATACTTACGTGCCAAATACAATGGTAAACGGGTGTTCAAAATCATCGTAGATGGTAATTTCACCTGTCCGAATCGGGACGGGAGCAAGGGATATGGTGGGTGTGCCTATTGCAACGTGGATTCGTTTACACCCGATTCTGCACGTAAGCTGCCCACGATACGTGAGCAGGTGGTAGAAGGTATCCAACGAGCGATAAATGGTTATGGCGCGGAGAAATTTGTTATTTATTTCCAGCCCAATACGAATACGTATGCCCCTGCACATTACCTGAAGGCGATGTACGATGAGGCGTTAAGTGTTGCTCCGGAACACGTGGTGGGACTGTCAGTCGGCACACGGCCCGATTGCATCGATTTTGAGAAGGTAGCGCTGTTGGAAAGCTATACCGATCGGTATGATGTGGACCTGGAAATGGGGATGGAATCCATTTACAACGATACATTGAATCGGATAAACCGTGGGTGCTCACACGAGGAATTGGAAACGGCACTCGGATTGGTACAAAGCAGTCCGTTGGATATCTGTGTGCACACCATCTTCGGGTTTCCCTGGGAGACCCGGGAAATGATGCTACGGTATGCCGACGAAATTAACCGTTTTCCACAAATTAAGTTTGTGAAATTGCATCACCTACATATTGTTGAGGGATCCATCATGGGTGTCCAATACAAGCGAAACCCGTTTCACGTGTTCAGCTTGGAGGAATATACCGATTTTCTTTGTGAGTTTATTCCCTTATTGCGGCCTGATATCGTCATTCAACGGCTGTTTGGACTCGCCGATCAGGAATTACTCATTGCACCCAATTGGGGTAAAGGAAAATCCGCGATCCAGACCTATATCGATAAAGCATTAGAGCGGCAAGGTGCCTACCAAGGGGCTAAATTCATCGCTCGATAATTGCCCGTAAATCGGCGGGAGAATACTTGATGGATTTGAGAGTTTTACGGTCTTCCGTGCGGTAAACCAAATACAAGCCATCCTGCTTTTCGTAAAAGCAAGGGGTGTTTCGCTCTTCTGAATAATACCGGACTGTTTCTTCTGCTTCTGCCAGCGATTTGCAAGCTTTGCTCATGTTTGATCGCTGTACCTCATCAAATAGCGCACTGAATTTATCAGCCAAGCCAAATTCCAATACGGCACCGGACAATACATACTGAATGTCGCAAAGCGCATCGGCTACCTCAACGAGGTCGTTGTTTGCAATGGCTTCTTCCAGTTCTTTTAGTTCTTCAGCAATCAGCGAAACCCGCAGCCGACAACGGTTTTCATTGGGGATCGCTGGCTTCTCAAGTATGGGATGTTTGAATGTTTTGTGGAATTCAGCAACAGAAGTTAGCGTTTTCGGGTCAGTCATTTTTCAAAGTAAAAAGTAAAAAATAAAAAGTAAAAAAGCTACTTGATGAAGTGTTTGAGTTGGATGATTTCTTTTTCTTCCAGGTATCGCCAACGGCCTCGGGGGAGATCTTTTTTCGTGAGATTGGCATAAACCACCCGATCCAGTTTAATAACGTCATATCCAAGGTGCTCAAAGATACGTCTAACGATCCGGTTTTTTCCACTATGAATCTGGATACCTATTTCCCGTTTGCTGCCGCCCTGTACGTAGCTTATGGCATCAGGTTTAATGAGGCCATCCTCCAATTCCAACCCGAACGAGATTTTATTGAGATCTCCTTGTGTGAGATTCTTGTCCAATTCCACGTTATATATCTTGACAACGCTGTTTCGTGGATGCGAAAGCTTTTCCGCCAGGTTGCCATCGTTGGTTAGCAATAACAGTCCCGTCGTATTACGATCTAATCTACCTACTGGGTAAATCCGTTCTTTTGATGCTTTAGCCACCAAATGCATAACCGTACGCCGTTCCTGGGGATCATCGGTGGTGGTAATGTAGTCTTTTGGTTTATTGAGTAGAACATATACCATCTTTTCGCGCTTGAGGCGTTCACCGTTATAACGCACTTCGTCTTTGGAAGGATCGACCTTCACACCCAATTCAGTTACAACTTCTCCGTTTACGGTAATGACTCCAGCCTCAATCAGTTCATCGGCTTTACGTCTGGAACAGACACCTGCATTGGCAATGTATCTATTCAGCCGTATCAGGCCATCACTCTCTGGTTCGCGTTTAAATGAAACATCGCTTCGTTCACGGCGCTTTTTTGAAGAATCGTAGGGGCGATTGCCATAGGTGCGTTTTCCGCTGTCATAGGGACGTTTATCGTTGTCGTATGGACGTTTGTCACTGTTGTATGGACGTTTGTCGTTATCGTACGAGCGCTTCTCTGTGTTTTTTCCATACGTTCTCTCCTTTCTATACGTTCTTTCGCCGGTAGAACCGAATGGCTTCTGTTCCCCGTCAGATCGCTTGTCCCGGTAATCGATTGATTTTTTTGTCGTTTCCCTGCCATCGTTTTTTGATGCATTCGGGCTCCGGTATTTGTGGTCGCTGTGTTTCGAAAAGCTTGAGGTTGATTTGCCGGGGCCGGGGCGTTTGGACTTGTCGTCACGACTGTTCCGTTTGTTACTAAATGGCATGATTTTTACCGTAAAAAATGTGAACTGCAAAGGTAGTCAAAAATATGGTCTTAAGGACAATAGCCGATGTTTTTTACATAGAAATAGCAGATTTGCTCGCGTTAATAAATGTTAAAAAACAGGGGGGATTTGCGTAACTATTTGTATATTAATATCATAATTTTTACTTTTGTCCCCAGCTTTTTGGATTAAGTAATACATGGCCTTATTTAATTTCTTGCGATGTGTTACAGAAAAGGTAATAAATGATAAAGAAACAACTGCTCTGTTGTAGCGCGGTTTTATCGTTGGTGTTGCTTTCAAAATTGTATTCATACAATCTCGTAGCCAATACAGAAACACCCGACGCGCTGCTGCACGACTCTCTATCTCAAGGAGAATTGTTGCAAGAAGATATCTCCAATATCCGCAACACCCCTTATTTTGCATCGCTGAATTTTGCAGACGAAACGTTGCCATTGGGCGACAGGCTAATCGAGAAGAAGATGCTGAAACACCTCAAAGAATATTCATTTGCGACGCGGCAGTCGCATCTTCTGCACCATAAAGCGTTAAAGACATTGCCGCGGGTGGCAACGATCTTACGCCAACATGGAATTCCTGAGGATTTTAAGTACATTCCATTGGTGGAAAGTGGTTTCACCAGCGGCACCACGTCCCATCGTGGAGCTTCCGGATATTGGCAGTTTATGCCAAATACGGCGAAGGCGTTTGGGCTGCGGGTCGATAACGTAACAGACGAACGTCAGGATGTTGAGAAATCGACTTTGGCGGCGGCTAAATATCTCAAGGCGCTGTACCGCGAGTTTAATAGCTGGACACTGGTGGCGGCGGCGTTTAATATCGGTGAGGGTAATTTATTGCGCGCCATCAATCGGCAAAATGAAGATAACTATTTTCGGCTAAAGTTAAATCGTGAAACCGGCAGTTACGTATACAAACTGATTTCAGTAAAGGAAATCATCGAACATCCAAACCGGCACGGATATCGCACGAATACATTACTGGCTGATGCAACCGACAGCGATTCCCATGCGTCCCACAAATTGTAGGGGAAGCTATCTGAGATCCACTATTTCCATTCCTGGATAATCGGTTTGCTTAAATACAAAGGTATCGGCGGGGATTGAAGGACTGGCCTTGGTATTTTTGAGCGTATAGGTGTATTTAACTCCGCTTTTGTCAAATATTGTTACATCGTATATCAGGTTTGTAGACTTGTTGATGCGTAACTTAATTTTAAAATATGGAGTTTGCGGGTCTTCAGGTGATAGTTCGACCACCCCCAACGGGATGCCGCCGGCCTGCTCGTTTGGAGCGGAGACATACTTGTATCCGTTGGTATAAAAGGAAAAGATCGTTGCAGGCGAAATGGCCCCCGACGAATTGTCGGCTTCGGTTACCTGCACTTCCTGTTCGTCTTTAAGAACCATCCATTGCGTTTTCCCGTCGCTAACGATGTCTTGACTGTTGGTTGTGATGCGGTATTTGCCTGTTTCGGCTACCATGGTAAGGGTACCTGATTCCGTGTAGTTCGTTTGCTGGGGTTGCTGAACGGTGAGGGTGAAATCGGTTCGAATGGATTTATATCCTTCGTAGGTTTGCGTTACTTTATTGAGTAAGGACCTGGCGGTAGCATCTGTCTGTGCATAGGCATGAATGGCAAATACAGAAAAGGACAGAAGTACCGAACAGCTAATGGTTGCTAGTTTCATCTTTATGCGTCTTTCTTCAACCCATCCAAAAACTGTTCCAATGAATATTCGTCAGGGAAAAGTACTTCCCGTGCTTTGCTGCCTTCGAATGGCCCTACGATACCTGCAGCTTCCAGTTGGTCAATAATCCGTCCAGCGCGATTGTATCCGAGTTTAAGTTTACGCTGGATAAGCGATGTGGAGCCCTGTTGGTGCAATACTACAAGGCGGGCGGCATCCTCAAACATGGAGTCGCGATCTCGCATATCAAAATCTTCGATGCCGCCTTCGCCATCTTCACCTACATATTCAGGTAGCAGCAATGCCGATGGATAGCCGCGTTGGCCACCGATGAAATCGGAAATCTCTTCTACTTCAGGCGTATCTACAAATGCACACTGTATCCGTATCAGGTCGCTTCCGGTAGCCAGCAGCATGTCGCCTCGCCCGATCAGTTGGTCGGCGCCCCCCGAATCGAGAATGGTGCGGGAGTCTACTTTTGATAGTACCCGGAAGGCCAAGCGGGCGGGGAAGTTGGCTTTGATGGTACCGGTAATGATGTTTACTGATGGCCGCTGTGTAGCGATGACTAAATGGATGCCCACGGCGCGGGCCAATTGTGCCAGCCGGGCGATAGGGGTTTCGACCTCCTTGCCTGCTGTCATCATCAGGTCGGCAAACTCATCGACGATGAGCACGATGAATGGCAGGTAACGATGGCCTTCTTCGGGATTGAGCCTACGATTGATGAATTTAGCGTTGTACTCTTTCAGGTTGCGCACCTGTGCGTTTTTTAGCAGGTCGTAGCGGGCGTCCATCTCGATACAAAGCGAATTCAGCGTGTTGATCACCTTTTTAGTATCCGTGATGATGGCGTCCTCTTCCCCTGGTAATTTAGCCAAAAAATGGCGTTCTACTTTCTTAAACAGCGATAACTCGACTTTTTTCGGATCGACCAATACAAACTTTAGTTCCGCCGGATGCTTCTTGTATAGTAACGACGTTAGGATGGCATTGATGCCGACTGATTTACCCTGTCCGGTGGCCCCAGCCACCAACAAGTGGGGCATTTTGGCGAGGTCAGCAATATAGACTTCGTTTGAGATGGTTCTCCCCAAGGCAATGGGCAGGTCCATATCGGTATGTTGGAATTTCTCCGTTGCCAAAACCGAACGCATCGAAACCATCTCGGGGTGACTGTTGGGTACTTCGATGCCTATGGTTCCCTTACCGGGCATTGGGGCAATGATGCGGATGCCTAATGCAGCCAAGCTCAGCGCGATGTCATCTTCCAGATTTTTGATTTTCGAAATGCGGACGCCGGGCTTTGGAATGATTTCATAGAGAGTAACCGTGGGGCCGATGGTAGCTTTGATTTTTGCGATCTCTATGTTGTAATTAGCCAGTGTATCAACGATTTTGTCTTTGTTAGCTTCCAGTTCGTGGTTATTGACGGTAATTTTGCCTGAACCGTAATCGCGCAGCAAATCCAGCGTAGGGTATTGATAACTGGATAAATCCAATTTTGGGTCATACTGGCCTACTTTTTCCACCAATTCATCTGCTGTACTGGGCTTTTCTTCTTTAATGGGGGATACCGTAAGAGGAGGGGTAATCAGTTCGTTTTTTAATTTTTCTTCGGGTCTTTCGATTGAAAAATCTAACCCGTCTTTCACCTCCTCCGGTTTCGGCTTCGGGGATGCGGTTAAATTCTGTTGCAGTTTTTCGGTGTCATTGTGTGGGCTGGCAGCTGTTTTCAACTGATTGGTAGCCGGCACTTCTTCTTCGGCAAGCTCCCTGTTTTTATTTAGCCGAAATTCTACCGGGTCAACCCGATACTCAGATTCATGCGCATACTGCTCTTGATCACGCGATCGGTTGGTTGGCTCTTTTTCCAGGGATTGCGATACGGAAGACCCAAGGCTTTTATTATTGAATCTGAAGTCAAAATTGAAGAACACAATCAGCACCGTTAACAGGGTAAAGATCAACAATCCGCCAACTCCCGGCACGCCGATTTGCGCAGCAAGCAATCGATTGGACCAGAATCCAAATTCGCCTTCAAGAAAGTGCGGATAATTGGTTACAAACCCATGGATAAATCCAAGCGTGAGCGACAGAAAGATGATCGTAAAGGCGGAATATCCGAAGGTTTTCCAAATAGACAGAAGTTTTACTTTGAATAATAATCGGTATCCAATGACAAATAGGATGCCTACAAAAATAAAGGATGCGATGCCAAACCACTTATAGATAAACTGATGAGCAAGCAATGCCCCGAATTTTCCCATCCAGTTTTGCACAACTGGCGGTTCGATACCCGCCAGGGCAAATTCTTCCCGGGTTTTGAATAATGTATGCCACCCGCCATTGGCTGCGGAAACATAGCTTTGATCTTCTTGCCAGGTGAACAAATAGGAGATAAAAGCGATGAGAAAGTATACGGATAATATGAGTGAAAACAGGCCTATTATCTTTACCAATTTATTGCCTAGTGCGTGATTTGATGGGGCATTGGATCTTGGCTTACGCTCACTCTTTTTGCGCAGGGAGGGCTTGCCTTCCGTATCATGCTGTGTGTTTTTTCTGAATGAATTCCCTTTTCCCGACATCGAAACGATACGTTATGTTTGAGACAAACTTACGGATTTTTTGCGCAGGTTGTAGCATTCTGTTTGTGATACCCGTTATGTATTTAGATAAGCAGAGAGGTATTTAGATTCATAAAATTTTAATGAGACGATTTGGCGAAACAGTGAAAAGTAGCAGGGCGGTTGCCATCTTAATTTTTGCTGTTGGATTGGTGACACTAGGTGGTTGTTTGAAAGACGACAATGGCGTATATCAGATTTCGGCAGTACGGGCATTGAATGCCGTCCCGGGATCGGATCAATTGGATATCGCTTTGAATGAGAGTTGGCTGAATTATGTTCCGGAGACCGGTGAAGTTGAAGATTTTGCCTATCGCGATACATTGGCCTATAAGCGGGCATGGCCAGGTGCGCGGACGGTTAGGGTGTTTGAGCGGGGGAATACGACAAACAGCGGGCTGCTGGCGAAGGAAAATGCACAGTTTATTCCGGGTCAGTTTTATTCACTGTATGTAGTTGGACGTGAAGATGATATCGAATTGGTGGTGACCAACGATGACTTATCCGCACCGGAGGGAGGAAAAGCAAAGATTCGATGTATACATCTTAGTCCGGACGCGCCTCCACTGGATTTCGAGATTGAGGGAGCAGGCGATGTGGTGATGGTCACTGACCAAGCGTTCAAGGAAGCCAGTGATTTCGTCGCCGTTGACGGCGGGGAGGCCTATACGATCCGGTTCGAGGAGCACAGCAGCGGTAATGTGGTTCACACCTTCGAATTCACACCCAAAGCAGGGCTGATCTATTCCATATGGGTGCGTGGGCTACTTGAAAATGAAGGCGATGCAGCGTTGGAATTTGGCCATGATATTATTGTCCATTAACGATTTTCTCCATAAAGTTTAGGTTGATTGAATCTGCCGAGAGGCGGATGCCGCTCCCTCCCCGGGAGCGGTTTTTTTGTGCAATTTATTGAATTCCGTTCTTAATACAGTAAGCCAACCCAAATCGAAGTGTGTTTCTCAACGAGTCCGCGTAGGAAACTATTGAATTTAATTGACCTTGAACTCGACTTTCGTATCAATGGAAATTTCGACATCTTCTATTAGGACATTATCGTGGAAAGACGAATAATAACTACCGGTTGGGATCGCCTGATTGGCTGGGTTGGTAGTCCATGGAACCAGAAAGACGTATTGACGGTCCGACGGAGCAATATCTATAAAGCAGCCCGGCAGGAGGTTGTCAGTAAAATAAAGTTCAACACTTGAATCATACGGTTTTCCGATAAACACAGCCCCCTGACTATTTTCCGCGCTTTCTTTTCGGTAGATCGCTAAGAAATCACGTTGTTTATAAAACTGCTCATACAGCTTCTTTCCATCTTCGTGGGAAAGAGATACGGAATCATCTGAATGGTTGACTACCTCAAAGCCGACGGAAAAATTTCCCCCATTTTTCAATACGTTGCGTTTCTCACCATTTTCGTCTAGTACGACCAGTTTAAACGTTAGTTGCTCCAAGGGAGACAGGTCGCTTTTAGAACAGCTAGGTGCAAGTGAGGCGAAGATCGCTAGAAGCAAGGTTCCTTTTTGTAAATTCATAATTGTAAGGTTTGATGGCGGGTTAATTAAATCGGAGCGGCTAATTGGGTAGGATCGGCAAAACGGCCAACATGTTCATCAACGTTTAGGTAACGTATCGAATCGAAAAAATGCTACAGGTGAGCTTGTCGTTTTCTAAGTGGTTTGTATGTTACAGGTATAAGGGAGCGGTTTCGCGAAGTCGCGGTTTTGCGACTTCGCGGGCAATAGCGGACGGATGGCTATGTGGTGATCAGTAAAAAGTAGTTTTTCTTACCTCGTTGGACGATCAGATACCTGTCATTAACCAAATTTTCCAGTGAGAACCGTTGATTGCTATCATTGACTTTAATTTTATTAACCGATACACCACCTCCCTGTATCATTTTGCGGGCTTCACCTTTGGAGGGGAAGATGGAGGAAGAAACAGCTAAAAGCTCCAGTATGTCGATGCCTTCGCTCAGCTGATCTTTTGCTAGATGGAATTGTGGTATACCATCAAACACATCCAATACAGCCGAATGGGACATTCCTTCCAGAAACTCCAACGACCCGTTGCCAAACAGGAATTCGGATGTTTTCACGGCGGTTTTGTAATCCGCTTCGGAATGCGTGCGGATGGTGATGTCTTTAGCCAGGGCTTTTTGGACGATACGCAGGTGAGGAGCCGCGTCGTGCTCAGCGATCAGCGCGTCAATCTCTACTTCGGATTTCAATGTGAAAATCTTAATCCAGTTTTTCGCGTCGTCGTCACTGGCATTTAGCCAGAACTGATAGTAACGATAGGGGGAAGTTTTATTGGCATCCAGCCACACCGCACCGCTTTCGGTTTTGCCGAATTTATTGCCGTCGGCTTTTTTGATCAGTTTGGTCGTAAGCGCATAGGCGGTACCACTGTCTTTGCGGCGGATGAGCTCTGTGCCCGTGACAATGTTGCCCCACTGGTCGGAGCCTCCCATTTGGAGTATACACCCATGATGCTTCCAAAGGTAATAGAAGTCATATCCCTGTATCAATTGATACGAAAACTCGGTGAAAGATAATCCATTATCCCCTTCAAGGCGTTTTTTGACCGAGTCTTTTGCCATCATGTAATTTACGGTGATGTGCTTACCTACTTCCCGTATGAAGTCAAGGAAATGGAAACCTTTGAACCAATCGTAATTATTTACTAGGATGGCACCCTGCTCGGCATCTGAAAAGTCGAGAAACTTGGCCAGCTGTTTTTTCAGGCAGGCGATGTTGTGATTCAGGGTGTCTTCATCCAGTAAATTCCGCTCAGCGGATTTTCCCGATGGATCGCCAACCATGCCGGTGGCGCCGCCCACGAGAGCAACCGGCCGATGTCCCGCTTTCTGAAAATGAATCAATGTCATCAATTGCGTGAGATGGCCGACGTGCAGGGAATCGCCCGTAGGGTCGAAGCCTATATATCCGGCCAATTTCCCTTTTTGCAACTCCTCTTCGGTGCCGGGCATGATATCATGCAACATGCCCCGCCAACGTAATTCATCAACAAAACCCATGGTTATTTGTACGATTAAATTGCCTGATTAATACGGCGGCAAAGATAGTAGAATATCGGCGAAATTCGTTATCTTGGCACAATAAGTGCTCAATAATTGGAAAGTGGCGGATGAATTTCCTTTCACATTATTACTTCGAACGTTATAGCCATAATCCCGAATTGGTGCTCGGGTGCATATTGCCGGATCTTATTAAGAATGCCGACAGGCATGTAAATGTTTTGCCTCAAAAGTACGAAGACCGTTTCGGTAACAATCCTAAACTTCAGCATATTTACCACGGATGGATGCGGCACGTAGAGGCCGACCGCTATTTTCATGGTTCCTCTTTTTTCTATGATCACACCCATCAGTTGAGGATCTTGCTTGCCCCGCTTGTGGAAACCACGGTGATCCGCCCCTCGTTCTTGTCACACATTGCTTTGGAACTGCTCCTTGACCACCTGTTACTCCACCACAAGTGGGTGCACGAATCGGATTTTTACGAATACCTGGCCGCGGCGGATCGAGACGTAACAGACCGTTTCCTGAAATTATGCGATGTTCCGGACACAACATTTTTTTTTACGTATTTCAACAGCTTCATGCGTGCGCAATACATGGCTAGCTACCGTGAGTTTGGTCAGATCACCAATGCGATGATCGCAATCTGTCGTCGCTTATGGGATGTGCAACTGGATGGTGATCGATGCAGTCGGATCACAGAAGTTATCACGAACTACGCGATGAAACTCGATGACGAATTTCCCCTTATTTTTGAGGAGATCCAATCCAAACTTTCCTAAGCTTATCCAAGCTTTCGGTATTTTTCCCTAAGTTTGACCGATTGAAATGGGCTTTATAGTACCGTTGTATGGCGAATAAACTTTTCCGCAAAAAAAATGTAGCGCAAATTATCCGGGCATCGCAGTCAGATGGAAGTGGGGGGCTAGCTAAAATATTGGGTGTCCGTGACCTGGTTTCGCTGGGAATAGCGGCCATTGTAGGTGCGGGAATTTTCAGCACGATTGGGTTGGCGAGTTTTAACGGTGGGCCAGCGGTCTCGTTACTGTTTGTTTTCGTAGCGGTTGCCTGTGTGTTTACGGCATTGTCGTATGCACAGTTTGCCAGTACCGTACCTGTCTCAGGAAGTGCCTATACCTATGCTTATGTTGCATTTGGCGAACTGTTTGCTTGGATTATCGGCTGGGCACTTATTCTGGAGTATGCCGTATCAAACATGGTGGTGGCTATTTCGTGGTCGCAATACTTTGTAAGCATGCTTGAGGGATTCGGTATTCATTTGCCCGGATGGCTTACCATGGCACCGGGGTATGCTACCGAAGCTTACGCAAAAATGCAAACGCAGGGGCTTGATTCGCTATCCGGGATTGAACGGGGAGCAGCCGCTGCTTATGAACAGGCTCCTAAATGGGGTGATTTTCCCCTAATATTTGACCTACCGGCTGGCCTTATCACCTTTTTGGTAACCTGGCTCGTCTATATCGGTATTAAGGAATCGCGCACGGCAAGCAACGTGATGGTGGCTATAAAAATAGGCGTTATTTTATTCGTTATTTTCGGTGGTGCTTTTTTTGTTAAGCCCGAAAATTGGACCCCTTTTGCACCGAACGGCGTCGAAGGTGTATTGAGTGGTGTGGCTGCGGTATTTTTCGCATTCATCGGATTTGACTCCATCTCCACCACGGCCGAGGAATGTAAAAATCCGCAACGGGACCTGCCTAAGGCCATGATTTTATGTTTATTGATTTGTGCGGTGCTCTATGTGTTAATTACCTTGGTATTGACCGGTATGGTAAATTACACAGAAATGAATGTCAAGGATCCGTTGGCCTATGTATTTGAATACGTAGGCTTGGACTACATGGCAGGAATTGTATCCGTCACTTCCGTCGTTGCAATAACGAGTGCGCTGTTGGTTTTCCAATTAGCTCAACCGCGTATTTGGATGACAATGAGCCGGGATGGCCTGCTTTGGAAGCGTTTTGCTACGATCCACCCGAAATATAAAACGCCTTCTTTTGCCACCGTCGTAACGGGTGTTCTGGTGGCCGTGCCTGCCTTATTTTTCAAAATGGATTTCTTTGTGGATCTGACAAGTGTAGGTACATTTTTCGCCTTTATTCTGGTATGTGCCGGCGTGCTGTACATGGACCATACGGGCATTTCCAGGCAATCTCGTTTCAGGGTGCCCTATATCAACGGCAAATATTTGATCACGATTGGGTTATTAATCGCCGTATGGAGTGTTTACCAATACGGGCAAGAAACAATTGCAGAATGGCGCAGACTGTCGGTTGCCGAAATCCTAGAACATAAAATACTTATCATCGTATTTTGGTTAGTTTGGGTCACACTTTGTATCCTGGGGTATAGGCATCGGTTTTCGGTGTTGCCCGTTGCGGGAATTCTTATCAACCTGTACTTGATGTCGCAACTGGGTGCGAGCAACTGGTTTATTTTTTTGGTATGGTTGCTTATCGGCCTGCTGGTATACTTCGGGTACGGTTATCGGCATTCCAAGTTGAATAGCATCAAGGAATAGTATCAATGGCTGTTGCTTTAGGTGCCGAATTGCGTAACTATGCGTATTTCAACGTCAAAACGTGTTAAAAATTGTTAAATTAATAAAAAACTTCTATCTTTGTTTACACAGTTTAGACGCTTTATTCTACCTTTGTAATACGGTTTGGGAGTGGTGAATGATTAAATTTAAGTCAAATCAGATCATTTCGCCGTAATCTGACCAGAAATATATGAGAAAGTTTTTACACCACATCGTTGTTATCCTAACAGTAAGCGCTACGGTTTTTGCCGGGGAAGCCAATGCTGTGCAGCATTCTGTGGCAACTGCAACGGATACCACACGTGTGGCGAAACAAGGCGAATCCCAATCCAGTACGCTGCTATTGTCCGATTCGGAAAAACGTGCTCAACGGTCATTTTTTTCTTCATTACGTAATTTTTTTCCCTTTCGTATCGGCAATAATCCTGCGGATAATGAAAAGCTGTTGAGCAGTGTTAAAGTATTTCCTAATCCGGTTGTCGATCAGATCAGTTTATCTTTTCGACTGAGCAAACAAATCTCGGTATCGATTAAGGTAATGGATGCATTGGGCAATGAGGTGATGACCTTGTTAAATCAAGAACTTGATGCGGGCTCCCAAAGCCATGTCTTCGATACGAGTAATAAATTAACTAACGGTTTCTATTTTATTCGTGTATCCGCGGGTACAGAAACGGTCGTCAAGCGTATCTCTGTCTTGTAACAACTTACCCCGTTGGGGAGTATACTACCAAAAATTCATTCCGGGTCTAACCAGCGACCATCTTCGCGTATGATTTCGATAAGTTCATCCAGGGCGCTTTCTGAAGAAACGTTTCGTTTAACGACTTCTTTGCCACGATAGAGCGTGATTTTGCCGGGGCCCGCACCCACGTAACCATAATCAGCATCGGCCATTTCCCCCGGGCCATTCACGATACATCCCATAATCCCGATTTTGAGTCCTTTCAGGTGGTTTGTGCGGCTGCGTATCATTTGTGTGGTTTCTTGCAGATCAAAAAGTGTACGGCCGCAACTCGGGCAAGAAATATATTCTGTCTTGGAAATCCGGGAGCGAGTAGCTTGTAAAATTCCGAAGGAAGCAGATACCAATTTGTCAATCGGCGTGGCGGGCGAATCAATCCAGATACCACTGCCCATTCCATCCACTAGGAGTGCTCCGAAATCAGTTGCTGCATAAACCTGTAACTTTGATAGCGGTTCTTCCGGATCCATCAAATCGCCCGGCACTGCAGAAAATTCTTGGGCCGGATAGTGCCGGCGGATAATGACAGGATTATTCAACCCGATTTCAGACAGCGCAGCAAAAAACAGGCGTTGGTCTGCCATCCCATGGATTACGTTTGTTTCCAGCAAAAAGACGATCGTTTTATCGATTGGTAGGGCTTCAAACTCGGAAGTGGCCAAATCGGCATAGCTGATCCGTACCAGATTAAGATAGGGATCCCGCAGATCGGCTTCTATAAACCCTCGTAAGGTATATACTGGATGGATATTAGCCTTATTTTTAATGGTTTTCCAGGTAGGATAATCATAAAGCTGCTTGAGGTTCCCAGGCATCGTAAATGAGGGGAGTTGATCTGCCAGATAAACAAAATCCACCGACTGTTCACCCATATGGTATTTGTCAAGCAACCAGTCATATTTATACCCCACATCCGTGAGGATTGCGGGGTCCTTTAGTGCTGTCTGAGAAATGTCGACGACAACCCGTGGTACCAGTGAACCGCCTATAAATGCATTCGTTTCGGCAGTCATGTAAGGCTGGATAACGGGTTGAGCCATGGGCACTGGGAGCGTGTTATCCATTGCTTTTTGAACGGCGGTCTCTCGTTGACGGTTGGTATACCTGTTTACTAATGCAATGGCTACGGGGGCTTCAAATTCGGGTTCTTCGGTCAATGACACACGGACCGTATCGCCCAACCCATCTTCGAGAAGTGTGCCAATGCCTACAGCGGATTTGATACGCCCATCTTCACCGTCTCCTGCTTCAGTAACACCGAGGTGCAGGGGATAGTTCATTCCCTCGGCTACCATTTTTTCCACCAACAATCGGTATGCACGCACCATCACCTGAGGGTTGCTGGATTTCATGGAAATAACGAGGTCAAAATAACTGAGGTCTTCGCAGATACGGATAAATTCCATTGCAGACTCTACCATACCTTCCGGCGTATCCCCGTAGTGGCTCATGATGCGGTCCGAAAGAGACCCATGGTTCGTGCCAATGCGCATGGCTGTGCCGTATTCCTTACAGATTTTTACAAGCGGCGCGAATTTGGTGTAAATCCGTTCCAATTCGGCGCTGTATTCCGCTTCGGTATAATGGAGTTGATCAAATTTCTTTTTATCGGCATAATTGCCCGGATTGATGCGTACTTTTTCGACGATGCGCGCGGCCACTTCCGCCGCATTGGGAGTAAAGTGAATATCCGCAACCAATGGAACAGGATAACCCCGTTTGCGAAGCTCTTTTTTAATTTCAGCTAGGTTGTACGCTTCTTTGATACTGGGTGCAGTAATACGTACGTATTCGCAGCCTGCGTCTACCATACGAATGGTCTGTTCCACAGAACCTAGGGTGTCCATGGTATCGACGGTGGTCATGCTCTGGATACGGATGGGATTCTTGCCGCCCAAGGGTACGTCACCAATGGCCACTTCGCGGGTATGCCACCTGGAATATTCGGTCAACGAATGACAATAACCTCCCGGTAAGATGTTTCCTGTTTTTGTATCCATATCCGGTTACAAAGTTAGGGATAATGATTAATATATTCAGATTAACCGATCTTTAATCACCAGTGTACCTGCAATTTTGTCGTGTAAGCATTGTTGTCTCCGGTCGAAGAAACCCGAAAGGAAGCCGAAGCCCAGTGTTGCAACACCGACCAGTTTAGCTAGGTTACGCGCCAGCGCCCTGCCATAGCCAACCGGCTTGCCCTGTTCATCGGTTACCTTCACACCAATAAGCATTTTGCCGATGGATGCCTGTTTCCTGGAACCTTCTAGAATAACGCATGCAATAAACTTGAAAATGGGAACAAGTGAAAGGCCCATGATAAGCGTGGGAATGCGTGTTTGGGCATTTGCGGTGCCGCCGAGGTAGATGGCAGCCAAGACTGCATAGCCACAAAATGCGAAGAAATAATCAATAGCCGTAGAAAGCAGGCGCATATCCAGTGAAGCGAAATATTGCGGCGCTGTGGATTGATGGACAACGTTCAATTGGTTGCTGAGCGTCTCCAGTTCCCGCAGTTCTTTAAATTCGGGGTGCCCTACCGGTTTTACAAAGTCCGTAGGGTGGAGGTTCATCGCACGCAATTCCTCCAGCGAAAACGGTCCTTTGGGTTTTCCTTGGATAACCACCTCATATTGATCGGAAGGATTCATTAGTCATACCGTTTTACGGTAAAGGAGGAAAGCCCGCCCTTTAGATTCACGGTAAACCGGTTGCTAGCACGATCGAACCCTTCGGTTATATATGAGCCGTCATTTTGTTTCGTAAAGCCGGGGAAATCTCGTGAGGAAAGACCGGAATTAATTACAATTCGGCATGCAGCGGCTTTCGGGATTTCAATTTCGACACTGGCCACACCCGATTCTGCGGTAATGACCGTTTCTTCCAAAGGCATACCCATTTTGGCTTCAAAAGAGGCCGCCCCCCCTTTAAAATGCAGGCTGGCTACTTTATACGTTGTCAGGTCAAACTCGGCCGATCCGGCACCCATATCAAGGTTGATATGCCAAATAGGGTTAACATTTAAACTGATTTTAGCCCAATTTTCATCGCCATTTACATTCCAATTGCCCTTTTTCTGATCCGTCATTCGGAAGGTGAGGTTTGCATTGGAACCATTTGTTGTGGTTTCTAAATAATGTGTCCCAATTGTACTCGTTGCCTCGGCACTGAACAGTTTGTCGGTGAGGCCTTCGATCTCATATTCTACGGCTCCTCCCTTAATCGTAAGATGTGCGGTGGTCACTGTAGCGTCATAGTCATGGGTAAATGTTTGATCGGATTTTTCCAATCGCTTTCCATCGGTTGCCGATGGTCTGCTTTCGTTATGCCAGCTTTTGTTGTCGAATACCCACCAGTCGCTGCGGGGAGGAAACATGCCACGGTAAGCGAGAAAAGCCAAAGCAGCTATCGTAACGACAATGGATACGGCATTTCCGATACCCCGCCGTGGCACTAATAGATTTACTCCAACGACAATCAGGATCACTGGCCACATACTGAATACCGATCGCCAGTAAAAATTGATGATATCTAAGTTGTTCAGTAACAGGACACCCCCCACAAACAGTAGGATGAGTCCCCAACTCAATTTTTCTTTATTCATGATCTTGGCTCATTTCGTGTAAGAATGTTCTTCGTCGCTACCATCTATCGGCTGTTCGGGTTCTTGGCTCGGCCTGTTTTCTTTTTCACGCCGAAAGATAGGTTGCCTGCTGTTGAAGGCCCCTACAATGCTTGCTAATCCCATGAGGATGATGAGTACCGGCCAATAGCGGGCAAAATCGCGCCAGTAAAACACATCCAATTGATGGAGTAGGAAAAATATTCCTACCGCTAATAGAATTAATCCGGCTATGTATCTGTCTTTTGAAATTCCTCTGTTGGGAGTTTTCGGTGTATAGGGGGGATAAGTTGTGAATGCTGGGTCTGTTTTTTCCCGGTAGTTTACATCGAACGGGTCTTGTGGCAACGAGAATGCTTTTACAGGAAGAACAATCCATAAAACAATATAAACAATCGGTCCTAATAGCCCGATACCCATGTAACCCGAAAAGAAAACGCTAAGTACAAATGCCAGCCTTACCCAGGTTTTATCTATTCCGAAATAGACACCTAATCCTGCGCAAACACCAGCCACTGCTCCTTCGTGGGGGATTCGTTGAAGTTTTTTTTCCATGATCCATCCATTTTAGCTGTTACCATATTGAGGTTTTATCACGATTTCATCCACGTGGGCGCCTACGCTTACCTGCAGACAGGTTACAATCGCTGTAGCGATGTCTGTTGGCAGTATAAACTGATCGGCAGGAACCGTTGTTCCTTCCCATGAAGCCGTCAATGTAGAACCGGGTATGATTTCAGTCACCTTTATTCCATATGGCCTAACTTCATCCCGCAATACCTGAGTTAGACCCCGCACCGCATATTTTGTTACAGTGTAGGTGGCAGCAGATGAAACGGGCTCTCTGCTTGCTATAGAGCTGATATTGAAAATGTGACCTTTGCGGTTTTTGCACATACTACGGGCAACCGACCGGGACAACCGATGGGGGGTACGGTAATTGATCTGCATTTGCAGATCGAAGTCTTCATCGGATTCATTTAGCAAGGAAACTGGTCTGAATATGCCCACGTTGTTCACGAGGATATCTACACGAAGGATTCGCTCTTCTACCCAATGAATCAGCTTTGTTAGCTGTTCATTATCCCCAAAGTCACAAGCAAAGTACTGCACGGTAATGTCCGGATTGCTTTCTTCTAGCCGGATCTTCAGTGTTTCAAGCGATTCACGGTTGCGGGCGGACAATAACAAATTACAGCCGCATTCAGCAAGCTTTTCGGCAATGGCGAGTCCCATTCCCTTGGTTGCGCCCGTTATCAGCGCAGTTTTATCAGTAAAAAGTGGCATGGCAATGCGTTTGATGTCAAAGTTAAGAAGTTTATCAGCGAGTAGGTCAAACAATGGGGCGCTTATTTTCGTTCATATCGGTAAAACGTGTATATTTAGCCGGTATTGCTTGCCGCCTGTTGATTAACGTTGGATAGCGAATTATGTTTTTTACCTACTTCGGTCAATACTTATTACTGCTGAGAGCGGTATTTAGACGGCCTGAAAAATGGAAAATTTATTGGAAGGAAATCATTCACGAAATGAATGAAATTGGGGTAGGCTCGTTGGGATTGATTGCCATCATTTCTACATTTGTCGGTGCGGTAATGACTATGCAGATTGCCTTTCAATTGGTTTCAGATTTGATTCCGACCTCCGTCATCGGGCAGATTAACCGCGACTCGAGTATATTGGAATTAAGTCCTACGATTACGGCATTGGTATTGGCCGGAAAAGTGGGGTCATCCATCTCCTCCCAAATTGGATCCATGCGTGTTACCGAACAGATTGATGCACTCGAAATTATGGGTATCAATGCGCCCGGTTACCTGATTCTCCCCAAAATATTGGCGGGTATTACGATGATTCCGGTGCTGGTGATCATGTCTATTTTCCTGGCGTTGATGGGTGGACTGTTGGGGGGATCCGTTTCCGGTGCGGTCACACCGGCGGATTACCTAAACGGTATCACGGATGGGTTCAGGGGTTATACCGTCGCGGTGGCCCTGGTCAAGGCATTTGTATTTGGGTTTATTATCACATCGGTTTCGGCTTTCAAGGGTTTTTATGTGCGGGGTGGAGCCTTGGAAGTCGGGCAAGCCAGCACCCGTGGAGTAGTCATCAGCTGTATTTCTATTTTGGTCGCCGACTACATTGTCACGGCATTGATGCTTTAGCTAGTTACCGTTACTTCATATGATAGAAGTTCAAAATATCCATAAATCGTTCGGCGATAACCATGTATTAAGGGGCATAGATGCCAAGTTTGAACCCGGTAAAATCAGCTTGATCATTGGGGGATCGGGGTCGGGCAAGAGCACATTATTGAAATGCATGGTTGGGTTGCATGCTCCGGAGCAAGGTAAGGTAATATATAACGGAGAAGACTTTACGCGGATGGACTTCGAAGCACGGATCCCCATCCGGAAGGAGATTGGGATGCTGTTTCAGAATTCCGCATTGTTTGATTCGATGACCGTTGAGCAGAACATTATCTTTCCGCTGGAAATGTTCAGCGAGATGAGCCGGAGTGAGAAGGTAGATCGGGCCAACTACTGCCTGGAGCGGGTAAACCTCGCAGGTCGCAATAAACTGTATCCGGCAGAGCTTTCAGGGGGGATGAAAAAACGTGTGGGGATAGCCCGGGCTATCAGCATGAGCCCCAAGTATCTGTTTGTTGATGAACCAAACTCGGGCCTTGATCCCGAAACGGCCATTCTGATTGACGAGCTGATTTCAGAGCTGACGGATGAATATCAATGTACTACGGTTGTCGTGACCCACGATATGAATTCGGTAATGGGGATCGGGGATTACATTCTCTTTCTCTATAAAGGCCAGAAATGGTGGGAAGGGTCTAACAAGGAAATCGCCCATACGGATGTGGAAGAGTTAAATAATTTCGTTTTCGCGAGTCCTTTTATGAAAGCAGCCAAGGAGCGGTTTTGATACGTAGGTTCACACAACGGTGCGTACTTGCGAAATCCTTGACGTTCTCTGCGTGAAACCACCTATATCTCTTATCTTTGCCTGAAAGTAAAAAAGTAATTTTATCTTGGCAAACAGCATCCAACTTCTTACTCCCCAGTACTGGGAAGACTATGAACTAATCGATTGCGGCAATTTCGAAAAATTGGAACGCTTTGGCGATGTCATACTCATCCGTCCGGAACCCCAGGCCGTATGGCCGAAAGGATTGTCTGAATCGGAGTGGGCTAAACGGCACGATATCCGTTTCCAGGGGCGATCGGCTACCAGTGGCGATTGGATAAAAAAGAATCCGAAACTGCAAGATCGGTGGCACATCGGATACCGTAATCCAGAAGTCGGCATCAAATTCCGCCTTGGACTCACGTCATTTAAACATGTAGGGATTTTTCCGGAGCAAGCGGTGAATTGGGATTATATCTCCGAGACGGTCAAGTCATTTTCTACGAAACAACCCAAAGTATTGAATCTTTTTGCCTATACGGGCGGAGCCTCGTTAATTGCGCGGGCGGTAGGTGCCGATGTGACGCACGTGGATTCTATCAAACAAGTAGTTACATGGGCCAACGAGAATCAGGAATTATCGCGACTTGCGAATATCCGGTGGGTGGTAGAAGACGCACTTAAATTTGTCAGGCGTGAACTCAAAAGAGGAAACCGCTATCAAGGTGTGATTCTGGACCCACCTGCGTATGGGCACGGTCCGAAAGGGGAGAAGTGGAAACTCGAAGATCATATTGCGGAAATGATGCGCGATGTGGTACAGCTACTCGATCCTAAGGAGCACTTTTTGATTCTCAATACATATTCGCTGGGATTTTCCTCCGTGATCGTCGAAAACTTGGTTAAATCGGCAATGCCAACTGTACAGAATCTGGATACAGGTGAGCTTTACCTGCAGGCGACAGCGGGAAGTAAGCTACCCCTGGGTGTTTTTGGTAAATTCAGGAAATTTTGATGGACTTATTTACGCACGATAAGGAAGTTAGCTGGGAAACGTTGGGGGGTGGTGTTAGCCGTAAAGTCATGTCTCATTCCCCGGATCTCATGATAGTCAAGGTACGTTTTGAAGCCGGAAGTATTGGGTCATTGCACCAGCATCCGCATACCCAAATTAGTTACGTGGAGGCGGGCCGTTTTGAATACACCATTGGAGACCAAATGGTGGTCATGGCGTCTGGCGATAGCTGCCTGATTCCGCCTGATGCGCTTCATGGCTGTTTGTGTTTGGAGGAGGGGGTACTCATTGACTCATTTACGCCCGTCCGCGAAGATTTTCTTCCTATTCAAACACCACCGTCCGATTCCCGGTGATGATCACCCGGTCTTCAATGACCATTCTAAGCGCCTTGCTAAGCACCGATTTTTCCACTTCTTTTCCCGCTCTGACCATGTCTTTTACGGTAAAGCTGTGGTTCACCGGCTTAATGTCCTGAGCGATAATCGGGCCTTGGTCGAGATCGTCGGTCACGAAATGGGCCGTTGCACCAATCAGTTTCACGCCTCTTTCGTGTGCCTGCTTATACGGATTGGCGCCGATAAATGCAGGGAGAAACGAGTGATGAATATTGATGATCCGTCCGGGATAACGCGATACAAAATCCGAAGAAAGAATGCGCATGAATTTGGCGAGAACCAAGTAATCGGGTTGATACGTTTCAACGGTTTCAGCCACTTCTTCCTCAAACTGTTCCTTCGACTTGCTTTCATGGCTGATGTGATGAAACGGGATATCGAACCGTTCGGTAAATGCACGTAATGTATCGTAATTTCCCACTACGCAACAAACTTTCGCGTCCAGCGTATTGAAAAAGTGGCGAACAATGATGTCGCCTAGGCAATGATGCTCTTTGGTTACCAGGATGGCCAGCCGTTTTTGCTCTGGCGGATTTACCACGACCGTTGCCCCTTCGGGTAATGCGGCGGTTAAATCGGCGGTGAGCCGGTCGTTATCTTCGGCTTGTCCGGCACAAACGATACGCACATAGAAGCGGTTGGCAGCTTCATCCACGTATTCCCGCATGGTGACGATGTTAAGACCGTGATTTGCGACAGTATTAGAAATGGTGGCTACCAAGCCAACCGCATCGCGGCATTGAATAAGAATAAGCGTTTGGTTCGTCATTGCGTATCGTTAGGCTACAAGCTCTTCTTCTGTTGTCTTTCGATCTTCGGCAATGTCTACCTCAATGCGCAGGTTGTTTACAATATGCTTCTGTCGATCAGGCGTATTTTTGCCCATGTAATATTCCAGCAATTGAATGATTTTCAATTCCTTCAAGAGAATCACAGGATCCAATCGCATGTCTTTTCCGATAAACAAGCCGAATTCTTCCGGTGAAATTTCTCCAAGCCCTTTGAAGCGGGTAATTTCCGGTTTACCCCCTAACTTGAGAATGGCGCGCTGGCGTTCTTCATCGCTGTAGCAGTAGATGGTTTCTTTTTTGTTACGCACGCGGAAAAGGGGGGTCTGTAAGATAGACACGTGGCCCGCCTTGACCAAATCCGGAAAAAACTGGAGAAAGAAGGTCATCAGCAGCAGCCGGATGTGCATCCCGTCGACGTCGGCATCCGTAGCGATGACAATGTTGTTGTAACGCAGTCCGTCGAGCCCATCTTCAATGTTGAGCGCATGCTGCAGCAGGTTGAATTCCTCGTTTTCATACACGACCTTTTTGGTAAGGCCAAATGCATTCAGGGGTTTGCCCTTGAGGCTGAATACAGCTTGTGTCTGTACATCGCGCGACTTGGTGATGGAACCACTGGCGGAATCCCCTTCGGTGATGAACAACGTGGTTTGCTGTGCCAATTCATGATTTTCTCCGTAATGAATTTTGCAATCGCGCAACTTCCGGTTATGTAAGGAGGCTTTTTTTGCTCGTTCGTTAGCCAACTTCTTGATACCTGCAATGTCTTTGCGTTCACGTTCGGACTGTAGTATGCGTTTCTGCAAGGCGTCGGCGGTATCCGGATATTTATGCAGGTAGTCGTCCAGGGCCTTTTTTACAAAATCATTGATAAAGGTCCGCACGGTGGGGCCTTCGGGTCCGATATTCTGAGAACCGAGTTTGGTTTTGGTTTGAGACTCAAAAACCGGTTCCTGTACTTTGATGGCGATAGCCCCAATGATGGAAGCACGGATATCCGAGGCATCGAAGTCCTTTTTGTAAAACTCCCGTACAGTTTTGACCAATGCCTCCCGGAATGCTGCTTGATGTGTGCCTCCCTGTGTGGTGTGCTGGCCATTTACAAACGAATAATATTCCTCGCCGTATTGCTGGCCGTGGGTGATGGCTACCTCAATATCATCTCCTTTAAGGTGAATGATGGGATAGCGCATGGATTCGGCGTCGATATTGCGCTCAAGGAGATCTTTAAGGCCATTTTCGGAAACAAATTTCTGCCCGTTAAAATTGATGGTCAGGCCTGAGTTAAGAAAGACATAATTCCAGATCATGTTTTCCACAAACTCCAATCGGTAGTGGTAATGACGGAAAATACTGTCGTCCGGATAAAATGTTACGGCCGTACCATTCCGTTGGGTAGTGGTTTTTTCTTCATCCTTTACCAATTCGCCTTTGCTGAATTCGGCGATACGGGTCTTGCCTTCGCGGTACGATTGCACGGTAAAGGAGGTGGAAAGTGCGTTTACCGCTTTGGTACCTACACCGTTAAGGCCTACTGATTTTTGGAAAGCCTTGCTATCGTATTTCCCACCTGTGTTGATTTTGGAGACTACGTCTACTACCGAGCCAATCGGAATGCCGCGCCCAAAATCGCGTACGGATACCTTATGTTCGTTTACGGTGATTTCGATGGTCTTTCCAGCGCCCATCACAAATTCATCGATGGAGTTATCCACTACTTCTTTCAGCAATACGTAGATGCCATCGTCGTAGGCAGAACCATCGCCCAATTTACCGATGTACATCCCCGGACGCAACCGGATATGTTCTTTCCAGTCAAGCGAACGGATACTATCTTCGTTGTATGCGGTCATTTTTATATCAGCTTTCGGCTATCAGCTAAATTTCGTTTTGCAATAATACTGAATTTTGTTGATTTTTTCTTGGAGGCGTGCTGACAGACTGTTGTCATCGGCGGATGGTTTCTTTGTGTCATGGATCAAAAACATCAAGTTATGAGTACTTCACAAATTTTAAGCAAAGCAGAGTTATTGAATCATTGGCAGGGGCATCGCCGGCTGACGCGCCGGGTTATCGAGGCATTTCCGGCGGACAAGCTATTTACCTTTTCAGTAGGGGGGATGCGGCCATTTGCCGACTTAGCTAAGGAGATGCTTTCCATTGCTGTTCCGGGTTTGGAGGGTATCGTGAATCGCGCCGAAGGTGCTTACGAAGAAAGCCAGCCCGATATCACCACCAAGGAGGCGTTATTGCGTCGTTGGGATGAGGCTACGCCGCGTATTGATGCGCTTTTCGATCAGATTCCCGAGGCAGACTTCCACGAGACATTTAATCTTTTCGGGCAGTTCAATTTTCCGATTATCGAAAACATCCTTTATTTTATCGACAATGAAATCCACCACCGCGCACAGGGATATGTGTATCTCCGTGCGTTGGAAATTCAGCCGCCTTTTTTCTGGGAACGGTAAAATCGATCGTGACAAGCCGCGGCCTAACGAAAATTAACGGCCGCGGCTTCGAGTATTTCGGCGATGCGTCGGCGCAGGCTGTCCGGTTCGATCACTTGCGTACCATCGCCAAACATGAGCAACCAGCGAGGAAACTCATCGTGGGTATCCTGCGTTTCAAATTCCATTTCTACATGCGATCCGCAGTCGCGCTCGGATACAAAACCATGGTAGCCGCGTTGCCATTTGAGGTAGCCGGCTAGGTCCTTCGTTACACGGATGCGGACTTTTGTTTTAGGCGTTTGGTTACGCGCCTGCTCACGTTCCTCCATAAATTGACCCAACGTCGGATGTTCCTGTTCAAACGGTTCGCCTAACAACCGCAGCTGGGCAATGCGGTCGGCGCGGAATTGCCGATAGGCCTTGCGTGCATGACAATAGGCATAAATATACCAATAGTTCATTTCGTGAAACATGCCCACGGGCTCAATGATCCGGTGTTGCGGCAATTCATCGCGCAGGCCCTTGTAAGACAGCGAAACCTTGATGCGTTGCGCAATGCTCTCGAACAATGTGCTTAAGGCATGGGGAACATTGGCGTTGAAAATTTCATAACCGGGTTTGGCCATGACAATTTTGGATTCAATGTTGGTTAACCAATCCTTTTCGGTCATCCGAAGCACTGCCTTGATTTTATACAGCGCCGCTTCGTAATGTTCTTGCAGCTTGCGGTCCATAAATTTCCCCATCAGCTTTTGGGCGCCCACAAAACTCAACGCCTCTTCTTTTGTAAACAGTACCGGTGGCAGGCGGTATCCATCCACAATACTGTAGCCGGATCCTGCCTCGCCGAAAATGGGAACACCCGCCTGTTCGAGACTACGGATATCCCGATAAATGGTACGCAGGCTCACACCGAATCGGTCGGCGAGCTCCTGCGCCTTTACCACGCGTTTGGATTGTAACTGGATGTAGATGTTCACAATCCGATCAAACCGTTTGGCGGTGTCTACGGCCATGTGCGTTAATTTTGGGGTTGTACCTGTACCCGAATCCCTTCGCTGTGGCTGCTGAACTCCGGTGCATACATACACTGGATGGTGCTGATGCCATTCGAGAAATCGCCTGCCTGTGAAACAAATACGGGATATTCAAATACATACGTTCCTTTACGCAGGTGATCGAAAAAGAAGTTGGTTGCCACGTCGCGCGTACTCTCATAATATCCCAGTCCACCTTGGTAACGGTAGCCGCTCAGCACATTGATGGGTTCGAAGCAAGCCGCCCGCATATCTTTCAGATGCACATATTCCATGTCGCGGTCTACACGCAGTTCAATGCGCACGGTTACCTTGTCGCCCACTTTCAGCGGGTTATCTGCCGTGATTTCGTCCAATACTGGCCCCTTGTCGGTACTTCGTTGGATAAAGAGCTGCTTGCGTAGGCTCAATGGCGTTTCCGCTCCGGTAATTTTATCAAGATCTTCAAAATATTGCCAGTAGACGGCACCCCAGGCCACGCCTTCGTTTTGGGCTTTATCCACCTTGACGGAAATATTGCCCATATCAGCCGTGATGGCATCGCCGTCGTAGCGTTTTTTGAAGTAACCGGTACCGGCTTCTGTTTTGATCTCGGTAGACCGGATCGTTTCTTTACCGAGCGAAATGGTTACCGCGGGCTCATTGACGAGCCAATCGCTGCCCCGCAATAGCAGGGCATAGATGGCATCGGAAGTAGCCTTCGTGGTGCTCCAGTATTGGGTTTGCTTCTGTTTGATCAACCATACTTTGAGATCGTCTACCGCCTTGGTATCTTCGGCCACTTCTGTAAAGGCCTCGATCAGCAATGCCTGAGCCTCAATGGGGGCCTCATACCACCAATATCCACGGGGCATGGATTTCCAGTACATGCCCATTTCGTTGTTTTGGATGGCCGTCTCACGGAGGGAAGTCATGATTTCGTTGGCAATATTGCGATTGTTGCCCCGATGCAAAGCAAGGGCAAGCTGACCTTTTAGATACGGATTGAATTCAGGCCAATAAGTTGCTGCCTGTGAAAAATAGTACGCATAGGCCGTTTGGATTTTTTCGGGAAGCGCGGGGGTATCGATAAAGCTACGCAGGTAAAGATATTGGACCTGAGGATAACTGATGTGCTGATCGGCCAATTTTGCTTCGTTTTTCAGTAAAACATCGTAATCCGCTTTAATTTGCTGATCGAGGAAACCCATGGCTTTCGTCAATATCTCCGTCGCTGCATCTGAAGCAGCTGCTTCGACACCCAAGTGCCGCAATCGGGCAATACCGGTAGCAATGTATTGGGTAATATAGCGGTTGCTCACCATCCCGCGGAACCAAGGAAAGCTTCCTTCTGGCTGTTGCATTTCGGCCAATTTGGCTAAATTTTGCTGCAGTCCCTGCGCCAACTTATGACTTTCAAACAACCGGGCAATGCGGTGTTTTTGTTCGGTTTCATTCTTGGCTTCCATCACCCAGGGAGTTTCTTCGAGTAAGGCCGACTTCAATTCTTGATTCTTATCCAAATTGGATAGCAGTGCAGCCGTATCACGGGTTGCCCACTGGTCAAAGATGGCCTTCACTTTAGGTGCCTGCCCCACGATGTGGGCTGCGAGGGCATTTGCATAAAAGCGATTGAAGACCTGCTCGGCACATTCATAGGGATATTCCATCAGATAGGGTAGCGCCTGCACCGCATACCATGCTGGGTTTCCGGTAAACTCGACCGTCAGGGCATGACTGACCAGTGTATTGCTCGACTGTTCAGCCAACTTTTCGAGGGTAAACGTCTTGGTTTCGTTGCCGCGTACAGGCAACGGCAATGTTTCGGTTACCAGCATGCGGTTGGTAATGACGGGCAGCGTATTTTCCTCACCGTCGGTAAAGTTACCCGCTTTGGCGGTGATGCGCACCACAACAGGAGCAAAATGGTTTTCGGGGACGTGGATCACCCAATCAACGGTGGTACTTTGGTTGGCAGGGGCATCAAATTCCTTTTCGACCGGTCTGTCGCCAAAGCTAGCCAGGGGTTGGAGCGTCTCGGCATCCAGCAATTGCAGGTTTGCTACGCCCTGTAGGTCGCCCGAGCTGATGTTGCTGATTTTGCTGCTGATGCGAATATCGTCGCCCTGGCGCAAAAAGCGTGGTAGGTTAGGCATGACCATCAGGTCTTTCTGGGTTTTGATCTGGCCTTGCAGGTACCCGGTTTTCCAATCGGTGGTATGTGCCAGCGCCATGAACTTCCATTCGGTGAGTGCCTCTGGCAAGGTGAACTTGAAGGTCACATTCCCCTCTGCATCCGTTTGGAGATGCGGAAGGAAGAATGCGGTTTCCTGCAGGTTGGTTCGCACGGGAGGTGTTGTTTCGGTTTCTTCCACCGATTCGGCAGCTTCGTCGGTTTCGGAGACGTCTGTCAACCTTTGTTGTTCCTGTGTTCCATAGCCAACTACGACAGCTTCTTCCAGTGCTGCGTCGGCGTTGCCTGCACTTTTTGCCTGCGGGGTGGCCACTCCATATACGCGTCCGGAAAGGCCGCGAACCATTAATTGGTTCCTAACCGGATAGATCAGACTGATGAGGCCGTCCAATTCATCGTATCGCTTATCAAAAGAAATCGGAACCACGTTTTGTAGATTGTCGAGCCACGTGTTACCGCTGGATCTCCCGAATCCTTGAGTAGCATTCCAATAGCCGTACAAGGAATTTTCGTCCTGAAAGCGGTTCCATTGCCAATTATGAGGCTTCAGTGCATCCAGGGACGCGTCGTATAGACCGGCCAGTAATTCCGCCGCTGCGGCCTCTTTTTTATTGCCTTTGATGGTCAGGTGCCATTCCTCCGCTTCGCCGGGCTGCAGTTTATCCCGGTGAGTAGCCCATTCCAACTGGAGGTCCCGGTTAGACCAGGGAACCGCGATGCGTTGCGAGGTCTGATAAACACGGTTGTTGTGTACGTACAACCACGAGAACTCAAGGCCACCCCGATCTTTCTCGGTTAAGCGTCGGTCAATCCGCTGCCATTCGGTAAATGCTGTAAATTCGGGATCGATGTCGGTATTGGTTTCCAATACATAGGTGCTGTCCGGGCCAGTTTTGACCACCACCTCCAACGACTCGTCGGGCTGCAAAGAAGTTTTATCGGCGTATACGAGCAATGGTGTCTGCGGCCTTGTTTCTGCGGTGATATCGACGGCGTATGTGTATTTTTTTTCGATGATTTCATTGCCTTGTGGATCGGTTGTTTTCAGCTCGATCACATGCCAACCCTCGTGTTTCCAAAGGCTAGCTGGCAGTATTACCTCGTTGGCGGTCGCTGTGCTGATGGCGGTATTCCAGATTGCTTCCTCCTCGGGCCATTGGAGGTGGTCTGATTCGTCGGTATATTCATCATCTGGGAACGTCGCCCGGAATTCCGCTTCCGATAGCAGGTGTTGATCGGGTTTTTCCCACAATCGCTTTCTGTAAAGTTTTCCTGGAAAGCGCAACGGCCGGATGGATATGGATACTTCCGAAGGCGTGATGACTCCGTTGAGATTTTGCGTGCTGATTGCTAATTTTTGCGGTTGCTTCAGGTTGAGGTACTCATCGATCGATGCCTGGATTTGCAAGGATCGATAGCCTGCGTTGACATCTTGGGAGCCGCTTTGTGTTTCGCCATTAATGTCCGTTACATCGGTATAAACCGTGTATGTAAACACCGGCCATGTATTCGGATTAATTTGTTTGTCGGGCAGGGTGGAGAAGGACACTTCGAATGCACCGTCCACATCGGTAGTCAGCGTGCCGTTTGCAATTTCCATTTCCGGCGAATGAGGTTGTCCCCACCGGTAAAACGTCCAAAAATAGGGGAAACGGGCGCGTCTTACCACACGGTAGCGGACTTCAGCTCCGTCGATATTGTTTCCCGCATAGGCTTGGGCTTTGCCTTTAACCGTTACCTCCTCATTGAGCGCAACGTTCGCTTTCAGCGAGTCGAACTGTACCTGAAACTTTGGCCGCTTGTACTCCTCGACGGAAAAGTAGGCAGCACCGAGGTCATTGCCCAGGCGCATTTGGCCGGTAAGGCCGCTTTCCGGTGCGGTAAATGTACCGGAGAATGAACCGTATTCATTCGAAGTTAATTCGACGGACGTCACTTCCTGGTTGTTCGCATCGTACAAGGTTACCGTTGTCTGTTCATTGGGTAGCACCCGATTGGTTTTGTGTTTACTATTTCGTTCTATCAGGATACCTTTGAAATGAATGGTCTGGCCGGGGCGGTAGATGGAGCGGTCGGTAAAGAAAAAGAGGTGGTTATCTGTTTCAGGTTGGTCGTCTTCATCGCGATTCAAATAATAATAACCGGGTAATTGCAAGGAATCACCGTGGTGAGCAATTGTGATACGCGTCACCTGCATATAATTCGATCCATATAAGGCCGCTTGTTGCTCCCCATCGCCTTTAACCAGCGCTTTTCCGTCTTCGTCTGTTTTTGTTTGGCCCAGTTTGATATACGTATATTCTCTTTTCTTGCCATTCCATTGATTGCCCCAATAGTTGACCGTCGCACCACGCAATGGCATGCCCGATTTGCGATGCAATGCAAACAACCATTTTCCATTTTTCGTGTCATTGGTCACCATACTGATGGCTGAGACCTGAAATGACGTAGCATGCAGTATATTTTTTGCGGCTTGGAAATCAGGTGTTGCAGAAGCCACCAATATGTAAGTACCTACGGCAAGGGGATCTATTTTTACCTCCGCTCGATGTTCATAAAGATCTTTTGACCCCGGAAGCGACTGTTCCCACGACCGTTCGGGATTTGTCTTCAGCAACTTTGCACGTTGCGCATCGGTTAACCCATTTTGCTGGAGGTCCATCGGTGAGCCGAGGTTGTATATGCGGATGTATATCTTATCCAAATTTCGATAGGAGATCAATGCTTTGCTGTTTTCATCGGGCAGCACCACTTCTTCGGTTTGTATAGTAAGCGATCGACCATTGATTTGGAATAACAAATGCGAGGCATTTGCTGCGCCCTCGGTATTCGGAAAGCGAGCAATAAGGGCATCTAATCGGTTTTTCAGTGCCGGGAGATCTGTCTTGTTCGATAAATCGGTTGATGGCTTATCGTACAAGAACTGGATGATTTGATAAGATACCTGTGCGCTTGCAGGTACATCCGGATACTGTTTTTCCAATCGCGCTAAGGCATGTAAATATAAGCTATCTTTTTCGGGATGTACGGAATACCGATGCACAAAGGCAAGCCGTTGGAGATCTGCATCGATCAATGCATCGGGCTTCGGATCGTTGAGATGGAAAGCCAACAGTTGCTGGTAGGTATGCAGTGCACGGAAATGCAATGCCTCGGGATGGGCAGGATTTACCTTCACATCTGCAAGACGCTCAGCGGTTTCAAACCACAGTGTACCGTCTACCTGGAATTGATAGGCGGGTTTTATCACATCTTTTTCATCGTTTTGGAAAAAATCAATGGCACGGAATGCAAGGAAATCGTATAACGTAGGTCGCAGATGGCGGGTATTTTCTCCTTGGGTTAAGATGGGCGTATAACGTTCTACCGGTGTTTTTTGCAGCGTTTCACGATCCAGAATGGAAGCTTGATAAAGCTCGCTTGCTTTGTGAATCAAGGTAGCTGCGTCCCACGTGGCAATATCAGCAGGAGGATCTCCAGCCAATGGTGTCCGGTTCAATATCGACCAACGGTTACGCTGGTAATATTGCCAATACAACTCACCGTTGATACTTTGCCATAGCGCTTTTTCGGCCCCTTGGCTGATTTGAATCAGAGAATCAATTTTCAGGATGTTGTGTGTCATCGCATCGTCCTGTATGGTTTCGTCCACACCCATCAAAAAAAGTTGGGCCTTAATGGCGTTCGGACCATCGTCTTTCTGCTGTGCTGCGGCTAAAATCTTCTGGGCAATTTCAGCTGCCGATTGGGGACGTCCTTTTTCGATGAGGGAATTTATTTGCTCCCATTCTTTTTCGAACGGCGATAGCGTGAGTGATTTTTGTGCCATGGTAGTCGCTACGGTGATAACCAAAACAAACGATAAGATACTGCGAATCATGCTGATAGAAATTAATGTGCCTCGATGTGCCTATGCAAACTTAACTAAAATTGCGTCATATTATACAGAATACGGACGCATTGTGCCACACGGATGCTACAGCGAGAAAAATTCCATAAAAATTTTCGACCTTATTGATTCGTACGGAAAAACGTATAATTTATACGATTTGTGGGTATAAATTGTGCGTTTTTTAATCTATTAATTTACTATACTTTTACTCCGTTATTAGTTAATGCCGAACATAGCTATTTGGAAGGGAATGCGAAGTTGCATATGATGCAATGTCAACAGGAGATTGTTAATGTCGGCTGTTGGCTATCTCTTCCATTTAGAAAAAGGATGTATCTTAGCACTGACCATATTATAGCCATCATGAAGGCAACATGTTTTTCAGAAGATAGAAAACTGCTGTTCAAGATTGCAGCGGGCGATGAGTTTGCTTTCAAGCAAGTGTATGATTACTACTTCCCGAAAATCAAGGCATTTGCATTTCGGGTGTTGTTAGACGTTGATTGCGCGCAGGAGGTAGCCCAAGAAGTGATGCTTGCATTTTGGCAAAAGGGGGATGGACTTCGCGAGATTCGGAATGTAGAAGCATTTTTGAAGACGTTGTCCAAAAGGCGCACCATAGATGCGTTACGCAAGCTGCAACGTGCCCGTGCTGTAAAGCGGAATTTAAAAGAGCAGTGGCAGGAAAGTAGCGAAGAAACAGAAGAGCGTGTATTATTGCGAGAGGTTCGACGGCTTCTTGAAGAAGGAATTGATCTGCTGCCTCCCCAGCAGCAAAAAGTCTATCAACTTTGCCACCAAGAAGGATTAAAATACGAAGAGGCCGCCCGACAACTCGATATTGCGCCCGGAACAGTGCAGAGTCACATGAAACACGCCTTACGGTTTTTACGAGACTATTTGAAGCTACATCACATTGACGTGGCTGTTTGGTTGCTCATCTTTAATCTGAACTAAAAATATCTTATTGTATGACAGCGTGTTGTGTTTTTTTTGACTGATCAATTACCTCGAAAGTTGGTTAGGTTCGACTAATGAGTTAAACAGACCGAAGTTATGGACCTTGGACGGCTCAAATACTTATACCGGCAGTATCAAGTGCAGGCGCTTACTGATGACGAACGCTCCGAATGGGAGTCTATCGTACAGGAATTTTCATACGATGAGGCGCTTCAGGAACTCCTGGATTCAGATTGGCAACAGGCCAAAACGAATCGTAATACAGGTTCTTCAGAAAGTTTAGCACAACAACGGATTTACGAATACATTGTAAATCAGAACCAACTAAGGCGTAGTGGTATTAAGATCCGTAAATGGATTCCCTATGCTGCAGCGGCAATTGTTGTATTTTTTATTGGTTTTTTTCTACTATATAATGAAGAGGTAAAGAAATCGCAACCGGATACGCCGGTAGCTATTTTACCGGGAGGCAATCGAGCAACGTTGGTTCTGGCAGATGGCCGTTCCATTGATCTGAGTGAATCGCAATCGGGCATCGTACTTGGGCGGGAACTAACCTATGGGGATGGTAGCCTGGTGTTAGGCAAGGAGTCGATTTCAGGGATTCAGCAGCTGACCATGAAGATTCCAAAAGGAGGAACCTACCGAGTCACGTTGCCCGATGGGACTAAAGTTTGGCTGAACGCAGAATCCATCTTGAAGTATCCAAGCCGTTTTGAGGGGTTTCAACGGTGTGTAAACCTTAGCGGAGAAGCCTATTTTGAGGTCGCGAAAGACAACAAGCGCCCATTTCGCGTAACAACTGCAGGGCAAGACCTCGAAGTATTGGGCACACAATTCAATATTACCGCTTATGATAGTGAATCGGCAATAAAAACAACCTTAGTCGAGGGAAGCGTTAGGGTAACGAATTTAAAAGCCGGCGTTGACAACACATTGAAGCCTGGGCAACAAAGTATTATCACGGGCCGGAATACGGATATCAAAAAAGTATCAACCCAGCAGTTCTCTGCCTGGAAAGATGGCTTTTTCATTTTCGAAGGAACACCGTTCCCCGAAGTGTTGGAGCAGCTCGCGAGGTGGTATGATATTCAGATCGAGTATCGGAAAAAGCCTACAAAAACGTTCAGTGGCAAGATGAAACGAAATGCACGGTTAGAAAGTGTCTTAGATTTTTTCAAAGGATCTGGTATCCAATTTCGCTTGGAAAGACGCCGCTTGATTATTGAATAATAAACGAGTTTAAAAAGGAGGAAAATGGCTAGGTAAAAATATCGATAAAAACAAACGGAGAGATGTTGACTCCATCCCTCCGAGCTGTTCGGATTAGTAATTATAAACAAGGTGACTACTGGATTATAAACCATCCAAACTTGACAAATGTAATGATAAAATATGTATTGTTACGTTGGGAGATTCTCATGCCCCACGTGATTAACCAACGATTTTTCCTAATTATGAGACTCACAGCACTGTGGATTTTGCTGGGTATCATGCACCTGAGCGGCAAGACCATATCGCAGACTATCACGCTCGATAGAAAGCACATTCTTTTAAAACAGGTCTTTTCAGTTATCGAGCACCAAACCGGATATACGGTACTTTACAGTGATGAAATATTGAAGGAGTTGGAACCGATCCATGTTAATGCACGAAAAATGCCATTGGAAGCTTTTTTACAACGGGTATTGAATCCATTATCGTTAACGTATCAAATTGATGGTACCAGCATTTTCGTTAAGCCGGATCCAAGAAACGCACAACGGTCTAAAAATCAAACGGACAGTAACCTTGTTCCACTACTTCAACGGATGATAAGCGGTAGGGTGGTCGATGACACCGGGCAACCGCTGCCAGGGGTAACCGTTTCAGTGAAGGGGACCTCTGCGGCTACCACCACCGACGATGATGGTACCTATCGCATCGAAGTACCTACCGGCGGTGCCGTATTGTTATTCACAAACATCGGCTTTGAATCCGCGGAACAGGCTATCAATACTCAGGATCGAATCAATGTTTCGATGAATGCGACGGTTAGCGACCTGGATGAAGTGGTGGTAGTGGGATACGGCACGCAACAAAAGCGCGATCTGACCGGAGCAGTTGCGGGAGTGAAAATGGATGTCGAAATGAGTAGCCGACCGATGGTGGAGTTTGGTCAGGCACTTTACGGAAAAGTTCCGGGGGTACAGGTTATCAGTGCCAATGGCAGGCCGGGGACTTCCAGTACGGTGCAAGTGCGAGGGATCAATTCGATTTCGGCGGGTAGCTCTCCGTTGATTGTTGTCGATGGAATGCCCTTATCCAGCTATGATTTAAATATGGTAAACAGTGCCGACATTGAATCCATCGATGTACTGAAAGATGCCGCTTCTGCTTCAATTTATGGTTCCCGAGGTGCAAATGGGGTTATTTTAGTCACAACCAAAAAGGGTAAATCCGGTACACCGCGCGTTACGGTTGGATATGCGTCCAGCATCCAACAGGTCATCAATAAAGTGGATGTAATGAACTCAGCGGAATATGCACAGGCGGCTATCGATGCGGCACACAATGGTTGGATCTCTTCTGGCGGCGACCCGAATGCTCCCAATACGATTGAGGCTCGTGGCCAATATAAATACACGTGGCCTGAAGCATTTGAACACCCGGAAACCTTGCCCAATACCGATTGGCAGGACGTTATTTTCCGCACGGCTCCCATGCAGAAGGTCGATCTTAATGTCACTGGAGGCAATGAACGGACGACGTATCTTCTTTCGGGAGCTTTTATCGATCAAAAAGGGATTGTCATTACATCTGCCTATAAAAAATATGCACTCAATCTAAAGGTCAATTCAAAGGTGACAGACTGGCTGGAAATTGGTGGGGGATTGAACATCAGTAGTGACCATGAACGGGAGCCATTTAACCGAACGGTGGAATGGGCGGTACAATACCCGTCTGTATACCCCGTGTTTGGTGCAGACGGCTATCTAGGTGCTCCGGCCAATACACCTGGATACGAAAATTATGATAATATTTTATTCCGGCCGATTAATGGCCACCCGTTCTACCGAATTAACGATGTGATTACTCACAAGCGTTTTAATAACCTGGGTAATCTATTTGCCCAAGTGCATATTCTTCCCGAGTTAACTTTTAAATCGGCATTTAATTATTACTACCGAAGGGCGGATAACCAAAACTATCAAGCAATTGATCACTTTTTAGGTACAGACAATTATACCGAAGGCATCATGACGGTAGGACAGGACAATTCTGCGAATTATACCGTGCAGCAACTTTTGAATTACGATAAGTATTTGGGTGATCATCATCTGTCGGGCCTCTTGGGCTTCGAGTTCAATAAGAATGAATTTTACGGCACGACACAAGAGCGTCGTGGGTACGAAAACGACCTGATTCCCTCATTGAGTATGGGTAGAACCGTGTTTCGAGCTGAGGACAACGCAACGGAAACCACGCTCATTTCCTATTTTGGCCGGATCAACTATTCATTCAAAAGCAGATACTTGCTTGGGGCAAGTCTCCGGCGAGATGGATCGTCGCGTTTTGCTCCGCAAAATAAATGGGGATATTTCCCGTCGCTTTCCGCAGGTTGGGTGGTTATTGAGGAACCGTTTATGCGTACCGTCAGATCCATCAGTAACTTGAAATTGCGGGCAAGCTTCGGTTATACGGGCAATGATCGATTCAGCGATTACCTCTACCTTCGCCCTATGAACTGGGAACGGGCAGCCTTCGGCAGTCATTTAGATCTTTCGTACTATCCTTCCAACTTGGCCAACACCGACCTCGCTTGGGAACGGACCCAGCAGCTTAATCTCGGGCTGGAGATCGGCCTTTTCGATAACCGGATAGCCATGGAGGCAGATCTTTATCGTTCCACCTCTGATGGTTTGCTCTTGGATGTTCCCTTACCCTCCGTCATTGGATTTACCAGTATCTTTCAGAATATCGGAAAATTGGAAAATCGAGGTGTGGAACTGAATCTCAATACGCGCAACCTGGTGGGCGACTTTTCCTGGTCCACACAGTTGAATTTCTCCATGAATCGGAATAAAGTGCTGGCGCTCGGGAAAGATGGCGCACAGATGGTTGTTAATATCCGCGATAATATGCAGCTGCTCAATCGGATTGGAGAACCTATTTATAACTTTTATGCGTATGAGTATATGGGGGTGTATCGGAATCAAGCCGAAATTGACGCGGACCCGGCCAGTTATCCACAAGCTACTCCCGGCGACGGTAGGTACCGCGATGTGAATGGAGATGGCCGATTGACGGGCGATGATCGCACCCTAATCGGTAACAGCGCACCGGATTTTACGTACGGAATTACCAATGATTTCCGATATCGACAATTCGATTTGAGTGTCTTATTTCAGGGTGTACAAGGAAATGAAGTGTTTGACATTAATTTCAGGCGATCAAAATTCTATCACGAGGGAAGGAATTATTTCGCGGCGGTCGCAAATCGTTGGCGATCCGAACAGGAACCCGGCGATGGATATCATTATAAATTGAATGTGAATCTGGGTCCTTATAATCAAGCTGCATCCAGTTACTGGGTAGCCGACGGATCGTTTTTTCGGCTGAAAAGCCTCACATTGGGGTATACGCTAAATCCAACAATGCTGGAAAAGGTGCACCTGACTTCTTTGCGGATTTACTTCAATGGACAAAATCTGTTTACGGCGAAAAAAAGTCCACTGTTTGATCCTGAAAATTTCAACGGTACAATTACCGACGCAACGAGCAGAGGTGTTTCTCATTCGCCCTATCCATCGTCAAAAATATATACATTCGGTGTCAGCGTCGGTCTTTAACATGTTTTAAGCTATGAAGAATTTAAGATACACATATATATTGCTTTGTGGTTGCCTATGCAATATGGGATGCGTCAATGAGCTCGACTTGCGCCCTACGACTTCGCTCACAGAGGGCGACTTCTATCAGACTGAAGAACAATTTATACAGGCTGCTAACGACGTGTATCGCCAACTCCGTAGAACCTATGAGGCAAAAGGTATAGCGGACGCTTTCGGCGAATTGTCGTCGGATAATGCATTTATCCAAATTGCCGCGGGTACGGAGTTGGTATCAGATGATATCAGCAATTTACGTATTACGTCCAACAATTCGAGAATACAGGAAATATGGGAGACCTGTTATAATGGGATTTTTGTCTGTAACCATATAATTGAACAACTCGATCGGACAAATGTATCATTTAGTGATCCGAATCTTAAGGAACGGATGGAAGCTGAAGCGACCTTCGTGCGTTCGTTAATTTACTTTAATATGGTTAGAGCTTGGGGGGATGTTCCTTTGGTTTTGAAAGTGTTAACGCAGGCAGAAAGTTATGAATACACCCGTGAAAGTCGGGATGTCATTTATGAACAAGTCATCCAAGACCTCACCTACTGCAAGCAAATATTACCGCCTTCGTATACCGGGACGAATGTCGGTCGGATTACACGTTATGCAGCGAGTGCGGTATTGGCCAAGCTATTTATGACCATAGGCGAAACACAAAAAGCGCGGGAGGAACTGGAAGGTATTATTAATAGCGGGCAATATTCGTTGGATGCAAATGGCGACGGAACGATCGATACCACAGATTATCAACATGTTTTTCATCCCGAAACCAAAAACTGCAAAGAGTCTATTCTCGAAATTCAGTACCTTGCCGGACAAAATCAGGTAAATAGTACACATCAGATAAATTACCTGCCTTGGCATTTTGCATTCCATCTGCCCGGGCAGACCGAAGTTTTCCGTCCGTTAGGACTCAATACGCCGACACAAGATTTAATGAAGGAATTCGAGCCCGCAGACTCTGTTAGAAAAAATATTTCGGCCCAACCGGGATTCGAGAACCTAGCAACGGGTCAATTCGTCGACTATCCATTCACCATGAAATTCTACGATCCCAATTGGCGCTATCCCGGACAGAATTTCGAAATCATCCGCTATGCGGACATTTTGCTGATGTATGCCGAGGTTACAGCAGACCCCGCTTACCTCAATGCCGTGCGGAAGCGGGTGGGATTGCCGGGATTTGGCGAAGCCGGTTACCCCAGTGACTATTCGACGCTTGCCCTGGCGATCGAACATGAACGGCGCATAGAACTGTGCTTTGAATTTCATCGCTTTTTCGACTTGGTTCGTACCGATAGGGCGATACCGGTAATGCGCAGCAAGGGGTACAACATCGATGAGACGAAACTTTTATTTCCCATTCCGCTCAATGTAATAGACGTGAATCCGGCCATCACGCAAAACACCGGCTATTAAAATGGACTTAATGAGAATCATGATGATACACATCCGCTATTTATCGATTATCGCGTTATGGATGGGCGTGGGATTGTTTGCCTGCGCTCAAGATCGCCCCAATATCCTATGGATTGTGAGTGAAGACAACAGCCCGTTCTTAGGATGCTATGGCGATGCATTTGCCACCACCCCGCGACTGGACCAATTCGCTACAGAAGGAGTACGATACAGACGGGTCTTCTCTACAGCGCCGGTGTGTGCGCCTTCAAGATCTACCTTGATCACCGGTGTATTTCCAACATCGATGGGCACGGAACATATGCGCAGCCAATATCCGTTGCCGGATTTGATCCGACTGTTTCCAGCGTACTTGCGCGAAGCAGGTTACTATACAACGAATAATGCCAAGACAGATTACAATCTATCTCCTTTGGAAGGCAGGATGGATGCCGCATGGGATGAGTCGTCGAATAAAGCGACGTATAAGAACCGGAAGCCAGGACAGCCGTTTTTCGCCGTTTTTAATACAGCTATCTCACACGAAAGTTCCATTCACACCCGATTGGCCACGTTGATGCATGATCCCGAACATGTACCCATTCCGGCTTATCACCCCCGGACGCCCGATATGAAGCATGATTGGGCTCAATATTACGATCGCATTACGCAAATGGATACGTGGGTAGGTCGTATTCTGGATGAGCTTGAACGTGATGGGTTGGCCGAAAACACCATCGTCTTCTACTACAGTGACCATGGCGGGGTGCTGGGAAGAAGCAAACGGTTTTTATATGAGTCGGGTTTACACGTTCCGTTGATTATCCGATTCCCAAAGAAATATGCGCATCTGGCGCCCAGCGGGTTGGGAACTTGGCAGGATCGTATGGTCAGCTTCGTTGACTTCGCACCTACCGTGCTGAATTTGGCCGGAGTACCGATCCCTGAATATATGCAAGGACATCCTTTCCTTGGTAAACAATCAGACAAACCATCGGAATACGCGTTTTCATTCAGGGGGCGGATGGACGAACGTTTTGATTTGAGCCGCTCCATTAGAGACGAAAAATATCGATATACGCGCAATTTTATGCCGCATAAAATTTATGGGCAGTATATTGAATACCTTTGGCGAGCGCCGTCGATGCTCTCGTGGGAAAAGGCCTATCAGGAAGGGACCTTGGATGCTGCCCAGGCGGCATTTTGGAAATCCAAACCTTATGAAGAGCTTTATGATACCGATGCTGATCCGGACAATGTACACAACTTGGCTGCTGATCCGAATTATGGTCAAGTGTTGGATCGAATGCGTGATGCGTTGGTAAACTGGATGATTGCATCCAAGGACGTAGGTCTTATCCCGGAACCGATGATGGCCGATATTTCCGTGAGCGAGCCTTTGTATGACTTTGCACGAAGTGGCCGGTATCCGCTGGATAGCATATTGGAGACGGCTACAATGGCTGCTTCGAAAGATGTCCGATCGTTAACGTCGCTGACAGAACGACTTCAGGATAGCAACCCGATTGTCCGCTATTGGGCAGCTACTGGATGCCGGATTTTGGAAGGCGCCGCCGCACCGGCCAAATCTTTGCTGCTGCGCGTACTGGCAGATCCCGAGGTGTCCGTTCGGATTGCCGCAGCCGAAGCGCTCTATTACCTGGACGAACGGGACGCGGCCGTCAAAGTCTTAACACAAGCCGTTTCGGACCGGAATCTCATGGCGCGGGTACAGGCATTGAATATACTGCAGACCCTCGGTAATGATGCATTGCCCGCATTGAAGGCGGCACGTAATCTGATAGCGGCCAATTCCGAGAGTAACGACTACGATGTCCGCGCAGCTCGGGGATTCGTTATGACTATGAAGGATCTCTGAGAATGGATATGAAATTATATGTGCCGTTTTTTTTGATTCTGACAATCCTGGGTTGTAGTGGCGATGCGCAAAACAATGAACCGCCTGTAGCGAAAAAAAGACCCAACATTTTGCTCATTATTACCGATGATCAATCGTGGCCGCATGCATCTGCCTATGGGGACCAAGCAATTTCAACACCGGCATTCGACCGGCTTGCTAGCGAAGGGGTTCTGTTCAACAACGCTTTTGCTGCCTCGCCGGGGTGCAGTCCGTCTCGTGCAGCCCTGCTCACGGGATTGAATTGTTGGCAACTAAAGGACGCCGGCACACATGGAAGTGGTTTTCCGTCGGTATTTAAGGTATTGCCAGACCTATTGGAAGCTGCTGGCTATGCGGTTGGTTTCTCAGGGAAAGGATGGGGGCCAGGTAATTACAAGGTATCTGGCAGGACACGTAACCCGGCAGGGCCGGAATTTTCCAATAGAAAGATGGAGAGCCCTGAAGGCATTTCGACCACGGACTATGCGGCAAATTTCAGTGGGTTTCTTGCTACAAGAAACGAAGATCAACCTTTCTTTTTTTGGGTTGGTATACATGAACCGCATCGTAAATATAAAAAGGGAATCGGTGTGTCTTCCGGTATGAATCCTGAAGACATCACTGTCCCCGGTTTTTTGCCAGACGTGGATGAGGTACGGAGTGACCTGTTAGACTATGGTTTTGAGATCCAATGGGCAGATCGCCACTTGCAGCGTATACTCCATACACTGGAAGAACAGGGAGAATTGGATAATACGTTGATCGTTTATACCGCTGATAATGGAATGCCGTTCCCCCGTGCGAAAGCAAACGTATATGAATACGGTATTCATGTGCCGCTTGCAATCCGATGGGGAGGTGAAGTACGCGGCGGCCGTGTTTCCGATGATTTAATCAGTTTGTTAGATCTTTTTCCGACATTTCTTGATGCCGCTCAAGTTGCTTATCCGGATTACCCCATCGAGGGAATCAGTCTGTTTGAAGGTCTAACCAGACAATCGTCGTTTCCTCGGGATGCAATATATGCATCAAGGGAACGGCATTCTTCGTCCAGGTGGAACAATTTGGGGTATCCGCAACGCTGCATACGTACGAATCGGTATCTTTACATCCGGAATTTTGCCGCCGATCGATGGCCGGCGGGAAATCGCCGGGAACTGAATCAAAGCGGCCGGTTAGATTTGTCAAGTTACGCTTATCATGATATCGATGAAGCTGCTGATAATTTTTTAATTAGGAATCAGGATAACCCCGAATATGCAGAATTATTCCGTTTATCGGTTGAGAAACGGCCGGCGGAAGAGCTTTACGATATGGTAAAGGATCCTGCCTGCCTGGTAAATCTGGCAAGCGATACGGCATATGCCGAGGAGGTCGTTAATCTCCGGTATCGGCTGGGAGGGTATCTGATGCAGACATCCGATCCGCGTGTCACCGGAAATGGCGAATTGATCTTCGAACAATATCCTCGACTGGCGGGTCCGATCAGGCAATTTCCTGCTCCGGATGCTGAAAGCGGTTCCGAGGAGCATTAAGCAACACAACGTTACGGATATGACATTTAAACACTTAACTATTTTCAAAATTGGGCTATTGTTGCTGGGTTTATTAGGGATAGATTTGAAAGGTCATGGGCAACACCAGCGCCCAAACATCGTCCTTATCCTTGCCGATGACATCGGAGCGGATGATCTGGGATGTTATGGAAACCCGTTTGTTCAGACGCCACATATCGACCGTATCGCAGCGGAAGGAATCCGTTTTACCAATGCCTATGTAACCACCAGCTCATGTAGCCCAAGTCGGTGCAGTATTCTATCGGGTCGGTATCCGCATAATACGGGAGCGGCGGAACTGCATACACCGTTGCCCCAAGACATCCCGACGTTTGCCGGGCTGTTACATACCACAGGTTACTATACTGCTCAAGCCGGCAAGTGGCACATGGGGGAATCGGCAAAGCTGGGATTCGATCTGATACAGGAGAATAATAAATTGAATGGAGACGGAGGAGAGGCACTCTGGGTGAAAACCTTGCAGAATCGTCCCAAAGACAAGCCTTTTTTTATGTGGTTTGCCTCGTATGATGCCCATCGGCCATGGGGGCCGAATGACCTGAGTGGTAGTCATATCTCTGATAAAGTGGTTGTTCCTGCCTACATGGTCGATGCAGACGGTACGCGTGAGGACTTGGCAGCTTATTACGACGAGATCAGTCGATTCGATCGGTCCATTGGGCAGGTGGAGGCAGAATTGGAGCGGCAGGGCATAGCCGATAATACGCTCATTATTATCCTTTCGGATAATGGCCGGCCCTTCCCCCGTGCAAAGACACGGCTATACGACAGCGGTGCGAAAACCCCTTTTGTCGTTAAATGGCCGGTAGGTATTCCATCCGAAGGCGTTGTGAGCCAAAGCTTGTTAAGCACGATTGACATTGCGCCCACTTTGCTGGAGTTGGCAGGCGTAGATGTAACCGGGAGCTTCCAAGGGGTGTCATTTGCCCCGCTTTTCGACCAACCTGATCGGGAAGTTCGTCATTATGTTTTTGCCGAGCACAACTGGCACGACTACGAAGCATTAGAACGAATGGTTCGGACACGCGATTTTTTGTATGTAGTAAACATGCGCCCAGCACTATCCAATCAAGGGCCGGCGGACGCAGTTGGCAGTCCTTCTTTCACGGACTTAAAGCATGCCAGGGAAGCCGGTTTTCTTACAGTCGCTCAGGCAGATGTCTTCGTTACGCCCCGCCCCCGGGAGGAGCTGTTTGACTGTCGATCTGATCCCGATCAGTTGATTAATCTTGCGTCGCTTCCTGGGTATGAGCGTGAATTGGAGCAGCACCGTGCCATGATGGAACGTTGGCGGAAGGAGACCGACGATACAACACCGGATCGTCTCACGGCGGATTGGTTTGATCGAGAAACGGGCAAACCGTTGCCAACAGAGCGGGTTCGCGGAGTGATGCCCGGAACAGAAAAGGAAGCAATACGTACGTTCAATAAAGGACCACATTGAAGCACTGTACGAGTACGTTAAAAGATTTTTTTGTGGTCATCAGGTTAGTTTGGCATAAATAATGCGTAGCTTCGCTATTATTTAATTTTTATTTTTATACCACAATGCAAGAAGGCGTAGTAAAATTCTTCAATGAGACCAAAGGTTTCGGCTTCATCACTCCGATTGGTGGCGGTGAGGATGTTTTCGTTCATGTGTCGGGTCTGATTGACCAAATCCGCGAGAAAGACGATGTGTCTTTCGAAATCGCAAAGGGCAAAAAAGGCCCAAATGCGGTGAACGTAAAGCTCATCTAAAAGAAAGTCAATAAGATTGGTTTTCATTGAAGCTGCCCCTTAAGGCAGCTTTTTTAATTTGTATTTACCCCGTTTTGTCGTTATCTTCGCTTGATTAACCAATGATCTGAATGCCACACGATGATCGGAAAAGTGAAATTGATTTGGTAAATGCACTGAAAAAGGGCAGTCACCAAGCCTTTGAACAGCTTTATCATCAATATAAACGGCCTATTTACCTAAATCTGCATCGGCTGGTACACCAGCACGAAGTAGCTGAAGAGCTGACCCACGATGTTTTTCTCAGGATATGGCAGTTGCGGGAGGAAATCAATGCCGATAAGTCATTTCCCGCATTTATAAGGCGAATAGCCGCCAATCTAGCAATTGACTTCTATCGGCGGGCGGCGCTTGACAAGAAAATTCAGGAAGAACTGATTTCCGCTGCCACCGAGCGCTTCGGTTCATTGGTTGAAGAAATAAACTGTGCCGAAAATCAAGTTATCATTAAATCCGTGATGCAAAAGCTGCCTCCCCGACGCAGGGAAATATTTATGCTTTGCAAATTGGAAGGAAAAAGTTATTCGGAAGTTGCCCACCTATTTGGCATCAGCCAGGGTACCGTGAATGATCATATTGTAAAAGCCACCAAATTCCTGCGTAGCGAACTGGCGAAGCATTATCCCCATAGCTATCCCCTATTTTTTCTGTTTATATTTTCGCTATAGTGCGGCCTCGTGATAAAATTTATTCTGCTGTTTTACAGTGACTTGTAGTTTTATTTTAAAAAGGAGTAAATTTAAGCATATGGATTTGGCGGTCCATTCGTATATCCTCATAAACCAATATAAGTCTGTATGCAGGATCTGAATGATCTTTACACACGTTATCTCAACAAGCAATGCAGCCCGGAAGAAGTCCGGATGTTGTTAGCGCATTTTCATTTGACAGGTGAAAGTTCATCCCTTCGACCACGTATTTTACGGGAGTTAGCAAAAAGCAATATCGCCGAGGAGAATCCGCCAGAAGTTGATGCAGCGTTGAAACGTATTCACCATCGGTTAATAAACGATATTTCTACATCCATGCCTTCTCGATCAAAAACGAAGTGGACATATGGCATCGCCGTTGCGGCGGCGGTATTGCTGTTTATGTTGATCGGAATCTGGTTTTTTACGATTTATACGGTGGATCGCTCTCCCGCGATTGTAAACACGGTAGATATTGCACCTGGAGGTAATAAGGCAACGCTCGCTATGGAAAATGGAAATACAATTGATCTGAGCGAGGTACAGGACGGTATTGTCATTGGCCGTGAGATTACCTACCTAGATGGAACTCCAGTGCAGAACAGGCAAGCAACCGGGGCAACCCATGAATCGGTGAGCCAATTGATTCTGACTACGCCAAAGGGCGGAACGTACCGCGTGACGCTTTCCGACGGCACAAACGTGTGGTTGAATGCTTCCTCTACGTTGAGGTACCCGAGCCGGTTTGCAGAAAGCGAGCGAATTGTGAAACTGGAAGGGGAAGCGTACTTTGATGTTTCGAAAGGCGTTCCATTCAAGGTGGTAAGCAGCGGGCAGACGGTAGAGGTGCTCGGCACGCAATTTAACGTTTCAGCATATCCCGATGAACAACAAGTGCAAACTACATTGGTGGAAGGGATTGTGCAAGTTGCTGCCGAAAGTCAATCCCTGTCTATGCGATTGCTGCCCGGCGAACAAAGTACGTTGATAGATGCCCACTTAAAGAAAAATCGCGCAGATATCGCTTCGGTTATTGCCTGGAAAGAAGGTCTATTCAGCTTTAATGAAACCGAACTGCGGGTGGTTATGAATCAACTCAGTAGGTGGTATGATGTAACCGTTGAATACCAGGGGACCATTCCGGTTACCTATTACTACGGAGCCATCAGCCGCCAGGAATCGCTAGCTAATGTGCTGGATTTGCTGCGTCAAAGTGGTTTGAATTTTAAGATCGACAAAACAGGCGGTACGAATAAAGTAGTCGTACTTCCCTAGCGGAAATAACCCAACAAACAAAATGATTCACTAACTAGCCAAAGGAGGAAATTATGATGAAATTACAGACCTGAACGATGGATAAAAGTCCATAAAACCGGATAGTGCGGCGAACACTATCCGATATAGGCTTGGACGGTTACCAATTAATTACTGCAAATGCAGCAAGGTATATTAATTAATAAGCTTACCAAACGATACAAACATATGAATTTTAATGCATGTGTTAAAGGCTTTAACAAGCCTTTGACCTATCGATTGCTATTGATGATGAAATTAGCAATTTTATTGACCATAGGAGCGGTATTTCAGGCCGCAGCCAGCAGCGTTGCGCAAAGCATAACGTTGAATGTGAGTCGGATACCGCTATCGGACGCGATGGAGTCCATCCGCCAGCAAAGTGGTTATTTGTTTTTGCTGAAGGGCAAGGAACTGGCGGATACCAAAGTAAGCGCGCACATCAAAGATGCACCGCTGGATGACGTCATGAATGCGTTGCTGAAAGGGTATGCGTTGGATTGGGTAGTAAAGGGTAAAACGATTGTCATCAGCAAACATCCGGTGCAAAAAATCAGCAGCTCGGAGCCATTACCAATAGTGAACAACGATGCCATACAGCAGGCCGAAGTAAGAGGTAGGGTAGTGGATGAGTCGGACAATCCATTGGAAGGTGTTACAGTGGGAATCAAAGGAACATTGCGTGCAACGACAAGTAATGCCGATGGTAGTTATCAGTTGACCGTGGAAGGCAGGGAAAGTGTGCTGATGTTCACGGCGATTGGTTTTCAATCGCAGGAAATCCCGGTGGCTGGTCAATCTGTGATCAACGTGACGTTGCGTGCCTCGGTAAGTGATTTGGATGAAGTGGTGGTAGTGGGGTACGGAACTTCCCGTAAACGGGATCTCACCGGCTCCGTTGTTTCGCTTCAGGAGAAGGATTTTTCGCAGGGTGTAACTAGCAACGCCTTGCAGCTATTGAACGGGAAAGCGGCCGGCGTACACATCAGTCAGGGAAGCTCGGCTCCAGGCGCGACAACGAACATCCGCATTCGCGGTGCGGGATCGATTAACAGCAACAATGACGTATTGGTCGTGGTGGATGGGCTACCGGGTGCGACAATTGACGCATTGAACCCCGGAGATATCGAGTCTATCGAAGTCTTGAAAGATGCTTCTGCAGCGGCAATCTACGGAACACGGGCCGCTAACGGCGTCGTGTTGGTTACTACGAAGCAAGGAAGGAAAGGGAAGCCCCAAGTAAGCTACAATGGTTACGTAGGAATCCAGGACGTCGCCAAGAAAATCGATGTATTGAGTGCACGCGAATATATGGAGGTGCTGAATGGCATTCTGGCGGATCAGGGAGCGGATCCGATTTACACGGCGGAACAAATTGATCGTGCAGGCTCCGGTACGGATTGGCAGGATGAGGTTTTCCGATCAGCTGCGGCCCAAGATCATCGCTTGTCGGTCTCCGGCGGCGGCGACTATTCGCGGTATTATATTTCGTTAAACTATTTTAATCAGGATGGCGTGGTGCTGGGGTCGAATTTAGATAAGTATAACGCGCGATTCAATTATGAAATCTCGCCCACAGACAAACTAAAGATAAATCTTAATCTCAATACCAACCGGTGGGTGAACAATACCATTTATGAAGACAACCGCGCGAATGAGAATGCGGGCCCCATCAATACAGCCTTGCAATTTGACCCAACGCTGAGTGCCGGTGTTGATGAAGATGGCCGATACCTACTAAATCCACTTATTGCTTTGGAGAATCCCCTTGCGCTCATTCACGGCATTAACGAGGAAGAAACCTTATTCCGCAGTTTCGGTACGGTGGCTGCCGACTACGAGGTGCTGGACGGGTTAACGGCGACAGTCCGTTTTGGGGCCGATTTCACTAACCGGCGTTTCGACAGCTACAACAGTCGGCTGACCCAGCGCGGCAGGGCATCCGGCGGGATCGCAAACATCGCGACCAATGAAAATAACAGGTGGCTGGCAGAGTTCCTGGCGCAATATGATAAGCAGCTTACGGATGCCCATCATCTTTCGCTGATGGGCGGTGTGACGTTTGAAGAATTCAACAACCGGGGAGTCAGCTCGGGGGCAGCAAACTTCCTTTCCGACGTGACCGGCGTTGATCAATTGCAAAGCGGTGATCGAAGTCAATTTACGCTGAACAGTAACCGCTCAAGAAATCGGTTAAATTCGTTTCTCGGCAGGGTTAATTACCGGTTTTATGAGCGGTATCTCCTGACCGCTTCCCTTCGTGCCGATGGCACATCACGATTTGCCGCGGACAACAAATATGCCCTGTTCCCCTCGGTAGCCCTTGCATGGCGCCTTAGTGAAGAAGCTTTTATGGAAAATGTCGCATTTCTGAGCGACCTGAAACTGCGGGCTGGGTTTGGACGGTTAGGAAATCAAGGTATTAACAATTTTGAAACGTTTCAAACGTTTGTTGCTTCATCTTCAGCGATATTGGGCGACGGTATCGTGCAAGGGGCCGCGCCGGCGCGGATACCCAATCCAGCGCTGCGTTGGGAGACCTCCGAAGAAATCAATTTAGGCCTTGATTTTGGCCTGTGGGACAACCGGCTGACCGGTGCCGTTGAGTATTTCATCAAGAATACCAAAGATCAGTTATTTAATAAACCCGTACCTGCTACCACTGGATTTGCCAGTACGCGCGTCAATTTTGGAAACGTACGCAACTCAGGTGTCGAAATTTCACTATTCTCGCTCAATACCAGCGGACCGTTTGAATGGCGCACTGCTTTTAATCTATCGTTGCTGCAAAATAAAGTAACCAGCTTGCCCGATTTTATCCCGGAGATCATTGACGGCAACATCGGTACGTTTATCAATAATTTTACCATCGTCAGAAGGGGCGTTCCGATCCGTGCGTTTTATGGGTATGAGATTACAGGCATCTTTCAGGAGGGGGATAATATTGCTGGATCGGCGCAACCCGACGCGCTTCCCGGACACCCCATTTTTAAGGATGTCGACGGCAATGGCGTGATTAACGCAGACGATCGCGTTATTCTCGGAGATCCTTTTCCGGACTATACCATTGGCTTTACCAACTCATTTCAATATAAGGGCTTTGGACTGGATATTCAACTGAATGCGGTTCAAGGTATCGAAGCGCTTGATGCAAATATCGTTGAATCGCTTTATCCCATCAATTTTAATCGTAATCGGATTGCAAGCCATTACCTCAACCGCTGGACACCGGATAATCCCGGTGCCACGTATCCTTCTGGCGTAAACCCCAGCTCCTACGGCGGAGCGAGGGCGATCAATTCGCTAACCATTGCAGATGCCTCCTTTATCCGGCTTAAGTCGGTGACGTTGGCGTATCAGCTTCCACTGCGTGGTAAAAAGGTTATTTCTGGGGCTTCACTTTACCTCGCTGGCGACAACCTGTTTACCCTGTCGGATTTTGAGGGGTTCGATCCCGATGCCAATGCAAACAGTCGCGATGGCAATGCAACGGGAATCGGCATTGCGAGGACCTCATACAACAGTTATCCATTGAACAGGACGTTCCGTTTGGGAGTAAATCTTACTTTCTGAAGATCCTCCTAAGGAATACCAAAATATTGAAAGAAATGAAACGAATGACGAACTATTATCGGTTGCTTTTAGGGGCATTTGTAGCCCTTATATGCCCTGCATGCGAAAGTTTCCTTGAAGAAGAAGTCTATACAGAGTACGATCCAAGCAAGCTGCTCCAAACGGAGGAAGGCATAAACAGCGTATTGGTAAGCGCCTATGGTGAACTCCAATTTAAGGGGAATATCAGGGAGTTTAACCACACATTTGCCGAATTTCCCACCGACATCGCATTGGAAAGTGGCGGTGGATTTGAGCGCGAGGCCATTCTTTTTGTGAATTTTCAGTGGGACGATTCACATGCTTTTTTCAGCAACTCCTGGTCCAAGATGTACCGTGCGATCCGGAATGCCAATTCGCTGCTCGATAATGCATCCGCAGTCACGGCTATCCCCGAACAACGGCTTGCAGAGCTCATTGGTGAAGCAAGGTTCATACGTGCTGCGGCCTATTTTCATCTCTATGATCTGTTTGGTCCGGTGCCACTCATTACCACGACGGAAACCCTGGATATGGAGCCCCGTAGACCTACAGAGGAGGCCTTTGCGGAATTTGTGACCACCGAACTGCGAGAAGCTGCGAATGTACTTCCGCCGATACAGGATCTGAAAGGTAAGGCTACCAAGGGTGCAGCGCTTGCTTACTTATGTAAATTTTTGTTAAACACCAAGCAGTGGGAGCAAGTAGTGGATGTTACCGAAGAGATCATATCTTTAAATCGATATGCCCTGTTTCCCACCATTGAGGAGCTTTTTACGGTTGACAACGAAAACAATAGCGAATTCATTTTTGTCCATCCGTATTTACCGCTCTCGGGAAATGGGAATACGTACATGGCGCATGCGTTTCCCCCCAACTATCCCGTGTTACCCAACTGGGAGAATTACGGAGCACAATACCGGAGTTATACAAGTTTTGTAAAGTCATTTCATCCGGACGACCGCCGGGGGCTGATGTTTGTCAATGAATATACCGACACACAGGGAAAGCAGGTATTGCTCCTAGAGGACGGCGCAGGAAAGCCGCTTGACAATGCGAGGAGTTTTAAATTCGTGCCAGATCCGGCGGCCATAGCAGCTTTCCATGGCAATGATTGCCCCATTATCCGGTACGCCGATATTTTGCTCAGTCGGGCCGAGGCACTCAACGAGCTGAATGGACCAGATGGCGAGCCGCTTGATTTGCTGAATCAAATACGGGAACGGGCAGGTGTACCGTTGCTGACATTAGATGACCTGCCCACGGAGGAAGCATTCCGCGATCATCTGTTGCAGGAACGGGCGTGGGAATTCTTTTCCGAAGGATTGAGGAGGCAGGATTTGGTCAGGCATGGTAAATTGATTGAATTGGCGCGGCAACGCGGAAAACAGGCAATGCCACATCACGTCAGGTATCCGATTCCCCGGCGTGAGCTAGAAGCAAACTCAAATTTGATACAAAATGAAGGTTATGAATAAAACACTGATTTCCATGTGCCTGCTCTTACTTTTCGGCACATCCTGCCAATCGGGTAGCGATACGGGTACCGATAAGCCCAACATCGTACTCATTACCATTGACGACCTGGGTTGGGCCGATGTCGGTTGCAACGGGAGCACGTATTACGAGACACCGCATATCGATCGGTTGGCAGCCGAAGGGATGCGCTTTACACAGGCATACGCCGCTGCCGCGATCTGTTCGCCGACACGGGCTGCGCTGATGACCGGCAAAGTACCCGCCCGTTTGGGTATCACCGATTGGATCAGGGCACGGTTTCAGGGCGGCGAAATACCAGTTGATAAAACGTATACGCTTAGCTATGAAGGTACGCCTGATGACTCGTTGCTTTGTCCGACAAACCCGTTGTGGCTGCCATTGGAAGAAACAACGATCGCCGAGGTACTCAAGGGGCAGGGATATACCACAGCGCATATTGGCAAATGGCATCTAGGAACCGACGATTGGTACCCTGAGAAACAGGGATTCGATGTCAACATTGGCGGCTGTGATTATGGGCAGCCACCATCCTACTTTGATCCTTACGATAACGATAAACTGACTGGGATTCCTAACCTGCCTCCCAGAAAAGAAGGCGAATTCCTCGAAGACAGGTTGGCCGACGAAGCGGCAAATTTTATCATCGCGAATAAAGACAAGCCTTTCTTTTTAAATATGGCCGATTATGCCGTGCATACACCGATACAGGGGAAGCCTGAGCTGGTTGAAAAATACAAAAATAAAACTTCTACCAACCAAGATAACCCGGTTTATGCGGCATTGATCGAAAGCATGGATGAGCTCGTCGGAACGATTACCCGCACGATTGATAGTTTGGGAATCAGCGAAAATACGTTGATCGTTTTTACATCCGACAATGGTGGCTTGCTGCGGGTCACCGACAATGCGCCGCTCCGTTCGGGCAAAGGCTTCCCCTACGAAGGAGGGATCCGGATACCGCTGGTGGTTCGATTTACTGGTAAAATTCCGGCTGGGGTTGTCAATGACATGCCCGTCATCAGCCACGATTGGTTCCCTACCTTCTGCGAGCTGGCGGGTGCACGGACGGGAGGAAGCATCGTCGATGGTGTAAGCTTAAAAGGAATGTTGTTTGACAATGCGACGTTGAATCGCAATGCACTCTACTGGCACTTTCCCCATTACCGATACAAGGAAGAAGTACCCTACAGCATCATCCGAAAAGATAATTGGAAATTGATCAAGCGCTACCAGGGCACAAAATACGAATTATTTGATCTTGCGGAAGATCCGGCTGAAACGCGAAATCTTGCAGCTAGTCAGGAAGAACAGGTCAAATCGCTGGACGATGAATTGACCATTTGGTTGCGGGAGGTAGGCGCTGCGCTGCCCGAAGCAAATCCCAACTATCGGGAGGCGAATGGTGCTTAATATAGATTGAATCGTTTTTGTACATCCGGCCGTCACCTTATGAATAGCCGGATGTACAATTCCTAAACCTAGTTCCGGGAACGTTTCCATATATTTTATTGGATAGTTACGCTGCTTTATGATTTTGATTTAATAGTATTGTATATCCTTCTGAAAGCTTAGCACTGCATTCATTCAGAAGGATATACTAACTCATTATAACTATTGTGCCACTTTAAGAGCCAATAGCGAAGAAGTGGACCTTTCGGGGACAGAACTTTACACCCATCATTAACATATATTCAAAACAATGACAAAACGAAGAGAATTTATTAAAAAAGGCCTGATCGGAAGCGCCGCGTTAGGAATCGGAGGGATGGGCTTCAGTGCTAAATCGTATGCTTCGATACTCGGGGCCAACGATCGCCTTACGGTGGCGGTGATCGGTATTAGTGGAAGAGGTACAGACCATATCAGCCGTTTCTGCGGTCTGAAGGATAGCCATAATGTGCGGCTGAAAACGTTGTGCGATGTGGATGAGAAATTTTGGGATGCAGGAGCCAAAACGGTACAGGACAAAACCGGCATTAAACCCGTAATGGAATGGGATATGCGGAAGGTTTTTGACGATAAGGAGATTGATGCTGTATCAATGGCCACACCCAATCACTGGCATGCGTTGGGAGCCATATGGGCTGCGCAGGCCGGCAAACATGTGTATGTAGAAAAACCTTGCAGCCATAACATATGGGAGGGCCGTAAGATGATCGAAGCCGCCCGAAAATACAACATTAGGATGCAGGTAGGTTTTCAGAACCGCTCGATTCCAAATGTAATGGAAGCGATGAAGTTTCTCCACGACGGTGGAATCGGTGACGTATATATGGCCCGGGGCACCTGTATTAAACCCCGTGATTCTTTTGGGATCGCCAAAGACAGCGAGCCGCCGGCAAGCTTGCATTATGACCGTTGGCTGGGACCTGCGGCTTATCGTCCATACAATGAAAAGCGGGGCCACTACAATTGGCACTGGTTCTGGGATACCGGAAACGGTGATACCGGTAATCAGGGGCCACACCAATTTGATATTGCCCGGTGGGGTCTCAATAAAAACGAACACCCCATTTCCATTTATTCCGCAGGCGGTATTTATGGCATCGATCCGAAAGAATGTGCGCAGGAAACCCCCAATACCCAAACGTCGTTGTTTACGTATGATGATGGCAAAATGCTGGAGTTTGAAACCCGGGGGCGATATTCGAACGGAGAATCAAGCCTGGATATACGGGTGGGCAATATATTTTACGGTACAGAAGGCTACCTGGAATTAAATAGCAGCACCTGGAAGGCTTTTCGCCAACGGGAGTCTAAGCCTTTTGCCGGTTCTAAAGAAGTTTCAGCGCAGGTAGCCGACCCTACATTTCGGGCCGCTGCGGGTGGAAGTGAGCATTATGTGAATTTTGTCGATGCCATACGCGCTGGTAAAGATTCCTTATTGCATTGTGATATTAACGAAGGGTTTTACTCGACGACGCTGGCGTTGCTTGCCAATATTTCCTATCGGGTAAAAAGAGAACTGCATTTTATGGGTGGTGACATGAATAATGAGAAATTTATTAATGACACACAGGCTGATGCCATGCTTACGCGTGTATACCGGCCACCCTATATCGTTCCCAACGAAGTTTAAGAATCCGTTAAAAAATAAAAAAATGAAGATACAACCGATTTTAGCCGGATGGGTAGTTTGTTTGTTCTCGTTTGGCTGCAGCCAGGGTACGAAGACATCGGATCAGGATGAAAAGGAAGCGCTGAAAGTCACTTTTGAGAAAGATGAGGCCGGCAACAAGGTGGATGTGAGGGTTGACGGAGAGCTTTTTACTTCCTATTGGTGGCCGGATTCCGTGTACAAGCCCATTCTTTATCCGATTCTGACGGCCAAGGGAACGCCGGTTACACGCGGTTTTCCGATAAAAACCAGGCCGGGCGAACGCCAAGACCACCGACATCAGGTGGGCAACTGGTTCAATTACGGAAATGTCAATGGATTTGACTTCTGGGGCAATGGCTCAACTGGAAAAAGAAACGAGATTAACGGTGGAGCGATCCAACACGTTAGTATCGGGACACTTAAAGAAGGAGCAGGCAAAGCATCCATGGAGGTCAATGCCAGCTGGGTGGATCCAAAAGGAAATGAACTCCTATCAGAACATACAGTCTTCCATTTTATCGCAGAAGATTCGGTTCGGATCATAGATCGTGTCGCTACTTGGACGGCTACAAACGGCGATGTGCTTTTTAAAGATACAAAGGAGGGGAGCTTTGGCATCCGGGTGGCACGCCAACTGGAACTGCCCTCGAAAGAAGACGTAACCCTGACAGATGTCCACGGTAATCCCACAACCGTAACCTCAATGTCGAATGAAGGGATTACTGGAAATTACCGAAGCAGTGAAGGCGTAACGGGAGAGGCCGTTTGGGGCACCCGGGCAAAATGGATGGACCTCTATGGAAATATCGACGACGAACAAATCTCATTGGTGATTGTTGACCATCCAAAAAACCTGAATTATCCGACCTATTGGCATGCGCGAGGCTATGGTTTGTTTGCGGCAAACCCGTTTGGTGTGAAAGATTTTACTGGGGGTGCTGAAGAACTGAATTATACCCTTGCTAGCGGAGAGTCGTTGACCATGCGTTACAGGATCATTGTTGGTGGAGGTCTCCCTTTAACCGATGAACAGATAAATGCCTATGCAGATGAATTTGCCCGTAACTATTAATTTGAATAGAAGCGGTAAAATCAGATCGGTGAACGGATAAGAAAAACTGTCCTTCTTCGTCAATGAGCGAAAGCAGGTGATTTACATGGTCATTGACGATTTATATGATTGGTATGTTTCTATACGACGAGCAAAGTGACAGGGAACTAGTAACGCTTATTAGGGAAGGCGATGAAAAGGCCTTTGCGGCCCTATATAAGCGCTATAATGGCGTGTTGTTTCTTCATGCGCGCCGGTTATTGGAAGATGAGGACGAAGCCAAAGATGCCCTGCAAGAACTCTTTACAAAGTTTTGGATAAAAAGACAGGAAATAGAAATACGATCGTCGTTATCGGCGTATTTATATGCTGCACTCAGAAATCAGATTCTAGCTACTTTTTCCCATAAAAAAGTAATGGAGAAATATATTGATTCCCTCCAGCAGTTTTTGGAAGAAGGGCAGTGTATGACGGACGACTGGATTCGGGAGAAGGAGCTGAGGGAGCAAATCGAAAAAGAAGTGGCGCTATTGCCTGCGAAGATGAGAAAAGTGTTTGAACTGAGCCGAAGCATCAACCTGTCTTACAAAGAAATTGCTTTTGAGCTGGATATTTCAGATAAAACCGTCAAAAAGCAAATGAATAATGCACTACGGATTCTGAAGCATAAGATTTACCTTGTCCTCGCTTTTTTACTTTTCTTTTAATGTAGGTGAATCCATTTTTAACGCTGGTTTATCCCCCTCAAAAAATAGTTTATTTTTTTCTACTACCAAGCTTGTTTCTACCCGTCTTATTGGTATATGACGAATTGAAACGGTAATGAAAGGCCATCAAGCACGCGAATTGCTAAAAAAACACAAAGAAGGAACCTTGACTTCCGAGGAGCAAGCGCTATTGGAAACCTGGTACCTAACACTGGCGAAATCCCGGAGGTCAGCTCCATTGGCAGAAGACGAGCTGAATACAGCGCTCGACGAAATCTGGCAGGCACTTCCCATTGGGGATTCAAAAGAGGCAAATGATCATAACGGTATGAGGAAAAGAAGGCGGTGGATAATGAGCATCGCTGCCACAATCTTGATCGTCTGTGCCTTAAGCATATACTTCTATAACAACAAAGCCGGACGAGAACAACCTGCCATATCGTCTGTAGACGATTTTTTACCTGGTGATAACCGTGCGATTTTAACGCTCGCAGATGGCGAAAAGATAACATTGAACGATGCGAAGATCGGCACATTGGCGAAAGAAGGACAAACGGCTATTACCAAAACGAAAGAAGGAGAAATTGTATACCGTTCTCAACCGGGCGCCAAAGCGGGAAGCACCGTAAAAGAAGCGCTTTCTTACAACATCCTTTCGACACCCAAAGCAGGGCAATACCAAGTTCAGTTGCCCGACGGCACGCACGTATGGTTGAATGCACTGTCATCTATTCGGTTTCCCAGTGCTTTCGCTGAAAATGAACGGATCGTGAAAATTACGGGTGAAGTATACTTTGAGGTGGCAAAGGTAAACAAGGGGACCAAACGAATTCCATTTAAAGTAATATCCGGCGATCAAACGATTGAAGTGCTGGGTACCCGATTTAACGTCATCAGCTACGACGACGAAGAAACGATCGAAACAACATTGTTGGAAGGAAGCATCAAAATCAATATTGGGAGGGATAAAGGGCGCGGTATCTTATTAAAACCAGGGCAGCAAATACAGGTTAACCAGGGATCGAAAAATAGAAAGTCGGCTGCTGTGTCGCCCTATACGATACGAGGGGTGGATACACAATCCATTGTTTCATGGAAAGATGGATATTTTCGCTTTGACAATACCGGGTTGGCCGAACTGATGCGCCAGATTTCTCGGTGGTATGATATTGAAGTCGTGTACGAAGCACCGGTCAAAGACTATGAATTTGTGGGAAAGCTTGAACGGAGCGCGAAGCTTTCTAAAGTACTTAAGATACTGGAACTGGGCGGTGTCCAATTTAGAGTTGAAGAAAATAAATTAATTGTAACGGAATAAAATAGGATGTATGCTTATGGATGAATAAAAACGACCGAGGGATACACGTTAATAAAACCGTTCCGAATGCGACTCGGAACGGTTGGAATTTTGGATCCCTTCTCTATCACAGAATGTGAGGAGAGAAAATGTGTTCTTGACTAAAAACAACTGATTTAATCCAAAACAAACGAAATTATGAAAATATTTTTACCCGGGAAAGAACCGTGCAAAGAAAAGCGGCTCTTTCCCAAACTGTTGATACTAATGAACCTAACAGTTTTATTCCTTACTGTCGCTTGTTTACAGGTATCCGCCCTTGGTTTTGCACAAAAAATCACGCTATCGGTAAAAAATGTTCCGCTATCGGAGACATTCAGTGCGATCGAACAACAAAGTGAATACAAATTTTTTTATGACAACAAGCTGGTTAAAAAGATCAGGAATATATCCGTTGATCTTCACAACGTAGCTGTAACGGAAGTGTTGGACGAGCTGATGAAAAATCAGTCGTTGACGTATAGCATTGTTGACCACACAATCGTAATTCAGCGGAAAAACAAGAAGGAGATAGCCGCAGCTTATTCAGTAAAATCCGTTGGTTTACAGCGTTTTTCTGCACGGTCTCGTCGTCTCCGGCTTAATGTCGCCCCGATTACAGAATTCAAGGTAGAAGGCAAGGTGGTTGACGAAAATGGAGAACCCCTATCCGGCGTGAGCATTCAGGAAAAAGGAACGCAACAAAGTACATCGACCAATGTGGAAGGGATGTTTTCGATGGACGTTTTGGATCGAAATGCAACCTTGGTTTTTTCTTTTGTGGGTTATGAAAGCCAAGAAATCAGCATTGCCGGCCAAACTTCGCTGAATGTAACCCTGAAAGAAAGTACTTCCCGTTTGGATGAAGTAGTGGTAGTGGGCTATGGCACACAAAAAAGGGCGACCTTAACCGGTTCGGTGGCCAGCGTGGGTAACAGAGAGTTGAAAAGGAGCCCCACAGTGAGCCTGTCTAACTCAATTTCCGGCTTGCTCCCCGGAGTCGTAGCCTCCAACCGTTCGGGCGAGCCGGGAAGAGACGACGCAAGTATCTTAATCCGAGGTCGGAGTACAACCGGAAACAACAATCCGCTGATTGTTATTGACGGTGTTCCCGGATCAGCTGGATGGGCACAGATCAACCCAAATGATGTCGAATCAATCTCTGTATTAAAAGATGCATCGGCTGCTATTTATGGCGCGCAGGCGGCAAACGGCGTCATATTGATCACGACAAAAAGAGGGTCAATCGGTACGCCTACCATTGATTATACCTTTAACCAAGGAATCAGCACACCGACACGTGTACCTCGAATGGCCGATTCATATACATACGGTGAATTCGTGAATCAGCTTTTAGTAGAAAGAAATCAGTCGCCTCGTTATACGGACGAAGAACTACAGAAATTCAGGGATGGTAGCGACCCATTAAATTACCCCAATACCAACTGGCTGGATGCCGTGCTTCGAAAGGCAACGCCGCAAAGCCAGCATAACCTATCCGTACGGGGAGGCACGGAGAACGTGAAGTATTCGGTTTCCGGATCGTTTGCTAACCAGAAAGGGATTTTTAAAAATGGAAGTACGAATTTTAAGACCTATTCGCTTCGTTCCAATCTGGATGCAAAAATCAATAAATACATCCAGGTCGGTTTGGACGTGAATGCCGGCTTAGATGATGGAAACTATCCTGCGTTCAGTACAACAACTACTTTTCAGTTTGCCCGTATTAATTTTCCCTATCAACCGGTATACTATCCCAACGGATTGCCTTCAGCGGGTCTCGAAAGAGGAAATAACCCCGCGATTATGTCGGGTGAAGCAACAGGAAATAACAACGAACGGTCTCAACGGTATCAGGCAAAAGCGTCCGTTGATGTTATGATCCCCTGGGTGGAAGGGTTAGGCGTAGACGGCTTCTTTGCCTACATCAATAACATCGATCTTACTAAAAACTTTCAGACTCCGTGGACGGTCTATAATTACGATAAATCCACAGATACCTATACGTCGTTATTGGGCGGTGGTATTTTATTGCCACAGCTACGGCAGGGGATGACGAATGGCAGGTCTACGTTGCTGAACTTCCGCATTAAATACAATAAGCAGATTAATGATCACAGCATCAATTCCTTCATCGCTGCAGAACAGTCGGAAGGGTATAGCAATAACTTTCAGGGTTTCCGCCGGAATTACATATCACCGGCTATTGACGAGTTGTTTGCCGGCGATCTGAAGGATCAGGAAGCGACAGGTACCGCATCTGAAACGGGACGCCGAAACTTTTTTGGCCGGGTCAGTTATGGCTATAAAGATAAGTACCTGTTCGACTTTAACTTCCGGTACGACGGTTCGGCGATTTTTCCCGAAGGAAAACAATACGGCTTTTTCCCCGGCGTTTCAGCCGCTTACCGGATCTCCGAAGAAAGTTTCATAAAAGAGAGATTAGATTTTATCAACGACCTCAAATTAAGGGCATCATGGGGAGAAATTGGAAATGACCGGGTTAGCGCATTCCAATACCTTTCTACGTATACAATCGGGGTTCAGGGGTATAATTTAGGACAAACACCGTCGCTTGCGCCGGGTTTGATAGGCGGGGTAACTCCTAATCCAACTATTACTTGGGAAGTGGCGAGGACGACCAATATAGGCTTGGATGGTGATCTTTGGAACAGTGCATTGGGCTTTACGGTCGATGTATTTAAATCGAAAAGATCCAATATCCTGGCGAAACGGGATCTTGCCGTGCCCGCGTATACCGGTCTTGTTTTGCCCAATGAAAACATCGGGGTAGTAGAGAACAAAGGAATTGAAGTGGAGTTGTCGCATGCCAAAAGAACAGACGGCTTATCCTATCGTGTCGCCGGAAATATTTCTTATTCAAAAAACAAGATCATTGACGTCAGTGAAGCATCCAATGTGCCTGACTGGCAAAAAGCGGAAGGACACATCATCGGTGCTAATAACTATTACCGGGCAATCGGCATTTTCAGATCACAGGAAGAAGTGGATGCAAATCCGGTTGTACTGGGAACGGTTGTGGGAGACCTCAAGTACGAGGACATCAATGATGACGGGGTGATCAATGCGTCGGATATGGTACGGATGGATAAAACCAACATACCCGAGATGATCTTTGGCCTTAATTTATCCATGGATTATAAGAATTTCTCCTTGTTTGCCAATTTTGCGGGGCAGGCCAGGGCCTGGCAATATATTTGGACGCAGGCAGGTCTTAACGGGAATTCCCTCCAAGAGTTAATTGAAAACCGCTATCGCCCCGGCAGCATGGATTCCAAATATCCACGACTGCCGTCGCTTGCCGCTGAGGTAAACGGACAACGTTCTTCTTTTTGGCTGAGAGATGCTTCTTTCGCGCGATTGAAAACCTTGGAACTGGGCTACACAGTGCCACAGGAGTTGCTATCGCGGATTAAAATCAAGCATTTGCGGGTTTACGTCAATGGGAACAATTTGTTCACCCTGGATAAGTTAAAGAATTTTGACCCGGAAGGCACGTCAGAGGCCGGCGACTTCTATCCGCAAAGCAAGATATATAATCTAGGTTTTAACCTTACTTTTTAAAAGACAACCATGAATACGATCACTATTTTCAGCAAAATCAGAACAAACCGATTCGCGTTGCTGTACGCGATGATCATCGTGTTTAGCGGGGCGTTTTTATCTTCCTGTACAAAAGAGGTTTTGACGAAGCGGCCCTTGGATAAGTTTTCGGACGAAAGTGTTTGGCAAGATGCGAAATTGATTGAAACCTATGTGAACAATGTATATAGGTCGTTACCTCGGGGGTTCGAGGCACCCGGTGGCAGGCAACTGCAGAGCACCGTCGATGAAACCCATCAGCGTGGAAGGGAAGATTATGTAATCATTACCTCGGGAAATGTAACGCCGTCTACTCCCGGTATCTTTGAAAATTACTGGATCGGGACATTAACCCTTGCATCCCCTAATTACAATGCTACTGGATATTATAGTCCGATTACAAGAAGCAATGTTTTCTTTGCCAACATTGAAAATGCACCCATTGAAGAAGGGATCAAGAATCGAATGATCGGAGAAATGAAAGTCATACGGGCCTATTCGTATCTTCGGCTCATTAGCTTTTATGGCGGTGTTCCGTTGATTACGACCCCTTTCGCTTTAGCAGATGATTTCAATGTGCCAAGAAACTCCTACGACGAGTGTATGGCCTTCATCGTGAAAGAATTGGAAGAGGCTGCTGATTTACTTCCGCTTGATTACGATGCTGCCAACAAAGGCCGGATCACCAAAGGTGCGGCGATGGCGATACTTTCCCGTGCGTTGTTATATGACGCCAGCCCCTACTACGATCGAAGTGTTAGCAATACCGATCTGGCAAAGTGGCAAAAAGCCGCTGATGCCGCGAAAGCCGTTATCGATCTGGGAATCTATGAACTGTACCCAGACTATAAAACCTTATTTTTGGAATCGGCGGCTTATAATTCCGAAATCATCTGGTCGAGACCTTTTAATACGGAGGTAGATCGCGAAACCTATGTCGAGCTGAGCCAGTATCCGAATGGGTATAACGGCTTTGGACAGGTACATCCATTGCATAACATCGTTGACGATTACGAGACGTTAAATGGGAAACTGCCAAAAGACGATCCCACCTACGATCCCCAAAATCCATATGTGAACCGCGATCCCCGTTTCTATGCCAGCATTTTATACGACGGAGCCCCTTTTAAAGGACGCGAGGTGGAAACGTTTCTGCCCGGAGGGAAAGATTCCAATGAAGGGGCTTTATCGCCTCATAATGCCACCCTTACCGGCTACTATGAACGAAAGTTTTTAGATGAATCAATTACGAATCCGTCAGCGGCGAATGCAGGTAGCACGCCATGGACCTTTTGCCGGCTTGCGGAGATTTACCTCAATTATGCCGAGGCGATGTATAACCTGGGAAATGAGGAAGTTTGTCGAGCATATATCAACAAAATTCGTCAGCGACCGAGTGTGGATATGCCTGAGGTTACAGAAAGTGGTACTGCCTTATTGGCAAGGCTACAGAACGAACGGAGAATAGAGCTTGCCTTTGAAGAACACCGCTATTTTGATGTGCGCCGTTGGAGAATAGCGCCGGAGGTGCTAAGCGAGGATTCAGAACGAATGACGATTATAAAAGATGCATCGGGAAAGAAAACCTATAAAGTGGAAACTTTTCAACCGCGAAATTTTAATGATCGGAACTACCTGATGCCGATACCACAGGCCGAAATTGAAAAAAATCCGCTATTGGTTCAGAACCCGGGTTATGAAAATTTATAGCAGAATAACCGGCAGGTTAACGAAAGCCATCGTGTTTGTTTAAAGACATGCATAATGGCTTTCTTGAAAATACCGCTGGTGCATCAGCAGCTACTGTTTAAAATGGATACGTATAAAGCAATTTTATATGAAAAACAACCGTAGGGATTTTATCAGAATAACTGGAGGTCTTGCTGGGCTTGGTCTGGCGGCTCTTGGGATACCGAAGGGATATACATCAGAAGCGGCCCTTATTTCGGAATTCGGGGATCAACTTGGAAACCTATTGAGCAGCCCGCAACAAGCTTTTCAGATGAACGCTAGCATGAAGGCAGATTATGACCTTGCCTTATCCATCCTTAAACCTACTAAAAAGCAACTGGAACACGGACTTGAGCTGCATAGAGATGCCCTTGTTTTCGATACCTATGGTTTTATGCCCCGGGCAGCTGTAGATGGCGGTGCGTTGACGGTTGCTATTGATAGTCAGGCTTCCCCTCTGGAAATTCAGGATATGCAGGAAAATATGTCCATGACCCGTTTTGTAAAGAATGAACGGGAACGGCTTGAGCTTGAAAACGCGTGGAAAGTAGCCGGTGTAACCTGTGTGTTCCAAAATTCAGGAGAAGAGGGTAATGAAGTGAAGAAATTATTGAAACGGCTTGCTCATTTTACGTATACCACAGACATGCTGAAAGATTTTGTAGCGAAAGCCGTCACGCCGGATGATATTATACGAGCAAAAAAAGAGAACAGACATGCACTCTATTTTACTGGAAATGGTGTACCGTTGCCGCAAGATTGGGCATCGGTGGAAGAGGAGCTGCGGTATGTACTGGTGTTTTTTCAATTGGGTATCCGCATGATGCACCTAACCTATAACCGCCGTAATGTGATTGGCGATGGTTGTGCGGAAAAGGGCAATGCCGGGCTGAGTGACTTTGGCCGTGCAGTCGTGAAGGAAATGAACCGTGTTGGGGTTATTGTAGATGTTGCCCACTCGGGTTGGCAAACCAGCTTGGAGGCTGCTCAGCTTTCTGAAAGACCAATGGTGGCAAGCCATAGTTCGGCTACGGCGGTGTATGAACATATCCGGTCGAAACCAGATCCTGTTATCAAAGCTATTGCCGATACCGGAGGGTACATCGGAATCTGCGGCATCTCCAGATTTTTGGGTGGCAGCGGCGATATTGCTGCCATGATGAAACATATCGATTATGTGGTGAAAAAGTTTGGCAGCGACCATGTAGGTATCGGGACCGATGTGGCTTATACATCGTCTTTTGCCAAAGAAGAGAAGGGTCAGGTTCCGGCTTATAGGCGGCCGAGAATACGGTGGGAAGCTTTGTGGCCTGAAGATCCTTTCAAAGAGACCACGGAAATGCGGCAAAGTTTGGCATGGACAAACTGGCCGTTGTTTACGGTAGGAATGGTTCAAATGGGATATGCAGATGAAGAGATACGGAAAATATTAGGAGGCAATGCGTTACGGGTTGCCAGAGCAGCGCTTGCTTAACAGGATGAATTAACAGCATAAACACAATACTATTCACGATATTAACCCCGTGTATGAAACGTAAAAGATTCTTAAGTCAATGTAACGTGCCGTTCCTATTTATGGTGCTTGCGTTACTTGCATATAGGACGGCGGTAGCCCAACATAAACCGAATAAAAATCAATATGATGTGCTGACGGGTAAATGGCTCCATTTCAGCGATGCCCCTAATTCCCTATACCAACATCTCTCAGCGCAATCTTATGAATATTTAACCGAGCGCTCCGGTAAAATTGCCACCTTAACGACATTAGCTGATTGGAAAGAGTGGCAGCGATTCGTGCGCGAGACATTGCTGGATATTATGGGACCATTTCCGGAAAAGACACCTTTGAACGCAAAGATTGTGAGGGTGATCGAAAAAGATGGATATAAGGTCGAACATATTGTGTATGAATCCCGGCCAAAGTTTTACGTGACCTCGTCTTTGTTTATTCCCGATGGATTAAAAAGAGGAGCAAAGGCACCCGTTGTCATCTACTGTAGTGGCCATTCTGCTACAGGGTACCGGTCCGAAACCTATCAACATGTGATATTGAACCTGGTTAAAAAAGGCTTTATCGTGTTTGCGTTTGATCCGGTGGGGCAAGGCGAGCGATTGGAGTACAACGACCCGAAAACGGGCAAATCGATTGCTTTGCTGACGGAAGAGCATTCCTATTCCGGGGCACAGGCTTTTATTACCGGTGCTTCGCAGGCAAGCTATATGATATGGGATGGTATCCGGGCGGTGGATTATCTGTTGACCCGTAAGGAGATAGATTCCGAACGGATTGGTATGACGGGGCGTTCAGGCGGCGGCACGCAATCGGCATACATTGCTGCGATAGACCCTCGTATCTATGCCGTGGCCCCCGAGAACTACCTTACTACGTTTACCAGGTTGTTGCAGACGAAGGGTCCGCAGGATGCAGAGCAAAACTTATTCAATGTGGTCCAAAGGGGGATAGACCAACCGGATTTTTTATTGGCTAGAGCCCCGAAACCTGCATTGATGATCACAACAAGCCGTGATATATTTAGTATTCAAGGATCTAAGGAATCTACGAAAGAAGTGTCACGCATTTATCAGGCATATGATAAACCGGAGAATTTCAGCATGGTGACTGATGACACCGTCCATGCTTCCACAAAAAAGAACCGGGAAGCCATGTACGCTTTTTTTCAGAAACACCTGAATAACCCGGGTAGCGTGAACGATGAGGAAGTCATCCTCCTCAGTGATGAGGAGATACAGGTGACCAAAACGGGGCAGGTTTCAACCGCACTGAACAGCGAAACCGTTTTTAGTTTAAACCAGACGATCGGCGGACAATTGGAGGCAAAACTACAATCTTCCCGTAACAACTTGGGGGCACATCTACCAAAGGTGCTGGATGCGGCGAAGAAGCTTTCGGGATACAAAGAACCGGTAGAAGAGCAAGAGCCCGTACTTACTGGGCGTTTCCAGAAACCAGATTATGTAGTAGAACAATATTTTATAAAAGGGGAGGGAGCGTATGTGGTTCCTTATCTGTTGATGAAACCAGCACATCCAAACCGAAAGGCACTGCTTTATCTCCATCCTTCTGGAAAATCGGCAGAAGCATTTCCAGGCGAAGAAATGGAATGGTTCGTGAAAAAGGGTTTTACCGTACTGGCTCCCGATATGTTGGGAACGGGTGAAATAGGACAAGGAAGTGCGCAATCCCCGCGGACTTATCTCCTTAACTGGTTCGCTTCGACATTGATTGCGAGAAGTATTGTAGGAGTGCAGGCTGGAGATGTAGTAAAGTTGCTCGAGGTGCTAAAAGAAGATCATGACACAGACGAGGTATATGGTCTTGCCCATAAAGAAATGACATCCGTTCTTTTGCATGCTGCAGCGTTTAATAAGGAAATCACCCGTATCGCGCTGATCGAACCTTTGTCTTCTTACCGGTCAATTGTAATGAACCGTTTTTATCAACCGAGATTTATCCACAGTTTCGTTCCTGGAGCGCTAAAAGCCTATGACCTTCCCGATCTTGCGGCTAGCCTTGCACCGCGGAAGCTGATTATGGTGGGAATGATCGACGGTGCCGGTAACAGCAATTTCAGTGGGGTGGAGACCGATCAACTGCTAATACGTACGGCATATAATGAGGGAAAGGCAGAAGATAACCTTGTGATTATTCCTCAGCAGTCTGCGGAAACATTACCTGATTTTTATGAAGCTTGGATAAAATAATGCGGATGTAGAAATTAGTTGGTCTTACAGAAGATCCGGTTGCGGGGGTCGAATGATTGGAAGGAATACGTATCAATCAACAATATCGTTACCTTTGTTGTGTTTGATACCATGGAGGCCATTCATCTCAACGACGACGCGGATCTGATACGGCAGTTGCACCGTGGCAACCCTACGGCTTTCGATGCGCTATTCCGGATGTTTCATCCGGCTTTATGTTTCTTTGCAAAGCGATTGGCAATTGGTTTACCCAAAGGTCAGGCCGAAGAGATCGTGCAAGATGCTTTTCTTAAACTTTGGCAACGGCGTGTTAATTTCTCGGATTTATCAGCGGTAAAAGCATTTCTGTACATAGCAACGCGGAATGCTTGTCTGAACTACATAGAAAAGGAAAAGGTGCGGAACCGCAGGCATGAACGATATTTGAATACGGTGAACGAAGTGGAAGATGCTGTGGTGGAGGAAATTATCTACTCAGAAGTCTTGCGTGAGGTGGCCCTGGCGATCAATACCGACTTCAATATTTTGACCCGGCGAAAGGCGAATCAATCGTGGGTAGCTCTACAAAAGAACATTCCTATCCGTCAGCGCAGGTTTTCCTCACAGGCAAATCGATAGCCAGATATTTTATTTGGGATGGAATCCGTGGAATTGATTATCTGGTGGGACGTAAAGAAGTAGATCCCCATCGAATAGGTGTTCATGGTCTTTCCGGCGGGGGTACGCAAGCGGCTTATATTTCGGCCTTGGATGATCGCGTTGCTGCCTCCGCTCCGGCGGGTTATATCACCAGCTACCGGCGGCTCCTGGAGTCTGTAGGTGTGCAGGATGGGGAACAAAACTTTTATCAAGGTCTTACCAATCAGATCGATCACGCCGACTTTATTGAAGCCCGGGCGCCAAAGCCCACGCTTATCATGGCGACGACGAGAGATTTCTTCAGCATTCAGGGTGCACGTGAAACATTTACTGAACTGCAGGGAGTCTATCGGTTATTTGGAAAGCCGGATAACATAGAAATTGTGGAGGACGATTATGTGCACGGATATACAAAAAAGACCAGGGAGGCAATGTATGCCTTCTTTCAGAAACATCTGCAGCTTCCCGGCTCTCCGGCAGAAGAAGAGGTAACCCTGGTGCCATCTACGGAACTGCAGAAAACGCCGACGGGGCAACTATCGAATTCGATTGGCGGAGAAACGGTTTTCAGTTTGAATCAGAAGGAAGCAGGAAAGTTGGTCGACCGGTTGAATGCATTCCGGGAAAATAACCCCTCCAAGCTTTCGGGGATATTGGAGTCGGCCAAGTCTCTTTCGGGGTATCGTGAACCGGGCAACGTTCAGAATGCGGTTTTCACAGGCCGCAGCCAGCGGGATGGGTATGTTGTGGAGAAATATTTTGTGAAGGGAGAAGGTGAATACGTTATCCCCTATTTATTATTAGTGCCCGATAATCCGAATCATAAGGCGGTGTTGTACATTCATCCCGACGGAAAATTAGCAGAAGCACTCGAAGGCGGGGAGATGGAATGGTTTGCTAAAAGGGGGTTTGTAGTGCTCGCTCCTGATTTGATCGGTGTAGGGGAGACAGGCCCGGGGCTATTGAAGGGGGATGCATATATCGATGGTGCTTCCTACAACATGTGGTATACCTCCATTCTTATCGGAAAGAGCATTGCCGGGATCAGGGCCGGAGATGTTTCCCGGCTTACTCAATTACTGGAAAGAAGAAGTGACGTAAATGAGATATATGGTGTCGCGAAGAAAGAAATGGCGTCGGTATTGCTCCATGCAGCAGCTTTCAATCCGCTTATCAAACGGGTTGCATTGATTGACGGGTATTCGTCTTATCGATCGATAGTAATGAATCGCTTTTATAATCCGGAGTTCGTCCAAAATCTTGTCGCCGGTGCACTTACCGCTTATGACCTTCCCGACCTGGCAGCTTGCCTGGCACCACGGGAGCTGATGTTGGTGGGTACCACGGACGGAAATAGTGAGCGGGAAGATCAGGAGGGTATGGATAGTGACTTTGAGGTAATCAAGACTGCTTACGGATTAAAAAACGCCGGCAAGCAATTGAAGATCGTATCGGAATCTTCTCAACAGTTAGAGGTACTTTTTGGAGGATGGTTATCAAATTAGGTAATCAGTTATCGCTAATGTATTTTTGGCTCATATAAAACTAGTTTTATGAAGTGTTTTCACGCCCTTACCATTAACTATATCAAAGAGATATGCGTTGCCCTGTGTCTTCTGTTACAAATTTTATCTTTCAGTGCACGGGGGCAAGAACGGGGAATGGTTTTCCCCGAATGGCGCTATTTTGATAATCCAGATAAATGGCTCTATAAATATTTGGCAGATGATGCGCTTGAGCTCCTTCATCAGCGGGATGCGCAGGTCGCGGAGCTGAAAACAGCTGAAGACTGGAGGGGCAGACAGAAACAGATCAAACAGACTTTTGACAGGATACTGGGGCCTTTCCCTGAGAGAACGCCGTTAAATGCGGTGGTAACGGAAGTGATAAAACGGGAAGACGTGACCGTTGAGAAAGTGTATTTTGAATCCCTTCCGGGATATTACGTCACCGGAGCGTTCTTTCACCCAACGCATAATACATCAAAGTTGCCTGTTGTTATCTATTGCAGTGGGCATAGTGCGCAGGGATTCAGGGGTGAGGTATATCAGCGTGTTATCTTGAACTATGTAAAAAAAGGCTTTGCGGTGTTTGCTTTTGATCCGATCGGTCAGGGGGAACGCAAGCAATATGCAGCGAGTGAACACCGGCAAACATTTGGCCCCACCCAGGAGCACTCCTATCCGGGGAGTCTGAGCTTTTTGCTGGGTAGGTCGCCGGCCTACTATTTTATCTGGGATGGGATCCGTGCTGTTGATTATGTATGCAGCCGCGCGGAGGTGGATACAGCGAGGATTGGAATTACCGGTCGTTCGGGAGGAGGAACCCAGACAGCATACATTGCAGCTTTCGATTCGCGTATCAAGGCATCGGCTCCCGAATGCTATCTTACAAGCTATGAGAAATTGTTGTTGACCGGCGGACCACAGGATGCAGAACAGAATTTTGCAAAGAGCATTTTTTACGGGTTGGATATAACGGATTTGGTGGTCATGTTCGCGCCGAAACCGATGCGGATGCTGACTACAACTCGGGATATCTTCAGCATTCAGGGCGCCCGGGATGTTTTTCAGGAAGCCAAAAACGCCTACGAAGCGCTTGGTGCTCCCGAACACGTGAGCATGGTTGAGGACGATGCCGCACATGAGTCAACGCAGGCTAACCGAGAAGCCGGATATCAGTTTTTTCAGCAATATTTAAATAATCCGGGAAACGCCGGCGATGAAGAGGTCGCTTATTTTAGTGAAGAAGAGTTATTTGTAACGAAAGGCGGCAGACTGGATTTGGTTTTGAAAAGTCACACGTTGCACTCGCTTGCCAAACTACAGTTGGACAAAACGATTGAACAAAGGAAAGAAATACGTGATAAAAATGATTTATTGGCGCGTGTATATGACGTCACCGGGTTTAAAACGCCAGTGGCCCCGGAGGCTCCGGTGTTCAGCGGACGATACCGACAAGGGGCGTACAATATGGAGAAATATCTGTTAAAGACAGCGAAGGGATACTACATTCCCGTTTTATGGCTGAAACCTTCTGAAAACAACGAGCAGAGGCCGGCTATCTTAGTGTTGGACGATGAAGGTAAGACTCACGGAATTAAAGAAGGGGGGTATGCCGACTCGCTGGCGCGCGCAGGCTACGAGGTAGTTTTGCCCGACCTGAGCGGATACGGCGAGATGGGGAGCGGCTATTTCAAAAGAGGAGACGCGATGATTGACCAGGTCCCCCTCAACTTGTGGTATGCCGGTATGCTCGTAAACCGATCACTGGTGGGAATCAGAATGGAAGAGATATCGCTGATACTGGATTGGATGAAAAGCGAGCGGAAATCCGTTGTAGGTGTTGCTAGTGGGACATTGACAACAGATTTATTGCATGCGGCGTTTGTTCGACAAGATGATTTTCAGTCGCTGGTGCTGATAAACCCCCTGGAGTCGGTTCAGTCGTTGGTAGCGGTTGAGAACTATCGGCCGCAGTACCTTCTCTCCGCGGCCGATGGGATGTTGGCAAAATATGATTTGCCTCATTTACTCCGTTTCTTTTCTCAGGAAAAGGCTGTATTACGCATTAATTCGCGAAATGGAGAAGGTAACCTGATGCCCGAGGAGGCGATTCAACATAGTTTAACGTCAAATGTATCGGACTTATCAATCGGCAACAATGGGGTATTCCACTCAATAAACAGCTGGCTTCGAAATGCTGCCGCAAACTGATTGATGGCTTTACTGGTTTTCCAGCCTTGATGTGATCGTTATTTTTTGTATTCTTGCGGTGGCAGAATAAAATCAATTGTAATGGTGAAGTTGATGAACCGAAAGTCCGCTATACGCACACTTTTATACATTGCCGGGGGCACCTTGATCCTTCCGGCATGTTTCCGCGAATCGGGAAAAGCCAGCATTGATCTGGTGAATCTCTCCATCAGTGAGGACGATGAGACCCTACTCGCCGAGCTGACGGAAACCCTTATTCCCGCTACCGACACACCCGGCGGCAAGGAGTTGCTGCTGCATCTCTTTGTCCTGAAGATGGTGGATGATTGCCATACTCCCGAAGAACAAAAACAGTTTACAAAGGGATTATCGGCATTTTCAACGTGGTCCCGGAACGAACTGGGCAACGAGTTTGCTGTCGCTGATACGGATAGACGCACAGCGTTGCTCGGTAAAATCGGCGAAAGTACCGATGAAGACCTGAAACAGTTCTTCTCGATCACCAAACGCAGGGCCATACAGGGTTATATGAATTCCCAGTATGTGATGACCAACCTGGTGAAATATGAACTCGTACCGGGTCGGTACAATGGATATGCACCGGCATAGTCCTAGATTCAAACTGCAGAAACTAAACAAACAACGAAACATCCATGGCAAACCTGGCAATAGACAGTATTAAGGAACGGACATTTGATGCCATTGTAATCGGCTCCGGCGCAAGCGGCAGTTGGGCCGCCAAAGAATTTACGGAAAAAGGGTTAAAAACGCTATTGTTGGAGCGGGGTCGCAACGTCGAGCACGTAAAGGACTATCCCACGACCAATATGTACCCCTATGAATTTGAACACCGGCTGGAAATGCCGTACGAAGATAAGCAGCGGAATCCCATCGCGAACCGTTGTTATAACTACAAGGAAGATTCAGCACATTTTTTTGTAAAGGACGACGAACATCCCTACGTCCAGGTGAAGGATTTCGACTGGATACGGGGTTATCAAGTGGGTGGAAAATCACTATTGTGGGCCAGGCAGGTGCAGCGGTGGAGCGATTTCGATTTTGAAGGACCTGCGCGCGATGGGTTTTCCGTCGATTGGCCCATCCGGTATAAAGACATTGATCCCTGGTATAGTTATGTGGAGCGTTTCATCGGCGTGTCGGGCAACAACGACGGGATCCCTGAATTGCCAGATGGCGACCACCTGCCTGGCTATCCACTCAATGCCGTGGAAGATCACTTCAGCAAGTCGGTCAGGCAACACTATAAAAACCGCCACGTCATCAGTGCACGGTGCGCACACATATCGAAGCCGAATCCCATCCACATCGAGCAGGGACGGGTTCAATGCCAGAATCGCCTACTTTGCCGGCGTGGATGCCCCTTCGGCGGCTATTACAGTGCTAATGCCGTAACCATTCCCTGGGCACAGAAAACGGGTAACCTCACATTGCGGCCTCATTCGGTGGTGCATTCCATCGTCTACGATGAAACCAAAAGCAAAGCAACAGGTGTTAAAGTAATTGATGCAAATACCAAAGAGGAAATGGAGTTTTTTGCAAAGGTCATTTTTGTAAATGCCTCGGCTTTGAATACCAACCTAATTTTGCTGAATTCCATTTCCAACCGGTTTCCTCAAGGATTGGGCAATGACAATGGCCTCATGGGCAAATATGTAGCGTTTCATAATTATACAGCTACCATTGGTGCGGAGTATGATGGCTTAAAACAATACCGTACCGATGGACGTAATCCTGCCGGTGGCGGATACATTCCACGTTTCCGCAATGTGTATCGGCAGGAAACCGATTTCCTGCGTGGCTGGGCAGCCGGTTTTGGGGCAAGCCGTTCGGAAATACGCGATACGTCGGGTGTAGGCACCGCATTGAAAGACGGTATGCTGAATGCAACACTCGGACCGTGGCGGGTGCATTCGCATATGATGGCAGAAACCATACCCAAAGCGGAGAATTTCGTAAGCTTAGATGCCGATCAAAAGGATGCATGGGGGATTCCGTTGTTGCGTATTTCGATAGATTACGACGAAAACGATCGGAAGATGAGACAGGATTACTACGATCAGATGACTGAGATGTACGAAAAGGCTGGTTTCACCAACATCCAGACACGGGATGATAACCGGAGGCCCGGTAACGACATTCACGAAATGGGAGGGGTGCGCATGGGGCACGATCCGAAGACCTCACTCTTGAATAAATGGCACCAACTGCATGCGTGCCAGAATGTGTTCGTTACCGATGGAGCGTGTATGACTTCTACCTCTACCCAGAATCCGACACTTACGTACATGGCCTTTACGGCAAGAGCCGCGAATTATGCGATGGATGAAATGAAAAAGGGAAACTTATAATGTGTATATACGCGATTCGTCGCTGGGTTTATTTGATAACGCTCTTAACCTTCATTCAACCCGCACAAGGGATAAGCCAGGAATATGGTTCCGTTGGCGAGGTACAACTTCACCGCGCACAGACGGTATTTGATACGATTTACGCGAAGTATTCGGCAGACAACACATTGTTGCTTCGTGAAAATTATCCCGATGATGATACATACCGGGCCGATTACCTGGCAGGAGAGAGGAGTTCGTCTACCAATTCCTATGCCTATCTATGGCCGTTTTCAGGAACACTTTCCGCGGCCAACGCACTTTTTGAAAGCACGGGCGATACGGCATATCTCCATTGGATCGATAATCGAATATTGCCGGGATTACAGGCCTATTACGATGATACCAGGCAGCCTGCGGCATATGCCTCCTATATTCGTTCCAAGGGGCATTCCGACCGTTTTTATGACGACAACATCTGGTTGGGCATCGATTTTACCGAGTTGTATCTCCATAGCGGCAACCGCAAGTACCTGGATCAAGCAACCGAAATCTGGACATTCATTATAAGCGGTCAAGACACGTTGCTAGGCGGAGGCGTCTACTGGTGTGAACAGAAGAAAGCATCCAAAAATGCGTGTTCCAATGCGCCGGCGGCGGTCTTTGCACTACGATTGTTTGAGGCAACCGATGATAGCATTTATTTCCATCGGGGCAAAGAATGGTATGCATGGACGAAAAAGTGGCTGCAGGATCCGGACGACGGCTTGTATTGGGATCACGTAAATCTTCAGGGAAAGGTCGACAAACGTAAATATCCCTACAACAGCGGTCAAATGCTGCAAGCCGCTGTATTGCTATACCGCGTAACAGGAGATTCGGGTTACCTTGCCGATGCCCAACGGATTGCCGAAAGCGGCTACCATCTCTTTTTCGAAACATTTACCGGCAGTGCGGATGAGAAATCGCACAAGATATTAAAATCCGGTAACAATTGGTTTATTGCCGTGATGCTGCGGGGATATATCCAGCTTTTTGACGTAGATGGTAACCGGACTTATCTGGACGCCTTCTCCGAAAGCCTGGATTATGCGTGGCAACATGCCCGATCAGCAGACGGATTATTCGGCCAGGAATGGAAAGACGTCAACGAGGAATCCCGGAAATGGCTACTTGATCAAGCGGCAATGGTAGAAATGTACGCGCGTATAAGTAATCTTCCCTAAGAAGTTTACCGACCGAAGTCGTCCTGAACCCTCACAATATCGTCTTCGTCAGACGGGTTCTGCGCGTCGGTATGCTGCCAGATTTCGGCAAGCACCCCCCATTCGTCCAATCCTACCAAACGATGGCGCTCTCCTTGATTCAGACGGATCACATCACCCGGATTCAGGATTTGCAGTTCGTGCTCTTCATCCGTATCGCTGGTCACTACCCCAACTACGCCACGCACTACCTGCCAGATTTCAGCCCGACGATGATGGTATTGCCAAGAAAGGCGCTTCCCCGGAGCAACAACAAGGATTTTAGGACTGAGCTTGCCGGATATCTTAAGCTCCTGTACGTCAAGTCCATTAAAGTAGGTGTTGGCAAACTGCTGTGCCTGCGACTCCTCGATCACGAAAAAGCCTCCCCAAGGACGGGTTTGGTCTTGCTGCACAACCTGGAATCCCTGGCTTGTAAGAGTTCCTTCTATTTCTTTGAAAAGTTCTTCCTTTATTTGGTAAGTCATCGGCTTATCTTTTAAAGGGGCTAATATATTGCTTTTTTTGATTTCTCCATGCTGGTTTCAGAGAATTCACATCCGCAGCCTTTGGAACAACCTCCTTTATTCCCGAAAGAGCGGCGCGTCCGTCTGACCAAAAATGCAACAGCCACCAGAAATAAAGCACCTACAGCTATGTATTGAATCGTGATCGCGTCCATATTATTTTAACAATTGATACGCCACTAAAGCGGCAATATACGCAATACCTGTCATAAATGCCAACTGGATGAAGGTCCATTTCCAGGAATTTGTTTCTTTTCTGACAATAGCAATGGTGCTCATGCATTGCATCGCAAATGCATAAAACAGGAGCAGCGATATACCCGATGCAAAATTATAGGCCGGTTTACTGGTATTCGGGTTCATCTCCGCAGCCATGCGCTCGCGGATGGTCAGTTCGTCATCCGTGCCGCCCAGGCTGTACACGGTTGCCATGGTGCTTACAAAAACCTCCCGGGCAGCAAACGATGAAATCAGTCCGATGCCCATTTTCCAATCGTAGCCGAGTGGCTCGATCACGGGTTCAATAAAGCGGCCCATGGTGCCAAGGAACGAGTATTCGAGTTTTTGGGACTGTACTTCATTTTCAAACGATTCGCCGCTGAGGCCCGGCTTTTCAGTCTGTACAATTTCTTCGGCGTTTATAAACCGTTCGCTCACGCCAAATGATCCCAACACCCACAGAATAATACTGATGGCAAGGATGATTTTCCCTGCACCCAGCACAAACCCCTTGGTTTTGTCCCAAACATTCAAGAGCACATTACGCACTACGGGGTATTTGTAAGTAGGCATCTCCAGAATCAGGTAACTTTTGTACTTCGATTTCATCAGTTGTTTAAGTACCCACGCACTTCCCAATGCCGCGATGATACCCAATGCGTACATGCCAAATAATACCAACCCTTGCAGGTCGAGACCTACTACCTTTTCGTGCGGGATGACCAGTCCGATAATGACAATATAAATCGGTAGGCGGGCAGAACACGTCATAAAGGGTGTTACCAAGATCGTGATCAATCGCTCTTTATCGTTTTCGATCGTACGTGCAGACATCACGGCCGGAATGGCACAGGCTGCTCCCGACATCAGGGGGACAGCACTCTTGCCACTCAATCCGAATGGCCGCAACCACCGGTCCATGAGATAGACCACGCGGCTCATATAACCCGATTCTTCCATCAGTGAGATAAAAATAAAAAGAATGGCAATTTGAGGAATGAAAATGACAATCCCGCCGATACCCGTAATAATACCGTCTGTGATGAGTCCGTTAATCGGACCTGCGGGCAACCACGCTGCTGTACTGGAAGCCAGCCAGGCAAATGCACTGTCAATAGCATCCATAAAGGGGCCCGACCACGTGTAAATAGCTTGGAAAATCAATAGCAGCAGGGCAAAAAAGATAACATATCCCCAAAAGGGATGCGTAAGGACGCTATCAGCGCGCTCGGTTACATATTGCTTTTTCTTTGCAGGGTCTTTGACAACACCGGCTAATTGCTTCTCCAACGACGCGTGCCTTGCCAAGGCCTCCTGAATCTGCAGGCGATGATAATTGAGACCATGATTCTGCCGGGCATTTGCTACTTCTTGCGCTTGGCTATCATCCAGGTGCTTATTTTGTTTCTGCGATAGGTATAACCAAGCGATGTACTCATTCGATGGTCCCGTCCGTTCCTTCACATATTGGGTGGCGGCGGTAAACTCTTCCGGAATCATAAATGAAGGCGCATACCCGTTGGGTTTAAAGGCCAGCGCAGCTTTCAATTGGTCGATACCTTTGCCGGAACGCGCATCGGTAAGCACCACCTTTGTTGCCAACGCTTTTTCAAGTTTATTAACATCGATGGATGTTCCCGATCGCTCCGCCTCGTCGATCATATTGACTACAAAGATGGCGGGCAGTCCCATCTCGCGGATCTGTTGATACAAGAAGACCGCCCGCTTCAAATTAAACGGGTCGCCGATCACCACGACCAATTCGGGATGATTGGGGTTCGTTTTATCGATCAATACATCGTAGACAATCTCCTCGTCCAATGACGAGGGGTGGATGCCGTATGCGCCCGGTAAGTCAATGATATGGTATCGGGTTTGTTGGTGAGCAAAGCTCCCCGTTTTTTTTTCTACGGTTATCCCTGGATAATTGCCGACTTTTTGTCGCAATCCGGTCAATCGGTTAAATACCGTCGATTTTCCAACGTTAGGGTTGCCTACCAGGGCAATCTTGATTTCCGTCATGCTTTTACTAACGATTCGATTAAGATAAGATCTGCCTCGGATTTCCGTAGCGCAATCGCATTGGGGTTGTCTTCAATGCGTAGGTATACCGGGCCATTGAACGGAAGCTGTTGCTTCTTGGTTAGGGTTACCCCCGGCAGCAGCCCCATTTCATAGATTTTAATGGGAATTTCATCGGAACCGTATCCTACAATCGTGGCGGTCTCTCCGTTTTGCAGATGGTTAATGGATTTATGCTGGGACATTGCGCGCTCATTTGATATCAATTTCCAAAAGTACCAATTTAAAATGAATCTAAATGAGGAAATTTGAATAACCTTGTGGTTACATTATTCGTCGCGCAGTGAATCCACCGGATTGGCCATTGCCGCACGGAGCGCTTTGGTACCGATGGTCAGCAGAGCCAGTATGAGTGCGGTCAACATAACCACTAGAAATAATCCGACACCCAAATGAATACGGAAGACAAAATGGTTCAACCAGCCGGACATGAAATAGTAGGCCACAGGCGCTGCTATGCAGAACGCGATCGCCACCAGGTAAATAAATTCTTTGGAAAATAGGTAAACGATGCTGGCTACACTGGCGCCAAGGACTTTTCGGATGCCAATCTCTTTCACCTTTTGCCCCAGCATAAAAGAAATCATTCCATACAGTCCAATGCTGGATATGACCAACGCCAGGAGTGCAAACAGTTGATAGGCCAATGCCATTTTTTCTTCTTGTGCATAAAACCGGGCGATGCTTTCATCGAGAAAGCCTGCTTGAAGATAGTGTTCCGGATAAAGTTGATCGAATTGACGGTTGATCGCTTGGAGCGTTTCCTTTCCTGCTTCCTTGTCAAGCTTGATCCCGGCCACATAGTATTGTTCTTTGGAGGGGGCGATGATGATCGGGCCGATTTCCTCTCGCAATGAATTGGGTATAAAATTCTTTATCACACCGGTAATGGTCATCCATGTATCACTGAAACCGATACGTATGCGTTTACCAATAGCATCTTCCGCAGCGGATAAACCCAATTTCTGCGCCATGGCTTCGTTAATCACTGCTTCACGAAGTGTATCGCTTTCCGCATACGGATGGCCAGCGAGAAATGCCAAGCCATAATTTTCAAAATAATCGGCATCAGCAAACTTCAAAAATGTGGGGAACGTGATGTGTTTCTCCGATTCACTGCCATCAAAATAAAAATTGGACGACCACTTATTGTCCGATGAAGGAACATCACTGGCAAAGCTCACCGAACGGACGTGGGGCAATTGCAACAGCTGTTGTTTGAATACTGACATACGCGGATGGGTACTGTCATCAGACGGTACTTGTACCGTATAAACAGCTTCCTTGTTGAAACCAAGATCGGCATTGCGTATAAATGCCATCTGCCTGACGGCCACCAACGTGCCAATCATCAACAATTGAGCAAGGGCAAATTGTACTACAACCAACCCTTTTCTCATGGAAATACCTCCCAGTTTAGCGGTATTTATTTTATTTTTAAGCGCCAGGACGGGTTTGAATCCCGATAGGATGACTGCGGGATACAAACCGGATAAGAAGGTCATTGCTCCTAACGTGATACCTAGAAATAGGAGGGTAAAAGGTTGCCATAAGGATGGGGTTTCGGGTATGTCAGATACGTGATGTATGTAAGGCAATGCGAAGTAGGTCAGGACTAAGGCAACCAACACTGAAAGGAAAACAAGCAGGAAGGTTTCTCCAAAGGATTGTGTGATCAGGCTATTCCGGGAGCCACCCAACGCTTTTCGCACGCCGATTTCCTTTCCTTTTCCGAGCGCCTGTGCGGTGCTGAGGTTCACGAAATTGATGGCAGCCATGATGAGCACGAATATTCCGATCAGTGCCAATGTAGTAAGCGTAGACCGCTTGACCATGCGTTGATTGACCGTGGCTCCATAACGCGGGTCAAAATGGATGTCGCTTAACGGCTGGAGGTGAAGGATTTTGGAAGCTCTATCCCTGCCTTCAAAGTATTTTTTGGTCAGCATGTCTAACTGCTGTCCGACAGTTTCCACGTTTTGACCTTTATCGAGTAACACAAACGTTTGAAAACTACTGCTTAGGCTATTCCAATCGTTGAGGTGGTATCCGAATAGCGCAGCATTTGCCCGAAGTGTTTCAAAGGAAACCAGGAGGTGATAGGGGAAATTGCTATTACGGGGTGCATCTTCAACGATTGCGGCGACCTGTAGGGGGATTGCATTGGCTAATTGAATCTGTTGGCCCACGGCTTGTTGCCAAGCGCCGAAAAACCGGGTGGCGGTTTCGCGGTCGAGAACTGCCGTGTTCGGCTTTGAAAGTGCTGCTGCATTTCCAGCCAGCCACGTTGCATCGAAAAGCTGGAAGAAATCCGCCGTGGTAAACATCACTTGTTCCGAATATTTATGGACTGGATTTTCCAGTAGCTTATCAGAGGCGTCTACCTGAGCTCCCGTTGCATGCAGCGGCACAATCGCTTTAACCTGTGGCATGTCCACCTGGAGGGCGTCCGGTGTGGGGTAGGGGATTCCGGCATTGTAGTCGACCGAATTTTCGTAGCGTGTATCCGTCACGATCCGATAGAGGTGGTCGTAGTTTGTATGGAATCGGTCGTAGCTCCACTCGTAGTGGACAATCACAAATAAGATAAGTGCAGAAGCGATACCGAGTGATAACCCCAGCAAGTTGATTAGGGATGCTTGTTTTTGACGGATGATGTTCCGCCACGCGGTTTTGAAATGATTTTGTAACATGCGCTCGACCTCCTTTGCAAACTGTGTATGCTGCGTCCTAGTTTCGGACGATCAAACACAGCAACCAAGCCAGTTTTGTAAAAGGTTGTTTTTAAGTTTTTTACGATTTTTTTGACCGAAAAGAAGTGTTCGGTATCGAACACTTTTCTGTTCATATCCGAACAGCGTTTACTCATACGCGATTTTGAGTATTAAACGCCTGAGTATTTCAGTAGAAATTAGTATATTTGCTATTTACCTTGCCAGTTGGCATTTTAAATTTAGACCTTCAATACCACTATGGCAGCAGTAGATGTGCAAAACACGGCTTTTCTACAAGCGGTATCGTTTGTGAACCATACCAATCGCAACCTATTCCTTACAGGCAAAGCCGGAACAGGAAAAACAACCTTTCTGAAATACATTCAACAGCACAGCTATAAAAAAATGGCGGTGGCTGCACCTACAGGTGTGGCAGCGATGAATGCCGGAGGCACCACGCTACATTCTTTGTTTTGGCTCCCATTCGGCATGTACATCGAAGAGTACGAACTGGCGTGGGATGATCATGATAGCCATATCTACAACCGTCGCCGCTTGTTTGGTAAAGTGAAACTGACCAAGCAACGACGCGCGCTGTTGCAGGAAATAGATTTGTTGGTCATCGATGAAGTTTCCATGCTTCGGGCAGACACGCTGGACGCGATTGACACCATCTTGAAAAACGTGCGGCGCGATGCACGTCCGTTCGGCGGCCTGCAGGTGTTATTTATTGGCGATATGTATCAATTGCCCCCCGTTGTCAGAGAACAGGAGCGGGAAGTGATGAGCCGCTATTACCCAAGCCCGTTTTTTTTCGACGCTAAGGTGCTTCGCGACCAGCCGCCGGTTTTATTGGAACTCAAAAAGATATACCGGCAGAGTGAACAGACATTTATTGATATACTGAACGATATCCGCAACAATTGTTGCACTTCTGAGCAGCTGGATGTACTCAATACGTATTATAATCCAGATTTTATGCCGGCGAAGGACGATCCCTATGTTACCTTGACGACGCACAATCACCGGGCAGATGCAATCAATAAACAGGAATTGGAGGCGCTGCCGGAGCAAACAGTGACATTGGAAGCGAAGGTTTCGAAAGATTTTCCGGAAACACTTTATCCAGCTGAGGTGGAATTAAGGTTGAAAGTTGGAGCTCAGGTGATGTTTATCCGCAACGACAGCGGCGACGAACGGCGGTATTACAACGGTAAAATCGGTTATGTGAAGCACATAGATTCCACGGGAGATGTGCTGATGGTGGAGTTCAAAGACGGTACCGATGCCGTGACGGTGAAACGGGAGGAATGGGAAAACATCCGATACCGTTACGATAAAGTGCAAGACCGGGTTGAGGAAGAAGTGTTGGGTACGTTTGCACAGTTCCCGCTCCGGCTGGCCTGGGCCATCACCATCCACAAAAGTCAGGGACTTACGTTTGATAAAGCCATCATTGATGCCGGAGCATCTTTTGCTGCCGGGCAGGTTTATGTGGCGTTGAGCCGCTTGCGGAAATTGGATGGGCTGGTACTTCATTCCCGCATCCCGTCGCACAGCATCCGTACGGACAGGCAGGTGGCCGACTTTTCAAAAGCTACGCCTGCCGACGAAGATATGCCCAAAATCCTGGAAGTCTCTCAACGAAGCTACTTAGGGCACATTTTGCTGCACAGTTTTAAATGGGACCGGTTGGTAGAAGCCAGCCAGGGGGTATTAACCGATTTGGAAAGCCGGAACATTGCCGATCAAGCCGCTGCCTATGAGTTTCTTCAGACACTGTCGATCGCTTGTCGGGCACAGCGGGAAGTAGCCGATAAATTCCGTAATCAGCTAAATGGATTGTTGAATAAAGAAGGAGAAAGCGACTATGTTAAGATTCATGAGCGCACAGAAAAGGCCGTCGCTTGGTTTCTGCCCCGGATCGAAGACGATCTGATCACTGCGTTGGATGCACACATCGCTGCGTGGACGATTAAAAAGCGTACAAAGAAATATGTGGAAGAATTGAAGGGATTGTATGTTGATTTCAAACGGAAAAAGGAGCAATTGACGCAATGTCTGATCATTGCAGAAGCACTCGCCAAAGGCGATGCCTTGCAGGAGGTGATGGGCAAAGCTGAGCGGTTGAATGCCATTGAAATAAAAGCTGAAGAACTTCCGGAGAATATCGGTAAGCCAAAGGTCGTCAAAGGAGAAACCAAACGCATCAGTTTTGACTTATTTCAGGCCGGAAAATCAATCGACGATATCGCAACGGAACGTGGCTTGACCCGAAATACCATTATTGGGCATCTCCTGGATTTCATCGGCCGTGGAGTGGAAGCCCATCAATTAATGGACGCCGGTAAATTAGATACCGCCCGTAAGGTAGTGCAGCAAAATCCGGGGAAACCGTCATCCGTTCTCAAAGCGATGCTGGGTAACGAAGTGGAATATATCGAAATACGGATTGCACAGGCGTCGTTAACCAGATAATGTATACCCCGGAAGGCTTCTGTGGTTGCGAACCTTATTCTGGATTTCGGTTTCGATGATGAGGAAGCTGCCCGTGCGTCCCAAACTTCCATTGATTTCGTCCGGAAAGTCCGCGCTGATCTCGCTAAGAAGAAGAAATAGCGGAGGTTATTCTGCCGCTAATAGAGATATTGAGCCACATCTAATTTGGGTGCGGCTTTTTCTATTTAACTAACGACTTGTCCGTCAGATATTTTCATAGTCTTGCTAAACGCACCGTAACTATTCAAAGATTTCCGTATCTTTAACACCTTTATTTTTTTGGATACCTTATTGTAAATGCAGCAAGTCGATACTACACAGCCTTATGGATTGGTCTATTCCCTTTGTGAACATCCCTATTTGGGATGCTTAATTGAACCGCATATTGTGCAGCTCAATCCCAACGGTGGCTATTCCCTGACACATCGGCGCATCTTCAGCCATACGGCAACCGATTATGCCCGTGTATTGGATGAGGTGGATTACAAGCTGATTAAGCTGCTGGACGAGATCGAGCAAACGAATATCATTAAACAGTACCATAAAAAGCCGGTTCGACCTGCTGATTTTTTCTCCCGGATTTTTGACGATAAATTCTACGAATACATCCGGCCGAAAATCGAGCGGCGCTTACTGCAGGCTTTGGATCTGCTGAAGGGGAAGCCGCTGTTTTTGATGAGTAAAGATGGGTATGCTGCCGACCAGCGGATTGAGATCGCACCCGAGCCGGCATCTGTATTGTTTCATTTTAGGCGCAATGGCGAGGAGACCCGCTATTTCCCTACCCTCAAATACGGTGGGCAGCGTATTGAGTTTATGTATAAAGACGCCCAGGTAATCGTCAACCAGCAGGCGTGGCTACTTCTTGAGAACGTACTTTATCACTTCGATCAACCGCTCGAAGGGAAGAAGTTATCTCCCTTTCTACAAAAACGGTACATATCAGTTGCCCGCGCTACCGAGCGGAAATACTTCGAGACCTTCGTGCGTGGGCTGATTGAGAAGCATCACGTGTATGCCGAAGGCTTTTCCATCGAAACCCACCAGCACGATGCCGTACCGATACTTAAATTGCTGTATGTAGAAAATGGGACGTCGCAACTGCAGCTGAATTTCCGCTACGGTCCTTATTTGTTCGCTTCGGGAGGCGAAAACAAGGTGACCGTACGCATGCAGTATGATGAAGCTGCAGATCAATATACCTTCCATCGGATCAAACGGTCGCTGCAATGGGAAGAAAAACGCATGCAGGAATTGTTGGACAGGGGGCTGCATCGGACCAATACGCTATTCAGTAACTTGGAGCCCATCGCGATTACAGACGAACGCGTATCCGTAATGGACTGGCTCCGCGATAAAAACGACGAACTCACTCGGTTAGGCTATGAAATTGTACAGGAAGACCCGCATAAACGATTTTTCTTTGGGCGTACAGAGCTTGATTTGACGGTTAAGGAGAGTAACGATTGGTTTGACGTAGAGGCAATCGCCCGCTTTGGAAATTACGAAGTGCCTTTCATCCAGCTGCGCAACCATTTATTGAATAACATCAAGGAATTTATACTGCCCAACGGCGAGATAGCGGTTATTCCCGAAGAATGGTTTGCGCAGTATAATCACCTGTTTCAGTTTTCCGAAGACAAAAAGGCAATCAGGCTCAGTAAGTATCATTTGGGATTACTCAATGACCTGTCTGAGCGCACCGCGCTAACGATGGACCGGAGGCTGGAACAATTGGCAAATTTTGATGCCATTGAAGAGATCGAAGAGCCCCAGCAATTTAACGGCTCATTGCGACCTTACCAGAAGGCCGGCTACAATTGGTTTCACTTTCTTCAGAAATACCGGTTTGGTGGTTGTTTAGCCGACGATATGGGTCTCGGGAAAACCATACAGACATTGGCATTCCTGCAAAAACAAAAGGAACTTGCTGCGCAACGCGAAGGACCATTTACTTCGCTCATTGTAATGCCTACCTCACTGATTTATAACTGGCAAAACGAAGCAGATAAATTCGTGCCCGAATTGCGTATTCTCGTGCATACCGGCATCGGCAGGACTAAAGAACCGAGTATTTTCGAGCAATATGACCTGGTGATTACGACCTATGGGATTGCCCGCAGCGACGAAGAATTGCTGGGTGCCTTTTATTTCAATTATGTCATTCTCGATGAGAGCCAGATTATTAAAAACCCGGCTTCGAAATCTTTTAAAGCCGTAAAAAGCTTTAAAAGTAAACATCGCTTGGTGCTGAGCGGTACGCCCGTTGAAAATTCCGTGGCCGACTTATGGTCGCAGATGGCTTTTCTCAACCCGGGATTATTGGGCAGTTACCACTACTTTCAGCAAGAATTTGTGCAGCCCATTGAAAAAAAGAAAGACGAGGAAAAGGCGAGACGATTGCAGGCCATTATTAAACCGTTCGTTTTGCGGCGTACCAAAAGCCAGGTAGCTACTGAACTGCCTCCCAAATCGGAACAAGTATTCTACTGCACCATGGGTGAGCAACAGGCCGAACAGTATGAACGTGTGAAATCGGAATACCGGAATGCGATTTTGGAGAATCTTGGCGACGAGAAAGCCAGAACCCCGCAGATTGCACTCCTGCAAGGGCTCACCAAGTTGCGTCAGCTGGCTAACCACCCGCGGATGGTTGATAGCACGTTCCGGGGTGAATCCGGTAAGTTCGAGAGCGTTATCCATACCCTGGAAACCGTGCTCCAGCGGGGTAACAAGGTGCTTGTATTTTCACAATTTGTCAAACAGCTGGTTATTTTCAAACAGTACTTTGATAAACATGGGGTCGGCTACGCCTACCTCGACGGTGCGACCAAAAACCGGGAAGAAGTGGTCAAGCAATTCCGAGAAAACCAAGATACGCGACTTTTCCTCATTTCAATCAAAGCCGGGGGAGTAGGACTTAACTTAGTGGAGGCGGACTATGTGTTTATCCTGGATCCTTGGTGGAACCCCGCCGTAGAACAGCAGGCGATAGACCGTACACACCGCATCGGGCAAACGCGTAACGTATTTATTTATAAGTTTATTACCAAAGATACCGTAGAGGAAAAGATATTGGCGCTGCAAAACCGAAAAAAAAGCATTGCCGATACGCTCATTACTACGGAAGAGAGTTTTATCAAGTCGCTCACGCCGGAGGATATCAGGGAACTGCTGGGGTAATGTTTAAACACACTGCTCGCAAGGTGGGATCCGCTGCGCTACGCTTGCCTATCCAAGGCTTGCTCTGCAGTGTGCTTAAACACCGGATGGGTTCAGGGGCAGTACCGAGATCCCTTTGGTATGCATGAGCAACCTCGGAATTGCCAGCGTAGCGATAGCAATTCCAAGTTGCGATGCATGCATGCCAAAGGGTCAACGTGTACCGAAGGTTAAACTGAAAAGGCACGAAAATTTTTTAAAAGCGAAACCGACCAACGGCAGCTCACCGAAGGTAATCCCTAGGTAATGAACGCTTCTAGGCCTTTTTTCATCCGGGCCACAGTTTCCTCTCGCCCCAAAAGTGCAGCGATGTCAAAAACGTGCGGACCGAATTTCCCGCCTACCAGCATAATACGGAACGGTAGCATCAATTCGCCCACCTTCATGCCGGAAGCTTGGATGGCCAATTTGTAAAAACTCTCCAATTCAGCGCTGTGCCAGGGTTCGAAATTTTCAAGTTTGGTAATCATCTCGGCGAAGAATGCGGTTTTTTCAGCCGTCCACTTCGGCTGTACCGAAGCCAGGTCATAGCTGTCTGGCTGCCTGAAAAAATAAGAAGCCTGTTCCCAGAAATCCGAAAGAAAAGTGAGTCGCTCTTTCACCAGCGGCAATACGTTGGAAAGGTATGCCCGGTCGACATCCAGCACACCATGCTCCGCCAGCACATCGCTCAGCTGGGGGAGGAGAGCCTCATCTTCACTTTGTTTTATCCATTCGTGGTTGAACCATTTGGCTTTCTCAAAATCAAATTTGGCTCCAGCTTTGCTAATGCGGTCTACCGAAAATTTGGAAATCAATTCATCCCTGGAAAAAAGCTCCTGATCACTTCCGTCATTCCACCCCAACAGGGCAAGCATGTTGACAAAAGCTTCGGGAAGGAATCCCATCTCGCGGAATCCCCGGGTAAGGTCTCCCGTTTTTGGATCCTGCCAATTCATTGCATACACAGGGAATCCCAGTCGGTCGCCATCCCGCTTGCTCAGTTTGCCATTGCCATCGGGCTTAAGAATCAACGGTAAATGCGCCCAATGGGGCATGCTGCCACGCCAGCCAAGGTATTCCCACAATAGGATGTGCACGGGGGCTGACGGCAACCATTCTTCGCCCCGGAACACATGGGTGATATCCATCTGGTAATCGTCTACGACCACCGCGAGGTGATACGTAGGCATGCCGTCGGCTTTCAGCAACACCTTGTCATCCACCAAAGATGAGTCGAAACTGACTACGCCGCGGATCATATCTTCAAAACCAATGGTTTCACCCACGGGCATCTTGATGCGAATGACATAGGGGTGCCCTTCGGCAATCAGCCGTTGGACTTCCGTTGCAGGAAGACTGAGTGAATTACGCAGTTGTGTGCGGTTTTCATGGCTGTATTTAAAATTAGGCTGCAAGTTGCGCTGTGTCTCCAATTCTTCTGCGGTATCAAATGCATAATAGGCATAGCCATCAGCTACTAACTGTTCCGCATAGTACCGATAATTTTCTTTTCGTTCACTTTGCCGATAGGGGCCATACTCACCTCCGTGAAGCGGACTTTCATCCGGCTCAATGCCGCACCACGTAAGGCAGTCCTGAATATATGCCTCGGCACCTTCTACAAAGCGGGTCTGGTCTGTATCTTCGATGCGTAACACGAACGTTCCCCCGTTATGGCGGGCAAATAAGTAGTTGAACAATGCCGTGCGCACGCCACCCAAATGCAATCCCCCGGTGGGGCTCGGCGCAAAACGCACCCTCACTTTCCTGTCTTGATCCATGTTGCAAACTTAGCTAAATTGACCAATTTTTTTGTGGCGGAAACATAAAAAATACCGGGATTGCCTTTGGTGAAGGCAGCTTCGGATGAGCAACCTTGGGAATGAGCGAAGCGAGTCTTCCAGTTGCGTTGCGTGCCAAAGTGCGCCAACAAAATGTTTAAAAGCGAAGTCCCTGTTAAAAATACGACTGCCAAAAATATCATTGTTGGCGGAATTATGTATTTTGGCGAAATGAATCCTTATCAATATAACCAGCAACGATGGAAGTTTGCCCTATTGATTCTTGCCGCGCTCATTGCGGGGGCGTCGTTGCTATATACCAATTATCTGGTAAGGAATCTGTCTAAATCGGAGCGGACTAAAGCCGAGGTATGGGCCATGAGCATGCGGAACATCATCACGATGCCGGATTTTGACGATGAAATGATCACGTTCATTTCGGCGGTGCGTGATAGTCTGTCGATGCCCGCCATCATCGCCGATGCGCGCGATAGTATTATCTATTGGCGCGATCTGGATTCAACCAAAACCAATATTTTGGAGGAAGCTGAGGGCGAAGACTTAGTATATGATCCCACGTACTTCAATAGGCAACTCACGATCATGAAAAAAAGCCATTCGCCTATTATCATCAACCTGCCAAATGGAGGTCAATGGTTTGTGTATTACAAAGATTCGCTGCTACTCACCCAGCTTCGTGTCTTTCCATATGTGCAACTTACCCTCATTGCTATTTTTCTGGGAATCGCCTATACGGTGTTCAATTCCATCCGCAAATCTGAACAGAACCTGGTATGGGTGGGCTTGGCAAAGGAGGCAGCCCATCAGTTGGGGACCCCCATATCGTCGCTCATGGCTTGGTTGGAATTGGTCCGGACCAAGTTTGATGCGGAGAAAGATCCATTGCTTATCGAGATGGAAAGCGATGTGAAACGACTGGAAATTGTGGCAGACCGTTTCTCGAAAATTGGTTCCACCCCGGTATTACATAACTATATCGTCTATAAAGTTGTCGTTGATTTTGTTAATTATTTCAAGGTCAGAACAAGCGACAAAATTGTGTTCAATGTCTCCGGCGAAACCAAGGTACAGGCCATGCTCAATGTGCCGCTTTTTGACTGGGTGCTTGAAAACCTCTTGAAAAATGCGGCAAATGCCATTGAATCTGCTGGAAGGATAGACATTGTTATTTTAGAAAATATTGCAAAAGAGCAAATTTTTATAGACATTAGCGATACCGGAAAAGGAATACCCCGTGCGCAGTTTGATGCCGTCTTCCAACCAGGTTTCACCACAAGGAAACGTGGGTGGGGACTGGGATTGAGTCTAACCAAACGGATGATCGAATATCACAAAGGGCACATTTTTGTGAAGGAGTCAGAAATAGATAAAGGAACCACATTTAGAATCGTATTACCAAGTAGCCAAACGTATGAACCCGCTCAAATCTGATGAATACCCCGCGATTTATTCCGATTATATTGAAACCATTACAGGCGACGTGATGGAATTACTCAATGAACAAATTACCGCATTTCCAGAATTTCTGGCAAGCATTCCACCGGGCAAATCCGAGTATGCCTACGCCGAAGGCAAATGGACCATCAAAGAGGTGGTGGGGCACACGATAGATACTGAACGGGTTATGGCGTACCGGGCGCTGCGCTTTGCACGGAATGATACCAAAGAACTGATCGGGTTTGAACCCGATGATTTTGTAGCTAATGCGCGGTTCAACGAGCGATCCTTGGAAAGCCTATCGGATGAGTTTGTGTTAGTAAGAAAATCAAATCTGATGCTTTTCCGCAGCTTCAACGATCACGAGCTGGCCCGTAAAGGCATCGCTTCTGAGCGATTGATCAGTGTCCGGGCGTTTCTGTATATCATTGCGGGCCATCTCAATCATCACCGTAACATCATTCGCGAACGTTACCTGCACGAGTGATTGCGAAAAATAAAAAACTTTAAACCTTTTGTCCTGTCTTTTGTAGTTAAAGTATCTACAAAACCATTTCCATGGTTTTATGATACGGTTTAGGTGTAGGAAATGCCCTGATAACTTCAGGGCGTTTCCTATTTTTGCTGACGATAATAGTACCCCCATTAAGCACCGTCCTCCGTTGGCAATGATTCACATTTCATTTTTATTTTCAACGGAATTCAGGATCCTTCCTTCGTCCGGATTAACAATTAACCAGTAACCATTGCCAAAACAACCGTTTGCGTGACTTTTTTATTTTAAATATTGATTTTATTTTATAGTCTTGTGGAATGGAAGGTTTCTGAACTATACGAGCGACCTAATTAATGAAAAGTAAATTTTTAAATCAATGAACCCGATAACAACTCAACAAAAGACAGCATTATTGCCAATGATTATATGCTGCGCACTGTTTTTTATTCTAGGTTACATAACTTGGGCAAACGGAGCACTGATTCCATTTGTCAGACTAGCCTTTAACTTAGGAACAGATTTGCAGGCTTTCTTTATTTTATTTGCTTCTTATATTGCCTATTTCTTTTTGGCACTTCCCAGTTCATGGATTTTGGACAAGATCGGGTTTAAAAACGGAATTGTGCTCAGTCTGTTTTTAATCGTAATTGGCGCGTTGGTAATATTACCGGCAGCCTCCAAGCTAAGCTATGAGTTGTTTTTAGTTTCTATATTTATCCAGGCCTCTGGAATGGCACTTCTCCAGACTGCGATCAACCCGTACCTAAGCATCATAGGTCCCATTGAAAGTGCAGCGCAGCGTATTTCTATTGTCGGGATTTTCAATAAAACCGCCGGTATCATTGTCCCTTTTGTCTTGGGAAGCATACTGTTAAAAGATTATGATACAATTTCCAGTAAAATACAAGACCTTAAGGTAGGGCCTGAACACGATGCATTGTTGGCCGAGCTTTCCGAAAGGATCCATAGCCCATACATTGGAATGGCGATTGGTGTAGCCATCCTGGCAATCGTTGTATTTGTGGTGAAAATGCCCGATGTTGACGTAAACAAAGAAGAAGCGGTGGAGGAAAATGCATATGTAAAGAAGAAGAGCAGCATCTTTCATTTTCCTCATCTTTTCCTCGGAGCATTGGCGATATTCTTTTGCGTTGCGGTAGAAGTGATGGCAGGTGATATCATTGGGACATATGGACGGTTATTATCGCTGCCTCCGTTCTTTGTAAAATATGGTACTGCATTTACGCTCGGTTGTATGCTTGTGGGCTACTTTATCGGGATTGCTACCATTCCCAGATTCATCTCCCAACAGTTTGCACTTAGGATCTGTACGTTGGTCGGCATTGCTTTCACCACTATTTCGGTATTCACCTCGGGAATGACCTCCTATGTTTTTGTCGCATTATTAGGCATTGCCAATGCGTTGATGTGGCCGGCAATCTTCCCGTTGGGTATTAAAGGGCTCGGCCGGTTTACCAAAGTTGGATCCGGAGTGATGATCATGGGTATCGCGGGGGGTGCCATCTGGCCATTGGTATATGGATATTTAAAAGACACGCTGGGCATAGATTTTCAGCATGCATTTCTGTATGCGATGGTTCCCGCTTACCTTTACATCCTTTACTTCGCGAGTTACGGACATCGATTAAGCGAAACGCGGATTTCTAAGTGAAAATAACCAAAGGAATTGTGCCTGATTTTCCTGCGTCAAAGTAAAAGCGACGCAGGAAAACAGGACTTTCTTGTGGAATATCACTTTTAAAACGCATGATAACGTGATGTATTACATGCGAATTGTAATATTTCGGTAATGTTGACCACTCCTAGCCAATAATTCCTAACTTCGGGGCAGTTGTAACTATCAATAAGCAAATATGAAGAAACGCCTAGTAAAGACAGCCGTTCTGGCTCTAATTATTGCGGCAGCCGGGTACCCTGTGAAAGCCCAGTTGAAACTTCCGCCCGCAAGCAGTATGCAAACCCTTATTCAGGGATTGGGTATTCGCAACGTCACGCTTACTTATAGCCGTCCAAATACGAACGGCAGAAAGATATTCGGAGGTTTGGAGCCCTATGATAAAGTTTGGCGCACGGGAGCAAATGGCATCCCCACCATTACGTTTGAAGATAAGGTAATGGTAGCCGGCCATCCGGTTGAGCCGGGTAAATATGGGCTGTTGACTATACCCGGGAAAAGTGAATGGACGGTTATTTTCAGCAAGAATAGTGAGCAGTGGGGAGCGTATTCGTATAAACCGGAAGAAGATGTACTGCGCTTCACCGTCAAACCCGAGCAACTTAAAAGGACAATTGAAACCTTTACAATCGATTTTTCGGACGTGAAACCCCAAAGTGCGAAGCTGAATCTTGCCTGGGAAAAAACAAAGATCAGTTTTGACTTGGTGGTGGATCAGGATGCCGAAATTATGGCTGCCATTGACGAGGCAATGAAAGGGGAGAAGAAGCCCTATATGCAAGCCGCTCAATACTATTATAACAACAATAAGGATATCCAAAAAGCACTTGCTTGGATGAATGAAGCCGATAAGGCACCCAATCCGGCTCCTTATATCAAATATTGGAAGGCTCGTATCCAACTAAAAGCGGGTGACAAAGCCGGTGCAGCAACTACTGCCCAACAGGGAATAGAAATTGCAACACAACAAAATAATCAGGAATACATCCGGTTGAACGGACAAGTATTGGCCGAAGCGAAAAAATAGTTTCAAACCACCGATTGACGGCTTTAAATGAATTAGCCCATGGTTTACTGCCATGGGCTAATTCATTTAAAGCGAAGCGTTCAATAATTCTTCCAGTTCCTCGTGGGTGATGTTCATGTTGACGTTGCCATCTTTGGCAAACGAGATTTCTCCCGTCTCTTCCGAGACGACCACAGCCACTGCGTCACTCACTTCGGTAACACCGATGGCGGCGCGATGGCGCAAGCCGAAATGCAACGGTAAATCTTCGCTGTCCGATAACGGCAGAACGCAACTGGCAGTTTTTATTTTGAAATCTACGATCACAACAGCCCCATCATGTAAGGGGCTGTTTTTTTGGAATATACTTTCTAACAGCCGTTTCGAAAGTTGTGCATCCATGTATTCGCCGCTGCTTTGGTAATATTCCTCATCAAAATATTTGGCGAAAACGAGCAAGGCTCCCGTATAGGATTTCGACATACTTCTGCACGCATCGATAATGGGTTTAAGATGCGTGCGGTGATCCTGCTCCGCTGCCTTTTTGCTCACAAAGATCGACCACAGGAAGTTTTTTCGCCGTACAGAGATATTCTTGCCGATATGGATAAGAAAGCGCCTGATTTCCTGCTGGAAAACGACAACGAGGGCCAATGAGCCCACACTGATGAACCCACCGAAAATCTCGGTAAGGAGATGCATGTTGAATTGTTTGACAAGCAGAAAAATTACATAAATAAGCCCCAATCCAATGAGAATGTTAACCGCAATGGTGCCGCGGATCAGGCTATATATGTAATACAGGATTACGGCGACTAAGATGATGTCTATGATATCCAGTAATCGGAAACTAAAGTCGAAGCTCTCCATAACTCACGCAATTTAATAAATTCCTCTTTGTTAATTTATACCTTTGTAAAAAACGATCGCTATGGCAAGACTTTCGGTTAATATCAATAAAATCGCAACGCTCCGTAATTCGCGTGGAGGGAATAACCCGGATGTGCTCCAGGCTGCACTGGCCTGCGAGCGGTTTGGTGCGCAGGGTATTACCGTACACCCGCGGCCCGATGAGCGGCACATTCGCTATCAGGATGTTTACGACCTGAAGTCGGCCCTTACAACCGAGTTGAACATCGAAGGTAACTGTCGCGAAGAAAAATTTGTTCGGTTGGTGTTGGATACCCAACCCGCTCAGGTCACGTTAGTCCCTGATGAACCGGGGCAGATCACTTCAAATCACGGATGGGATACCATCAAACACAGCACGTATTTGCACGATATATGTGCGCTGTTCAAAGGGGAGGGAATCCGGGTCTCGATCTTTGTGGATCCCCATCCCGAAATGATTGCCGCCGCCGCAGAAACCGGAACTGACCGCGTAGAGTTGTACACCGAAGGGTATGCAAAGGAGTTTCTAAACGATCCCGCTAAAGCAATCGCGTTGTATGCTGAAGCAGCCAAAGTGGCCCAGCAAATCGGTGTCGGTCTTAATGCGGGGCACGATCTCGATCTTCACAACCTTCCGTACTTTGTGCAACACATTCCCGGATTGCTGGAAGTGAGCATCGGCCATGCACTGATTTCAGATGCACTTTATTTAGGACTGGAAGAAACAATAAAACGGTACCTAGCCGCCAGCAGTAGTTGAATCGGACGTTTGTGGCCCGCAAGTACTATTTTATTCCCATGAAAATCCGGTTCCACCGTATTTTGTCGAAGAATGTACCGTCCTTATCCCAGCTCAGCCATACAAATAAGGCTTTCCCTACGATGTGGTCTTCCGGTACAAAGCCCCACGAGCGTGCGTCTTCAGAGTTATGACGGTTGTCGCCCATCATCCAATAGTAATTCATTTTGAATGTATAGGTATCCGCTTTTGCGCCGTTTAGGTAAACACCATCTGCACGGCTTTCCAGTTCATTGCCCTCGTATACGCGGATGGCACGTTCGTAAAGCGGCATCGTCAAGCTGTCAAGCGTAATTGTCCAGCCTTTCTTGGGGATGATAATTGGTCCGAAATTATCGATGTTCCAATGGTACAAGGGGTTATTCGGGAATATGCCGGGTTCTTCCGTATCCCGATGCCGGATGTTCGGGACGATCTTGGTTACATTCGCCCAGCTTTTTACTTCTTCATACGCCTCTTTGGTTAGGAAAAGCTGATACGGTTCCCGGGCATAGGGGCTATGTTCAATGCGCATATCCAGCAATCGTTGTGGATTTAAGCCGGTTCCATCGGTATATACATAGTAATCCATCTGTCCATGAGGAGGTACAAATCCCTTTTCTCCATTGACATATACAATTGATTCGCGTAGCGAAAGCGTATCTCCCGGAATACCCACCGCCCGTTTGATGTAGTTTTCACGCTTATCAATCGGTCGGCTGAAGGGCGGGTCGGCCTCCATTGGATAATTGAATACCACGACGTCGTTGCGTTCGATCTCTTGGAATCCCGGCAATCGTTTATAACCTATTTTTACGCCTTCCCAGTATGCTTTTCCCCCGATGAGCGGCATGGTATGATGTGCAAAGGGGAAGGCAATGGGCGTCATCGGAATACGCGGACCGTAGTTCAGTTTGCTTACAAAGAGGAAATCCCCCACCAACAGACTCTTTTCCATTGAGCCGGTAGGAATCATGTATGCCTCGATGAGAAAGCCCCGGATAAGCGTGGCAGCAACTACAGCGAACACAATGGCATCGGCCCATTCACGCGCTACGGTCTTTTTGTACGGATACTTTTCTTTGAACTCAGGAGTGAATGATTTGCCAAGATAAACCGTCTTCGCATCCTTGCCCCACCAGGGCAGTACCACAAAGGGTAATAGAATGGTGGCTGCATATTCCCAAAAACGACGTTTGCCAAATGCCTTGACTAAATCAAGATACAAACCGAAAAAAATAAAAATATTGACAATCGGAATCAATAATAGGGCAAGCCACCAACTGGGATGCCCCGTTATGTGCTTGGCAATGATAAATTCCTTGTAAATGGGGATGAGTGATTCCCAACCTTTGCGTCCGGCTTTGATGAAAAGGTTCCAAAGCCCAATATGGATGAGGATGAGAATGATGGCAAAGACGAAATATCCCATATATAATCAGGTTTTTGTTAAATGCGTTTATCCGATGTGTTAAATATGCCCGCCAAAGTTAAACATTTCGTTTACTTGGTAAAATCCGGTTTTACCGGCTATCCACTCGGCGGCAACTACTGCCCCCAAAGCGAACCCCGCCCGGCTATGTGCGGTGTGTTTAAATTCAATCTGATCGACTTCCGAACTATAGAGAACGGTATGCGTACCGGGTACATCGTCAATGCGATGGCTTTCAATCAACAGTTGTTGACCCTTTGGAATGATTTCATCGCCCTCGCCTATCAGGTTGTTTATCCATTCCGCTTTCGAATCGGTGTTTTCAATAATCCCTTCTGCAATCGTAATCGCGGTGCCACTCGGGGCATCCAGTTTCTGCGTATGGTGAATTTCTTCCACCTGAACATCGTATTGCTTATAAGGATTCATCACGGCTGCCAATAATCTGTTGATGTGAAAAAAGACATTCACGCCAATACTGAAGTTAGAGCCGTACATCAACGTTTTGTTACCATCCAAACACCTTTTTTTTACGTCGTCAAGCTGGTCGTACCAACCGGTTGTTCCTACGACGATAGGTAGATTAGCTTCAAAGCACAGATTGATATTCGCTACAGCAGCTTCCGGTTGGCTGAAATCGATGGCTACATCCGCTCCTTCAAAATCAGCCGCGCTGATGTCAGGCCGATTATTTTCGTCCACAATGAGATGGATGTGGTGACCGCGTTGCAGGGCAAATTTCTCGATGAGCCGCCCCATTTTTCCGTATCCGAGTAATGCAATGTTCATGTACGTTAGTTGCTAATACGCAAACTTAGTATAAAATGTGTATAAATGGTTAAAAATTCATTTTCACCTTAATCCCAATTGCGGCTGGTTGATAGGCCCAGGCGGAACCAGGTTGCGGCAAAAGAGTCGGGGAAACCTTGATGCTCAAATCATCGCCTATATTCCAGCGATGTTTAAGCATGGATGTTACATAGGCCTCTACGGCCTGAAGGCCCCAAAAACCGACGGTGACCAGTACCGTGAGGTCGCGATTCCGGCGATACGCATCTTTCGCAATAATCATGACATCTGTTATTTGCTGTCCCGGTTTCTGGTTAGGGAATTTCGTGTTGGGAGGAATGGCGTGGTTATTATTGATCCGGTATTGCACATCTTCCAGAATATCGTGATAATAACGGTTGTTGAACTCAAACACCAGTACGGCAGAAACAAACCCGCCATAGATAACCGGTACTTTGAGCCACCACCATCCACCATTTGTAATCTGCCCCCACCCGGGGACCATCAGTGATTGTTTCCAGGGGCGTACCGACAGGGCTTCCAAGGCGAGCCGCGCCGAATCCTTGAATATGGTTTGCGCTTCTTCTTTGGCTTCACGCTCCCGCTTTTCCCGTTGTCTCCGCTCGCGACGGGTTTCGGCTGCCGTGGTATCCACCGCAGTAGAGTCACCCACAGCCGTTACGGTAAGGCTGTCGGTAACGTCGGGTGTGGCCGTTTTGGGGGCAACCTTCGGAATGGTGTCGCGCCGCAGACTGTCTGGTTCCTGCGCTCGAAGGATAGTGAAACTTCCAACCAACAATAACAGGATGATTAATAGCCTGTTCATCACCAGTCCAGTAATTCAAGAATTCTATTTAGATCGTCCTCCGAGTGAAACGGAATTTCGATGGCGCCGGTACCTTTTTTGCTGGCCACTTTGAGTTTCACCCGTGTGGCAAATTTGGAAGCGAGGTCATCCTCTACCTTTTGATATTGGAAAGATAGGGGAGTGGTCTTGTCACGTTTGCCGGATTGCACGGGGGTTCGCTGCTGAATGTCCCGCACCAATTCTTCGGTTTTCCGGACAGACAATCCCTTTTTGACGATTTCCCGGAAGATGTAGAGTTGCTTGTCGATTTCAGGTACATTGATCAACGACCGTGCGTGTCCCATGCTGAGTTGGCCATCCCGTATCGCCGCTTGTATCACCGGCGGTAATTTGAGTAAGCGCAGGTAGTTGGTCACCGTCGAACGGTTTTTGCTCACCCGTTCGCCCAGTTCTTCCTGCTTGAGATTACATTCTTCGATCATCCGCTGGAAGCTCAGCGCTACTTCAATAGCGTTGAGATTCTCACGCTGGATGTTTTCTATCAAGGCCATTTCCAGCATTTGCTGGTCATTGGCCGTTCGGATATAGGCCGGTATTTCCATCAGACCGGCTAATTTCGCTGCCCGTAATCGGCGCTCCCCGCTGATTAATTGGTACGTCCCATTTTCCACCTGCCGTACCGTAATGGGCTGTATAAGCCCTTGCAGCTTGATGGAATCCGCCAACTCGCCTAACGCTTCTGCATCGAAGTCCGTCCGTGGCTGAAAGGGATTGATTGCAATCTGCGAAAGCGGTACTTCATTGATTCCAGCAGGTATTTTCTGTTCTTTTACGTCGCCAACCGTTTTGCTTTCGGATGGTCGCTTGATCACTTCTTCCGAGTCGTCGAGCAGTGCACTTAATCCCTTACCCAATCCTGTTTTCCGTTGTTGTGCTGCCATGTTATATTATGCGCTTACGTGTTCGTTTTCTTCCTTATTGAGGTTATTTTTTTCCAGTATCTCGCGCGCAAGGTTTAGGTAATTGATGGCGCCCTTGCTGTTGGCATCGTGCATGATTACTGCGATACCGAAACTGGGAGCCTCACTCAGTCGTGTATTACGCTGAATAATCGTATCGAAAACCAGTTCGTTAAAGTGTGTCCTCACTTCCTCGACGACCTGGTTAGAAAGCCTGAGCCGCACATCGTACATCGTTAACAGGATGCCTTCGATTTCTAAAGCTGTATTCAGCCTGTTCTGGACGATCTTAATGGTGTTGAGCAATTTGCCCAATCCTTCAAGCGCGAAATATTCGCATTGCACGGGGATGATGACCGAATTAGAGGCAGACAATGCATTAATGGTGATCAGACCCAACGAAGGGGAGCAGTCGATGACAATAAAGTCATATTCGTTTTTCAGCTGATCCAGGATATTCCGCATCTTAAATTCCCGTTCGTGCAGATTGATCATCTCAATTTCAGCGCCTACCAGGTCTATATGGGCCGGCAACAGATCGAGGTTCGGCGTATCTGTATGTTGGATGGCTTCATGTGGGTCCAGGTCATTGATTAAACATTCGTACACACTGGATTTAATGGTGCGCGGGTCAAATCCGATCCCGGAAGTCGAGTTAGCTTGTGGGTCTGCATCGACCAACAGGGTTTTGTATTCAAGTATGGCCAGGCTGGCAGCGAGGTTGATGGAGGTAGTGGTTTTTCCTACCCCCCCTTTTTGATTAGCGATTGCTATGATTTTGCCCATGAGTAATGAAAATTAACGCGCTTTGTGCTTTACGCCTCAAAAGTATTCATTAATTTGTACTTTTGGGGCATTTTAGCAAGTTCGAATGCGAGGGGCTAAGATACGCTTTTTTAATTTAATCCATCATGATTACCATCATATCCGGTACCAACCGCCCACATAGTAATACGTTTAAATTGGCCAGTTATTATCAGCAAAAGCTGATGGAAAAAGGAGTGGCAGCTCATATTCTTTCCCTTGCCGATTTATCGGCTGATTTCATTTCTTCGGAAATGTATAAAAGCCGGAGCGACACATTTCAGCCGTATCAAGACCGGGTGATGGCGACCGAAAAGTTTATTTTCGTCATCCCCGAATACAACGGTAGTTTTCCCGGTATTCTGAAAACATTTGTGGATGCCTGTAAATTCCCGGATAGTTTTTTTAATAAGAAAGCGGCACTGGTCGGGTTATCCAGCGGCAAGTACGGCAATATACGGGGCGTTGACCATTTTACCGGCGTTTGTCACTATGTACGGCTGAATGTACTTCCCTTACGAATCCATATCCCGCACATCTTTCAGGAGTTCGATGCCGACGGCAATCTCTACAAAGAGGATACCGTGCGTTTTACAGACGAACAGATCGAAGAGTTTATCCGGTTCTAAAATCTTTTCTAATGATTAACTGCTGGGTGATTATCGTGCCCCTTGGACTACGTGTACCCTATTTTCACCTTGACTCACTACCGTTTCCTAAATTAATAGAAATGTTAATGATAGGTAATAGATAAATTATAGGTAAATTATCCGTGTTTTCCCCTATGAAGTCCCTATAAAAACCCTATTATGTACCTATTATATACTAATTAATTGAGGAGTCATGGGCAAGTCAATAGCTGGTTAATGGCAACACAGTGTGCATTCATTTCTATGAGCGGATAAAAGGATGAAACGATCTGTAAGCGGGTGTTTTTACGGAATCAGCGCCTATCCGGAGAGATAGACGTACAACGCAACGTAAACGATCAGAATGAGCGCTTTGAGCTGAATTCGTAGGTGCTTGAGTGCACGAGTGATTTGGTTCTCAACGCTACGCTTCGAGATACCCAGTCGACCGGCTATCTCGTCATTGGTTAAATCTTCCTTCCTACTTAAAAGAAAAATCTCTCTGCACCTGATGGGTAGGTCCGTCAGCAGTCCGTCCACATCGGTTTCCAACTCAGCAGCGTTTATTCTTTCATCGCCGGCGTTGGTCACTTTCGGAGCTGGAATTCCATCCCAGTCATCAACATAGCTGATGGGAGATGCTTTGGCAGATTTCATGAACCGATAGACATGGTATCGTGCTGATGCGCGTAAATAAGCCGGAAACGAGTGGACCATCAACGTATGCCGGCCACGCCACAGGTTCAGAAAAATATCGTGCGTAATTTCCTCGCTTTGTTCGTTGTCTTTGATATATGAAAATACAGTTTTGTAAATAACCGACCAATATCGATCAAATAAGAGCGAGAATGCGCTATTGCTATTATGGGTTACCGCTTCCCATAGCTCGGCGTCGGAATGTGTTCTCATGGACATGTATTTACAATTGGCCTATAAACTGAATCACGGTAAGTGAATACGAGTGCTTCATCAGCGTTGGACAAAGAAAAAGAAAATTGATTGAAAAAAAAATCGAAAGGTTGTGTGTGTACCGAACGTATGTTGACTCTATCATAAAGATAGACCTCGAAAATATGATGACCAAGGACGCCTATATGGCCTTATATGAAAAGTATGTTGCGGGGCAATGTACGGCAGACGAAATTCGGTTGCTGGAAACGTATCGCGATGCATTCGAGCTAACGGATACACCCTGGGATGAGGCTGCTATGGGAAATCAGACTCAGGTCAGGCATCGTATCCGTAAGCGGTTATTTCACCAAATCACAAGCAGGCGCATCCGTTGGTACAATTATGCGGCTGCTGCCGTACTGTTGATCGGGATAACCGTTTTTATAGGCTTAAACATCCGTCAGGAATTGGCAAATTCGACACTCGCAATGCAAGAATCGATCCAGCCTGGCAGTAATAAAGCATTACTGACATTAGAAGACGGTACGCAGGTTGAGCTGGATCAAGCCGATGGCGCGCAGCTTGCAGGACACGGTAGCGGAGCCATTCGTAAACTGGACGATGGATTGTTGGTTTACGGTGATCCGTCAAGAGCGGAAACCAATCCTTCCGCCAACCAAACCCATACCATCCGTACGCCCAGGGGCGGACAGTTTAAGATTGAGCTAGCCGACGGTACAACCGCATGGCTGAATGCGGATTCTTACATTCGGTTTCCCTTGGAATTCAATAGCAATGAACGTTTGGTAGAGGTGTCGGGAGAGGTGTTTTTTGATGTGGAAAAGCAAGCGGATAAGCCGTTTGTAGTACGGTGCGATGGACAAACTATCCATGTGTTAGGAACCTCATTTGTGGTTACTTCCTATCCGGATGAGAAGGAGCAACAAACGGCGTTGCTGGAGGGAAAAGTGCGTGTAAGCATCGAAGCACAAAATTATCAGTTAAGTCCGGGTCAACGGACAGTTTTTGATAAGCACCAGAAGCAGGTACGAAAAGAACCGTTTGACCCAGAAGAAGCTATCGCTTGGAAGGCTGGGTATTTTCTGTTTAATGCCGAACCTGTGGAAAGCGTGATGCGTAAAATAGCCCGGTGGTATGATATAGAGGTGTCCTATCAAGGCAATATGCATGATAAACAGTTTTCCGGATCGATGTCGAGATTCGATCAAATACAGGACGTATTGAATCTGCTCGCACTGACAGGTACGGTAAATTTCAAAATAGATGGAAGGAGGGTGATTGTTATGGAATAAGTTAACCAAGCAACGCCAACGAAAATACCAGGAGCGCTGGACCCGCTCCCGGTATAATTACTTGGCCGTACATTAAAATGAGGATTTTGCACATTTTTTATTGTTACAAACCATGTAAACCAAATGTATAACTTCTATGTCGCATTACAAAATAGATGTAATGTCTTTAATGCCTTAATCGTAAAGGTCATGAAATTGATGGTCGTGCTAACAATTATTGGCACCATACACGTAAACGCATTTACTTTTGCTCAACGGATCACCGTGCAGCTTAACAACAGTTCGTTTGAAGACATGCTCCAAACGGTTCGCAAAGCAAGCGGTTATAATGTTTTATATAATCCGCTGACACTGTCGGGGACTTCTGCAATTACAGCCGATTTCAACAACGTTCCCTTAGAAGAGATGCTCGAAGAAGTCTTCGAAGGCCAGCCTGTTACCTATACCATCGATAAGAATACCATTGTAGTAAGAGTTAGATCGCCAAGCCTCCAGCGCACAAAATCTGGGCTTACGAGGTACCTTCAGCAGCTCGTCTCCGGAAGGGTGACAGACGAAGAGGGAAATCCGTTAGTGGGTGTAACGGTTAGTATCCAGGGTACTGCAGGCGGTACGCAAACTAATTACAACGGTAATTTTGAAATACGAGCTCCCCAACCCAACAGCATTTTGGTGTTAAGCTTAATCGGGTACAAAAAAGAGGAAGTGCCTCTGGGAACCAGCACCACCATTGATGTCATTTTAACGCAGGAGGTCAGTGATCTAGAGGAGGTGGTGGTGGTGGGATATGGTACGATGCAAAAGAAAGACCTCACCGGTTCCATCGTTCAAATCCGTCCGGATAAAATTGCCAATGAAAATCCGAAGACCGTTCAGGATATCCTGCGCGGTACACCCGGCTTACGGGTAGGTTATAGCCCGTCGGCTAAAGGAGGGGGCGAAATAAATATACGTGGACGACGCTCTGTCTACAACGACGGGGGCCACAATAATCCATTACTCATCCTCGATGGAATGATTTTCTACGGAGAACTATCTGAAATCAACCCCGATGATATCGAACAGATTGACGTGCTCAAAGATGCTTCGGCTGCAGCTATTTATGGGGCAAAAGCGGCAAATGGCGTAATCATCGTCAATACAAAAAAAGGGAAACAAGGTAAGCCGGTGATCCATATGACTGCAAATATCGGTACGACGCAACCCAGCGATTTCCGGGGGCGATTCAGTCCGGAAGCATATCTACAACACCGGCAGGATTGGTACGCAAAGAATACGTATGGTGTCAATCCGGAAACAGGTATATATGAAGCTTATCAAACGGGCGTTTATGCTGACCAACCCGGCTTTTTTATGCAGCCCGACCAGCTGCCGTCAACGGTTTCCATTGACGATTGGCGCGGATATACCACCAACGGAGCAGATGAGTCAGATCTGAGTATCTGGGCGAGGCGGCTGGGATTTACAGGCAATGCACTCCAGAATCTACTTGCCGGAAAAACGGTGGATTGGGTTGATCGCACCTTCCGGACTGGTATCGATCAAGATTATAACGCCAGCGTTAGCGGTGCCGGAGATAAAATGAACTACTACCTATCGATGGGATATCTGAAGAACCAGGGAGCGATTGTGAGTGATAATTATCAGTCCGTACGTGCAAACATGAAAGTGGATGCCCAAGTGACCGACTGGTTCGAGATCGGCGCAAATGTAAATTTTCAAAATAGGTCGGATGGAAACGTGAATGTTGATCTGGACTATTTGATGCGCAACAGCCCCTATGCTGATTACGCAGATGAGCTGGGTAACCCAGTGCAATTCCCTTTGAGTTCCGAGTATAGTCAACGAGGATATAACTACGATTTCCAGACTCAATACCTCGAATTGGAAAAAGGATATACCGTGCTCAACAGTATCTTGCATGCCAAGGTAAAGCTTCCTTTTAATATCACCTATTCGTTCAATGCGTCGCCCCGCTATCAATTTTTCTACGATCGCTATTTCATGTCGGCAGATTTGCCAGGTTCCGACCCTGCCTCGCGTGGAGCAAACCGTGAGCAATCAAAGCGTTTTGACTGGTCGCTTAACAATACCATTTCATGGGATCAGACGTTCAATCAAAAACATCACTTTATTGTGACGCTTGTGCAGGAGGCTGAAGAGCTGAAATTCTGGAAGGACCGCATCGAAGCCCGAAATATTTTACCGTCCGATGCGCTAGGATTTCACAACACCAAAAATGGGAGCAAAGAAAACAGTTCGTACGAAAGCGACGACTCGCACCAGACGGCCGATGGCTTGCTGGCCCGGTTGTTTTATTCCTACGATGACCGCTACTTGCTGACCACATCCATCCGCCGGGACGGATATTCTGCTTTCGGTACATCCAATCCATATGCGGTTTTTCCGTCAGTTGCACTAGCGTGGTCATTCACAAACGAAAAGTTTTTCAAGTGGAACGACATCATGACCACGGGTAAATTGCGTGTATCCTATGGTGAAAATGGCAACCGGTCGTTGGCCAATCCCTATGTTGCGTTAGCCAACCTTTCCGCGGGAGCCGGTAAAATGCATGGCTATATAAATTCATCCGGTGAGTTGGAATTATACCGGTATTTGTACGCCGACCGACTGGCAAACCCGAATCTGCAGTGGGAAAAAACCGCATCGTGGAATGTCGGACTTGATTTTGGTTTTCTCAACGATCGGATCACCGGAAGTATCGAGTATTATGACATGCAAACCCATGACATGATCATGAATCAGCGTCTGCCGAGCTTCACCGGGTTTACGAATATTACGACTAATCTCGGCCAGGTGGATAACAGCGGGATAGAGTTAACGCTAAATACCCTGAATGTTCGAAAAGATAACATCCAATGGTCTACAGCATTCGGTTTTTCCTTTAATAAGAATCAGATCACACATCTTTACTATGAATACGAAGATGTATTGGATGCGGCGGGGAATGTGGTTGGGACCAAGGAAATGGACGATCTTTCAAACAGCTGGTTTATCGGACAACCCATCGGGGCCATCTGGGACTATCGTGTTACCGGAATCTGGCAGGCTACCGAAGCTGAGGAAGCTGCAAAGTACGGACAGGCACCCGGCGATCCGAAAGTAGCAAACAACTATACGGCCGACGATGTGACCCATGCAGATGGCTCTGTTACCCATGTATACAACGATCGCGATAAGGAATTCCTCGGCGAAACCATAGCGCCTTTCCATTGGTCGTTACGCAATGAGTTTATCTTATGGCAAGACCTCAGTGTTTCGTTCAATGTCTATTCGTATATGGGGCATAAGAGTTTGTTTAGTAACTACCTCAACAACGATGATGATGGGGGACGTATGGCTTACGCATTGCAGAATGTGACGGCAAAGGAATATTGGACGCCAGACAACCCCACCAACGACTATGGCCGCATTGAAGCCAAAGGGCCTACGGGAGCGGCCGGTGCCGGAAAATTGTATGACCGCTCATTTATCCGACTGGAGAATATTTCAGTAGGGTATACCTTACCAACAAAATGGTCTTCCAAATTGGAATTGAACCGTGTCAAGGTTTACGGTACCATCCGCAACGTGGCCACGTGGGCAAAAGATTGGGAATACGGAGATCCTGAAGTCAGTCCGGATTTTAATAATAATGAAGGTAGATTCGGAGGATTGGCTACGCGCCTTTATACGTTGGGACTGAATTTGGTTTTTTAACCGCTTATTAATGTGAATGATATGAAGAAATTTATTGTAGCCTTTTTTACGGGAGGCGTCCTAATAATGAATAGTTGTTCAAAAGATTTCCTGAAACCCAATCCGCTGTCGTTTTACGAGCCGAATGCCACGTTCAGCACCGAGTCGGGATTGATGTCGGCCATGGCCATATGTGACCGTCATCTCAAAGGATATTGGGCAACGGATCACAATGAAATGCTGACACTCGGAACGGAATACATCTTTTCCGAACTGATGGTGGCTAGCGCAACGGACAAACGTAACATGCTATGCGACATAGCCAATATGCTCACGCCCACCAGTGAAACGTCTTACCAGAACCTCGATCGGACCAATAGCATCTGGTATCTTTGGGAAGAAACTTATAAAGGGATTATGTATGCAAATACCATTATCCAATTTGTTGATCAGGTGGAAAGCTTGGATGACGAAACGAAAAATGCTTACAAGGGCAGAGCATATTTTCACCGTGCCTTCCGCTACATGGCGTTGGTATTTGAATTTGGAGACATACCGCTGATCACGAAAGTGTCGGAGGTGCCTAAGCAAAATTACCGCAGTACCAAGCGTGATGCGATTCTGCAAATGATCACCCGGGATATGGAGCTTGCCGTGCAGTGGGTGCCTGATCAGAAGGATATGGGTCTGACCGGTATGATCAATAAAGGAGCTTGCCGCATGTTGCTAACCAAATGCTACCTGGCAACAGGAGAATACGCCAAAGCCAAAGAACAAACCGATATCTTAATTGACCAATCAGGCTATTCGCTGATGCGGGATAATTTCGGAACGTTCAATGATGGAGGTGAACCGGAGACTTGGCCGATCACGCGTAATGTGATCTGGGATTTGCACCGTGCTGAAAACAAGTTGATCGCATCCAATCGGGAGGTTATCATGGGCATGCCCAATCGGGGTGCAGATGCAGAAGCATTCGTGAAAATGCTGACAATGCGCATCCTATATCCTTTTCTTTTTGACGGGAGGGTGCAAACAAAGGATGGCAAGCAAGCCCTGTTGAACATCCGGCGCAGCCAGGCCGATTACAATCCGAATTATGATTATATGCGGGCATTTGGCCGTGGTATTGCTACGTTTCGCCCCACGTATTTTCATACCCATGCCATGTGGCGCGTCAATGGTGTGATGGATGAAACGGATTTACGCCACAATTCAGAAGTGGGCAATTGGGTGCGCATGGAAGATTACCGCGTCAATAACAAAGAATCCTCGGAATTTGGAAACCCGGTTACGCTGTTCAATCCAGACAATGGTGCCTTGTTGTGCAGCGACACGATCCGCCGTTGGTTTGACGTTCCACACTACAAATTGTTCTTAGACGATCCGGTGAATGAAGCGAATATAACCGGCTCCGACGGTCTTCGCGGCGCAACAAACGGAGGAAATGCAGACTGGTACCTCTACCGTTTGGCAGAGGCGTATCTCCTTCGGGCAGAAGCCAAGTATTACCTGAATCCGGCCGACGGTACCATTAAGGACGATTTGAACGCGCTGAGGGAACGTGCAAAGGCAAGCCAATTGTATCAGGGTACGGTTACGATCGGTGACATTATGAACGAGCGCGCCCGTGAACTATACTGGGAAGAATGGCGCAATGTGGAATTGAAACGTGTTTCCCTCTGCCTGGCCCGGAGTGGTCAACCCGATGAATGGGGTAATACGTACAACCTCGAAACGTTTGACCAGCAAAGCGGTACAGATTCGCAAGGCGGAAGCTATTGGTATCAACGCATTGTAAATTATAGTATGTATAACAAAGGCCCGATTCAGATTAACGCTACGGGTAATAGCAACCCTAACTACACCATGGATAAAAAGAATATGTACTGGCCGATTCCTTATGCAGCAATCACCGCCAACAATAAAGGTGAACTGAGCCAGAATTATGGATACGACGGTTATAATCCCAATACCCCCAAATGGGATAATTGGGAGGACGCCGTGGCCGATGAGGATAAGACGGAGGATTAGTTAGGTGTAGAAGCGATGCGTAAACGCATTGCTGGGAATCTATTTACCTCGGCCCGAAACCGCCGGTATGTACAATTTGCCATACCGGCGGTTGCTTTTTATTTTAATTCTTTGTCACTGATCTCCCTCCCCGTTGATAATCACTTCCGGGTCGCCAGTAGTCGTATAAAATTGCACCTTGCCAAATGCGCTCATCCGGTCGGCAAAATCGTCTGTTTTCCCCACAATGGTAATCTGCAGGTTGTCGCCACGCACGTACTTGGCGGCCATATCGTTTACCTGGGTCAATGTGAGGCTATCCATGTTTTTGAGGTAGTTTTTATAGTAGTCTTTCGGTAACTGCTGCAGTTCCGTATTGATGGCAAACCGGGCAATGGTGGAAGGATCTTCAAGCGACCGGCCGAAGCTGCCGGCGAGGGCGGCCTTGGCGAGGTCAAGTTCCTCCTGTGTGATGGTCTTCTTCCCGATCCGGTTCAATTCGTGGATAAATTCACCGGTGGCGCTGTCGGTCACGGAATTGCGCACAGAAGCACTGGCGTTGAGTCTGGCCACCAGTTCGTCCGGCGTGATGCCTCCGTAGGCGCCGTATGTGTACCCTTTGTCTTCCCGGAGGTTGAGGAATAAACGCCCGGAAGAGCCACCGCCAAGCACGCGGCTTACCACATTGACGGCAATGACATCCGGATTGTTGGGTTTCAGCGCCAGTGGATAGCCTACGTTGATAACGGATTGGGCGCTCGCAGGGCGGTTTACCAGTACTATCCTATTTCCTTGCGGCGATTGGGGAACAAACCATTCGTGTTTGGGTACTTCTCCTTTTTGCCAGTCGGTAAAATACGTGCTTATTAGTTGCTTAGCTTCGGTCACCGTGATGTCTCCAACGATGGCCAGATAAGCGACATTCGGTTTGAAATAGGTGTTGTAATAGTTTTTAAAATCCGCTACCGCTAGGTTTTGTACGGTCTTTTCCGTCTCCGTTTCCCCATAGGGATGATCTTTTCCGTACATTGCCGCATTGCGCACGACGCCGACAATGCTGTTGGGATCGTCCTTTGCCGCTGCAAGCGATGAGATAAGTTGCTTTTTCAGCTTATCGAGTTCGGGTTGAGGGAAGGCAGGATTGAAAAGGACGTCGGCAAACAGTTCGAGTAGCTGCCCGTTGTACTTTTTCAGTGAAGATGCACTGGCTGAGGTAGAAGTCGCATTTATGCGGGCTCCGATACGGTCGATGGCCTCATCGAGTTCCTCTTTACTGCGGGTGGTGGTACCGCCCATGAGCATATCGCCTGCGAGGGATGTAAGCCCCGCCTTATCCCCTTCCAGGATGGGATCGCGGTCAATCATGAGCGAATAGGTCACCCGTGGCAGCTTATGATTTTCCACGACAAACACTTTCAGGCCGTTATCCAGTGTGAATGTAACCGGATCGCCGATGTTAATTTGCGGAGCCGGGCCAGGCTCGGGGTATTTGCTGCGGTCTACTTGCGCGAAAGCGGTGGCGCAGGTACCGGCTAAAGCGAATAGAAATATACTGATTTTCTTCATGTCTTTGTTTGTTAGCAGTGAAAAACACTCGGTTATTGTTTCGGTTCTTCAGATTTTGGTAGGTAATACAATACCACACGGCCTTCCTGGGCCAGGTATTGCTTTGCTACCCGTTGGATATCTTCGCGCGTCACTTTATTGTATTTCTCCATTTCGTGGTTTACTTCGTCGGCATCGCCGAAGAAGGTCTTGGCCTCGGCCAGGCTTTCGGCGATTCCCGCCACCGAAGCATGACGGCTAACCACGTCATTTTCTGTCTGTGCCTGCAATTTCTGAAAATCGGTTTCCGAGATGCCGCTGGCAATGACCTTTTCAATCTGTTCATCAAGTGCCCGCTGCACCGTATCTGCTGATATGCCCATGTTGGCAACAGCATAGGCGAGGAATACCCCACCGTCTTCAAGGTCGAGCGGGAATGCGGCTACTGCCACGGCTTTCTGCTGCTTATCCACCAGCTCTTTCGTCAGCAGCGAACTGTTTCCGCCGGTCAGATAGGTGGAGAGCATGTTCAGCGCGTACGAGTCGCGGTGCTTTTTCGGGGGGAGATTATAGGCCAGTACCACGGCGGGCAGCTGGATGTTGTCGTATACCACATCCTTTATTTCCTGCGTGCGTTTCGGCTCGGTTATGTTGGGCCGGTTGATGGTTCCAATACCGACCGGTATCTCGGAAAAGTATGCCCGTATCCAGGTTTCGGCCTGGGCATAGTCGATGTCGCCCGCTATGGAAAGCACGGCGTTGTTCGGTACATAATAGGTGCGGTAAAATTGCATGAATTCATCAAGCGTGGCTGCATTCAGATGATCGAGCGAGCCGATGACGGGCCAGTGATAGGGATGCACCCGATGCGAACGTTTGAAGGTTTCCCGCAGAATCGTACCATAAGGTTGGTTGTCATACCGTTGACGCATTTCCTCCTTTACCACATTACGCTGCGTTTCTACACCTACAGTGTCTATTTTGGCATGCAGCATACGTTCGCTCTCCATGTAAAGCGCGGTTTCCAGGTAATTGGCGGGGACTACCTCGTGATAGTAGGTGATGTCGTTTGTGGTGTATGCATTGAGCGTACCGCCAATGGATTCAATTTTTTTCATGAATTCACCGCGCCCGATATTTTCGGTGCCTTCGAAAAGTAGATGCTCGAAGAAATGTGCAAACCCTGTCCGTTCAGGATTTTCGTTTTTTGAGCCCACATGGTACATCACCGATACGGCCACAATCGGCGTTGTATGATCCCGGTGCATGAGTACTGTAAGGCCGTTTTTTAGCTTGAATTCCTTGAATTCAATGCGACTTTGCGCATCTGCCACGACTCCTTTGCAAAGTAGCAGGCCGAAAAACGCAGTGATGGATAGGATTTTTTTCATTTGCGAAACTATATTCATATGTGACTTACCGTTAAAAGCGCCTACACGCTGACCAAACATAATGCAAGTTTACCATTATTGGAAGAAAAAGCGAGCTTGTTGTTACGTTTTCGTATAACCGCTCTCAATCAGCTCGTGGTTAATGAAAGCCCCAGCGCCAGTACCTGTAGCCACCGCCAATGCTACGCTTCTAAATTTCACAGCATTATCGCCCGCTGCAAAGATGCCCGGCACAGTGGTTCGTTGGAAGTCGTCTACTTTGAGGTGTCCGCTTGGCAGGAGTTCGCAACCCAAGTTTTCAGGAATCGGGCAATGCTGTACAAAAGGAGCTGAAACATAAAGCGCTTTCAAGGATACGGTGGTTTCGTCTGATAGTATTACGTGGGTTAAGAATCCGCCGGTATGTGCAATTTGCCGTACCGGCGTTTCGACGATGGCGATCCCGCTGGCAGAAAGCTGATTCGTGTGTGTCGGGTTAAGCGTGCTTTTGCCATTCGTAAACAATGTTAATTGCTTCGTCCAGTGATGGATCAGCCGTGCTTTTTCGAAAGCCATTTCTCCATTGACAAGAAGGCCTGTCGGCATATCACGGTATTCGTAACCATGACAATAAGGACAGTGGATGGCAGATATCCCCCAGCAGTCTTTGATGCCTTCTATTTCAGGGAGTTGGTCTTTGATTCCGGTGGCAAACAATACCTTCTGGGCATTTACTCGTTTTCCGGACGTCATTTCAATCTGGAAATCCCGGTCGACGCCGGTTACATTACGTACTTCGTCTGTTACCAACGTTACCGAGGGATAAGCAAGCACCTGTTCCCGCCCTAATGCGGTGATGTGTGCCGGTGTATGGCCATCGTGGGTAAGGAAATTATGTGAATGAGGTGTCTGCGCATTACAGGGTTTGCCCCCGTCGATAATGAGCACCCGGCGCAGGGCGCGGCCTAACGCCATTCCGGCAGCTAATCCAGCGTAGCTTCCGCCTATAATGACTACTTCAAAAAAAGAGTTATTTTCCATGATTGAATAATTGATGACGGTGATTGTCTCTATCCTTTAATCCCGTTACTAAATGAAAACCAGGCAAATTGCTTTTGACTTTGTTCGGCAACCGTACCGGAGGCGAGTGCCTTTACAGCGGTGTTAACCACACCGGTGAAAAAGTCGCAGATCCATGCTGCGGTAACGTGTTTGGTAACGATGCCTGCGTCCTGTAACTGAACGATGAATTGAAGAAGGCGCTCGTGCATGGCGTCATAGGTGGCGCAGTCGTTGTTGTTGTGTTGGTGCCTATGACCTTCACTGCCATGTAGTTTATGGAAGAATGCGTATTTAGCACCGCAGTCTATTGCAGCGTAAAGCGCCTGCTCCAGTTGCACAATCAGTTCCAAAGGCTGTTGGAACACTTGATCCATCGCTTCACTGCATCGTTTACGGATGTCGTGGCTGCACGCAGTTAATAAATCATTCCGATCATTGAAATACCGGTGGAGCGTCCGACGGGTGACGGGAACCTTATCAGCGACCCGCTCCAATGCGGCCGATGGATCGTCATTGAAAACGCTGATTGCTGCATCAATGATTTTTTGCCTGGTATCCTGCATGGCGTTGTTGTTTTGTGTCACAAAATAAAGACTAATTTCTCATTTGTGTGACATATTGATGTCATGTTATCTTTTATTTACCTTTATTGCATGAAATCTGCTAAATTACCGTCGGTAGCAAAAGGCTATTTCGCCTTTTCCATGGCACTCAGCAGTTTAATGCTGGCGGCTTGCCCTGTTTCTTCGCAAACGTACGATGACCCGGCGATTAAGGCAAAAGCAGCTGAAATTCATGCCGCGGTTCTGACATTGGACACACATGCGGATGTACCCATGTATATGGTTGCACACCCCCGCTTCGATCTGTCAAAAACGCATAATTCGCGGACTACCGGGTCGCGTGTTGATTTTCCGAGAATGAAGCAGGGAGGCATGGACGCGCTATTTTTTGCAGTGTATTTGGGGCAGGGACCCCGTACGGATTCCGGTAATGCAGCTGCGAAAAGACGGGCTAAGGTACTGTTTGACGTTATTCACCGAAATGTCGCAGATCATCCCGATCTAGCCGGGCTTGCCACTACGCCCGAAGACGCCTATGCGCTGGAAAAGGAAGGGAAGCGTGCCGTATTTATTGGTGTTGAAAACGGATGGGCCATCGGGCGTGACCTTTCGTTGCTCAAAACGTATTACGATTGGGGGGCGCGGTATATGACGTTGTCGCACACGCGTAACAACGATATCTGCGATTCATCCACCGATCCCAAGGGCGCAGAACATCATGGGTTGAGTGCGTTTGGCGAGGAAGTCGTCAAGGAAATGAACCGGCTGGGCATGTTGGTGGATATTTCGCATACTTCAGATGAAACTTTTTGGGATTGCCTAGCGCTGTCAAAAGCACCCATTGTGGCCTCCCATAGTTCTGCAAGAGCCCTATATGGGCATCGGCGCAACCTGTCGGATGAGATGATCAAGGCACTGGCAGCAAAAGGTGGGGTGATCCAGATGAACATGTACACCGGTTACCTAAAGAGCGAAAATCCCAAACGTGTGGCCGCGATGAAAGCACTTCAGAAAAAATATCCGCGGGTAAATGAACTGACAGACGCAGAGCGGGAGGCGAGAAGCGCTGCTTTGCAGGAAATCAATACAAACTATCCGACCGTGTTGGCTACCCTGCAACAAGTGGCAGATCATATTGATCACATCGTTGAGCTGGTGGGAGTTGATTATGTGGGTATCGGTGCTGATTTGGATGGCGGTGGTGGTGTAAGGGGAATGTACGATGTGAGTGAAGCTGGCAACATTACCTATGAATTGGTAAAGCGCGGTTATAGCGAAGAAGACATCCGAAAAATCTGGGGCGGTAATTTTTTCCGTGTGATGAAAGAAGCGCAACGCGTGGCAAAGGAACTGAATTACTTTCCCCGGCGGTGAGATTCGATCACAGCGCCGTAAATAGCTGCCAACAACAACTGATTCCGTTTAGCCGTATATAATAATTTATAAGACAGCCTGGCTCCATTGCCCAGGTGTTGCCGATAGGCATTGTCTGTGTCTAGCCAAAGCTTCGCCTTTTCACGCAGTGCTTGGGCATCTCCGGGAGCGAAAAGCCATCCATTTTGCCCATCGTTCACCATAGACCGCATGGCGCCCAGATCGCTGGCGATCACGGGAGTGCCTGCTGCAAATGCGTCCAGTAAAGTCATCGGCATTCCTTCGTACCAAATAGAGGGGAAGATGAGTGCTGTGCAGGACGTGAGTAATGGCGTAATGGCGGCCCGTTCGAGTGCGCCGAGGTACGTGATGTTGGGCGATGTTCGGACAGCATCCATCACGGTGTTCCGTAAAGGGCCGTCGCCCACGACTTGCAAACGGAAGTCCGTGCCGGCAAACGCCTTCAAAAGGATGTCTATTCCCTTTTCCTCCGTAAGTCTGCCAATGAATAGAAAATGGTCCGTTTCCGACTGATCCATTGGCTGATCCCTCCGTTCGTCTGTTGCGGCAAAGTTTGGTTTTGTAACGTATTTTTCGGCCGGAACGCCAAGTGAGGAATCGATAAATAATTGTTTGGCAAAATCAGTGAGCGTGATGTAACGGTCCGTCATCTGCCAGGTGCCCCACTTTTTGTGTAGCCAGATCGTTAACGCCAGCCAGAACGTCTTCAAACGGGAATGGCTGTGCACTCCCAATCGGACAGCCCGCCATGGAAATCGGGCCTGTAGACTGTTGATAAATAGCTCTCCATTGAAGAATAATGTCGCGGATGGACAGATAAGACGGTAATTATGCAACGTCATCACCACCGGCACCCCCTGCCGTTTAGCAATACGGATCGCAATTGGCCCCACCGCATAATGCAGGTTGTGGATGTGGATGATATCCGGTTTGTACCGTTTGATGGCGCGCCTCACTCGCTGACCAGCCCATATATTCCAGGGCGACCAAAACGTCTGCCACATACCCTGCCAGCCCTTGCGATTGTGGAAAGCAAGCAGCTCTACATGTTCCGTTTGGGCAAGCAGCTGCTTCTCCTGTGCAACAACGGTGTCTTCCCCGCCGGGGTGTTGGTAGTGATTATGTATGATGAGAATGCGCATGAATGCCAAATGAGAAAGCAAAGCTACAAAATGTGAGAAAATTCCTATCTTTAAAGCATCTCTTTTAAACAGCTATCAAACGAAACCATTGCCTATGGAAAAGAAATGCCTGGACTGCGGCAGGCCACTTGCAGGACGTGCCGATAAGAAATTCTGCGACGACGGTTGCCGCGGCAATTACAACAATAAACGGAACAGCGAAGAAAATAACTATCTGCGGAGAGTAAACAGTATTTTGAAGCGCAATCGGCGAATTCTGGAAATCCTAAATCCCGATGGTAAAGCAAAGGTAACGTGGAAAACACTCATGCGTGAGGGGTTTAATTTCGAGTACATCACCGAGATGTATGAAACAGGGAAAGGGCTTCAATATCGATTTTGCTACGAATATGGTTATTTGCTGTTGGAAGACGACGAGATTTTACTTGTGAAAAGAAAGGACTAGGTCACAATAACTTTGATGCCCCGTTCCTGAAGTTCTTTAACAATATTGTCGGATATTCCTTGATCAGTCACGATATATTGTACCTGCTCCAACTCACAAATTTTTCCAATGCCACGCTTGCCGAATTTTGAACTATCGGCCAACACCACCACAATCTGCGATGCATTGATCATTTTTTGGTTAATGTTGGCTTCTGTAAGATTGCTGATGGAAAGGCCGAAATCGAAATCTATGCCATCCACCCCGATAAAGAGCACCCCACACGATACGAGATCAAGCATGTATTCGGCATAAGCGCCCGCTACCGACGATGAATTCGGCCGGATAAGCCCACCCAATTGGAGCACTTCCACATTGGGACGGTTGCAAAGCTCCATGGTTACCTTGATCGCAGGGGTAATGACCGTAAGGGGCTTGGCAGGATGTAGGTAATGCGCAAATTCAAATACGGTCGTACCGGAGCCGATGATAATTGCATCATTTTCACCGATTAATTTGACGGCCGCTTGCGCAATCTTCTTCTTCTGGTCGGAGTTGATGGTCGCTTTCTCGTAAATAGGGCGATCAATCGTATACGGGTTGGTTAGCGATGCACCCCCCCGGGTAATGAAGATAAGTCCTTTGTCTTCCAAAAACTTCAAATCTTTCCGGATCGTAACACCCGATACCTGCGTAAGGTCTATCAGTTCCGGTATCGTGATTTGCCCCTTTTTCTTGAGCCGCTCCAAAATAAATTGATGTCGTTTGGTAATATTCTTCATGTTTAAAAAATGTTAAATTTATTTTAACAACTCGAAACGGTTCTTTCTTGCAATAATAGTTTATTTTTCTTTATAAATGAAACGGTTGCTATTTTTACCGCGGGCTAAATGGTGCATTTTGTCGAAACTGTCAGGGAGTGAATGCGTTGTTTTTAGTGTTGTTTTATTTTATTTTGTTTTTAAATATTTTATTTTGTTAAATTTGTCGTACGGGATGCTTAATCGTTAGGGTGATGTCGCTTCAGCGGCTGATTACCGGTGACCACCACTTCAACCGTGGAGCCTAAAGCGGTCGAAGTGGCCGCGATGGAACTGCTGATCGACTAACAGGAACGTGCTGTTCTGTATGGCATTGCAGAACCTATCCGAGCGATTACCTTCGTTTTGGTACTTGTTCATCTGTGGGATAGGTGTCTTTTGTAAGTTAAATTTTGTTTTAATTTATTTAATTATATTTAATTTAATATATTCGGCAAAATTTTAAACGACAATAACCAATTATAGTTAACCGATGAATTTACAAACGCAAGAAAACACCACGTGGATCGACAGACTTGGTCTGCCAAAACCGCTGGCATGGGGGTATCTCGGTATCATCATCTTCATGATGGGCGATGGGGTGGAGCAGGGATGGCTGAGCCCGTATCTATTGGAGCATGGCATGTCCATCCAACAATCGGCATTGTTATTTACGGTGTATGGTATGACCATCGCCATTTCTTCCTGGTTTTCGGGTGTACTGGCTGAGGGTTACGGGCCGCGGAAGGCCATGGGAATGGGATTGTTGCTCTATATAATCGGTACCATCGGATTTGTTGGACTGGGAATGGCCAAATTGGATTATCCGGTCATGCTGGTTACCTACGCCATCCGCGGATTTGGATATCCGCTTTTTGCCTATTCATTTCTGGTGTGGATTACCTACCGGACGCCCAAAGACAGGTTGGGCCGGGCAGTGGGCTGGTTTTGGTTTGTGTTTACCGGTGGACTGAATGTATTCGGGGCCTATTATTCAAGCTGGGCTATTGACTTTATGGGGTACCAAAACACACTTTGGAGTTCCATATTCTGGGTATTGGTAGGTGCCTTCTTTGCGTTAGTGTTGAATAAAGACCGGTTTATCCCTTCAGGCGATGCAGGTTCAAAAACAAAAGAACTGCTTAAAGGACTGACGATCGTGCGGGAAGAGCCGAAAGTGTTCTTGGGTGGTTTGGTACGGGTTATCAACACCACGGCACAGTTTGCCTTCCCGGTATTCCTGCCCATTTACATGGCGACGCACGGATTCAGCACCAAGGAGTGGCTGCAGATCTGGGGCACTATTTTTACCAGCAACATCGCTTTCAACCTGATTTTCGGATTCGTGGGCGACCGCTTGGGGTGGCGTACTACCATTATGTGGTTCGGTGGTGTCGGATGTGGTCTTACCACCCTGTTGTTCTTTTATTCGCCGGTGTGGTTCGGCGGCGATTTTTGGGCAGTGCTGTTCAGCGGTGTACTCTGGGGTGGCTTGCTAGCGGGATATGTACCCCTCTCGGCACTCGTACCTTCATTGGTCAAAAAGGACAAGGGAGCGGCCATGGCCATCCTCAACTTGGGAGCCGGCCTACCGGTCTTCGTTGGGCCGGCTATCGTCGGTGGGTTGATTGGCATCATTGGTGACGAGGGAGTGATTTGGGTGCTTTCCGGATTGTATTTCTTGAGCGCGTTGCTTACCCGGTTTATTACGATGCCAGCATCAGATTCCGTGCTGGGAGGAACATCTGTGGCAGATTAACGATAGCATAGTTACATGCGATATACCAAACACTAATAGTTTATGAGGATACTGATTACGGCGCCTTACCATGAGAAAGGCAGAGAAGAATTGACACAACTATTTGGAGAGGTTGTTTATCGGCCTTGGAAAGCCCATGGGCGAGGATATAAGCCGGACGAGCTTATTGGTTTACTGGACGAAACGAAAGCCGAGGCACTCATTACGGAACACGATGAGGTGACCGCAGAAGTGATTAATGCACACCCAGCCTTGAAATTTATTGGCGTTTGCCGAGGTACGCCGTCCAATGTGGCCGTGCAGGTAGCCACCCAACGGAACATTCCCGTATTCAATACGCCAGCACGTAACGCTCAGGCCGTGGCCGAACTGTTTATCGCCAATGTCATTACCTTGATGCGGCATACGCTCAACGGCATCCAATGGTTGGAAGAAGGCCAGTGGGGGGTAGGAGCACATACGTCATACCTCCAGTTCAAAGGCAATGAGTTGGCTGGAAAGCAGGTAGGAATGGTCGGATTTGGTGCCGTGGGTCAGACCATCGCAAATATATTGAAGGCATTTCCCTGCGAGATTACGTATTTCGACCCGTTTTTTACGTCAGACGATCCAGCATTTAAAAAGCAGTCGTTGGAAGATCTGTTCCGGACCAGCGATGTGGTCGGCATCCATCTTCCGGTTACTTCCGAAACCAAGGGCATGATCGGAGGGGAATTATTGTCATTGATGAAACCGGACGCGATATTTGTCAACACGGCGCGCGCCGTGGTGGTAGACCGCAACAGCTTGCTGGAAGCTATCGAAAAGAACCGTATCCGCGGAGCGGTATTGGATGTTTTTGATCAGGAACCGCCGGATGAAACGGACTACCGGCTGATCCGGCATCCGAATGTGTTGGCTACACCCCACATCGCTGGTGCCACCCATGAAGTGGAAGACCACCACGTAGCGATTATGAACCGCGTGCTGGACGAATATTTTCGGAAAGAAAACCACCAGGTCCGGCAGCTCGTGAACAGGGAGGTGTCATCAACGGTTAGTAAATAAGCATGGAGCATAAAGAAGCATTTTTAGTAGTAGATATCGGTACAGGAAATGTGCGCGCAGCAGTCGTTTCTACGGGTGGCGAGCTTTTGGGCCTGGCACGTGAGAACGTGCAGTATGTGAAAGACGACGACTATCCGGATTCCATCTATTTCGATCCGCAGGCATTGTGGAAGCAAATCAATCAATTGGTGAAAACGGTACTTGCGAAAGCCGGTGCTGTAGAGATTTTGGCGATAACCGCCACCAGCCAACGCGAGGGCATTGTTGCAGTCGATGCGGCAGGACAGCCATTGATCGGCATGTCCAACCACGATAACCGGGGAAGAGAATGGGAATCGATGATTGCCGACAAAGACCGTATGTATACGCTGACCGGCCGGTATCCCACCGCGCTTTTTTCGGCGTTGAAGTTGGTCGGTTTGCGCGAGCGGAAGAGTCAGTTATGGAATCGCGTTGTTTCGTTTACGAGTATCAGCGATTGGGTACAATTCCAGTTTTCTGGTGTAATGGGTTACGAACATTCCCAGGCATCCGAAACACTGCTTTACGATGTCAACGCCAAAGCCTGGTCGGAAGAACTTTGCGATGTGTTTAACCTTCCGCCCTCGCTTTTACCGCCGCTGAAATCGGCAGGAACCGTTTTGGGAAACATACTGTCGTACGTTGCGAAGAGGCTGGCAATCGCTCCACAGGCCGTGGTGGTGGTGGGAGGCGCGGATACCCAATTGGCTATCCATAGCCTGCAACCCGATACCGATGATGTCGTGGTGGTTTCAGGTACAACCACGCCCATCATCCAGGTGGTGGACGCGTACGTGATCGATGACCAGCAGCGTACTTGGACAGGTCGCTATGTCGACGAAAGTAGCTTCATGTTAGAAGCTAATGCAGGTGTAACCGGACTTAATTACCAGCGGCTCAAAGAGATTTTTTACCCAAACGAACCCTATGAAGTCATTGAAAAGGAGCTGGATGAGGCGTCCTATTCGCAATGTGTGGCTTCGCTTGGTTCGTTGGTGGCTGACGAGGACACGCCGCTGACCAAGGGCGGGTTTATCTTCAACGCACCGGTATCGCACCAGCTCACCCGGGGCGGATTTGTGTTTGCTATTTTGTGGGACATTGCATGCAGTATTTTTGAAAATTACAACGTGCTGTGCGGTGTGTCGCCTCATGAGAAAGATTATATCTGGGCGTGTGGAGGAGGGGTGCAAAGCCGTAAACTCAGGCAGTTCATCGCCAACCTGACCAATAAAAAAGTCAGGATTCGCGATACGTATCGTCAATCGTCGGTGCTAGGTGGGGCGTTTATCTGTGCCGGCGCATTGGGTTTGAAACCTGCCGATCCGCAATTGCTGGAAGAGGTAGAACCGCAGAACCGGGCGTTATTTTTGGAACTGTACGCCGAATGGAAACGCGCACGAAATACGTTCAGGGAGATCAGGTAGGGATGGAAAACAGCTTTATCGGCATTGATGTAGGGACGCAGGGCGTACGTGCAGCACTGGTGAGCGAGTCGGGAATGGTGCTGGCGGAAGCTTCCCGGGCTTTGGTGTTGACGGCTGAATCGCGGCAGGAGCAATCGCCTGAAGAATGGAGGTTAAAAACTTTTGAAGTGCTGGATGAATTGATGCAATCGCTCACACCGGACATCGACCGCAACCATATCCTGGCCATCGGGGTTGACTCGACCTCGGGAACGGTCATCCCGCTGGATAAGCGAAATAAGCCCCTGCATGCTGCGCTGATGTATAGCGACCCACGTTCGGCAGCAATTAGCCGTGAATGTGTGGCGGTCGCGGAGCGGTTTGTGAGCGATGGATACACGGGATTCGGTGCGTCGAGCGGATTGGCTAAAATGGTGTGGTTCGTTAGAACCTATCCCGACAAAGCAGCGGCTATCCGAAAGTGGGTGCATGCTGCGGATTACCTGGTGGGGCAGTTGAGTGGCGTTTATGACGTGACCGATTACACCAACGCGCTAAAGTCGGGTTACAACGTATCTGACTACCGTTGGCCGGCATATCTCACCACCCACTTACCCCTCCAGCGGGACTGGCTTCAGCAAGTGGTTCCGTCGGGAACCCCCATCGGCTATCTTACCGATGAACTGGCAGCCAGATGGGGGCTTCACCGGGCGCAGGTAATCGTTGGGATGACAGACGGTTGTGCTTCACAGGTCGCTTCCGGTGCGGTGAAGCCCGGCGATTGGAATACGACGATTGGCACGACGCTGGTCATCAAGGGTGTTACCACTACTGCGATCAACGATCCGGCGGGTCGGTTATACAGTCACCGCCATCCCGATGGCTACTGGATGCCGGGCGGAGCAAGTAACACCGGTGCCGATTGGGTGTCCACAGACTTCGGTGTGGATCTGCGGGGATTGGATGAGGAAGCCGCTTCACTGATTCCCACCGGGCAACTGGCTTGGCCGCTGAAACAGATGGGAGAGCGTTTTCCCTTCATCGCAGCGGATGCCAAAGGATTTGTCCCCGAAGGGCTGGCACCAGCCGAGCGGTTTGCAGCCAGCATGGAAGGTGTCGCCTACATCGAGCGGCTTGCTTACGAATTGATTGCACAGCTCTCGGGCGAGCGCCCCGCGGCTGTGTACACGGCTGGAGGCGGTAGTAACAGTGATGTGTGGTTGACCATCCGAAGCAATGTGCTGAATCTGCCTATTTACAAATGCAAGGAAGCCAGCGGGGCAGTAGGTGCCGCCATTGCGGCGGCATCGAAAACATACTATGCCTCCCTAGCCGAAGCCGCTGCGCGGATGACCGCTGTTGAACGGAAAATAGAACCCCAACCCGCGTTGGTAACCGCTTACGAGCTAAATTACCGTCGGTTTATTGATGAATTGAAAAAACGGAAATATATTTGAGTATGCTGACTGTCTATTTGCTCCGGCATGGAGAAACGACCTACAACGCCGATGGAAACCGCTACTGCGGGAGGATAGACGCCGAATTGACGGGAAAAGGGATTTCGCAGGCACAACGGGTAGCAGAAGCACTGCGTGGACATCCGATAGATGCCGTATATGCATCGCCTTTGAAACGTGCGTATATCACGGCGGAAATTGCCAGCGGAAATCAACTGCCCGTTATCAGAGACCCTCGGTTGATCGAACTCGATTTCGGTGCCTGGGAGGGCAAGACCCGCGACGAATTTGTATCGGAAGACCCTGATCTATGGACATTGTGGAGTGAGTCGCCGGATCATACACAGGCCGGTGGCTCCGGCGATACGGCATTGGATGTGGTGCGCCGCGTGGATGATTTCTTCGCGGAAATGATGCGAAAGCACGATGGACAACATGTGCTGGTGGTAGCCCACAATGGGGTCAACCGGTTGTACCTGGCATGGAAGCTGGGCATGCCGCTGAAGCACTACCGGCGAATCGCTCAGGAGAATTCGGCGATAACGGTCGTCCGGTTTGGCGATGCGGAGGGATTCTCGCTCTTGAAATTAAATGCATAAAGATAAGGTTATGAACACACGTTTTTTAGTAGGGCTTTTATTGATTTTGACGGTAGGATCCCAAACTTATGCACAGGAACAACCCCTCCTCCATCGGTTGGATTTCAAGTCGCCCAAGCAGCTGCACCGGTTTTTTAAGTATACGAAAGGGAAAACGGTTATCAGCGGCCACCGGGGAACGGTGGAACAGGGTTTGACGGAAAATTCCATCGAAGGCATGGAAGCAGTATTGCGGCATGCACCGGCTTTTTTTGAAATCGATCCACGTCTTACCAAAGATGGTGTGGTGGTACTCATGCACGATGCCACGCTGGATCGGACAACAACCGGCACGGGTAAACTGGCCGATTATACCTGGGCAGAAGTGAAACAATTGCATTTGAAAGACCGCGATGGCAACACGACCGGATACCGTATTCCTACGTTGGATGACGCGATTGAATGGGCAAGGGGCAAAACGGTCCTGAATCTCGACCATAAGGACCTTCCGCTGGAGCAAACCGCCGAAATTATCCGCAAGCACAATGCCTACTCGTTTGTGATGGTTACTGTCCATTCGCCGGAGGAAGCACGTTACTACCTCGATCAGAACAGCAATCAGATGCTCTCAGCCCACATTCTCACCACTGAAAAATTTCAGGAATACAAAGCCGCCGGGATTCCTTTTAACCGCATGATCGCTTATATCGGTCCAAAGATTAAACCGGAGAACCAGGAATTGTACCGGTTGTTGCATGCCGAAGGAGTGATGTGTATGATTTCCGCAGCACCCACCTACGACAAGCTCGAAACAAAAGAGGCTCGTGCCGAAGCATACCGGGCTGTCTTTGCCGATGGCGCGACGATTCTGGAGTCTGATTTGCCGATCGAGGTAGCTGAGGCACTATAAGACTTCATCTGCTGCGCGCAGTTATCCGGGTCAGAAAAGCTTCCCGCCTTCTGGTGGATACTTCTATGGTCGAGCCGTCGTTTAGGGTTAAAAACCCACTTTTGTGGTATTTGTTAACGTGAGCTAGATTGACTAAGTGTGCGTGGTGGACACGAAAGAACCCCTGGCTCTCCAGCAGCTGTTCGTAGCCTTTTAACGTTCGGGACACCAAAAGCTGTTTTCCTCCTTGCAGGACAAACAACGTATAGTTGCCCTGTGCCTGGCATCGGATAATTTCGGCGATCGGCGTAAAGTCCCATCCTTCCATGGATGGAAGCGCAATTTTGGCCGGTACACCCGCAGGATGATCGAGGTGTTGCAATAAAAGCTCGTATCGGGTAGCAGCTTCCTTTTTAGTTAGGGTGTCTGCAGCGCGCTGTACGCTTTCTACAAGATCATCGCCATCGATGGGTTTGAGTAAATAGTCAATTGCGCTGAATTTGAATGCCTGCACTGCATATTGATCGTATGCGGTAGTAAAAATGACGGATATTCGACGGGTATCTAGCTGGCGCAGCAGGTCAAACCCCGTCCGTTCACCCAATTGGATATCTAGAAACAGCAATTGGGGTTTCAGCGCTTTGATCGCGTCGACCCCATGAGCGACGTCCTCAAACGAGCCCAGTAACCGTATTTTGCCCTGGGTATGGCGCTGCAGGAGCCGCTGCAGGTGTTGGATGCAGTGCGGTTCGTCGTCTACAATGATGGCATCAATCATAGAAATTCGAATTAAAATTGCAAGGACAGCGGTAGTTTCACCGTTACGGCCAGTCCATTCGGTAAGTCGTTAAACAAAATGGCAGCCGTTTTATTTTGATGCGCGCCCGCAATGTCAACCCGTGCTTTAGTTAACGCAATTCCAAGGGACCGTTTAGACGTATTGGTCTGCCCGTTTACAGGAGCCCTTCCTACGCCATTGTCTTCTACGATATAGCAAAGCGAATCACTATCTTTTTGCACCCGTATGTCGATATGTCCGGTGTCTTTTTTAGGAAGAATCCCATGCCATATGCTATTTTCGATCAAAGGTTGCAAAATGAGCGGGGGCACCAAGGTATTTTCGGGATCAATGTCTCCGGCGATGTTTATCGCATACGTGAATTTTCCGCGTAAGCGCATCGCTTCGAGCTGGATGTATCCTTCCAATACAGCTAAATCTGCGGCCAAAGGGATTTCCTTGCGCTCCGAATTTTCGAGGATCTGCCGAATGAGTTTGGCAAAGCGGCTGAGGTAATCTCCGGCGGTGGTAAAATCTTTATCGGCGATACTGTTACCAATTGCATTCAATGCGTTAAAGATGAAATGAGGATTCATTTGCGCCCGTAGGGCTTTCATTTCCGTGTCGGCCACCAGCGCTTCAAATTCGGCAATTTTCTTACGCTCGTCGCCGTCGCGTCTATGCTTGTAAAAGCGCCACCCCACTATAAGTGCGCCCAGGGTTACCAGGGCTATGCCGATGATGGCATAGGTGATGGCACGTTGACGGCCCATCTCAGAAGCTGCTACCGCTTCTTGTTTTTCCAGCGCAAACTGCATTTCATTGCGGGCAATCTCTGCTTTTTTCTCGTCATTGATAGCGCTGTCACGCAATGTGATGAACTGCTTGTACGCGTGCAATGCTTCGTTGGGCTTGTGCTGTCGTTCGTGAATGCTGCTCAGTGTCCGCCAGGCGTTGGCCTGCCATTCAAGGGCACCCACTTTTTCCGCCAATGTGAGGGCCGCTTTGCTCCGGTGTTCAGCCTCGGTGTATTGGTGCCGGTTCAACAGGATTTCACCGATGCTATTGAGCACATTGGCCTTGATCCCGTCGCTGCCCAACTGCTCGGCGAGGTCCAGGCAGGCGTTGAAGTGTTCAAGCGCCAATTCATCGTTATCCTGCTTAGCCAGTGCACGGCCCAGGTTATTCTGGATAGCCATTTCAAACCGCTGATTGCCGGTGGCCCGAGCCAGCGAGAGGGCCGTGGTCAAGTTGTCGATGCCTATCGACAGCTGTTGCCGTTCGATGTATACGCTGGCTATATTTACGGTGGCAATGACGATTTTGGACGTATCCTGGAGTTCTTTGGAAATGGCTAATAAGTGGTTGTAATGGTTCAGCGCCTTGTCGTATTGTTTCAGATCGCTGTAGATATTCGCAATGTTGTTGTAAATGGAAGCTTCGAAAGCTTGGTCTCGCAGCGGTTGTGCAGCCTTCAGGGCCGCATGAAACCGGTCCATCGCACGGATAGGGTCTGATTGCTCGTAATAGATAAGACCTTCTTGACGTAAGGCATAGGCTTTACCTTTTTGCCAACCGAGTTTGTCGGTTAATTGGGTGGCCTGATTTACATATGTTAATGCTTCCTGCGGATTATTCCACACGAGCGCATCGGCCATATTGAGCAGTAAACTTACGCGGACGGTATCCTCCGAGCTATGATTGGCCAGTTTATTTTTCAGGGAATCAACCAGCGTTTGCCCGGACGCAGGCAAACAGGCCATCGCGATACAGATATAGGTTGCCAGTTGCTTCATTCGTCAATGAATTCTAAATCAAACTTAGATAAAATTACTTGAATAAGCAACTTTGGATACGCATGAGCAACCTAGGGGGATGAGCGGAGCGAGTCTTCCAGTTGCGGGGCGTATCCAAAGTTGCTTTGCTGATAGCGAAATCCCTGAATCTCTCCGCCGCCATTGAGAAGTAACACCTATTCTCCCAAGGGTGGCAATTACTCATTCGCTGTGCGCAGTTGCTCGTTTATGGTTGCTTTTTTGGCGGAATAATCTTCAATTTGATAAGAAGAAAGGGAATAAACAATGAGCAGCTATCCATTACGTTTTACCGCAATCCTGGTTTGCTTGGGACTTTTGATCGGCGCGTGTAGCAAATCGGACGACGGACCCGGCGAGGAAGAGGAAGTACCTGGAGCGTATTACATCCGATATAAAGCCAATGGGGTGGGGCATGAATATACAGACGAAAAATTGGTCTATGCGATATTTCTTACGTTGCCGGATACGGACGCCAGGCAATGCCTCATACAAGGACGCATGCACGAAGACGATCAGAATCGGGATGCGGTGTTCGTTGCCGTGACGGATGCCGTGCCGCTTGAAACGGGTACGATTTACCGACTCTCCGAGCGACTGGAATGGCCCGAATACCATCAAAGTATTTCGAGGGTTTTTGGTTCACATTACAACGCATCAGGCGAAAAATATTATGCACAGCTTTATCAATTGCCATCACTTCCCTTTGAGGTGAAAGATGATGCCACGGCACAGTTCAGCCAAATCAGCGATAAGACGGTCAAAGGCACGTTTTCGATGCGTGCCTATACCACCTATCCGGATTTGAAAGAAGTGATTATCACCGATGGTGAATTTTACGTGCCCATCCTGGTTTCCAATGAAAATCGTTAACATACTATTATTTTCATGATGTTTGTATTGATTACGCTTCTGGTACTTATTCTCCTATTAGCAGCTGGTTCCTATAATGCGCTGCAGAAATTGGCACAGGATGTGCGCGAAAAGGCTTCCAATGCGCAGGTTGCCATCAGTAAAAAACTGGCTTTGATCAATCAGTTGATCGACGTGGTGAAAAATTACCAGGAGGGTGAACAATTGGTTCAGCTCAAGGTTTCCCAAGATACGTCGGCTACCGATTTGGCCAGTTCGTATCAGCAGTCGGGTACCGTCTTGGCTACTGTACAAGGAATTGCCGAAAAATTCCCCAACCTGAAAGCCAACGAGCAGTACCACCGGTTGGTGGACAGCATCCAGCACTGCGAGCAGAACATTCAGGAAAGCCGCGAAAAATATAACCACGCGGTAAAGGAATACAATACCAAAAGACTGCGGATTCCCACGGTTTTCATGGCGCGGGCCATGGGATTTCCTGAAGCGCCATATTTACAGTTTGACGTGTCGGGAATGAATGAGATCACTTCACTCCAAGATTTTAAAACCGATGATGGCGAGCGGTTGCAGCAGTTATTTACCGGGGCGGGCAACAAGATCGCCGGTTTGGCAACACAAGCGGGCAAGGCGGGCAAAGAGCTGGTGGATAAAGTAAAGGAGTCGCAAAAAGATTCCGCTCCGCCTAAAAATAGTGCAGGCGATGGGTAGAGGTTTCGGAAGACTCGCTTCACTCATCCTCCGAGGTTACCTATGCATAGCCGAAGCTCCTTGTGAAGCACAGTAAGTCGGTGCCTGCTGTAAACATTGCCCTATTTGTAATTTTCCCATGAAATGCCAATCTTAGCAGGCATGGGTAAAATGAATAAGATCAGTGGCTTTCTTTGGTTGTTATTGTTGGCCGCTCCGGCCATGGCACAGTCCGACGTAGATGCTTATCCACTATCGAACGCGAAGCGGATTCTTTTTCTGGGTAACAGCATCACGTACGCAGGCGATTATATAACATTTTTCGAAAGTTTTTACATCACGCAGTACCCTACATCGAAGGCAGAAGTCATTAACGCGGGATTGCCGAGTGAAACGGTGTCTGGACTGAGCGAGCCCAATCATGCCGATGGCGCGTTTCCACGGCCCTGCCTCTTTAGTCGGTTGAATAGCGTGTTAAAAAAGACCAAACCAGATGTGGTCTTTGCCTGTTACGGGATGAACGACGGTATCTACCTGCCTTTTGATGAAGCACATTTTGCAGCGTATAAGACTGGCATGGAACGCCTGCGAAGCGAGTTGAAAGCAGTAGGAGTGAAGCGTGTTATTTTTCTGACCCCTCCCGTACACGACGATTCGGAAAAAGGACTCGGAGGATATAACCTGGTGCTGGATCAGTATACCCGTTGGTTGCTGGAACAACGTGAAACTCAGGGTTGGGAGGTAATCGATCTCCATTTTCCGATGCGTACCTATCTGAAGGAGCGACGTGAGGCAGATCCGGCGTTTCGGCTGGCGAACGATGGGGTACATCCGGGTGAGGAGGGCCATTGGCTGATGGCGAAAACCTTAATATCTTATTTCAATCCCACTGTTGATCAATCCCCTACACGGGAAGCTTACCTCAGCAGTACGCCCTCGATGGCTGAATTGTATGGGTTGGTGAGTAAGCGACAGGCGATCATGAAAGATGCATGGCTTACCTATACCGGCCACGAAAGGCCTGGGATGAAGAAAGGGCTTGCGATAAAAGAAGCGAAAAAGCAATACCGGAAAATCGAGCGGGAAATACGTAACCTACATAAATAACACTCATTTCTAGGGTGCTTTAATTCCCCAGGAAGCGAGGATATGCGCTGCAACGATTTCCCGGTTCCCCTTTGTATTGGGATGTAAACCATCAGGTACATACGTTAGAAACACAGCTTCCCCTTGGCTCAACAGAGCCTGCCAGTTGCTATAATGGTCGATGAGTCCTGTTTTCAGTTTTTTGGCGACAGACCGGTACATCTCATAATAAGCAGTAAGATTGGGGCGGTATGAAGCGGATTTACCGATCGGCATATTCATAACCTGCAGGATAACCTCACAATCGGGATTGTTTGATCGGATGCGTGTAATCATTTCGATCAAATTTTCGCGAGCCATCGCTACGGATGTATTATAATCCTGGAAGGCATCGTTCATCCCAAACTCCATCAAAACGACATCCGGATTTTTCCGGATTACGTGTTCCTCCAAGTGTTCGACTCCCCAGGTAGACCACTTCCCGCCCTGACCCGCCAGTGTATAGGTTACGAGTGAATCTCCGTAAACTTGTTTCAGCCTTTCTACCACGGGTTCCATCCAATCTTTCCCGTTTTGCCCACTGGATAAACTCGTTCCATATACAACAATGTATTGCGGATGGCCTTTGGCCAACTCATTCAGAAAACGGGGTTGGCCGAATATCGGCATGGCGATGATAGCTAACCATACCGTTAATTTCAACCGCAAAAAAGTTCTTCTATTCATCACAACTAGGTTTGCCAGTGCCAAACTTACAAAAATCGCTGAGGAAAACAGCCGCTTTCCTAAAAGTAGCCCCACGGGGCCGGCGTTCCCTGAAATTGCGTATGTTTGTGCTGTGATCAAAAAATACCCCATCGGCCTGCAAAGTTTTCGTGAAATCCGCGAAGGGGGATACCTCTATGTTGATAAGACCGAGATCATCCACCGGCTGGTGGAAACGGGGAAATATTATTTTCTGAGCCGTCCGCGTCGCTTCGGCAAAAGTCTGCTAGTAGATACCGTCGAAGAATTGTTTAAGGGTAGCCGGGACTTGTTTAAGGGGCTGTGGATTGCGGACCAGTGGGATTGGTCGGAAACTCATCCGGTAATCCACTTTAATTTCGCCGACCTCGGCGTACGCACGTTGGGGTTGGAAAGTGCTATTTATCGTGGTTTGTCAAACAACGCGGACCGGCTAGGTGTGTCGCTGAGTGATACCAGTTATGATCAGCAATTCAAGGAACTGATTAAAAAAGCTTCGGACCTTGGTCAAGTGGTTATTCTTATCGATGAGTACGACAAGGCCTTGATCGACTATCTGAACGATCCGGCCACGGTGGAAGCCAACCGTTCGGTAATGAAGAGTTTTTACTCCATACTGAAAGGACGCGATGAGCAGATCCGATTCCTTCTCATTACCGGAGTAAGCCGGTTCAGCCGTGTAAGCATCTTTTCCGACCTGAATAACCTGCGCGACATCACGATATCAAACCCATTCGCTGCCATCGCCGGTATTACCCAGAAAGAATTGGAACGGGATTTCTCGGAAGAGATCGCGATGCTTGCGGTGGAAACACCCGACATATTGAAGGAAATTCGCGAGTGGTACAACGGCTACTCGTGGGATGTGAAGACAAGGGTGTACAATCCGTTTTCACTATTGAACTATATGGCCGATCCGGTATTCCGTAATTATTGGTTCACTACGGGCACCCCCACATTCCTGTTGGAGCAATTGAAAGAGCGTAAACTAGCGGATCTGGATGGTGTAGAGGTATCGCTCAATACGCTGGCCGATTTTAATACAGACCGGCTCAACATGGCTTCATTGCTATTTCAGACGGGCTACCTTACTATCCGGGAATTGGATGGCCAGCTGTGCACACTGGGGTATCCCAACCGGGAAGTGCGGCAAAGCTTGCTGGATGGACTGCTGAACACCTACCGCGAGTCGGAAATCACCGATTCGCTATCGTTGGTCACCACATTGCGCCGGGCGCTAGTGGCGGGGGATGTGGCGCGGGCGATCGTCGCGCTGAATGGATTGATCGGTGAGATTCCCTATGACTATTGGAATTCCGACAAGGAATCGATCTTCACCATCATTACCGTATTGACGTTCAAGCTGGCCGGGGTAGATGTACACACCGAAGTGCACAGCAGCAAGGGTCGGTGCGATGTGCTGGTAAAGACGGATGATTACCTGTACGTGATTGAACTGAAGCTGGACGGATCTGCGCAGCAGGCGCTGAATCAGGTATTGGATCAGCGCTACCTACAACCCTATGGTGCCGATCTGCGGAAGAAGCTGGCCATTGGCATTTCGTTCTCATCCGAATCTCGAGAGGTGACGGAATATTTGGTAAAGGAAGTTTCGTGAGTTAACCGGTGATTTGACCTCCCCCTGAAAACTGGATCATTGATAATTAGAGACTCGGTGATTAAATCACTAATTTTAAACGGGGAGGAGAATCCATGAAAAAATCGAAGTTCACCGAAGCCTAGATCGCCTTTTTTCAGCGAGAATCGGTCACACCTAGTTACTCATCTATTTTTTATTATAATAGGTAAAATCCTTGTGTTTGATTTCCTGATCGGGCAGCGACCTGAAATATTCATAAGTAACGCGTAATCCTTCGGCCCGGCCTATTTTCGGTTCCCAGCCCAGCAATTCTTGTGCTTTACTGATATCAGGCCTTCGCTGTTTGGGGTCATCAACGGGCAACTCCTTGTATACCAATTTCTGCGTCGTGCCGGTCAACTTGATAATTTCTTCTCCGAATTGCTTGATGGTAATCTCGTCGGGATTTCCAATGTTAACCGGATAGGGATAATCGCTCAGCAGCAGACGGTAGATTCCCTCCACCTGGTCGTCCACATAACAGAACGAACGGGTCTGTGAACCGTCACCAAAGACGGTAAGATCCTCACCGCGCAGCGCCTGGCCGATAAATGCCGGCAACACCCGTCCGTCGTTGAGCCGCATGCGCGGCCCATACGTATTGAAGATACGCACAATACGCGTTTCGAGCCCATGAAATGTATGATAGGCCATCGTAATGGCTTCCTGAAAGCGCTTGGCCTCGTCATACACCCCCCGTGGTCCCACGGGATTCACGTTGCCCCAGTACTCCTCGGGCTGCGGGCTGACGGTGGGGTCTCCATAGACTTCTGACGTAGAAGCCACCAGAATCCGGGCCCCTTTGGCCCTCGCCAATCCCAGCAAATGGTGGGTTCCCAATGAGCCTACTTTCAGGGTCTGAATGGGAATCTTCAGGTAATCAATGGGACTGGCCGGAGATGCAAAATGGAGGATGTAATCCAGCTGTCCGGGGACGTGCACAAACGTTGACACGTCGTGCTTGTAAAATTCGAAATTCTCCAGCTTGAATAGGTGTTCGATGTTGCGAAGGTCGCCCGTAATGAGGTTGTCCATGCCAATCACATGGTAATCCTCTTTGATAAAGCGGTCGCATAGGTGTGATCCCAGAAATCCGGCAGCACCGGTGATGAGTATACGTTTTCTTGTCATGGTATTATTCCCCGATAGCATAGTATTGGAATCCCAACTTATTAAGCTTATTATTCGAAAGCAGCTTTCTTCCATCGAATACGAAGGCGGGTTTCATCATGTGGTCTTTGATGCGTTGCCAGTCGTAATCTCTGAACTCATCCCACTCGGTGAGCACAGCGATGGCGTGGGCCCTTTCGGCGGCATCGTAGGGATCGTCCACCACGGAGACCA